>Ga0210143_1000059_pt1 | contig 21227 bp, 22 predicted proteins | sample MayberryNW_TuleC_2_FD_185527 | JGI IMG/M metagenome (GOLD analysis project Ga0210143, IMG submission 185527) | Wetland microbial communities from San Francisco Bay, California, USA, that impact long-term carbon sequestration - MayberryNW_TuleC_D2... | ecosystem: Environmental > Aquatic > Marine... | reverse complement strand
CGCGTTCTCGCCCACGAACACTTTCCGCTACACGCGGACCCAGGACGAGTTCGAGCAGGTCATGGCCTACTACTGGATCACCGAGTCGCAGCGCTACATCCAGAGCCTCGGCTTCGGCTCGACGCGCCGGCCGGTGAACAAGACCGCCCAGGCTGTCCGGATCAACCAGTGGGGCGTCGACAACTCGTTCGCGACCGACCATCCGAAAAATGAGCTGCGCTTCGGCAAGGGCGGCGTCGACGACGCCGAGGACGCCGAGGTGATCCTCCACGAGTACGGCCACGCGATCCACTTCGCGCAGAACTTCTCCTTCGCAAGCGTGGACGCGGGCTCGATCAGCGAGGGCTTCGGCGACTACTGGGCCGTAACGGTCGCGAACGTCGTCGCGACGAAGCTCGGCGTCCCGCAGGTCGAGCCGCTGCCGTGCGTGGCCGACTGGGACTCGGTCTCCTACACGTCGACCGTGCCGCACTGCCTCCGCCGCGTCGACCGCAACCTGCACTACCCGGCCGACCTGAACGGCGAGGTGCACCACGACGGCCAGATCTGGTCGCGGGCGCTCTGGGACATCCGCCAGAGCCTCGGCCACGTCAGGGCCGACACGATCATCCTCGAGGGCCAGTTCGACTTCCCGGGCACGAGCATGCCCGACCTGGCCCGCCGGACCATCGACGCCGCGCAGCGCCTCTACGGCAACGCGGCCGCGAGGGCGGTCCGGACCGCCTTCGAGGGACGCGGCATCCTGTGACCACCTGCGTGGGGGCGGCGCGGCTTCGGTCGCGCCGCCCGCGCGCTACCAGCCGCGGGCTTCGAGCAGCTCGTCGGGCGCGAGCGCCGCGGCGGAGAGGCCGCGCATCGGCTCGCCGAGCCCTTCCGAGACGCGCGCGAGGATCCCGGCGTCGCGGAAGTGCGTGGTCGCCTCGACGATCGCCTTCGCCATGGTCGAGGGGTCGGCGCTCTTGAAGATCCCGGAGCCGACGAAGACGCCGTCCGCGCCGAGCTGCATGCAGAGCGCCGCGTCGGCCGGCGTCGCGATGCCGCCCGCCGTGAACGTGACGACCGGGAGCCGGCCGTTCTCGGCCACCCAGCGGACGAGCTCGACCGGCGCCTGAACGTTCTTCGCCTCGGTGTAGAGCTCGTCGGCCGAGAGCGTCTCCAGGCGGCGGACGGCGCCGAAGACCGAGCGCATGTGCCGGACGGCGTTCACGATGTCGCCGGTTCCGGCCTCGCCCTTGGTGCGGATCATCGCCGCGCCCTCGGCGATGCGCCGGAGCGCCTCCCCGATGTCGCGGCAGCCGCAGACGAACGGGACGCGGAAGGCGTGCTTGTCGATGTGGTGCTCCTCGTCCGCGGGCGTCAGGACCTCGCTCTCGTCGATGTAGTCGACCTCGAGCGCCTCGAGCACCTGCGCCTCGACGAAGTGGCCGATCCGGGCCTTCGCCATGACCGGGATGGTCACGGCCTCCTGGATCTCCCGGATCTTCGTCGGGTCGGCCATCCGCGCGACGCCGCCCTCCTTGCGGATGTCGGCGGGAACACGCTCGAGCGCCATGACGGCCACTGCGCCCGCCTCCTCGGCGATCGAGGCCTGCTCGGCGGTCGTGACGTCCATGATCACGCCGCCCTTCAGCATCTCCGCGAGGCCGGTCTTGACGCGCAGCGTTCCGAGCTCGGTCACGGGCGAAAGTCTAACTGGCGCGATGCACGCGGACGCGCCGACCGCGAGCGGCCGTTCTCCCCCCTCGGGGGCGCGACGGTCCCAGCACGAACGCTATCCGGGAAGGTGTGCCGTGTCCCGCGCGGAGCGTGCCGAGCTCGTCACGTCTTCGTGCCGACTGCGCCCGGAACCAGGACCGCGGCCCGCTCGGCCTCGACCTGCTCGCGGATGACGCAGCCGGCGACGTGGTCGTTCACGAGCCCGCACGCCTGCATCAGCGCGTACGCCGTCGTCGGGCCGACGAAGCGGAAGCCGCGCGACTTCAGCGCCTTCGCGAGCGCGGTCGACTCGGGCGTGACCGGGGGAATGTCCGCGAGCACGCGGGGGGCCGGACGCGGCGGCGGGCGGAACGACCACGCGAGCGCGGCGAGCCCCTCGGCCTCGCGGAGCGCCACCACCGCCCGCGCGTTCGCGATCGCGGCGTCGATCTTCGCCCGGTTGCGGACGATCCCCGCGTCGGCCATCAGCCGCGCGACGTCCCGGGCGCCGAACCCGGCGACCGCGTCGGGGTCGAACCCGGCGAAGGCGGCGCGGAACCCCTCCCGCTTGCGAAGGATCGTCAGCCACGAGAGCCCGGACTGGAACGCCTCAAGGCAGAGCTTCTCGTAGAGCCCGCGCTCGTCGGCGACGGGCCTCCCCCACTCCTCGTCGTGGTAGGCGGCGAGCTCCTCGCCGGCGGCCCAGGCGCAACGGTCGCTCATGCGAGCAGGTCGAGGGCGGCCGCCGGCTCCTTGAACGGCGGGATGACGTAGATGCCGGCGGCCCGCGCACGCGCGCCCTCGAGGAGCTCGCGGCCCAGCTCGAGGCCCACGGCAGCCGCGTCGGGGCCCGCCTCGGCGAGCCGCTGCTGCACCGCGTCCGGGATCGTGATCCCCGGCACCTCGTTGTGGAGGCGGAACGCCAGCTGGTAGGAGCGGACCGGCCAGATGCCCACGAGCAGCGGAATCGGCGACTCACCGCCCAGGCGCTCGAGGAACGTGTCCAGGTACGCCAGATCGAAGAGGGCCTGCGTCATCGCGAAGCGCGCGCCGGCGTCGAGCTTGCGTCGGAACCGCTCGAGCTCGTTGTCGAGGTCGTCCGCGGACGGGTTGACGGCGCACCCGACGTAGAACGACGTGGGCGCGTCGATCGCCTTGCCGGAGTAGTCCTCGCCGCGGTTCAGGTGCGAGAGCAGTCCGACGAGGCCGATCGAGTCGATCTCGTACACGCCGTTCGAGCCGGGATAGTCGCCCACGTGCGGCGGGTCGCCGGTGACGGCGAGGATGTTCCGGACGCCCTCGGCGTGGGCGCCGAGGAGCTGGGACTGCAGGCCCATGATCGACGCGTCGCGCGGCGTCACGTGCGGGATCGTCTCGATCCCGACCGTCCGCTCGATCGTCGCCGCCGCCATGAGGGCGGACAGCCGCGCCCGCGCCATCGGGTTGTCGTTCAGGTCGACCTCGTCCACGCGGCCGGACGCCTTCAGGCGCGTCGCCACGTCGAGCATCGCCTCCATGTTCGTGCCCTTGGGCGGGTCGAGCTCGACCGACACCACCCACTCGCCGTCGTCGAGCTTGCGCTGCAGCAGGGTCTCGCCCGTCTGCTGCGGCCTGATGGCGGCGACCTCGATCTCCACCCGCTCGAGGACCTCGACGGGGAGGCGCGGCTCGCGCTCGGCCTCGACCGCAGCCCGGATCGCCGCGATCTGCGCCGGCGTCGTCCCGCAGCAGCCGCCGATGATCCGGGCGCCCAGCCGCCGTGCCTGCGCGGCGAACTCCGCGAAGTAGTCGGGCGTTGCGTTCGGGTAGACGATCCGCCCGCCGGAGCGGCTCGGAAGGCCCACGTTCGGCTGTGCGGTCAGCGCCAGGCCGTTCGCCGTCTGCGCCATCTCGCCGAGCGCCGCGAGCGCCGCGCCCGGGCCGACGCCGCAGTTCGCGCCCACGGCCGCGACGCCGGCGTCCGCGAGGCGCCGGACCGCGTCGCGGGCCGCCACGCCGGCGAGCGTCTCCGCGTCCTCGTCGAAGGTCAGCTGCGCGACGACCGGGAGCGAGGACACGGCCCGCACCGCGGCGACGGCCGACTCGAGCTCCTCGAGGTCGAAGAACGTCTCGACCATGAAGAGGTCGACGCCGCGGCCCTCGAGGAGCGTCGCCTGCTCGAGGAAGACCTGGTAGCCGTCCTCCGCGCCGTGCGTGCCCTCGAGGTCGCCGAGCGGGCCGATCGCGCCCGCGACGAACACCGGCTGCCCGCAGATCTCCCGCGCCTCGCGCGCGAGCTTCACCCCGCGCTCGACGATCTCCTCGAGCCGGTCGTCGAGGAGGAGCGCGGAGAGCTTTCGGCGGTTGGCGCCGAAGGTGTTGGCCTCGATCAGCTCGGCGCCGGCGCGGATGAACCCCGCGTGGACGCCGATCACGGCCTCGGGGGCGCGCAGGTTGGCCTCCTCGGGGATCCGGAGGCGCGGCACGCGGGCCGAGAGAAGGGCGCCGGTGCCGCCGTCCCCGACGAGGACGGGCCCCGCCGCGAGGCGCTCGAGGAACCGGCTCACGACGCCAGTCTAGGCGCGGCGACGGGGGCCGCTGCGACTCGTCCGGCTACGCCGGGTGGCTGGGCTGCCCGGCCTGCTCGTCCACGTCCGCCTCGTCCGGAAGCTCCGGGACGGCGCGGGGCCAGAGGTCGGCCACCGGCGTCCCGGCCGGGGTGGGTGCGCGCGTGCGGCGGTCGCCGTCGGCGCCGTCGTCCGACCGGCCGATCGAGTCCTGGACGACGTCGTCGAGCTGGGCGATCAGGTCGTGGAGCTCGTCGACGGCCATCTCGAACCGGCCCTCGAGCGCGCGCGCGTCGGTGCGGAGCTCGTGGAGGCGCCGCTGGCCCTCGTCCGCGATCCGGCGCGCGGCCGCGCGAGCGGTGTCGCGGATCGCGCGGGCGTCTGCGACGGCCGCGGAGACGAGGCGCTCGGCCTCGTCGGTCGCCCGGCGCCGCTCGGAGTCGAGGTGCGTCCGCGACTCCTCGCGGGACGTGCGGTGGAGCTCCTCGGCGTCGCGGGAGGCGTCGGCGCGGATCTGCTCGGCGGCGTGCTCGGCCGCCGTCAGGATCGACGCGACGTGCTCGCCGAGGTCGGCGTAGCCGCGTGCGCCCTTGCCGCCGGCGTCTTCCACAGGCCGCGACGGTAGAGCATCGGCCCGGCGTCCGCAAGCAGGCGCTAGAAGCGCAGGGACTCGATCCGCGCGATGCCCTTGCCCGTGTACCAGCGGGTCAGGTAGGCCGTCCGGCCGGCCAGTGCGGTCGTCCAGAACACCCGCCCGGAGGACGCGGTCTGCGTGAGCACGCGGGCGGACCGGGTCCCGATCGCCCAGATCTTCAGCTTCGAGCCGCCTCTCCGCCGGTCGACCCAGAGGAGCCGGCCGTCGCTGAGCGCCGGATGCGCCAGCAACCCGATCTTCGTGTGCGCGACGAGGACACGCCTGCCCGTCGCGAGCGCCATCAGTCCGATCCGGGACCCGCCGGGCCCGACCGCCTGCCAGGCCACCCGTCCCTTGCCGATCGCGGGCCGGCCGAAGTCCATCTTCGGACCGCCCCGCACGACCCCGCGCACGCCGCCCTTGGCGAGGTTCCGCAGGAGGATCTCGGAGCTCCCGTCCTGCCGCTCGTGGTTGTAGGCGAGCCACGGCCACGCGAGCGCCGGCCGGCTCGCGGCCTCGAAGGACGCGATCTCCTCCCCCGTCCGCCAGCGGATGACGTGAACACCTCCGCCGTCGCGGAAAGCGAGCAGGTCGCCGTCGAGCGCGGGCTCCTGCCCCGGGAACTGCACGGTCGCCTTCCCCTCGCGGACGACCACGTGCGAGACGCCGCTCACCCGCTGCGTGAACGCGAGGATGCCGCGCGAGAAGCTCGGGTCGAGCTCGCTGCCGGGGCCGAGGGCGAGGGCCTGCGGCCGGGCGGCGCCGGCGAGCGGGGCGAGGGCGAGGGCGACGGCGCACGCCCCGAGGACGACGCCGTTCGCCCGGACGAGCGTCCGCCGGCGATCCACCAGGCGCTCGACCGCGTCGGCCGGGCGGATTCCCCGGTGGGGCAGGACGATCATGAGCGCCCGGCCGAGCCCGTAGAGCGCGAAGAGCGCCGCCGCCACGAGCGGCTTCCCGAGCGCGAGCGCGGCCGCGCACGCGACCCAGAAGGTGGCGACGGGCTGGAACGTGAACGCCCCCAGGCCGAGCCCGGCGCCGTACCCGGCGGCCCAGAGCGGCAGGGGCAGCTCGGCGTGCCAGCGCTCCGGAACCTGGCGGCGGGCCTGCGGCAGCGGAACGCGGACGAGCCCGAGCTCGCGCAATGCCGCGAGCGCGGCCAGCACGGCCGCGGCGGCCACGAGCGCGGTCGCCGGTCCGACGGCGCTCCCCGCGAAGCCGAGGACGAGGCCGACGAGCGCGGCGGCAAGGACCGCCGAGACGGTGAAGAGGGCGACGGCGAGGCGGTGGCGTCTGCGGCTCCCGCACACGGCGGGAGTGATCGTCTCGATCATCGAGAGTCCTCAGGGCGACCAGGCGCCGGAGACTCCTGCGAGGAGGGCCGAGGCGGCGAGCGTCGCCTCGATCAGCACTTGAGCCCCGAGTCGTAGTACATGACGCAGAAGACGCGCCGGCCCGAGTAGCAGTAGCCGGTCAGCGACGCGTCGCCGTTGATCCGCTTGCGGCTGCGCGAGCAGCAGTCGACGAGCTTGCGGATCTGCCCGCCGCAGCAGCGGTACCAGCTGCCCTGGGTGTGGGCGTCGATGCCGAAGCGCTCCGGGATCCAGTCCTCGCAGATCTTCGTCCGCGGGCCGCGCTCGAGCGGGGCGCCGTCGGGCCCGTTCATCCGCTTGCCGCCCTCCGTGACGGGGAAGCCCTGCGCGTTCACGAGCCGGCCCAGGTTGTCGATCGGCCTGGCGTCCTTCGCCCGGATCGGAAACCCGTTCTTGTCGATCCGCGGGATCCCGAGCGGCGACGGGCAGGAGCCGGTCGTCCAGATGTGGCCGCAGAAGTGGAACGCCTCGGCCTCGTCCGGCTCGACCGCCGCCGCGACCGCCGAGCCGCCGACGACGCCGAGCACGCCCGCGCCGAGCCGCCCGAGGAACGAGCGCCGGGTCATCCCGGAGGCCAGGCCGGCGGCCAGCGCTCCGGCCGCGTCGTCGAACGCCACGTCAGGCCGCCGCATGAGCCCTCCTGGCGGTTCCGGCGGCGATCAGCCCGTCCAGCTGCTCGAGCGTGTTCACGAGCCCCTTCGCGCCGACCACGCCGTCGACGAGGTGGACGACGAACGGGCTGCCGGGCACGTTCCACCGCTCGTAGACCTTCGGCTCCTCCGCCTCGTCGACGATCCGGACGGCGAGCCCCTCCCGCGCGAGCGCGCGGACCGACGGGGCGAGCTCGCGACAGAGGCGGCAATCCTCCGAGAGGAACGCGACGAGCTCGGGGCCGCGGCGCGCGAGCCCGGCGAGCGGGGGCGCCGGACGGCCGACCGCCGGCCCTTCCTCCGGCACCTCGAGCGCGGCGCGCGGGCCGAGCCGCAGCGTCAGGACGCCGACCTGGCGGTAGAGCGCGAGGACGAGCGCCGCGAGCACGAGGACGGCCGCGGCGAGCACGCCGAGTGCGACGAGCACGAGGGCGTCGCGGCCGGGTGCGCCGAGCTCGAGCGCTTCGCCCCAGGCCGCGAGCGCCGCCAGGGCGGCGAACCCCGCCCCGCGCGCGAGGACGAGCACGGTCGGGCGCTCGGCCGCGCCGAAGCAGCCGCAGCGGATCCGACGGACGCCCCGCAGGAGCGCGGAGAGCGGCGCCGCCACGAAGAGCGCGCCCAGCGCGAGCGCGGCGAGCGAGGCCTGCTCGGGTGCGAGACGGAAGAGGAGCGCCGCCCCGACAACCGTCTCGGCCGCGATCAGGGCGGCCGCCGCGGGCGCCCGCAAACCTCGCGGCACGCCGTACGCGCCGAGCAGGTCGGGCAGATCGCGGCGGAGCCGAAGCTTGGACGCCGCGGCCCAGAGGAGAACGGCCCCGGCGACGAGCTGGGCGGCGGTACCCACGGGGTTCAGCGTACCGCCGGGTCCGGCGGGAGAAACCGCACCCTTACGCGATTCTTGAACCTTCCCCGCAGGTGGGCCCGGCGGCCGATCACCCGAACGGGGGTGGCCGCGCCGCCTCCGGTCGGCGAGAAATCCACCATGCGGCTGAACGCACGGGGCGCGTCGCTGCGCCTCCGCACGGGACGAGGCCGGCTGCGCGAGGCGCGGTCGGGAACGCCGGAACGGTGGTGGCCCGGGGGGCCTCGATCCCTGCGCGCGCTCGTGGCCTGCGTGGCCCTCGCCGCGGCGGCGACGCTCGCGGCCACCCTTCCCTTCGACTGGGACGAGATCACGAGCGACTGGGTCACGTTCGGCGCCCTGGTCGGCCTGACGCTCGGGCTGACGCTCGTGACGGTCGAGATGCACGCCGGCACCCGCGTGAGCGTCGCCGGAATCGGCCTTCTCGCCCTCGGCTTCCAGTTCGGCGCCGGGGCGGCGATGCTCGGCGCGCTCGTGCTCGCGGCCGTCCACGGCGCGCGCACGCGGGCCGAGCCCGCCCGCACGGTCTTCAACGCCGGTGCGCTCTCCCTCGCGGCCGCCGCCGGCGCGGGCACCTTCGCGGGGCTCTCGGCCGCCGGGTTCACGATGCTCGACCGGCTCGGCCCGGCCTTCCTCGCCGGCGGCGCCTTCTGGATCGTGAACGCCGGCTTCCTCGTCCTCGCGATGTCGGCCGCCGACCGCGAGCCGGTCGGCCGTGTCTGGAGCGAGCGCTTCCGCTGGCTCACTCCGCACTACCTGGCCTTCGGCCCGCTGGCGCTCGCCTCGACGATCGCGCTCGACGTCGCCGGCGCCGCCGGTCTCCTCGCGTTCCTCCTCCCGCCCGCCCTCCTCATGCTCTCGGTGCGCCAGTACGTCGAGCGCACGCGCAGCGCGGTGGACGAGATCCGGCAGCACAACCGGGATCTCTCCGACCTGCTCGACTTCACGAGCGGCCTGGCCGCGCGCGCACACGACGAGCGCCGCCTCGCGGCCTACGCCCAGGAGACGGTCGGCCGGCTCATCGGGACGGAGGCCCTCGTCGTCACCGGGGCCGACGCGACCGGCGGCATCCCGCTCGTGACGGGAGGCGCCCGCGTCGGCGTGCTCCACCTCCAGCCGAGCGCCACCTTCGACGCGGAGCGCTGGGCCCGGCTCGGCGACGCGATCGTCCCCCAGCTCGCGACCGCCCTCGAGGGCACGGTGCTCGTCGAGCAGGTGCGGAAGATGCACCTGGAGACGATCGCGGCGCTCTCGCGCTCGATGGAGGCGAAGGACCTCTACACGGGCGGGCACACCGAACGAGTCGCCGAGCTGGCGGTCGCGCTGGCGCGGCGTCTGGGCTTCACCAGCCCCGACCTCGAGGCGATCGAGATCGGGGCGCTCCTCCACGACATCGGGAAGATCGGGATCCCCGAGCGGATCCTCCACAAGACGGGCCCGCTGGACGAGGCCGAATGGGCCGTGATGAAGCAGCACCCGGTCATCTCGGAGTACATCCTCGCCGGCATCGACTTCCCGCCCGTCGTGCGGACGATCGCGCGCTCGAGCCACGAGCGCGTCGACGGGGACGGCTACCCGGACGGCCTCGCCGGCCCGAAGGTGCCACTCCCCGCGCAGATCGTCTTCGTCGCGGACGCCTTCGACGCGATCACGAGCGACCGGCCCTACCGCCCGGCCCGCAGCGTCCTCGCGGCACTCGAGGAGATCCGGGCCCACACGGGCACCCAGTTCGCCCGGGCGGTCGTGGACGCCTTCGAGGAGCTTGCCCGCGACGAACCGGGCCTGCTCCTCCCACGGCAGCCGGCCCCGCGGATGCGCGTCGCCTAGATCCGGGGGATGGGCCCGCCTGGATTCGAACCAGGGACCGACGGATTATGAGTCCGCTGCTCTGACCGCTGAGCTACGGGCCCGGCCTGCCGAGGGTAAGCGAAAACCGGTTCGACCGTGCGCGCGTAGAGTGAAGATCCGATGCATCGTCTCGTCTTCGCCGCCGCCGTCTTCGCACTCCTCTCCTTTGCGGGCTGCGGCGGCGGAGACGGGACATCGGACTCCGCCGGCACGACGGGCGGCGGCGGGGGCGGGCAGGCGATCGACGTGGCCGCGAGCGACTTCATGTTCGCCCCCGCCGACCTGCAGGCAGACCCGGGCGAGCTGACGATCAACCTCACGAACGACGGCCAGTCGGCACACGCGCTCGAGATCGACGGGAACGGCGTCGAGGAGGAAACCGACACGATCGAGCCCGGCGACAGCACGTCGCTCACGGTCACGCTCGAGGAAGGCACGTACGAGATCTCCTGCCCGGTCGACGGACACAAGGGCCTCGGGATGGTCGGAACCCTCACGGTCGGCGCGGGTGGCGGAGGCGGCGCCGGCGCCACCGGGACGGGCGACGACACCGACACGTCCATGGGCGGCGGCTCGGGGACGGGCACCGGCTCGGACGACGACTCCCGCTACTAGCGGCGGCGCGTCAACTCACTTCGACACGGCCCGGGCGGAATCGCCAGAATAGGGCGCGCCGGTCGAAGTCGAGCCACGTCCCCGGAGGGAAACTGAGCCGTGACGGTCTTCCAGCTGGAGAGAAGCATCAAGACGAAGGGCGGGCTGGAGATCCGCGACATCACCGACGAAGTGCGCGAGGCCGTCGCCCAGAGCGGCGTGCAGGACGGGATCGCCTGCGTCTACTCGCCGCACACGACCTGCTGCGTCCGCGTGAACGAGTTCGAGACCGGGTTCCTCGAGGACTTCGTGCGCATGCTCCGGCGGCTTGTCCCGTCCGAGAAGTACTACGCGCACGACGACTGGGACCGCCGCACCGAGAACATCTGCCCCGAGGACATGGAGTTCGGCAACGGTCACTCGCACTGCATGGCCATGCTGCTCGGCCCCGCCGGGGAGTCGATCCCCGTCCGGGACGGCGAGCTCCACCTCGGCACCTGGCAGCGGGTGCTCTTCATGGAGCTCGACCGCTCGCGCGACCGGCGCTGGATCGTCCAGGTCGTCGGCGACTGACGACCCGCGGGTCGTCCCTGTCGCTCAGCCAGTTCCGTACCTGACGCCGAGCCACAGCCACGCGGCCGGCAGTCCGAGGATCGCGAGCGCGGCCCAGGCCGCCCCGCGTCGGGTCACGAGCGCCCAGGCGAGCGCGACTGCGACGAGCACGAGCCAGCCGATCACGAGCACCGGTTCCATCCATCCGTCGGTGTCGGCTGCGGAATCCGGTCGCTTAACGAGAAACGGGGCCGCCGCAGGCCCCGCTTCGTGAATTCCGGCCCTGGCCCCCGCCGCATCGGGGCCCCGGTCGGTTATGTAGGCCTAGTTTCGTCGCCGGGAGGCGGCCCGGCTCCACCCAGAGGGAGTTGATCCGCTCACCCCTCCGGTGGTTGACCGCCGCGCTTGATCCGCTTCACCCCTGACAGGGTCTTTACGAACGCGGCGAATTCCCTGGATTCAAGCGCTTCACCGCCCGAGGGTCAGGCGGCGACGGGAATCGCGGCGAGCGCGGCGAGCACGTCGTCGCCGTAGCGCTCGAGCTTGGCCGGCCCGATCCCCGGCACGCCGGCGAGATCGGCGCGCGACGAGGGCCGCAGCTCGGCGATCGCGACGAGGGTCGAGTCGTGGAAGACGACGTACGCCGGCACGCCGTCCGCCTTCGCCCGCTCCAGGCGCCAGGCGCGGAGTGCCTTGACGGCCGGCGTCTCGGGCAGCGGCTCGCGGGGGCGTCGCTCGCCGCGGGCCGGACGGGCCGCCCGGGCCGCGACGAGCCCGAGCTCGACGAGAAACCGGCTCGGCACCGCGCCCTGCGACCAGCTGAGGAAGAGCCGTCGCTTCGCGCGCGTGAGGCCGACGTAGAGCAGGCGCCGCTCCTCGGCGATCTCCTCGTCGGTCCTGGCCTGGCGGATCGGCAGCTCCTTCTCCTCGAGACGGGGCAGGAAGACGGCCTCGAACTCGAGTCCCTTGGCCCGGTGGAGCGTGAGGAGCTGGACGCCGCCCGCGGCGACCGCCTCGGGCCCGAAGCGGGCGTCGAGGTCGGCCCAGAAGTCCTCGACCGTGCGGAGTCCGTCGTCGAAGGCCTCCGCGAGGTCGACGAGGCGGGCGAGATCGGCCTGGCGGACGAGCTCCTGCTCGCCGAGCTGCCGGTCCGGCTCGACGAGGAGGCCTTCCCGGGAGGCGGCCTCCTTCACCGAGACGGCCACGACGGTCGAGCGCGAGCCGCGCAGCTGGGCGCGCACGCGCCGCGCGGCCTGGCGCGTGAGAAAGCCGCCCTCGCGGACCTGGAACGGGATCCCCGCCTCGGCGAGCGCCTGCTCGAAGCCGGCCGAGCGGGCGTTCGTCCGGTAGAGGATCGCGATCTCCCCGGGCGCAACGCCCTCCGCGACGAGTCCGCGGATGCGCTCGACGACGACGCGCGTCTCCTCCGGCCCGTCGAAGGCTCCCGCCTCCGGCTCCGGCCCGTCCGGCCGCGCCGCCTGGAGGCGCTTCTTTGCACCGCCGAGCGCGGGCACGAGCCGGTTCGCCAGGCCGAGGATCTGCGGGGTCGAGCGGTAGTTCTCCTCGAGGCGCACGACCGTCGCGTGCGGGTAGCGCTCCGGTAGACCCAGGAGGTAGCGCGGCGTCGCGCCCGTGAAGGAGTAGATCGCCTGGTGGTCGTCCCCGACGACGCAGAGGTCGTCGCGCTGGCCGAGCCACAGGCCGAGGAGCGTCGACTGGAGGAGGTTCACGTCCTGGAACTCGTCGACCGTGATCGCCCGCACGCGCTCGCGGACCTCGGCCAGGGCGTGCGGATCATCCTCGAGCGTGCGGATGGCCAGCTCGAGCACGTCCTCGAAGTCGGCCTTCCCGAGGGCCGCCTTCCGCCGCTCGTACTCGCGGAAGGCCCGGGTCATGAGATCGGGCGGGAGCGGCGCCCGCCGGTCGCCGACCGCGTTCGCGTACTCCGCCGGCGAGAGGCGGCGGTTCTTCGCCCACTCGATCTCCGTCGCGAGGTCGCCGACGGGCCTGAACCGGTAGGGCCGTGGCAGCGAGCGGGCGATGTTCGAGAGGACGATCGCCTTCGAGGGCAGGATCCCGGCCGGGCCGGCGCCGAAGGCGTGCAGCTGCCCGAGGGCGGCGGCGTGGAACGTGCGGGCGCGCACCCCGGACGCGCCGAGCCGCTCGAGCCGCGCGCGCATCTCCCCCGCGGCTTTGTCCGTGAAGGTCACGGCCAGGATCTCCTCGGCGCGGAAGGCGCCGGTCGCAACCTGGTTGGCGATCCGGCGCGTGATGGTCGTCGTCTTGCCCGATCCCGCGCCCGCGAGGATGCAGACGGGGCCGCGCACCGCTTCGACGGCGCGCCGCTGCTCGGGGTTCAGCCCCGCGACGATCGCATCCCGATCCATCCCGACGAGCCTAGTCCGGAGGTCGGAGGTCGACGGGCAGCCCGGCCCGATCCGCGCGAAGTCGGCGCGGAATCGCGCGCGCATCGGCACGGAGCGCCGCCGCGCCCTGCATGCTTCCCGCGCATGGGCGCCGCCTTCGGATGGGGACTCCTCGCGGCGTCGTCGCTCCTGATCGGCGGCGCGCTCGCGCTCGTGTTCCGCCTCAAGGACCGCGCGCTCGGGCTCGTCATGGCCTTCGGCGCCGGCGTCCTCGTGAGCGCGGTCGCGTACGAGCTCGTGCAGGAGGCGGTCGACGTGGCCGGCCTGAGCGGGGGAAGCGTCGCCGCCGGCTTCTTTTCCGGCGCACTCGTCTTCTACGTCGGCGACGTGCTGATCGACCGGATGGGCGGCGCCGGTCGCAAGAGCATGGCGGGCGCCCAGGCCGCCGGCGCGCCGCTCGCGATCGTCCTCGGGATCGTCCTCGACGGCATCCCCGAGTCGATCGTGATCGGCGTCGGCCTGCTCGCCGGCGAGGGCGTGGGAGTCGCCGTGCTCGCGGCCGTGTTCCTCTCGAACCTGCCCGAGGCGGCGGCCGCGACGACCGGCCTGCGGACGGCCGGCTGGGCCGGGGCGCGCGTGATGGGCCTGTGGTCGCTCGTCGCGCTCGTCTCCGCGCTCGCCGCGCTCGCGGGCTACGTGGTGTTCGACGGCGCCTCGCCGGAGGCACTCGCCTTCGTGCTCGCGTTCGCCGGCGGCGCGATCCTGACCATGCTCGCCGACACGCTCATGCCCGAGGCGTTCGAGAAGGGCGGCGCGCAGGCCGGGCTCCTCACGTCGGTCGGCTTCGCGCTCGCCTTCGCCCTCACGACCATCGAGTAGCGGCGGCGCGTCGCCGTAGGATGGGCCGTCATGGCCGAGAGCGAGAAGGAACGGCTCGACCGCGAGCTGATCGAGCTCCTGAACGAGCTGCGCGTCGCGCTCCCGGGCGTGCAGGTGCTCTTCGCCTTCCTGCTCGCCGTCCCGTTCACGCAGCGCTGGGAGCAGACGACCGACCTGCAGCGCAACGTCTTCTTCGCCGCGATCATGTTCGCCACCGTCGCGACCGCGCTCCTCATCGCGCCCTCGTCGTACCACCGGCTCCGCTGGCGCGAGGGCGACAAGGAGCAGATGCTCCGGACGTCGAACCGGCTCGCGATCGTGGGAACGGCGTTCCTGGCCCTCTCGATGACCGCGGTCGTGTTCGTCGTCACGGACGTCGTCTTCGACGTGGCCGTCGCGACCGCCGTCTCGATCGGGACGGCCGTCCTCTTCGCCTGGTTCTGGTACGGCCTCGCGCTCGTGCGCCGCGCGCGGGACTAGCCGTGGGCGACGCAGAGGAGCGGCCCGCCGCAGGCGTTCGCGCCCTCGATCGCCGAATCGAAGGAGCCGCCGCCGCCCGCCGGAACGAGGCCCTGCGACTGCACCCACGCGCCCGGCTCGTCGAGCACCTCCACGTACCATCCGAGCGACAAACTCTCGTCGTAGCCCCCGGCGAACACCGAGTATCCGAGCGGGACGCTGCCGGAGCGTTCGAGCAGGCTCCTCGGCGCTCGGACGCGCACGAGGGGCACCGGGATCCCCTCGACGTTCATGAAGCGGAGCGACTCGAGGACGAGTCCGAGCTCGCCCAGGTTGTCCAGGACGAGCCGGCGGTACGCCTGCTCGCTCTCGACGAGGTACGCCGCATTCGCGCGGTTCTCGCCGCCGGGGCCCCTGAAGGGACGTGGAACCCCGTCCGATCCCGTCAGCCCGTTCAGCCCGGCCTGATCCCGGTAGACCACCCCGTCGAGGAGTCGGCTCCACTCGTCGAGAACCGCAGGCGGCACTCCCGCTCCTGCCTCGGCGACCGTCTGGGCTCGGATCGCCGACGGAAGGTCGTCGGGCGACGGGGGAACGATCGGCGTAACCGGGCGGAGCTCGAGCCGGAACGGGCTCGGCGCCGCCGTCCCGACGAGCGCAGCGCCCGCGACCGCGAGCACGACGGCGCCCCCGGCGAGAACGCGCTTCATGCCCGCTGAGACTCGACCCGACCTGCAGAAGTTCCTCGACGCCCGGCCGACGCGCGCCGGGGGTCGACCTGGCGCGACCCGTCACTACACTGCGATTGCGCCCGTGTCTGCATCCTCCAACCTCCGTCTGGGCGGGTCCGCGCGGACCGCGCATCCCTCCGAGCCGGCGCGCATCGCCGGCGGCCCCGGCATCGTCGCGCTCCTCCGCGAGGACCACGCGACGCATGACGGGGACTGGACCCGGCCCGGCTTCCGCGCCCTCGCGGCCTACCGCCTCGGCTACTGGCGGCGCGGGCTGCCCGCGCCCTTCCGGCAGCTCCTCTACGTGCCCTTCCGCGCCCTGGCCCGGTATGCGCGCAACCACTACGGGATCGAGCTCCACCCCACGTCGCGTATCGGCCGGCGCGTCAGGTTCCCCCACCAGCACGGCGTCGTCGTCCACCACTTCGCCGTGATCGGGGACGACTGCGAGCTCCAGCACGGGGTCACCCTCTGCTTCGCGAACCGGCCGCACGAGGCGCCGCACCTCGGGAACGGCGTCCGGATCGGCGCGGGCGCCGTGCTCTACGGCGGGATCCACGTCGGCGACGGCGCGACGATCGGCCCGAACTGCGTCGTCACGATGGACGTCCCCGCGGGCGCCACGGTCTTCGCCCCGCCGCCGCGCGTGATCGCCGCGCCGACCGGTGACGCGGACGGATAGCGCGTCGGGCCTCCGCCCGGACGACGCGCTCGCCCACGACCTCGAGGCTGCCCGCGCCCACGAGGTTCCGCCGGCAGACCTCTGCCTGCGGATCGCCCGGGCCCACGCCGCCCGGGGCGAGACGACCGAGGCGCTCGCCTGGCTGGCCGCCGTCCCCCGCGCCGCCGACTCGTTCGTGGCCTGGCAGGGCGCGACACGGCTCCTCGGACAGGTGGGCGGCGAGGCGGCGGGCGCCAGGCGCACGGCCCGCGTCGCCGTCCTCGGGACGTACACGACTGACCAGCTCACGCCGATGCTCGGGCTCGCGCTCCACGCGCTCGGCGTCCGGGCCGACCTCTACGACGCGGGCTTCGACCAGCTCCAGCAGGAGCTCCTCGACCCCGAGAGCGGCCTGCGCGCGTTCGGCCCGACCCACATCGTGCTCGCCGTCCACGAGGGCGCGGCACGGCTCCCCGAGCTGGGCGACGACCCGGCGGACGAAGTCGCGCGCGAGGCGGCTCGCTGGCGCGGGCTTTGGGACCGGGCGGGCGCGCGGGTCGTGCAGCACGCGTTCGCGCTCCGGCCGGATCCGCCGCTCGGGCACCTGGGGCTACGGGTTCCCGGCGCGCGGCAAACCATGCTCGCGGCACTGAACGCGGCGCTCGGCGAGGCGGCCGGCGACGACGTCCTCCTCGTCGACTGCGACCGGCTAGCGGGAGCATGGGGCAAGGACCGCTGGTTCGACGACCGCTACTGGTTCCTCGCGAAGCAGGCGGTGGCACTCGACGCGCTGCCGCTGCTCGCGCGCCACACGGCGGCCGTGGTCGCGGCCGACCTCGGGCTAACGCGCAAGTGCCTCGTGCTCGACCTCGACAACACGCTCTGGGGCGGCGTGGTCGGCGAGGACGGGCTCGGGGGGCTCAGGCTCGGCGACGGCGCGGAGGGCGAGGCGTACGTCGCCTTTCAGGAGCGCATCCTCGCGCTCAAGCGCAAGGGCATCGTCCTCGCCGTCGCGTCCAAGAACGACGAGGCGGAGGCGCTCCGGGTCTTCGACGAGCATCCGGCCATGCGGATCCGCCGCGAGGACATCGCCTGCTTCGCCGCCAACTGGGACACGAAGGTGGACAACCTCCGGCTCATCGCGGACACGCTCGGCCTCGGCCTCGACGCGCTCGTCTACGTCGACGACAACCCGGCCGAGCGCGAGATCGTGCGGCGCTTCCTCCCGGAGGTCGACGTCCTGCCGCTGCCGAGCGACCCGGCCCGCTACGTCCGCGCGCTCTCCGAGTACCTCCTCTTCGAGACGACGACGCTCCGCCGCGAGGACGCCGCGCGGACGGAGCACTACCGCGCCCGCGCGCAGGCGGCGGAGCGGCGGCTCGAGCTCGGCGACCTGGACGACTTCCTGCGCGACCTCGAGATGACGGCGACGATCGCGCCCTTCGACGAGGTCCGCCTGCCGCGGATCGCCCAGCTCGTCGGCAAGACGAACCAGTTCAACCTGACGACCCGGCGGCACTCGCTCGAGACGATCCGCGGGTTCATGGCCGAGCCGGACACCGTGACGCTCTTCCTCGAGCTGCGTGACCGCTTCGCCGACCACGGGCTCGTCGGCGTCCTCGTCGCCCGCCGCGACGGCGACGCGCTCGAGATCGACACGTGGCTCCTCTCCTGCCGCGTGATCGGCCGGACGGCCGAGCACGCCATGCTGGCCGAGCTCGCGGCGCGCGCCGAGGCGCTCGGGATCGCCCGCCTGCGCGGCACGTACGTCCCCACCGAGCGGAACGGGATCGTCCGGGAGCTGTACGGGACGCTCGGCTTCGAGCGGACCGGCGACGCGACCTGGGAGTACGACCTGGCCGCGAACGGCCGCCCCGCGAGCGACTTCGTGACCGTCGATGGATAGCCACGCGCGGCTCGAGGAGATCTTCCGCTCGGTGCTGGGCGACGGCTCGATCGCGCTCACGGACGACACGCGCGCCGCCGAGCTGCCGGGCTGGGACTCGCTCGCGCACATCAACGCGATGTTCGCGGTCGAGAACGAGTTCGGCGTCGAGTTCCCGGGCGACGAGTTCGCCCGGCTCGAGACGATCGGCGACCTGAAGGCCGCGCTCGCCGAGAAGGGCGCCGGCTAGGCGCGGGAGACGAGCTCGGGGAACGCGCCGCGGTCGAACCGGCGCACGAAGTCGCCCAGGCCGTGCTCGAAGCGGACGCCGGGCCCGTACGCGCGGACGTAGTCGACGACCGTCACGCCGAGGTCCGCGAACGCGCGCTCGAGGACGCAGCCGCCGCCCTCCCACGCCGTGCACGCGGCCGGGAGCTCGTAGAGCGGATCCGCCCCCCGAGCGGTCCGAACGGCGTTCACCCGGCGCAGCGCGTCGTCGAGCGGGGACTCCGGCGGCGCCAGCTCGCGCGTGAGCACGACCATGGCCCGAGTGTACGCCTCAGACGACGGCCAGCGCGACGACGCTCGGGAGCGCCGGCACGTCGAGCGGCCGCCACGCGTCGCCGCCGTCCCGACTCTCGAGCAGCCGCCCGTCCCGGAGGCCGGTGACGAGGACGCCGTCGAACGCCGCGAGCGCGTACGGCATCGAGTCGAGCGGCCGGCCCAGCCCGAGGTCGAGCTCCTCCCAGGAGCCGCCGGCGCGGCGACGCCAGAGGATCGCTTCCGCGGACGGCCGCGCGCCGTGGGCCGCGAACGGGCCGGTCGACGCCGAGACGTACCAGGTGTCCGCGTCGGACGGGTCGACGGCAAGTGCCCACGTGTAGTCCCGGTCCCGTCCGTCGTCGGCGGGCTCCCAGGTCCGGCCGCCGTCGCGGCTCCAGGCGGCGCCGCCGCCGCCCGCCTCGTAGGCCCTGCCGGGCTCCGTGGGGTGCCAGGCGATCGCGTGGACGTCGCGCTGGGCGCCCGGCGCATGGTCGGCCCATGTCTCGCCGCCGTCCGCGGTGCGCATGAGCCCGCCCAGCTCGATCCCGACGAGGACGACCGCGGCGTCGTGCGGGCTCGGGGCGATCCAGCGGACGTGCGACGTCCACGGCCGGGGCGGAAAGCTCCACGTCGGTGCCGAGGGCAGCTCGCGCAGGGTCTCGAGCTCGCGCCACCCCTCGCCGTCTCGGAGGACGTGGAGTGCGCTCGGCTCCGTGCCGGCGTAGAGCGCGCCGTCCAGCGGGCCGAACGCGACCGAGAAGACGTCCGGCGCCGGAAGCCCGGCGTCGCGCCACGTCGCGCCCCCATCCTCTGAGGCCCAGACCCCCGACCCGCGGCTGCCGGCGGCGATCCGCTCGGGCCGGCGCGGATCGACCGCGACGCACTGGAGCCCCGGGCGCTCGAGCAGCGTCTCGGCGTCGGGCTCGTCGACGTGAACCAGCGAGCCTCCGGTCGCGACGACGAGCGCCACGGGCTAGTACCCGCTGAAGCGGTCGGGCAGGATCTGCTCCTCCGGAATGCCGGCCTGGGCCAGCATCTCCGAGACCCCCTCGACCATGCCGGGCGGCCCGGCCACGAGGTACACGTAGCCGTCGAGGTCGGCGTTCAGGTGGTCGCGGAGCATGTCGGCGTCGATCGTCCGCGTCTCGCCCTCCCAGCTGTCGTCCTCGTTCATCGTGAAGACGACCCGGATGTTGTCGTACTCGCGGTCGAGCGCCTGGAGCTCCTCGAAGAACGCGGTCGACTCGCGGTCGCGGTTCGAGTAGACGAGCGTGACGCGGTGGCCGAGCCCCTCGTCGGCGATGTAGTTGAGCATGCACCGGAACACGGTGATCCCGATTCCCCCGGCGATGAAGGCGTATGGCCGGTCGGTCTGCTCCGGGAGGACGTAGCTGCCCTTCGGCTCCTCGACGTCGGCCTCGGCGCCCACCTCGAGCTCCGCGACCGAGCGCTTGAACGCCGTGTCGCGGATCCGCGTCGCGAAGCCGAGCACCCCGCGCTCGTGCGGCGACGTGACGACGGAGAAGTGGCGGCGCGGCCCCTTCTCGTCCTCGTACGGCGGGTCGATCAGGTTGACGAAGAAGTACTGGCCCGGCGTGAAGTCGACCTCGGCACCCCCGAGGTCGAAGACGACCATCCGCGTGCCCTTTGCGACCTCGGTGTTCTCCCTGACGGTTGCGCGCATGCCGGGTAAGTATGTCCCGGGAGCGGATCCTTACGCGGCGGGGTCGCCCCGGTCGAGCCGGCGGAGCTCGTCCTCGGAGAGCTCGAGGTCGAGCGCGCCGACCGCCTCCTCGAGCTCGGCCACGCTGCGCGGGCCGATCACGGCGGCCGTACAGGCCGGCTGGTGGAGCACCCACGCGAGCGCGACCTGGGTGGCGGTCGCGCCGAGCCGCGCGCCGAGCTCCGCGGCGCGCCGGCGCCGCCCGGCGTTCGCGGGCGTGTCGAAGACGGGCGGGATCTCCCGACTCGCGAAGCCGGCGTCGTAGCCGACGCCGAGCGGCGACCAGGCGAAGAGCGGGAGCCGCGTCCGCTCGTACCAGGCGAGCGACTCCGGGTCGCGCGCCGTCACGCACTCGGGCCACGGCGGCGCCGTCCAGGCGGCGAGGCTCAGCTGGGGGCTCGACGACGTGAAGGGCTCGAGGCGGTGGTCCGCCGCGTGGCGGGCCGCCTCGGCGAGGCGCGCGGGGGTCCAGTTGGAGGCGCCGAACGAGCGGATCCGGCCGGCACGGACGTGCTCGTCGAGCGCCTCGACAAGCGGGCCGACCGGAACGCTCGGGTCGTCGCGGTGGAGCAGCAGGATGTCGACCGTGTCGCGCCCGAGCGTCCGCAGGCTGGCCTCGAGGTCGGCCGAGATCGCCTCCGGCGTGACGCGGCGACGCAGCTCCCCGCCCTCGGACGAGCGCAGGTGGTGGCCGGCCTTCGTGACGACGATCGCGTCCCCGCCCACGTCCCGGAGGCACCGTCCGAGCACGCTCTCGGCCTCGCCGTAGGCGCGCGCCGTGTCGAAGGCGTTGCCGCCCAGCTCGAGCCACCGCTCCGTCAGCGCGCACGCGGTGCGCCGGCCGCCCGACGTCCAGGCGGCCGTCCCGAGGACGAGCCGGGAGAGGTCGCGGCCGAGCGGCTCGAACCGATGCATCCGCATCCCGGCCGCCCGCGGAGATCGCTGCGCCACGACCCGCAGTGTCGGGCAGGGCGCGCCGCGCGCGCAACCGCCCTCAGGCGGGCGTCGCGCCGTACTCGGCGAGCAGCATCTCGTCGAGGCGCACGATCGGAGCCGAGCGGGCCTGCGGCCGCCCGACGCGCTCGATCGCGAGCTGGATCGCCGACGCCTCCCGCTCGGGCAGCGGGCCGACCTCGTAGCCCTCGGCCGAGAGCGCCACGTCGATCCGGCGCGCAGCCGAGGACGCCGCGTCCCGTCCGTCGCAGGAGACCCGCCGCAACTCACGG
>Ga0210143_1000058_pt1 | contig 21276 bp, 22 predicted proteins | sample MayberryNW_TuleC_2_FD_185527 | JGI IMG/M metagenome (GOLD analysis project Ga0210143, IMG submission 185527) | Wetland microbial communities from San Francisco Bay, California, USA, that impact long-term carbon sequestration - MayberryNW_TuleC_D2... | ecosystem: Environmental > Aquatic > Marine... | reverse complement strand
CCCACCGCTCGAAGCGCACGCGGTCGAGGGCCGGGGGTGGCCGTCGCTGCGCCCGTTCGAGCGCCTCGGCCACGACGGCGGCGTCGACCGGCGGTGGCTGGACGATCATGGCCCGCCAGGCCCAGGGCCCGTCGCCGGGCGGGTCCCAGAGGGCCTCGAGCGGCATCACCCGCGGAGCGTCGCCACGCTGCCTGCGGACGAGGAAGTGCGCGCCGTACGACACCGCGTAGAGCGTCTCCACAGCGTCGGTGAACTCCGGCCCCTCGGGGCGGCCGCTGCCGTCCACGACGAGCAGGGAGAGGTCCGGCACGTCCACGACCTCGACGACGCCGCGCCGGGTCCGGTAGAGGGATTCGAGGTCGAGTGCCGTGGTGCCCATGCAGCCATGCTCCGGCTGGTCGGCCCTGCCCGGGAAGGGCCGGAGGTCCTACGACGCCCGCCCGCGGGCCGAGGGTCCACCATGTGCAGATGGCCCTGGACCTGGCGAGGAGCGGGACGGCCTGGCGGGCGGAGCCGGGCTGGCTCAACACGGCGACGTACGGCCTGCCGCCCGACGCGGCATGGGACGAGCTGCAGGAGGCGTTGGCCGCCTGGCGGGTCGGCCGGCACAGCTGGGAGCCGTGGAACGAATCGGTCGACCGGTCCCGCGCGGCCTTCGCTCGGCTGGTCGGCGTCGACGCCGGCCGGGTGGCCGCCGCGGGTGCGGTGTCCGAGCTGGTCGGTCTCGTAGCGGCGGCGCTGCCGCCCGGCAGCCGGGTGGTCGCCCCGGAGGGCGACTTCACGTCGCTCCTGTTCCCCTGGCTGGTGCAGGCCGACCGCGGGGTCGAGGTGGTCGTCGTCCCGCTGGCGCGGCTGGCCGAGTCGGTGACACCGGGCACGACGGTCGTCGCCTTCAGCGCCGTGCAGAGCGCGACCGGTGAGCTGGTCGCGCTGGACGACGTGCTGGCGGCGGCGGCCGCGGTGGACGCGATGACGGTGGTCGACGCCACCCAGGCCGTCGGCTGGCTGCCCCTCGACGCGGGTCGGGTCGACGCTCTCGCCTGCGCGGCGTACAAGTGGCTGATGTCGCCGCGCGGCACCGCCTTCATGACGGTCAGCGACCGGCTCGCGGAGCGACTGCGCCCCCACAGCGCCGGGTGGTACGCCGGTCCGGACGTGTTCGCCACCTACTACGGGACGCCGCTGCGGCTGGCCGAGGACGCGAGCCGCTTGGACATCTCGCCGGCGTGGTTCTGCTGGGTCGGCACGGCGCCGGCGCTGGAGGCGCTCGAGCGGTTGACCGTGGCGGCCGTCCACGAGCACGACGTCGCGCTGGCCAACCGGTTCCGCGCCGGCCTCGGGCTGCCACCCGGCGACAGCGCGATCGTGTCGGCCGCCGCCGAGGGCGCCGCCGAGCGCCTCGAGCGGGCCGGCATCCGGGCGGCGACCCGCGCGGGCGCCGTCCGGGCGTCCTTCCACCTCTACAACACCGAGGCCGACGTCGACGCGGCCCTCGACGCGCTGCTGCAGTGATCCGGCTCAGTAGCCGCCGTAGCCGCCGCCGGTGTCGCCGCCGGTGTCGTCGCCGTCCGTGGTCGTGATCTTCGAGCCGGACGGTGAGATGACCCACCAGAGACCGCCGGAGAGGTTGGTGCCCTGTCCGGTCGCCTCGCCGGGCCCGGAGTCCGCGGCGTAGGTGTAGGCCGGCCATCCGTCGACGGTCAGCTGGGTCGTGCCGTCGTCGCGGGTGATGGTCGACAGCTCCGCGGTGACGTCCGCCGAGTGGCTCACGGTGCCGGACGCCTCGGCGACCGGCCAGTACTGCAGGCAGCTCCCCGTGCAGTTCGACGTGCCCTTCGAGTCGGCGGCGAAGACGTACAGCGTCATGCCGTTCGCGTCCACCAGGACGTCGCCGTACTCCGTGTCGCCGGTCTGGACGGTCTGCCCGCCGCCGCCGTCCTCCTGGGCGGCCTGGGTCGAGCCGGGCGGGCTGCCGGAGCCGCCCGCGCCCCCGGAGGACGACCCGCCGCCGCACGCGGCGAGCAGGAGCCCGGCGGCGAGCACGCCCGCTGCCCCGGCGAGCCGGCTGCCTGACCTCGAGCCGTGCATCGACATGGTGTTCTCCCTCGTGTCGCGCTGGACTGTGTCGCCCAGGTACACGGAACGGCCACCGTCGCGGGTTCACCGCCTGCGGCCGCGACCCTGAGGGATCAGGCCAGGATCTCGACCGACTCCGGTCCCGGCTCTCGGCGGGCGACGCGCCGTCGGTGGCGCAGGCTGTCGAACGTGAGGAGCGCAAGGGCGGCCCAGATGAGCGTGAAGCCGACCAGCCGGGACGCGGGCATCGGCTCGTCGTAGACGAGCACGCCGAGCAGGAACTGCAGGACGGGTGTCAGGTACTGCAGCAGGCCCAGGACGCTCAGCGGCACCCGTCGCGCGGCGGCCGCGAAGAAGAGCAATGGCACCGCGGTGACCACCCCCGCGGACGCCAGCAGCAGTCCGTGCCCGACCCCGGAGTGCCCGAGCTGCCCCTCGCCCCGCACCTCCAGCGCGAGCAGGAAGCCCAGCGCGGGCAGCCCGATGACGGCGGTCTCGACGGTCAGCGACTGCAGGGCACCCACGCGCGGGCCGACCTGCTTCTTCAGCAGGCCGTACGTCGCGAACGACGCGGCCAGCCCCAGCGCGATCCACGGCGGCCGGCCGTAGTCGACGGTCAGCACCACCACCGCGGCCGCCCCGACGGCCACCGCCGCCCACTGCAGCCGGCGCAGCCGCTCGTGCAGCACGACCACGCCGATCAGCACCGTCACCACCGGGTTGACGAAGTAGCCGAGAGACGTCTCGACGACGTGCTCGTTGTTGACCCCCCAGATGTAGAGAGACCAGTTGGCGGCGATCAGCACCGCTGCCAGCGACAGCCGGGCCATCGTGACGCGGTCGGCGAGCAGGGGCCGGAGCCAGCCCCATTGGTGGCGGGCGGTGAGCACGACGAGCACGAAGACGAACGACCAGACGACCCGGTGGGCCATGATCTCGACCGCGCCGGCCGGCTCGAGCAGCGGCCAGTAGAGCGGGAAGAGACCCCAGATCAGGTAGCAGGCGACGCCGTACAGGAGTCCCCGCCGGGCCTCCGCGTGGTGCTCGTCGGTCAGGACACGGTCCAGGTGTCCGAGCCGGCCAGCAGCGCCCCCAGGGCGTCGTCCTCACTGGCTCCGGAGGTGGCACCAGGGGTGCGGCCGCCCTGCTGGCTGCGCTCGATCTGGTCCCGCATCAGGTCGTCGTAGACCGGCCGGTCGACGTCGCGGAAGACACCGATCGGGGTGCGGGCCAGCGAGATGTCGGCCAGCCGGCTCAGGTCGAACGCGTGCGAGGGGTCCTCGGCGTGTGCGTCGTGGACGACGACCTCGGCCGGGTCGACCGAGGCCACGTCCACGACCTTGAGCGCCTGGTCGTGGTCGCGCACGACGCCCTGCCCGCCGTCGGCTCCCCAGGTGATGGGCTGTCCGTGCTCGAGCCGGATGGTGAAGTCGTCGCGGGTGCCCGGGTCCTTGAGCGGCTCGAAGGCGTTGTCGTTGAAGATGTTGCAGTTCTGGTAGATCTCGACCAGCGCGGTGCCGCGGTGCGCGGCGGCCGCCTGCAGCACCGACGTCAGGTGCTTGCGGTCCGAGTCGATCGACCGCGCCACGAAGGACGCCTCAGCGCCGAGCGCCAGCGACACCGGGTTGAACGGCGAGTCGAGCGAGCCCATCGGGGTCGACTTGGTGATCTTGCCGAGCTCGGAGGTGGGGGAGTACTGCCCCTTGGTCAGGCCGTAGATCCGGTTGTTGAAGAGCAGGATCTTCAGGTTCACGTTGCGCCTCAGCGCGTGGATCAGGTGGTTGCCGCCGATGGACAGCGCGTCCCCGTCACCGGTCACCACCCACACCGAAAGGTCCGGGCGTGAGGCGGCCAGCCCGGTGGCGATCGCCGGCGCCCGGCCGTGGATCGAGTGCATCCCGAAGGTGTCCATGTAGTACGGGAAGCGCGACGAGCAGCCGATGCCCGACACGAACACGACGTTCTCCCGCGCCAGCCCGAGCGTCGGCATGAAGGACTGGACGGCCGCGAGGATCGCGTAGTCGCCGCAGCCCGGGCACCAGCGGACCTCCTGGTCGGTCTTGAAGTTCTTGGCCGACTGCTTGTCGCGCGCCTTGGGCACCAGCGACAGGGAGGGGAAGGGCTCGCTCATGACAGGTCCTCGATCACGTTGGTGATGACGGTCGCGAGCTCCTCGGCCTTGAACGGCAGGCCGCGGACCTGGTTGTAGCCGATGGCGTCGACGAGGTACTTCGCCCGGACGAGCATCGCCAGCTGGCCGCCGAAGCCGTAGCCCAGGTTCATCTCCGGGACGAGCACCTTGTCATAGCCGCGCAGGACCTCACCCAGGTCGGCGGGGAACGGGTTGAGGTGGCGCAGGTGGGCCTGGGCGACGTCGCTGCCGGCGTGCCGGACGCGCCGGCAGGCGGCGCCGATCGGGCCGTACGTCGACCCCCAGCCGAGGACGAGCACCCGGGCGTGCCCGGACGGGTCCTCGACCTCCAGCGGCGGGATCGTCGCCGCGACCGCCTCGACCTTGGCCTGCCGGGTGCGGACCATGAAGTCGTGGTTGGCGGGGTCGTAGGAGATGTTGCCGGTGATGTCTGCCTTCTCGATGCCGCCGATCCGGTGCTCCAGGCCGGCGGTGCCGGGGACCGCCCACGGCCGGGCCAGCGTCTCCGGGTCGCGCAGGTAGGGCTGGAAGACCGGCCGGCCGTCCTCCTCGCCGTTGGGCGCGGTCGCGAAGGCCACCCGCAGGTCCGGCAGGTCGTCGACGGTCGGGACCAGCCAGGGCTCGGAGCCGTTGGCGAGGTAGCCGTCGGACAGCAGGATCACCGGCACCCGGAAGGCGGTCGCGATCCGGGCCGCCTCCAGGGCGGTGTCGAAGCAGTCGGCAGGGGACCGCGAGGCCACGATCGGCACCGGCGCCTCGCCGTTGCGGCCGAACATCGCCTGCAGCAGGTCGGCCTGCTCGGTCTTGGTCGGCATGCCGGTCGACGGGCCGGCGCGCTGCACGTCGACGACGATCAGCGGCAGCTCCAGCGACACGCCGAGGCCGATCGTCTCGGCCTTCAGGGCCAGTCCGGGGCCCGACGTCGACGTGACCGCGAGCGAGCCGCCGTACGCCGCTCCGAGTGCCGCGCCGACGGCGGCGATCTCGTCCTCGGCCTGGAAGGTGCGCACGCCGAAGCGCTTGTGCTTGCTGAGCTCGTGCAGGATGTCGGAGGCCGGCGTGATCGGGTAGGACCCGAGGAAGAGCGGCAGGCCGGTGCGCTGGGAGGCGGCGACCAGGCCGTAGGACAGGGCGAGGTTGCCGGAGATGTTGCGGTAGGTGCCGGTCGGCAGCCGGGCCGGCTTGATCTCGTACGACACCGAGAAGTCCTCGGTCGTCTCCCCGAACGACCAGCCCGCCTCGAAGGCCGTGAGGTTGGCCTGCATGATCGCCTCGTTGCGGGCGAACTTGGCCTTGAGGAACTTCACGGTGCCCTCGGTCGGGCGGTTGTACAGCCAGGAGAGCAGGCCCAGCGCGAACATGTTCTTGGCGCGCTCGGCCTCCTTCTTGGTGATGTCGAAGCCCTTGAGGGCCTCGACCGTCATCGAGGTCAGCGCGATCGGGTGCACGTTGTAGGCCTCGAGGGAGCCGTCCTCGAGCGGGTTGGCGGCGTAGCCGACGCGGGTCAGGTTGCGGCCGGTGAACTCGTCGGTGTTGACGATGACGTCGGCGCCCCGGGCGAGGTCGCCGAGGTTGGCCTTGAGGGCCGCCGGGTTCATCGCGACCAGCACGTCCGGGCGGTCGCCCGGCGTCATGATGTCGTGGTCGGCGAAGTGCAGCTGGAAGGCCGACACGCCGGGCAGGGTCCCGGCCGGCGCCCTGATCTCGGCCGGGAAGTCGGGCAGGGTCGAGAGGTCGTTGCCGAAGGACGCGGTCTCCGTCGTGAACCGGTCGCCGGTCAGCTGCATCCCGTCACCGGAGTCGCCGGCGAACCGGATGATCACCCGGTCGCGCTGCTCCACGTGCTTCGCTGGTGGCACGCCTTCCAGGTTACGTCAGCGTAGGTTGCCTCGCCCCCTAGACTCCGGCTTGCGCCCGAGATCGACACGCCGGATCGAGGAGGCAGCAGCGGTGGACGGCTTCTACGGCGGCTACGCCCTGGTCGGGCTGGTCCTGCTGGTCGGCGTGGCCTTCGTGACCGTCGCGTTCACGGCCAACCGCCTGCTGGCGCCGTCCGTGCCGGGCGTCGGCAAGTCCCTGACCTACGAGTGCGGGGTCGACCCGGTCGGCGAGGGCTGGGCGCAGAGCCACGTGCGCTACTACGTCTACGCCTACCTCTACGTGATCTTCGCCGTCGACGCGGTCTACCTCTTCCCGTGGGCGACGATCTTCGCCGCGCCCGGCTACGGCGTCACGACCCTGGTGGAGATGTTCGTCTTCATCGGGTTCCTCGCGGTCGGGCTGCTCTACGCCTGGCGCAAGGGGGTGCTGACGTGGTCGTGAGCGGCGGCGCGGTCGACCTGCCGGTGCCGACGGTCGGCCCACCGTCGGTCGGTGCGCTGCAGCGGGCGGCCCCGGAGCCGATGCGGCTCGTCCTCAACTGGGGGCGCCGCTACAGCCTCTGGGTGTTCAACTTCGGCCTGGCCTGCTGCGCGATCGAGTTCATCGCCTCGTCGATGGCCCGCCACGACTTCATCCGCCTCGGCGTGATCCCGTTCGCCCCCGGGCCGCGGCAGGCCGACCTGATGGTCGTCAGCGGCACCGTCTCCGACAAGATGGCGCCCGCCGTCAAGCGGTTGTACGACCAGATGCCCGAGCCCAAGTACGTCATCTCCTTCGGGGCGTGCTCCAACTCGGGCGGGCCCTACTGGGACTCCTACTGCGTGACCAAGGGCGTCGACCAGATCGTCCCGGTCGACGTCTACGTGCCGGGCTGCCCGCCCCGCCCCGAGGCGCTGCTGCAGGGCATCCTCAAGCTCCAGGAGAAGATCGCCGGCGAGTCGCTCGCCGACCGCTACCACCGCACCCCGGTGCGCGGCCCGATCACCACCGTCCCGGTCGGTGACGAGTGACCGAGCAGCCTCACGACCCGCAGCCTCACGAGCAGGAGGTCGACGTGCCGCGGGAGGCCTGGGTGGCCGAGGTGACCGCGGCCCGGGACCGCGGGTTCGACTACTTCGACTGGCTCACCGCGGTCGACCAGCTCGACGACGCCGACGCGCCGGGCTTCGACGTCGTGACCCACCTGTGGTGCCTGGATCGGCGCGAGCACCTGCTGCTGCGCACCCGGGTGCCGTCGGCCGACCCGGTCCTCCCGACGGTCACCGAGGTGTTCGCCGGCGCGGCCTGGCACGAGCGCGAGACCTTCGAGATGTTCGGCATCGGGTTCGACGGGCACGTCGACCTCCGGCCGCTGCTGCTGCCCGACGGCTTCGAAGGGCACCCCCTGCGCAAGGACTTCGTGCTCGCAGCCCGGGCCGCCAAGGCGTGGCCGGGGGCGAAGGAGCCGGGCGAGTCCGACGCCGACGCCCACGGCGGGGCCGCTCCAGGCCGGCGCAAGACCCGGCCGCCCGGCGTGCCCGACCCCGCGGTGTGGGGTCCCCGCCCGGACGGGGCGCCGGACGTACCCGCCGACTCGACAGGCACCGACTCGACGGCCACCGGCTCGACTGCCGAGGGGGTCGACGGGGAGTGACCGAGGCGCTCGAGGTCGTGTTGCGCATCGTGCTGGTGCTCGGCGTCTTCCTCGTGGTGCCGCTGCTGGTCGGGCAGACCGAGCACAAGGCGATGGCGCACATGCAGAGCCGGCTCGGGCCGATGTACGCAGGCGGGTTCCACGGCTGGGCCCAGCTCGTCGCCGACGGCGTCAAGTTCGCGCAGAAGGAGGACATCGTCCCGGCGGCCGCGGACCGCACCGTCTTCAAGCTGGCGCCGGCCGTCGCGCTGATCCCCTACCTCGTCGTCCTCGTCGCCATCCCGGTCGCGCCGGACTGGGTCGGCCACGACCTCGACGCCGGTCTCTTCTTCGTCCTCGCCGTCATGGGCGTCGGTGTCCTCGGGTCGCTGATGGCCGGCTGGGCGAGCGCCAACAAGTTCTCGCTGCTCGGCGGCCTGCGCTCGGCGGCCCAGCTGATGGCCTACGAGCTGCCGTTCATCCTCGCCGCGGCGTCGGTCGCGATGGCCGCGGGCACGCTGTCGCTGCCGGGGATCGTGGAGGCCTGGGAGCCCTGGTGGCTGCTCTGGCAGCTACCGGGTGCGGTGGTCTTCTTCGCGGCCGGGCTGGCCGAGCTGCAGCGGCCGCCGTTCGACATGCCGGTCGCCGACTCCGAGATCATCTTCGGGGCCTACACCGAGTACACCGGCCTGCGGTTCGCGCTCTTCCTGCTCGCGGAGTACGCCGGCATCGTCGTCCTGTCGGCGCTCACGGCGGTGCTCTTCCTCGGCGGCTGGCGCGGCCCGTTCGTCGACGCGGTGCCGGCGATCGGTGTCGTCTGGACGCTGGTCAAGACGATGGCACTGGCCTTCGTGGTGATCTGGCTGCGCGTCGCGTACCCGCGGCTGCGCGAGGACCAGCTGCAGCGGCTGGCCTGGCAGGGACTCGTGCCGCTGGCGCTGGGCCAGCTGGCTCTGACGGGGGTGGTGGCGGTGGTGGTCGCGTGAAGATCCCGGGCGCGGGGCTGGCCAAGGGCCTGGCCGTCACGATGCGGACGATGACCCGCCGGTCGGTGACCGGGCAGTACCCGGACGTCAAGCCGGAGCTGCCGCCGCGCAGCCGGGGGGTCATCGCGCTGCTCGAGGAGAACTGCACGGTCTGCATGCTGTGCGCCCGCGAGTGCCCCGACTGGTGCATCTACATCGACTCGCACAAGGAGACCATCCCAGCGCCGCCCGGCGGCCGCGAGCGGCAGCGCAACGTGCTCGACCGCTTCGACATCGACTTCTCGCTGTGCATGTACTGCGGCATCTGCATCGAGGTGTGCCCGTTCGACGCGTTGTTCTGGTCACCCGAGTTCGAGTACGCCGAGCTCGACATCCGCGACCTGACCCACGGCAAGGAGCGGCTCGGCGAGTGGATGGCGACCGTCCCGCCGCCGCCGGCGCACGACGACAGCGGGGTACGCCCCAAGGAGCTCGAGTCGGCGGCTGCTGCGCTGGCCAAGGCCGCGGCCGGAGCCGGGTCGGAGCGCCCGTCCCGGCACCGCCGCGACAAGGCGGCGGCGGAACCCGGCGCTCCCGCTGCCGCGGCCCCGGAGCCGGCGGAGGAGCCGGCCGTCGACGCGCTGGCCGTCGAGGCCGTCGAGGACGTCGAGACGCCGCCGACCGGCCGGCGCGCGCTCGGCGGGGTGGTCTGGGCGCCCGAGGAGGACGAGCGGTGACGCTGGTCGAGGCGCTGTTCGGCCTGCTCGGCGTCGTTGCGCTCGGCTCCGGGCTGCTCGTGGTGACCACCCGGCAGCTGGTGCACGCCGCGCTGTGGCTGGTCGTCTGTCTCGGCGCGATCGCGGGGTGCTACCTGCTGCTGTCCGCCGAGCTGGTGGCCTGGGTGCAGGTGCTCATCTACGTCGGCGCCGTCGTGGTGCTGCTGCTGTTCGGCCTGATGCTGACCCGGGCGCCGATCGGGGTCTCGGCCGACCTCGACGCGCCGCCGATGCAGCGGGTCGCGGCCGCTGTGGTGGCGCTCGGCCTGGCGGGGATCGTCGTCGTCTCGTCGGTCGACGGCTTCCGGGGGGAGCGCATCGAGCTGTCGTCCGACGACGTCGGCGGCTCCTCGGCCGCAGCCGGCGAGGCGGTGTTCCGCAGCTGGGTGCTGCCGTTCGAGGTGCTCTCGGTCCTCCTGCTGGCCGCCCTGGTCGGCGCGATCGTGCTGTCCCGGCGTGAGATCGGCACCGAGGACCGAACGGGCTCCCGGACCGCCCTGCCCCCCCGCGACGGGGACGGGCGCTGATGCCGCTGCTGATGCCGGTCGTGCTCGCCGGCCTGCTGTTCTCGATCGGGGCCTACGGCGTGCTCGCGCGGCGCAACGCGATCCTGGTCCTGATGTCGGTCGAGCTGATGCTCAACGCGGTCAACATCAACCTGGTCGCGTTCGACGTCTGGCTGCGCGACGAGCTGCTGGCCGGGCAGGTCTTCACGTTGTTCGTCATCACCATCGCCGCCGCGGAGGTGGGACTCGGCCTGGCGATCGTGCTGCTGGTCTTCCGGCAGCGCGAGACGTCCTCCCTCGACCAGCTCACCGAGCTGCACGAGCCCGACCCGGAGGCCGACGCTGCGACCGACGCGGCGCCGGAGCCGGTGCAGGAGCGCGCCTCGTGACCGCGGTCTACGTCGCGCTGGGCGCGCCGTTCGTCGCGGCCGTGGTCGGGCTGCTGGGCGGGCGCACCTGGCCGCGACTGGTGGTGCCGGTCGCGGTCGCCGGCGCCTCGGTGGCCTTCCTCTCCGCGCTCGTCCTCGCTGGCCGCTCCGTCGCGGGCGACCTCTACGAGAGCGCCCGGCTGGCGGACGTCCCCACCGGCGGACCGCCGATCGGCATCGACCTCCGCGTCGACGGGCTCGCCGCCCTCGTCTCGGTCGCGGTGGGTGCGGTCGCGCTGGCCGTGCAGGTCTACTCGATCGGCTACCTCAAGGGCGACCCGCGCTACTCGTCGTACGCCGCGCTGGTCTCCCTGTTCACCGCCGCGATGCTGCTGGTGGTCTTCGCCGACGACCTGATGGTGCTGCTGGTCGGCTGGGAGGTCATGGGCGTCTGCTCCTACTTCCTGATCGGGCACCACTGGGAGCAGGAAGGATCGAGGGCGTCGGCGGTCAAGGCGCTCGTCGTCACCCGGCTCGGCGACGTCGGCTTCCTCTTCGGCATCTTCCTGCTGGCCACCACGGTCGGCAGCTTCAGCATCGGCCAGGTTCTCGGGTTCGACCGCTGGCCGGAGCACACGGCCACGATCGCCACGCTTCTGCTGCTGTGCGGGGTGGTCGGCAAGTCGGCCCAGTTCCCGCTGCACACCTGGCTGCCCGACGCGATGGCCGGCCCGACGCCGATCAGCGCGCTGATCCACGCCGCGACGATGGTCGCCGCCGGCATCTACCTGGTCGCCCGGCTCTTCGACGTCTTCCTCCTGGCCCCGGCGACTCTCGCCGTGATGGCGGTGATCGCCTGCATCACGATGCTCGGCGGCGCGCTGGCAGCTCTCGGCCAGGACGACATCAAACGCGTCCTCGCGTACTCCACCGTCAGCCAGCTCGCCTACATGCTCGCGGCCCTGTCCGTCGGCTCGGCGGTCGCCGCCGAGTTCCACCTCCTCACCCACGCCGCGTTCAAGGCGCTGCTCTTCCTGGCGGCCGGGTCGGTCATCCACGCGGTCGGCACCAACCTGATGCCGGACATGGGCGGGCTGCGCCGCCTGATGCCGGTCACCTTCGCGACGATGACCGTCGGTCTGTTGGCTCTCGCCGGCGTCCCGCCGTTCGCCGGGTTCTTCTCCAAGGAGGCGGTGCTCGGGGCAGCCGAGGAGACGGCAGTCCACCACGAAGGCCCGGCCTACGCGTGGACCGGCTGGCTGGTCCTCGTCGTGGGTCTCGTCACCGTCGCAGTGACCGCGGCGTACGTCGCCCGGCTCTGGCTGATGACGTTCTTCGACCGGACGCGCAGCCCGGTCGCCGCGCACGAGTCGTCGCCGGTGATGCGGTGGCCGCTCGTGCTGCTCGCCGTGCCGACGGTGCTGCTCGGGCTGGTCGGTCTGCGCGACGAGTGGCTGCCGGACTGGGCCGCGGCCACGGTGCTGACGGTGGGCGGCGCCGACACGTTGTCCGCCGAGCAGGAGGGCGTCGCGCAGGAGACCCTGCACATCGCGCCGCTCACATCGGCCCTGTCGGTGGCCCTGGCGGTCGTGGGCGCGACGGCGGTCTGGCTGGCCTGGCGGCGCGCACCGGCTTCCGACCCGACCGCCGAGCTGCGGCAGCGACGCGCTCTCGAGCACGCCTTCTTCGTCGACGACCTCTACGACCGGGCGTTCGTCCAGCCGGTCCGGCTCGCCACCCGCGCCGTCGGCTGGGCCGACGACGAAGTGGTCGGTGAGGCGGTGCGCGACACCGGCCGGGGCACCAGCCGGCTGTCCGAATGGGTCAGCCGGGCGCAGGGCAGCACCGTGCAGGCCTACCTGACCGGGCTGCTGGCGGGCGTACTCCTGCTCGTCGCCGGGGTGGTGACCTTCGCGTCGTGACCGACCTGCTGCTGCCCCTGCTCCTCGCGCTGCCCGCCGCCGGGGCGCTGGGCCTCCTCGTCGCGCCGCCGCGCCGTGCGGAGCGGGTCGCCGTCCGCGCCGGACTGGCTGTGACGACTGCGACGTTCCTGGTCGCCGTGTGGGCCGTCGCCGCCGACGCGGCCACCGACGTGGAGTGGGTGCCGACGCTCGGCCTCCGGTTCCACCTCGGTGTCGACGGCGTCTCCTCGCCGTTGCTGCTGATGACCTGCGGTCTCACCGCCCTCTGCATGGCCTACCTGCTGCGGGTACGCCCCGAGGCGGGTCGCCTGCGCGCCCTCGTCGGGCTCCTGCTCCTGCTCGAGGTCGGCATGGTCGGCACTTTCGTCGCCCTCGACCTGCTCCTGTTCTTCGTGTTCTTCGAGGTCGTCCTGGTGCCGATGTGGTTCGTCATCGCGCAGTGGGGTGACGACTCCGTGCCCGGCGGCCGGCGCCGAGCGGCCAACGTGTTCATCCTCTACACGCTGCTCGGCAGCGTCGTGATGCTCGTCGGCATCCTGCTCGTCGGGCTGCACGCCGGCACCTTCGACCTGGTCGAGCTCGCGGATCGCCAGGGCGCCGACATGTCGCGCGGCATCCAGGTGCTCGCGTTCCTCGCCCTGGGGCTTGGTTTCGCGGTCAAGACACCGATGTGGCCGCTGCACACCTGGCTGCCCGACGCGCACACCGCTGCCCCGACGGTCGGGTCGGTCCTGCTGGCCGGCGTCCTGCTGAAGATGGGCACCTACGGCTTCGTCCGGGTGGCGCTGCCGATCGTGCCCGAGGGTGCCGAGGCCGTGGCGCCGTACCTCGGCGCGCTGGCGGTCGTCGGCATCGTCTACGGCTCGCTCGCCTGCCTGGCGCAGACCGACCTCAAGCGGCTGATCGCCTTCTCGTCGGTGAGCCACATGGGCTTCGTGCTGCTCGGCATCTCGACCCTCACCCCCGTCGGCGTCAACGGCGCCCTCTACGCCAACATCGCCCACGGCCTGATCACCGGGCTGCTCTTCTTCCTCGTCGGTGCGATCAAGGACCGGCACCACACGGCGTCGATCGAGATCCTCGGCGGCGGCCTCTACGAGCGCATGCCGCGGCTCGGCGGGCTGCTCGCCTTCGCCGCCGTGGCCAGCCTCGGCCTGCCCGGGCTGGCCGGGTTCTGGGGCGAGATGCTCGTGCTGCTCGGCGCCTTCGACCCGGCGTCCGGGCTCAACCGGCCGTACTACCTCGTCCTCATGGTGCTCGCCGGGACCGGTGTGGTCCTGACGACGACGTACTTCGCCTCCGTGCTGCGGCGCGTCGCCCAGGGCACGAGCTTCCAGGCGTGGCGGGACGCGGTGCTGATGCGTGACGCGAGCCGGTTCGAGCTGCTGGTGTGGGCGCCGATCGTGGCGTTGGTGGTCGTCCTCGGCCTCTGGCCGGGCTGGTTGCTGGACGCGAGCGACCCGGTGGTCCAGGCGCTGCTCTCGGCGCAGAGGGTGATCGTCAATTGAGCCTTGTCCAGGACATCGACTACCTCGCCGTCGCGCCGCCACTGGTCGTGGCTCTGGTGGCGGTGGCCGTCCTCGTCGTCGACGTCCTGCTGCCGGCGGCCCGGCGGGCCTGGACCGGGTGGCTCGCGCTCGGCGGGCTGGTCGTCGCCGGCGCGCTGCTGGTGCCGCTCACGGGTGAGCGACGAGAGACGTTCTGCGTCGGCGGTGGCGGGCTGGTGCTCCCGTCCTGCTCGTACGTCGTCGAGGACCTCACCCTGGTCTTCCAGGCGCTCGTCGTGGCCGGTGCCGTGGTCGTGGTGCTGCTGTCGCTCGACACGGTGCGCGACGACCGGCTGCCGTCCGGCGAGTACTTCTTCCTGCTGCTCGCCTCGGTGTCCGGCGCGCTGACCCTCGCCGCGGCTCGCGACCTGCTCACCCTCGTCGTGGCGCTGGAGGTGGTGTCCCTGCCCGCCTTCGCGCTCGTGGCGCTGCGCCGCGACGACCCACGAGCGGGGGAGGCGGCGCTCAAGCTGTTCCTGGTGTCCGTCGTGTCGACGGCGGTCATGCTCTTCGGGCTCAGCCTGGTCTACGGCGTCACCGGCCAGGTGCACCTCGACCGCATCGCGACCGCGCTCGACGTGCCGGGCGACCGGGCAGCGGTGCTGGTGCTCGGGGTGACCCTGGCCCTGGCCGGCTTCGGCTTCAAGGTCGCCGCGGTGCCGTTCCACTTCTGGGCGCCGGACGTCTACCAGGGCTCGGCTGTCCCGGTCGCGGCCTTCCTGTCAGTCGTGTCCAAGGCGGCCGGCTTCGTCGGGCTCGCGGTGCTGCTGACCGAGGGCTTCGCGCCGTACGCCGACGTCTGGGGACCTACGATCGCCGTCGTCGCCGCCCTCACCATGACCGTCGGCAACCTCGCCGCGCTGCGTCAGCGGCACGCGGTGCGCCTGCTCGCGTGGTCGTCGGTGGCACAGTCCGGCTACATGCTGGTGCCGCTCGGGGCGGCGACCGTCGGCGAGGTCGACGCGGTGCTGCCCGCGACTGTCGCCTACGTCCTCGCGTACGGCGTCATGAACCTCGGTGCCTTCAGCATCGTCACGCTGGTGGGCCGGCACCGGCCTGCCAACACGCTCGAGGACTACCGCGGCCTGGCCCGAACCGAGCCGCTGTCGGCCTTCGCCCTCGCGTTCTCCCTCGCCTGTCTGGCCGGGCTGCCGCCGGGCCTGCTCGGACTGTTCGCGAAAGTGGTCGTCTTCCGGGCGCCGGTCGACTCGGGGGCCGGGTGGCTGGCATTGGTGATGGCCGTCAACGTGGTCGTCGGGCTCGTCTACTACCTGGCCTGGGCGGCGTTGCTCTACACCCGACCGGCGGGGGACACGGCGCAGCGCCCGCCGTCGTACCGGATCTCGTGGTCCGACGGCGTCGCGATCGGGATGACGCTGGGAGCCGCGGTCCTGCTCTCCGTGCTCCCGGACACCATCCTGCGGTTCGGGTGACCCCGGGACCTCACCGGCGCAGCGCTTGTGCACATCTGCGTGACCTGAGCTGACCTGTCTGATAGTATTCGAACATACGTTCGAGTCACGCGGGAGGTCGGTGCGGTGACCGGGTCGGGGTCGACGGCGCTGGCCGAGCCGGCCTGGTGGCCGCCGGCCCTGGCCCTGGCCCCGGAGCCGGTGATGCCGCCGGACCCCTGCCCGGACTGGCTGCCGGTGCTGCGCGACGAGCCCGCCGACCTGTGGGACCACTGGGCCGAGCCTGACATCACTGACGGACCCGACGACCTTGCCGGGCCCGACCACCTCGGGGTGGCTCGTGAGGTGGCCGAGGTGGCGGACGGCGCGGATGCCGACGGCGAGCAGATCGGTCTGGTCGCGGCGGTGCAGCTGCTGTCGGCGGTGGATCCGCGGGTGCTGGACGGTGCGGCGCGGGTGGACCTGATCCGGGGGTGGGAGCGGGTGCTGGCGATGGCGGCCGGCGAGCAGCAGGTGGCGTTGGCGGCGGTGGCCGACGCGACGATGGGGTTCGGGCTGACCGGGATGGACGCCCGTCACGAGGTCGGTGCCGCGCTGCGGCTGGCGCCGGGCACCGCGGCCGAGCGCACCGAGGTCGCCCTGGCCCTGACCGGGCGGCTGGCCGACACCCTGGCCGCGGTGCGCCGCGGGGAGGTGTCCTGGCGGCAGGCCGCCGACCTGGCGGTGGCGGTGCGGGACCTGCCCGACGACCTGGCCGCCAGGGTGCAGGCCCGGGTGCTGCCCCGGATGGGCGCCCGGACCGCGGCCGAGTCCCGCCGGGCGGTGCAAGACGCCGTGGTCGCCGTCGACCCCGAGGGGGCCGCCGAGCGGGCCAAGAAGGCGGCCCGGCACCGGCGCATCGAGCGGATGAGGCAACCCGACTCGATGCGGTCGTGGTGGCTGACCATGCCGGCCCACGCCGAGGCCGACATGTGGGCCGAGGCCACCCGCCGGGCCCGGGCCGCCCGGGCCGCGCTGCGCGCCGCCGGCCAGGACCCCGGCACCGGCCTGGACGCGCTGCGGGTGGACTCGGTCATCGACGCCCTGCTCGGCCCCGGCGCCGCCGCCCGCCTGGTCCGCGACCTCGACGACGACACCGACGGCCCCGACCCGGATGACACCGACGGCCCGGACCCGGATGACGCGGACGGCACCGACCCGGTCGAGCCGGACGAGGCGGCTGGGGCGGTGCTGGCCGGGCTGCGGGCGACCGTGGCCGGTCAGGCCACCGGGGGCCACCTGCCGCGCTGCTCGTGCGGCGGCGCGCAGGTCGCGGCGGTCGTGGTGGACCTGCCCACCGCCCTCGGCCTGGCCGCCAACCCCGGGGTGATCCCCGGGCACGGCGCCGTCCCGGCCGCGCTGGCCCGGGCGATGGCCGCCGACCGGGACTGGGTCCGCTGGACCACCGACCCCGGCACCCGGCAGGTCATCGACCGCGGCCGCGAGACCTACCGGCCCTCGGACCGGATGCGGGCGTTCCTGGCCGCCCGGGACCGGGTGTGCGGCTTCCCCGGCTGCTCCCGCCGGGCTCAGGACTGCGACTGCGACCACGTCGTCAACTTCGGCCGGCCCGACGGCAGCACCGTCGCGATCAACCTCGGCCTGAGCTTCCCCCGAAATGTTGGAGACCCCGATGCTTGGCTGGAAGGCCGAGCGGAAGGGAGGCCACCATGCCGCGATCAGCCCTCAAGTACCCGTTGGAGGTGCGGCAACGGGCGATCGAGATGGTCCAGTCCTCGGGGCGACCGGTCGCCTCGGTCGCGCAGGAACTGGGTCTGAACCCGGAGACGCTGCGTAAGTGGGTGCGGGCTGCGGAGGCGGCCGGGAAGGTGCCCGCTGACGAACTCGCCACCCCGGCGGAGAAGGACGCCGAGATCCGCCGGCTGCGGACCGAGGTCGCCGAGCTGCGCCGGACCAACGAGATCCTCCGTCTGGCCAGCGCCTATTTCGCCCAGGAGCTCGACCCGACTCGGCGGAGCGGGACGTCGCGGTGAGGTTCATCCAGGCCCACCGCGACCGCTTCGGGGTCGAGCAGCTGTGCCAGGTGATGGGCATGGCGCCGAGCACCTACTACTACCGGCGATCGCGTCTCGGGACGCCGAACCCACGGCGGGACGCCGACCGTGTGCTGCTCGAGCAGATCACCCGGATCTGGACAGACTCCCGCGCAACCTACGGGTCACCGCGGGTGCACGCCCAGCTGGCCCGCGAGGGTGTCTACGTCGGTCGCAAACGGGTGGAGCGGCTGATGCGGCGGGCCGGGCTCAAGGGCGCTTACCGTCCTCGGTACTTCCGGACCACCGAGTCCGACCCGAGCCTGCGGGTGGCGCCAGACCTGGTCGACCGCGACTTCCACGCCAGCGCACCCAACCAGTTGTGGGTCGCGGACTTCACCTACCTGCGCCTCGACGGCGGCTTCGCGTTCCTGGCCTGCGTCCTGGACGTGTTCAGCCGGGCGATCATCGGCTGGACCACCAGCGACGTGCGCAACATCGCGCTGGTCGACGACGCCCTGCAGATGGCCATCGACCGTCGAGGAGCACAGCTCTCGGCCGGCCTGATCCACCACAGCGACCGCGGCAGCCAGTACACCGCGTTCTCCTTCGGCCAGCACCTTCTCGACGCCGGGATCGTGGCCAGCATGGGCAGCAAGGGCGACGCCTACGACAACGCGATGATGGAGAGCTTCTTCGGCACCCTGAAGATCGAGCTGATCGACCGGCGCCGCTGGCGCACCCGCAGCGAGATCGACACCGCGGTGCTGTCCTACATCGAAGGCTGGTACAACCCGCTCCGACTCCAAGAGGCCCTCGGCTGGCGCAGCCCGATGGAGTTCGAGGCCGCCCACGACGCCGGCCACGACCTGTCCGTGCCCGCCACCAGTCATCGTGCGCCGGTCCTCGGCGGCGTCAAGGAACACCACCTTGACCCCGCCTGCGGGCCGGCGTCGACTGGAACCGGCGGACCCGAAGACAACGCATTCCTGCCGGCCCTAACAGCCGGCCCCAACTGAACAGGTCTCCAACTTCCCGGGGGAGGCGCAGCCCGCTGTGCCGCAGCCACCACAACGCCAAGACCCACGGGCGCTGGACGCTGACCTACGACCCGCTCACCCACACCAAGACCTGGACCAGCCCGCTGGGCAAGACCTACACCAAAGGCACCGACCCCCCACTCGCCTGAGCCCGAGCAGGCGCGGGTCGTCGCGGCTTCGTCATGCCTTCTCGGGACTGGCACCATCGTCACCCGGGAACGGCACGCTGCGGGGAGGCGTTGACCGGTCGGAGACCCGACCCCTGCGGAGGAACACGTGCACCGCCACGCGAACGGCGTCAAGACCGCCGTCCTGCTTGCGCTCATGTCCGGCCTGATCCTGCTCGCCGGCCAGTGGCTCGGCGGCAGTGCCGGCCTGACCATCGCCTTCGTGATCGCCCTGGTCACCAACGGCATCGCGTACTTCTACAGCGACAAGATGGCCCTGCGGTCGATGCGGGCCCGCCCGGTCAGCGAGGCAGAGCAGCCCGCGATGTACCGGATCGTCCGGGAGCTGTCGACCGCCGCCCGCCAGCCGATGCCCCGCCTCTACGTGTCTCCCACCAACGCGCCCAACGCGTTCGCCACCGGGCGCAACCCGCGCAACGCGGCCGTCTGCTGCACCGAGGGCATCCTCGGCCTGCTCGACGAGCGCGAGCTACGGGGCGTGCTCGGCCACGAGCTGGCCCATGTCTACAACCGCGACATCCTGATCAGCTCGGTCGCCGCGGGGCTGGCCAGCGTGATCATGTACCTCGGCTACATCGCCTGGCTGGTGCCGATCGGCCGCAGCAGCGACGACGACGGCCCGGGCCCGCTGGGCGCCCTCGCGGTGCTGATCCTGGGTCCGGTCGCGGCCGGCCTGATCCAGATGGCGATCAGCCGGTCCCGCGAGTACCAGGCCGACGCCTCGGGGGCCCAGGTGACCGGTGACCCGCTGGCCCTGGCCAGTGCCCTTCGGAAGCTGGAGATGGGCACCCGCGCCCTGCCCCTGCCGCCCGAGCCCAACCTGCAGACCACGAGCTCGCTGATGATCGCCAACCCGTTCCGCCGCGAGGGCATGTCGGGCTTGTTCTCGACCCACCCGCCGATGGCCGAGCGGATCGCCCGGCTCGAGCAGATGGCCGGCTACCAGCGCTGAGGCCGTCAGCCGGTGAGCACCCCGAGGTGCCCGCCGGACCCGGCGCCGCCGGCCCACCTGACCGACCAGGTGCCCGCGCCGGACACGCCGTCGTAGACGCCGGAACCGTCGGCGACGGTCCACTCGGAGGTGACCCGGAACGGGTTGCCGAACGACGTGGCCGACGCGTGCAGCAGCCAGTGGGGGTTGGGACCGCAGAGCAGGGCGTCGTCGTGTGCGATGACGAGCTCGCCACTGCCGTCCAGCAGCGTCACGACCTCGACGGTGTCGTACAGCGCGCAGCCCTCGTCGAGAAGGAGCCGCTGGTCGGTCGGGTACTCCACCCGGCTCACCGCGGCCTGGCCGTCGAAGGTCCCGACGCCGCAGACGTAGTAGACGGAGAGGTCGCAGTCGACGCCGCCGGCCTGCAGCAGACCGTGGACGAACTTGAACTCCGAGGTGACGGTGGCCGCCGACGCGGCGGCGGGTGCGGCGATGACGAAGCCCAGGACCAGGGCACAGGCAAGGATGAAGCGGCGGGTCATGTCGTCCCCCTGACGAAGTGTGTCGATGAAGGGACGACGCAGTCAGGCGGAACGGGGTTCGCGCCGGCTGGGAGGTCAGCGGTAGTTGACGAACTGCACCGCGAAGTCGAGGTCGGCGCCCTTGACCAGCGCCTGCACCGCCTGCAGGTCGTCGCGGCTCTTCGACGACACCCGTAGCTCGTCGCCCTGGATCTGCGCCTTGACCGACTTGGGGCCCTCGTCACGGATCAGCTTGGACACCTTCTTGGCGTTCTCCGACGAGATGCCCTGCTCGATCTCGCAGACCAGGTAGTACTCCTTGCCCGACAGCGTCGGGTCGCCCTTCTTCAGCGCCTTGAGCGAGATCCCGCGCTTGATCAGCTTGGTCTCGAAGACGTCGAGGATCGCCTTGACCCGCTCCTCGCTGTTGGCCTCCATCCGGATCGCCTCGCCCGACCACTTGATCGAGGCCCCGACGTTCTTGAAGTCGAAGCGCTGCGAGATCTCCTTGGCGGTCTGGTTGAGCGCGTTGTCGACCTCCTGGTGGTCGACCTTGCTCACGATGTCGAAGGACGAGTCAGCCATGCGCGGCACGCTATACGACGCGGTCAGCCCAGGTCCGGGCCGACGGCGTCACCGGCCGACGCGGCCCCACCTGGCGCGGGCTCCTTCAGCTCGACGAAGACGGTGTGGGTCTTGGAGTCGCCGATGTTCTCCCCGCTGTGCTCCTGGGCGGGCAGCCAGGTCGCCAGGCCGGCCGGGATCTCGACGTCACGCGTGCCGCCGTCGTGGTGCAGCCGGCGCCGGAACGACGACAGGGTGACCATCACGCTGTCCGGGTGGGCGTGCGGGCTGGTGCGGGCGCCCGGGGAGTCGACGTACTCCAGGACGCGCACCCGGTCGTTCTCGAAGACGACGCGGTACTTGTCCGGGTCGGTGACGACCGGGTCCGGCTCGACCTCGTGGCTCATGCGGGCAGTGTCGACCAGTAGACCCGGCCGGCGCGAGTGTCTGCGGCCGGGCCGGTCCCTAGACCAGCCGGCGTGAGGTGGCCCAGCGGGTGAGCTCGTGGCGGTTGGACAGCTGCAGCTTGCGCAGCACCGCGGACACGTGGGTCTCGACGGTCTTAACCGAGATGAACAGTGCCTTCCCCACCTCTTTGTAGGTGTAGCCGCGCGCGATCAGCCGCAGCACCTCGCGCTCGCGCTGCGAGAGCCGGTCGAGGTCCTCGTCGACCGTCGCGACGTCGGTGGTCGCGGCGAAGGCGTCCAGCACGAAGCCGGCCAGCCGGGGCGAGAAGACCGCGTCGCCGTCGGCGACCCGGCGCACCGCGCCCGCCAGCT
>Ga0210143_1000057_pt1 | contig 21379 bp, 23 predicted proteins | sample MayberryNW_TuleC_2_FD_185527 | JGI IMG/M metagenome (GOLD analysis project Ga0210143, IMG submission 185527) | Wetland microbial communities from San Francisco Bay, California, USA, that impact long-term carbon sequestration - MayberryNW_TuleC_D2... | ecosystem: Environmental > Aquatic > Marine... | reverse complement strand
CTGGATCACGCGAGCCGTGTCCGTCGGCCGGGCCGGCCCGCGGCTGGAGCCGGGCGGACGGTTCGGTGCGTCCCTCGCCGCGAACGACCGGCGCCTCGCGGAGGCGACCGTCACGCTGACGGGCCTCTCCGAGGAGGGCCCGACCGTCAACGCGCCGCCGCTCTTCAACACGCGCCTCTTCCCGGCGTGGGAGTCCGGGGACGAGCCGCTCCACGAGCACGTCTGGGCGGGCGGCGAGGACCGCGAGATCTCGCCGATCTGGGAGGGCGACGCGACGCTCTCGATCTTCGAGTCGCCGGCCGACGAGCTGGCCGACCTCGCGCCGGTCGAGTTGGGCAAGGGGTTCCGGTTCTCGTTCGGCTACACGGTCAGCGGGGGGCGGCGAGTCGAGTGAGGCGCCCGGTCGAGCTCAAGCCCTCGAAGATCGTCGCCGTCCACCTGAGCTACCCGAGCCGGGTCGCCGAGTATGCCGCGCAAACGCCGACCGACCCGTCCTACTTCCTGAAGCCCCCCTCGACCCTGGCCCGAAACGGCGACGAGATCGTCCGTCCGCAGGGTTGCCGATACCTGAACTACGAGGGCGAGGTGGCGGTCGTGATCGGGCGGCGGATGAAGCGCGTCGCGGTCGAGGACGCGCTCGACCACGTCGGGGCGTACGCGGCGGCGAACGACGTCGGCGTCCACGACTTCCGGCACGCCGACCGGGGCTCGATGCTGCGCGTGAAGGGCCAGGACGGCTTCCTCCCGATCGGCCCCGAGCTCGTCGACGCGGCCGACCTCGACCCGACCGACCTCGGTCTGCGCACGTACGTGAACGGCGAGCTCGTGCAGGAAGGCAACACGGGCGAGCTCCTCTGGTCGATCGCGTACATGCTCGCCGACCTGTCGCGGCTGATCACCCTGGAGCCGGGCGACATCCTGCTGTCGGGCACGCCGGCGAACTCGCGTCCGGTCGAGCCGGGCGACCTTGTCGAGGTCGAGGTGGACGGGATCGGGCGGATCTCCAACCGGATCGTGGAGGCGCGGGAGGACCTGCCTGCCGTCGGGGTCATGCCGGCCGACACGCCGAACGCGCGCCACGTCGCGCTCGCGGTTCCCGAGGAGACGGCGTGAGCGCCCGGCACGACGATCGGCACAAAGCCGGCACGGTACGGCACGGACCCGTGCGGATTCCGCCGATACGCTCGAAGCGGGACGCGGGTGGCCCGCGCCCCACCCAGGGAGGGGGTGTGGGGACATGACCGCTCTGGCCACGATCGCCGGCGTTGCGGTCTCGCCGCTCCACTTCATCGCGGGGGAGCGGGTGGCCTCGGACCGCGGCTTCGAGGACGTCTCGCCGATCGACGAGTCGGTGCTCGCAGAGATCGCGCGCGGGGGCGAGGCGGAGGCGAACGCGGCCATCGAGGCCGCCCGCGACGCCTTCCCGGGCTGGGCCGCGCTGGGGCCGGCGGGCCGCGCCGAGCACCTCTTCCGGATCGCCGACCTGATCGAGGCGCGGGAGGAGACGCTCGCCCAGGTCGAGACGCTCGACAACGGCTCACTCCTCGAGGCATCGCGGTTGCGCCTGATGAAGCGGGCCGCACTGAATTTCCGGTTCTTCGCGCAGCTGGCGCTCGATCTGGAGGGCCGCGAGTGGGGCGCGAACGGGACCCACTACCGCGTTCGCCGGGACCCGGCGGGCATCGCCGTTCTGATCGCGCCGTGGAACGCGCCGCTCATGCTGGAGAGCTGGAAGTGCGGGCCCGCGCTCGCCGCCGGGAACACAGCCGTCCTCAAGCCGTCCGAGTGGTCGCCGCTCACCGCCTCGCTCCTGGCGGACATCGCCGACGAGGCCGAGCTGCCACCCGGCGTTCTGAACGTCGTCCAGGGGATCGGAGAAGAGGCGGGCGCAGCGCTCGTCGCGCACCCCGGCGTCGACCGGATCTCGTTCACCGGCTCGGTCGAGACGGCGCAGCTGATCGGCGCCGCCGCCGCACGGCACCTCACCCCGGTGAGCTTCGAGCTGGGCGGCAAGAGCCCGTTCCTGGTCTTCGCCGACGCCGACCTCGACCGCGCCGTCGAGACGGCGACCTACCAGTACGACAACGCGGGCCAGGTCTGTCTCGCCGGCACGCGCCTGCTCGTCGAGGACGCGATCGCCGACGAGTTCACCGAGCGCTTCCTCGCTGGCGTCGCCGACCGCAAGCTGGGCGATCCCCGCGACCCCGACACCGACATCGGCCCCCTGATCACGCGCGAGCACCTGGCCCGCGTCGAGGGCTACGTCGAGCGCGCGCTGGCCGACGGGGCCGAGCTCGTGATCGGCGGTCGCATCTCGCCCGAGCTGGGCGGCCTCTACTACGAGCCGACCCTCTTCACCGGCGTCCGGCAGGAGCTGGAGATCGTGCAGCGTGAGGTCTTCGGCCCCGTGCTCACCCTGCAGACGTTCGCGAGCGAGGACGAGGGCGTCGAGCTTGCGAACGGCACCGAGTACGGCCTCGCCGCCACGGTCTTCACCGGGGACGAGGACCGGATCGAGCGGCTCGGGGCCCAGCTCGTCGCGGGGACGACCTGGTTCAACTGCTTCTACGCGCGCGACCTCGGGGCTCCCTTCGGCGGCGCCCGCAAGTCCGGGATCGGCCGCGAGGGCGGCGAGTGGAGCTTCGACTTCTACGCGGACGTGAAAACCGTGGCCCGAAAGGTGGATTGATGGCGACGACGGAGACGACGGGAGCACGAACCGGGGAGCAGTTCCTCGCCGCGCTCCGGAGCGACGAGCGGGAGATCTACCTCGAGGGCGAGCGCATCGCCGACCCCTCGGCGCACCCGAAGCTCGAGGGCGCCGCGCGGAGCCTCGCGCGGATCTTCGACCTGCAGCACGAGGAGCCGGAGACGTTTCTCATGGACTCCCCGGACACCGGCCAGCCCGTCAACGTCACGCATGTCCGGCCGGCGGGACGCGAGGATCTCGAGCGGCGGCGCCGGGCGAGCAAGCGGATCGCCGACACGACCGTCGGGATGATGGGCCGCACGCCCGACTACCTGAACTACACGTTCGCGTGCTTCGCGGCGCGCGCCGACGTCTGGGCGCGCTACGGCAACGAGGAGGGCGCCGCGAACCTCGTCGCTTACCAGAGGCACATGCGCGACAACGACCTCTCGCTCACCCACACGCTCATCAACCCGCAGGTCGACCGTTCCGTCCCGGAAGCGGAGCAGGCGGCGGGCGAGGTGTCGCTCCACAAGGTGGAGGACACGGAGAACGGCATCCTCGTCCGCGGCGCCCGCATGCTGGCGACGCTCGCGCCGTTCGCCGACGAGCTGGCCGTCTATCCCGGCTCCGACCTGCGCCTGCAGGACGGCAAGTACGCGATCTGCTTCGCGATTCCGATGGCGACCCCCGGCCTCAAGTTCGTCTGCCGCGACTCGTTCAGCGTGCAGCGCGACCCGTGGGACTACCCGCTCTCGTCCCGCTTCGACGAGATGGACGCGGTCGTGATCTTCGACGACGTCGAGATCCCGCAGGAGCGAATCTTCCTCGACGGCGACGCCCAGCTCCACACCGAGGTCATCACCGACACGCACTGGCGCGCGCACATCATCCACCAGGCCATGACTCGCGCCTGGGCGAAGCTCGAGTTCGCCTTCGGGCTCGGGCACACGATGGCCGAGATGACCGGCGTGAACCGCTTCGACCACGTCCAGGAGAAGCTGGGCGAGATCTGGTCGATGCTCGAGCTGACGCGGGCCGGCGTGGTCGCGGCCGAGGCAGGCTCGTTCCAGGCCGAGGACTCGACCGACTGGGTGCCGGACGAGCGCTCGTTCGTGGCGCTCCGCGGACTCATGCCGCAATGGATCCCGCGCGCGATCGAGCTGCTCCAGCTCGTCGGCGGCGGCGGCTTCATGGCCACGCCCTCGCGGGCCGACTTCGACAACGAGGAGCTCCGGCCCGAGCTCGACAAGTACTTCCAGGCGCGCAACGCGGACGCCGAGCGGCGCACCCGCGCCTACCGGCTCGCCTGGGACTTCGTCGGCTCCGCGCTGGCCGGCCGCGGGGAGCTGTACGAGCGCTTCTACCTCTCGGACGCGTTCCGCATGACCGCGCTCGCGTACATCCTCGCCGACAAGGAGCACCCCTCCGAGCTCGTGGAGCAATTCCTCGCCGACTGATGACCCTCCCGGCGCCGCACCGGTCGCCTCCGGCCCGCTGCGACGCGGCGCCGTTCGGCGTCCTCAGTCGCCCCGATCCTGCAAGCAGCGAGGCTCCCTGCGTCCTTGCCCGGCTTGGTCGCATCGCCCCGAAGGCGGAGGCGCGTCACCGGCAGTGCCACCAGCCGGGCGCCGAGTAGCCATGTCCGTCGATCCGGTTCAGTTCCGAAACGCCATGGGGCACTTCGCCACCGGCGTCACGGTGCTGACGACGAAGCACGACGGCGAGCTGCACGGCATGACCGCCAACTCGGTCACGTCGGTCTCGCTCGACCCGATGCTCGTCCTCGTCTGCCTCATGAAGGACGCCCGGACGGCGCTCGCGATCCAGGCGGCCGAGCGCTTCGCCGTCAACATCCTCGGCGAGGGGCAGGAGGATCTGTGCCGGCGCTTCGCGAGGCCGGGGCAAAACCACTTCGACGGGCTCGAGCTTCAGAACGGACCGCACGGGCTGCCGCTGCTCCCCGGCTGCCTCGCCTACCTGACGGGTCGCGTGACGGAGGTCGTCGAGGCAGGCGATCATGACGTCGTGTTCGGCGAGGTCGACCATGTCCACGTGAACCCGAACGGCGGCTCGCCGCTCGTCTTCTTCCAGGGCGGCTACCGGAAGCTGCCCGGGATGACGAGGCTCGGATAGGCGGCGAAAATGGTGGCGCATCTTCCGCGGTTCCGATCCAGTCCCAGCGCTCCGCTCGGGAGGATCGAGTGAAGGGTCGTCTGGTCGGCATTCATCACGTGGCTCTGAGGGTCGCCGACCTGGACGAGGCGGCGGAACGCTGGTCGCGCCAGTTCGGGCTGACGGTTCGGGACCGCCACGCCGACCGGGTGTTCCTGGCCTGCGCGTTCGAGGACTACTCGCTCGAGCTGATCCAGGGGGCCGAGCGGCCCGGGTTCGACCACGCCGGCTGGGAGCTCGCGCCGGGCGACTCGTGGGGTGACCGCGCGGGCGAGGTCGAGGAGCGCCCCGGTGGCCGCGCCCCGTCGCTCCACTTTCCGGACCCGGACGGCTACGGCGTCGAGCTCGTCCCCTGGACGCCGCGCGAGAGCCCCTTTCCCGACGTCGCGCGGCTCTCGAACGAGCTCCCGGCCTTCCATCCGACGAAGCTCGGCCACGTGAACGTGCTCACGCAGGACGTGCGGCGGCTGTCGGCGTTCTACGTGGACGAGCTCGGCTTCCGGCTGACCGACCGGCTCGGCGACGAGGGCATCTGGCTGCACCTGAACGCCGACCACCACGTCCATGCGATGCTCGAGAAGGAGCAGACGCACTTCCACCACTTCGCGCTCGAGCTGCGCGACATCGGCGAGGTGCGGCTCCTGCTCGATCACCTCGCGAAGCACGGACGCTGGGTGATCTGGGGCCCGGGCCGCCACGGGGTCGCGGCGTCGATCTTCGCGTACCTCCGGATCCCGGAGGAGGACCTGATCGTCGAGCTCTACTGCGACATGGAGCAGGTCGCCCCCGACCACGAGCCGCGGGACTGGGAAGACACGCCGCACTCCTCGAACACGTGGGGGACGCTGCCGCCTCGCACGTACTTCCGCTTCGACGCCGAGGCGATCGAGATCGAGCGGGGCCAGCTCCAGGCCCTCGGCCGCGCGCCCGGCTAGCCTCGGACGGCGGTACGGTTCCGGCGATGCGCCGGCTCGCGCTCGTCCTCACGCTCGTCGCGGTCGTGCTCGCCGCGCCCGCCGCGGCGCAGGCCGAGCCGAACTGGGACGCCAACAAGGCGCGGGCGATCGCGTACGCGGAGACGCGGGCGGGCGTCGAGTCGTTCGTGGTGCTCGACGAGCACGCCGTACGGCACGGCTGGCACGGCTACCGGGTCTACGGATCGGCGAGCGTGCTGAAGGCGATGCTGCTCGTCGCCTACCTCAACCGGCCCTCCGTGCGGGGACGCGCGCTGACCGATCGCGAGCGCGGCCTGCTCGAGCCGATGATCCGCCGCTCCGCGAACGAGCCGGCCTCGTACCTCGTTGGCCTCATGGGCGCTCCGCCGCTGAACCGGCTGGCCAAGCGCGCGCACATGGGCCACTTCCGGCTCGTGACCCCCCTCTGGGGCCTCTCGGAGATCACCGCGCTCGGGCAGGCGCGCTTCTTCCGGCGGATCGACCTCCTGTTGCCAGGTCGCCACCGCGCCTACGCGATGAACCTGTTGAACACGATCGTCCCGGAGCAGCGCTGGGGCATCCCGCGGGTGAAGCCGCCCGGCTGGAGGATCTACTTCAAGGGCGGCTGGGGGGCCGGCACCGGCCTCCGGACCCACCAGGTCGCGCTGCTGCGGCGAGGCGACAAGCGGCGACTCTCGCTCGCCATCCTGACCGAGCAAAATCCGAGCCACGCGTACGGGATCGAGACGATCCGCGGCATCGCGCAACGGCTCCTGCGCGGGCTGGACTGACGTGACGCTCGTCGTCCTGCTCCTCGTCGTGCTCCTGCTGCTCCTGCTGGGCGGCTGGGTCGTCGGGCTGACGCTCGCACTCCTCGGCTATGCGCTCACCGGCCTCGTCATCGGAGCGCTCGCCCGGCTCGTCGTCCCGCGCACCGAAGGGCTCGGAATCCTGGCCACGATCCTGTACGGGATCGCCGGGAGCCTGCTCGGCGGGATCCTCGGCGACGCGTTCGACGTCGGATCGTTCGTCCGGTTCCTGCTCTCGGTGGTCGTCTCGGCCCTTCTGATCGCGATCTTCTCGGCCGGCTCGCCCCGCCGAACGTCCTCCTTCTAGCCGCGGCGCTTGTCTCCGGCCGCCCGATCCATCAGGATCGTCGGGCCGTCCAGGCGTAGGCGAGCGGAAGGAGTCGAGTGATGGCGACGCGGGACGAGAGCGCAAACGTGGGTCTCGAGCGGCGGGCGGTCGGCCTGCCGACGGCGGTCGGGACGACCTTTGGCCTGATCGTGGCCTCGACCGTCCTCGCGACGGTGACCGCCGGGTTCTTCGCGAGCTACGTCTTCCTGGCCGCGCTCGCGGTCGGGCTGCTCGCGATGTACCTGCAGTCGATGAGCTTCGCGGAGCTCGCGACGATGATCCCGAAGGCCGGCTCGATGAACGAGTACGTACGCGCCGGGCTCGGGCCGTTCTTCGCGACGCTCACGGTGCTCGTCGGCTACATCGCCGTGATGCTCTTCCCGACCACGGCCGAGGCGTACACGCCGTCGGCGATCATCAAGGGCTTCCTCTGGACGGGCGGCCCCTCGACGACCTTCTGGGTGATCGTCTTCGTCGTGTTCGTCTCGCTCCTCAACATCGCCGGCATCCGGCCGTATGGGACCGTCGAGGTCGGGCTGACGGGGTTCGTCGCCGCCTCCCTTCTCATCTTCGGCCTGATCGGCGTTCTGGGGCTCGGCTCGACGGATCCGATCGGCGACGTCTTCCCGCACGTCGACTTCACCTGGAGCCTCTTCTCGACGCTCCTCGGCATCGCGATGTTCACGTTCGTCGGGATGGAGTACACGTGCCCGCTCGCCGAGGAGATCGAGGATCCCGGGCGCAACATCCCGCTGGGGATCTTCCTCGGCCTGACGCTCGTCAGCATCCCCGTCGTGCTCTTCGGGCTCGCGGCCGGTCGCTACGTCCCGGCCGACCAGCTCGCGGCGTTCAGCCCGGTCGCCCAGATGGACGCGGCGGTGGCGATCCTCGGGGACACCGGGAAGTGGTGGATGGCGTTGATCTCGATCGCGGCGACGCTCTCGACCCTGAACGCGCTCGTCGCGGGCATCCCGCGCATCCTCTACGGGATGGGGCTGACGCGGCAGCTGCCGAGCGCGTTCTCGTACCTGCTCCCCTCCACGCGCGCGCCGGTCGTCGGCATCGTCGTCGTCGCGCTCATGCCGATCCTCATGAACGTCCTGATCGACCTCGGGACGAGCCAGAACTTCATCAAGCTGATCCTCGCCGGCGTGCTCGGCTGGGGGACCGCCTACATCCTCATCCACCTGACCGTGCTGATCCTCCGGCGGACCGATCCCGACGCGCCTCGCCCGTTCCGGGCGCCGTTCGTTCCGATCCCCCAGCTGCTCGGCGCCGGGCTCATCGCCCTCGCGGCATACAAGATCTTCCCCGTGCCCGAGGTGCGGCACGACGCCTACGTCTACTACGGCATCTTCCTGGGCGTGGCCGCCGTGCTCTCGTTCCTCATCAACGCGGCGTTCATGGGCAGCGCCACGGCGCAGTTCCGGCGCGTGCCGCTCGCGGAGGTGTACCGCGAGACGGAGCTGATCGAGGAGGAGCTGCCGTTGCCCGTCGAGCCCGGCGGGCCGCATTTGGGGCACCATACGGACGAATGACGATCGGCCAGAACGCCCCCGCCGAGGAGCGGGTCGCGCGCGCCCTCGAGGCGGGGGTCGATCGCGTCCGCGTCCACTTCACCGACCTGCTCGGGGTGTCGCGGAACAAGGTCGTCCCCATCTCGACCCTCGACGAGTGCGCCGAGGACGGGATCAACTTCTGCATCTCGGCGTTCTGCGTCGACCACGCGGGCGAGGTGATCGACGGCACGGGGCTCGGCGCCGAGGTCGACTTCCGCGACGCGCAGGTCGTCCCGGATCTCGAAACGCTCACGATCGTGCCGTGGGAGCGGGCGACCGCCGTCGCGATCGGCGACGTCATGTTCGGGGGCGAGGAGCTGCCCGCCTCGCCGCGCCAGCTCCTGAAGCGCGCCGTCGCCGAGCTGGACAAGCGTGGTCTTCGGGCCGTCGCCGGGCACGAGCTCGAGTTCTTCCTCCTGCGCCCGAAGGGCGCCGGCTACGAGCAGTACGCGAAGACGCCCGGGCTCGTCTACACGATGTCGCCCGGCGTCGACCCCGAGGGGGTCCTGCGCGAGATGGAGGACGCGGTCGGCGCCATGGGACTGCCGGTGATCGCCTCGAACCAGGAGTACTTCGGCTCCCAGTGGGAGATCAACCTGCGCTACGACGACGCCCTCAAGGCGGCCGACGACGCACATCTCTTCAAGCTCGCCGTAAAGGAGATCGCCGCCAAGCACGGGCTCGTCGCGACGTTCATGGGCAAGCCGGTGCAGGAGCTCGGCACGTCGGGCTACCACCTGCACCTCTCGCTCTGGAACGAGGAGGGCGACAACGCGTTCGCCGACCCGGACGGGCCCGACGGCCTCTCGGCGATCTGCCGGCAGTTTCTCGCCGGCCAGCTCGAGCACGCCCGCGGGATGACGGCGATCATGGCCCCGACGATCAACGCGTACAAGCGCTTCCTCGCCCAGGCCTTCGGGCCGTGGAACGTGACCTGGGGGCACGACAACCGCACCGTCTACGCGCGCGTGCCGCGCGAGCGCGGCAAGGCCACGCGGATCGAGAATCGCGCCGGCGACGGGACGGCGAACGCGTACCTCGCCTCCGCGGCCGCGCTCTTCGCCGGCCTCGACGGGCTCGACCGCGAGCTCGACCCCGGCGAGGGCGTCTCCGGCGTCGCGTACGAGCTCGAGGACCGGCCGCTGATGCCGTTCTCGCTCGGGGAGGCGCTCGATGCGCTCGAGGCCGACCCGTTCTTCGTCGAGTCGCTCGGGCCCCAGTTCGTGCAGGCGTTCCTCGCCATGAAGCGCAGCGAGGTGGCGCGCTTCGCGAGCGCCGTTACGGACTGGGAGCTCAACGAGTACGCGAACGTCCTGTGAGCGCCGCGACCGGCACGCCCTCCTTCGCGCGCGACATCAGGCCGCTCTTCCGCGAGGAGGACCGCGAGGCGATGGAGTGGGCGTTCGACCTGCACGCCTACGCGTCGGTGCGTGAGAACGCGGACGCGATCCTCGACCGGCTCGAGGACGGCTCGATGCCCTGCGACGGCGAGTGGCCGCCCGAGCAGGTCGAGCGGTTCCGGGCGTGGCTCGGCGCGGGCTCGCCGCCGTAGATCCGGTCTCTCCCGAGCGGAGGCCGGCTCAGCCGCGCTCGCGCTCGGCGGGCACGGTGCGGACGACGCTGTAGAACGCGGCGTAGGCAAGCGTCAGGAACGCGGTGAACACGACGACGACGGCGATCGTCCCCGGGTGCTCCCCCGGATTCGCGACTCGGCTCCAGATGTCGGCAACGAGGCCGCCCGGGCTCGTCACGACATCCCATGAGTTCCAGCGCAGGAAGCGGCCGAGGTAGACCCCGAACGACGCGAGCCCGATGCTCGCGACAACGGCCGCCCAGGCAAAGGGCGGCCACACGACCTCGCGGACGACCGCGTGGACGAGGAAGAGCGACGCGAACCCGAGCACCAGGCCCGTCCACGCCGCCGAGCCGACGAGGACGGTGTCGAACCAGATGGGCGCCCCGTGCCAGTTGGGCAGGTGCTGCAGGTCGGTCAGGATGTACGGCGCGTTCGGGAAGAACAGGAGCCACACGAGGCCGATGCCGACGAGCAAGGACGCCCGAACGTTCCGCCGGCGTCCGTCGTGGACGAGGAGCGCCGCGACGAGCGGGACCCACGCGAGCACGAGGTTCCAGACGAGGTTGATCCCCTCGCTGTGGCCGGCGTACGCGATCCGCACGCCGACGCCCACGTACACGAACGCCGTCAGCCCGGCGAGCGCGAGCAGAGTCGTCCAGCGCCGGCGGCTCCAACCATCGGTCATGGACGAAGGCTAGCGCTCGCGCTCGACCGGGTTCGTCAGCGTGCCGGCGCCGTCGACCCACACCTCGACGACGTCCCCCTCGACCAGGTAGCGCTTCGGGTCGCGGGAGTCGCCCACCCCGCCCGGCGTGCCCGTCGCGATCACCGTGCCCGCCTCCAGTGTGATCCCCGTCGAGCAGTACGCCACGAGCTCGGCGAACGGGAAGATCAGGTCGCGCGTGTTCGCCTCCTGGAGCACCTCGCCGCTCACCGTCGTCCGCACGCCGAGCGCGTCCAGGTCGACGCCGTCCACCGCCGCGATCCCCGGTCCCATGGGCGCGAACGTGTCGAAGCTCTTTCCGATCGTGAACTGCCGCAGCGGCGTCTCGAGCTGGGCGCGCCGGCCGGACACGTCGTTGAACGCGGCGTAGCCGCCGATCGCGGCGCGGGCCTCCTCGACCGACGCGTTCTTGACCGTCCGTCCGAGCACGATCGCCACCTCGCCCTCGTAGTCGGGCCGGTTCTCGTCGCGCGGGACGACGATCGGCGCGCCGGTCCCGACCAGCGCCGAGGGCCACATCGCGAACACGACCGGCACGGTCGGCACGTCCAGCTCGGACTCGCTCGCGTGGGCGCGGTAGTTGAGCCCGATCCCGATCAGCTTCGCGGGCACGACCGGATGGAGGAGCCGGACGTCGCCGAGCGGGTACCCGGGCCCCGACGCGCCCGCGATCGTCTCCCAACCCTCGTCCGACGGGACGAATCCCCCCAGCCCGGCCGGCCCGGCGTCGACGACAGAGGACTCCTCGAGCCGCCCGATCCGCTCGGCACCGGAGGGGCCGACGAACCGCGCCGCCCTCATGCCCGTTGCTCCTCGCGCAGGATCTTCATCCCGTTGATCGCGCGCGGGAAGCCGGCGTACGGCGCGGTCTGGATGATCGTCTCCTCGAGCTCCGCGTCGTCGACGCCGATCGCGCGCGCCGTCCGGATGTGCGCCCGCACCTGCGGTTCGAGGCCGCCGAGCGCCGTGAGCACCGCGACGATCACGAGCTCGCGCTCGCGCGCCGGCAGCCCCGACCGCGCGTGCACGTCGCCGAAGACGAAGTCCACGGTCAGGTCACCCAGGTCGCCCAGGTTCGCGAGGAACTCCTCGCCGCCCGGCTCGTCGTGCAGCTCGGCCAGACGGGCCAGGCCGCGCTCGCGTCGTGTCATCGGTTCCTCCTCTTGCGCGGGCTCACGAGACACGGATACTTGCAGGGATGGCCACCGCGCCGACGCTCGAAGGGATCAGCCTCGACAACGACGCGTTCGTCGAGCGCGTTCCGCACGAGACCTTTGCCCTGCTCCGCCGCGAGGCGCCGGTGTGGTGGTACGACTGGGCCGGGGGCCGGGGCTTCTGGTGCGTGACGAAGCACGCGGACGTCGTGGCCGTCTCGCGCGACACGAAGACGTTCTCCTCGGCGGAGGGCGCGAACCTCGAGGACCTCGACGAGGAGATGCGCGTGGCCCGCCAGTCGATGCTCGAGACCGACCCGCCGCGTCACACGCGGCTGCGCGGGCTCGTCGGGCCGCCGTTCACGCCGCGCGCCGTCAAGGCGTACGAGGTGGCTCTCCGGGAGCTGACGCGCGCGATCCTCGACCGCGCCCTCCCGCTGGGCGAGTTCGACTTCATCGAGGAGATCGCGAAGGAGCTCCCGATCCGCGTCCTCGCGCGGCTGCTCGGCGTCCCCGAGTCCGACACGGACGCGCTCATCGACTGGGGCGACCGGATGATCGCGAACACCGATCCCGACTTCGCGGACGTCCTGCACGACAGCCCGGAGAGCGAGGCGTACCGGCTCGTGCCGTTCCGGAGCCCCGCCGCGCTCGAGCTCTTCGAATATGGCCACGCGGTCGCGGCCGAGCGGCGCGCCGAGCCGCGCGACGACCTCGTCTCGAAGCTCGTCCACACCGAGATCGACGGGGAGCAGCTCTCCGAGCAGGAGTTCGACACGATGTTCCTCCTCCTGGTCGTGGCCGGGAACGAGACGACTCGGCAGGCGATCGCGCACGGGATGCACGCGCTCGTCGAGCATCCCGACCAGTGGGCGCGCATGCGCGACGACTCCGAGCTCGCCTGGCGGACGGGCGCCGACGAGATCCTGCGCTGGTCGTGTCCCGTCCTGCACTTCCGCCGCACGGCGACCCTCGACACGGAGATCCGCGGACAGCCGATCGCGGCCGGTGACAAGGTGGTCGTCTGGTACGTCTCGGCGAACTTCGACGAGGAGGTCTTCGACGAGCCGCGTCGCTTCGACGCGGGGCGCACGCCGAACCGCCACATCACGTTCGGCGGGGGCGGGCCGCACTACTGCCTGGGCGCGCACCTCGCGAAGCTCGAGGTGCAGGTCCTCTTCGACGAGCTGCTCCCGCGGATCCACGACCTCGAGCTGACCGCGCCGCCGGAGCGCATGCGCTCGAACTTCACGAACGCCCTCAAGCGGATGCCCGTGCGCGTCACGCCGGCGTAGTGCGCGGCCGTGCGAGCCGGGCGGCGCTCGGCAGCCTCGAGCGCACCGCGGACGTACTCGCCGCGCTCGGCTACCGTCGCGGGGCGAAGGAGGGCGCGTTCGCGTTCCGGCTCGAGCCGCCCGAGGGCGCCCGGCCGCTCGTCGCGCGCCTCGCCGTCGCGGGCCGCATCTTCGGCGGGAGCTTCGCGCTCGAGCTTTCCACGGCGGATCCGGTCCTGCCCCCGTCGAACGGTCTCGCGGCGCGCGGACGCGGAGTCGTGCGGCTGCACCACGTCCACTTCCGGCCGGGGCGAGGGGATCCCGCCGGGGCGGAGCTCGCGGCCCGGCTCGATGCGGACGCGAAGCTTCAGGCCGCGCTCGCGGAGGTGCATTTCGAGCGGATCCGCGTCGAGCCGGACGGCAGGCCGGTCATCCGCCACATGGGCGGGTCGGTCGTCTGGTTGCTGTTCCCGCCGCTCGTCCGCCCCGTGCCGCTGACGGTCGGGCAGGCACGCGCCACGGTCCGGGCGCTCGAGGCGTTCTAGCCGGGCAGCCAGTCGAGGCCGCGGGCCCGGCCGCCCGGCGTCGAGAGGAAGTGCTCCGGTCGAACCTGGACGACGTCCGCCTGGGCGTGCGCGAGCACGAGCCCCGTCCCGTCGAGAATGCTCGCCTCCGTTTCGACCCGGCGGTCGCTGTGTCCGACCACCTGCGCGGAGATCCGGAGCGGCTCCTCGATCGGTACGGGCGCCAGATAGCGGATCTCGAGGCGCGACGTCACGGCGGGCGTGACCATGCGGCGCGCCACCTGGCCGCACGCCTCGTCGAGCAGCGCCGCGACGATCCCGCCGTGCACCATCCCCGGGGCGCCCTGGAAGCGATCGGGCACGACGTGCTCCGCCTGCAGCAACCCGCCGTCGAAGCGCCACTCGAACTCGAGCCCCCCGGCACCGAGGCCGCAGCCCCAGCAGAAGGGGTAGTGGTCAGTCCGGAGCTCCTCGCTCACAGACCGATTATCGCGACGCGGACGGCGGGCCTAGTTCTCGTTCGCGCCCGAGCTCTGGAACTCGAACGGCTCCTCGGGGCCGAAGACCTTCTCCTTGAGCCACCGCCGGGTCTCGGGGCCGGTCATCGGGTTGAAGAGCACGCCGAGCGCGATGCCGGTCAGGAGCAGGGTGAAGTTCCGGGCGCCGTGCGACTCGTCGCCTCGCGCGCGCTTGCTCGCCTGCCGAAGCTCGTCCACCGCCTTGCGGAGCTCGTCCTGGACGTCCTTGTCCCGAGCGACGCGCATGGCGACGGCCGTCGCCCCAGAGGGGCCGATCAGGTCGTCGTAGATCCGCCGCGCGGAGTCGTAGGCGGCCTTCACGTGCTCGTGCAGCTCGTCGTCCTTCGCAAGCCGCTCCATGTAGGGCCGGGCGGTCTCGACCGCGTCGTTCACCCTGTCCTTCATCACAGTCCCTTTCCTCGCTGTCGTGTGCATTCTTACCTGAGGCGGGACGTGGGGAAACGCGGCTACGGTTCCCGTTACGCCCGCGGGAGCGATCCGCGCTCGCCGCCGGGGGTTGCCGTGGAACGCTGGACTCGGTTCGTCATCCGTCATCGCTGGATCGTCGTGGGCGCCTGGGCGGTCGTCTTCCTCGTCTCCCTCGCGGCGATGAGCGGGCTCGCGGACCTCCTGACGAACCGGTTCTCGCTCCCGGGCACGGACACCGCGCGCGCCGAGAAGATCCTCGACGAGCACTTCGACCAGAAGTCGACCGGGTCGTTCTCGGTCGTAGCGAAGACGGAGAACGTCGCCGGAGCCGCCGAGCCCACGTTCGTCCGCATGGTCGAGCGGGCGGCGAAGAAGGCTGCCGCCGAGCTTCCGGGCGGTCGCGTCACAGCCGTCGTGCCCGTATCCGACGGCGTCGTCGTCGCGTCGATCGCCTCGGACCTCGAGGCCGCCGACGCGAAGGGCTACACCGACGACATGCGCGAGGCCGCAGGCTCGATCCCCGGCACGGAGCTCTACGTCAGCGGCCAGGCGGCGATCGAGCACGACCTCGACCCGGTCTTCTCCCACGACCTGAAGATCGGCGAGCTCTTCATCGCCATCCCGATCGCGCTCCTCATCCTCGTCTTCGTCTTCGGGACGCTGGCGCTCCTGATCCCGTTCATGTTCGCGGCCGCGTCGATTCCGGCCACGCTTGCGATCATCTGGGTCGTCGCCCACTTCATGGAGCTGACGACGTACCTCCAGAACCTCGTGATGCTGATCGGCCTCGGCATCGCGATCGACTACTCGCTCCTCGTCGTCTACCGCTACCGCGAGGAGCTGCGTGCGGGCGGGCCGAAGGACGACGCGCTCGTGCGGACGATGGCCACGGCCGGGCGCGCGGTCGTGTTCAGCGGCAGCGCGGTGGGCATCGGCCTCGCGCTCATGCTCTTCATGCCGCTTCCGTTCATGCGCGGGTTCGGTGTCGGCGGGCTCGTGATCCCGCTCGTCTCGATCGTCGCGGCGCTGACGCTGCTGCCGGTGCTGATCTGGTTCCTCGCGCGACCGCTCGACCGCGTGCGGCTCCTGCCGCGGCGCCTGACCGAGCGCCGCGACTCGGAGTACGACCTCTGGGTGCGCCTCTCGCGTTGGATCATGCGCCGCCCGGTCCCGGTCGCCGCCGTGACCGTCTCGGTGCTCGTCCTGCTGTCGCTCCCCGTCCTCGGGCTGGAGCTCGGGCCGGGCTCGAACAAGGGCATACCGCAGGATCTCGAGGGCGTGCGCGGCCTGACCATCATCGGCGACGCGGTCGGCGAGGGCGCCCTCGCCCCGACGTCGATCACGATCGACACCGGCAGACCCGGGGGGGCGCAGGACACCGGGATCCAGGCGGCCGAGCACCGCCTCGTCCAGCGGCTCGAGGCCGATCCCGAGGTGGCCCGCGTCGACTTCGCGATCGGGCCGCAGTACGTGGACGAGACGGGCCGCTACGTGCGGATCGAGGTGATCGGCACGAGCGAGTACGGGGCGCCCGAGGCGCTCGAGTTCGTCAACCGGCTGCGGGACGACATCGTCCCCGCGGCCGCGTTCCCCGCGAGGGCGAAGGTCTACGCCGGCGGCGGCCCGCCCGGCGGGCGCGACTTCCTCGACGTCTCGTACGGCGCCTTCCCGTGGCTCGTCCTGGGCGTGCTGCTCCTGACGTACGTCCTCCTCCTGCGCGCGTTCCGCTCGGTGCTGATCCCGCTCAAGGCGATCGTCTTGAACCTGCTCGGGATCGGGGCCGCCTACGGGCTCATGACGCTCTTCTTCAAGTACGGCGGCGCCGAGAAGGTCGGTCTCATCTCGTTCGACCAGATCGAGGGGTGGATCCCGATCTTCGTCTTCGCGATGGTCTTCGGCCTCTCGATGGACTACGAGGTCTTCCTCGTCTCGCGGATGCGGGAGGAGTGGGACAAGACGAAGGACAACGAGCACGCGGTCTCGATGGGCCTCGCCAAGACCGGGCGGATCGTGACCGCGGCCGGACTGATCATGTTCGCCGCCTTCATGGGCTTTGTCGCCGGCTCGATCGTCGGGCTCCAGCAGTTCGGCTTCGGGCTCGCGATGGCGATCCTGATCGACGTCACGATCATCCGGGCGTTCCTCGTCCCGTCCGCGATGGCGATCTTCGGGCGCTGGAACTGGTGGCTTCCCACCGGCGTGGCGCGCGTCTTCCGGGTGCGGCCCTCGCCGCTCGAGCGGCAGGGGACCGCGGTCCACGCGCCGAGCGGGCGATAGTCTCCGCCCGTGCAGATCGAGGTCGTCGAGGGGGACATCACCGCGCTCGAGGTCGATGCGATCGCGAACGCGGCCAACGACCGGCTCTGGATGGGGGCCGGCGTCGCAGGCGCGATCAAGCGGGCCGGCGGCGACGAGATCGAGCGCGAGGCAGTCGCCCGCGGGCCGATCCCCGTCGGGACGGCGGTCGAGACCGGGCCGGGCCGGCTTGCCGTGCGCCACGTGATCCACGGGGCCGTCATGGGCCAGGATCTGCAGACGAACGACGATCTCGTCGACCGCACGACCCGGGCGTGCCTCGGCCTCGCGGACGAGCTCGGCGCCGAATCGATCGCGCTGCCCGCGTTCGGCACGGGCGTCGGCGGCTTCCCGGTCGAGGAGTGCGCCGGGATCATGGTCGCCGCCGTCCGTGAGCACGAGCCGGCGTCGCTTCGCCGGGTCGTCTTCGCCGTCCACGGGCGCCGGGCGGAGTCGGCGTTCACGAAGGCGCTCGACGCGGCATGAAGGGGGTCATCCTCGCCGGCGGGTCGGGCACGCGGCTGCATCCGCTCACGCGGATCACGAACAAGCATCTCCTGCCGATCTACGACCGGCCGATGGTCGCCTACGCGATCGAGGCGCTCGTCCGCGCGGGGATCGCGGAGCTCATGCTCGTCACGGGCGGGACGCACGCGGGCGAGTTCCTCCGCCTGCTCGGCAACGGGCACGAGTGGGGCATCGACCGGCTCTCGTACGCCTACCAGGAGCGCGCGGGCGGGATCGCGGAGGCGCTCGGCCTGGCGGAGCGCTTCGCGGCCGGCGACCGGATCTGCGTGATGCTCGCCGACAACGTGGTCGAGCGCTCTATCCGCCAGACGGTCGAGAACTTCGAGCGGCAGGAGCGCGGCGCGCGGATCCTGCTGGCGCGCGAGGACGACCCGCAGCACCTGCGCCACCTCGGCGTGCCCGAGCTCGACGGCGGCGACAAGGTCGTCCGGATCGTCGAGAAGCCGGAGGATCCGCCGAGCTCCTTCGCCGTCACCGGGATCTACTTCTACGACGCCGACGTGTTCGAGGTGATCCCGAAGCTCGTGCCGTCCGGCCGCGGCGAGCTCGAGATCACCGACGTGAACAACTGGTACGTCGACGAGGGGACGATGGAGTACGACGTGCTCGAGGGCTTCTGGGGCGACGCGGGCGAGTCGATCGAGGCCTACTACGCGGTCAACGACTTCGTCCGGCGAAGCGGGGCCAACAACCAGTGAGCACGGTGGCCACGCTGCCCGGCGTCGTCCGCCTGCCGCTCCACGTGTTCGAGGACGAGCGCGGCTGGTTCGTCGAGGTGCGGCGCGCGTCGGCGCTGCCGAAGCCGACCGTGCAGACGAACGTGTCCTTCTCGCGCCGGGGTGTGATCCGCGGCCTGCACTACCACGAGCGCGGCCAGGACGACCTGTTCACGTGCCTGACCGGCATGGCGCGCGTGGTCGTCCTCGACCGCGACTCGGGCGACGTCTTCACGGAGGACATCGGCGAGGGAAACCCGGTCGCGCTCTACATCCCCGGCCAGTTCGCCCACGGCTTCGAGGCGCTCACCGATCTCCTCTTCTGCTACCACGTGACCGAGGAGTACGACCCGGCCGATCCCGACGAGCACGGCATCTCCTGGGACGACCCGCGCGTGAAGGACCTGTGGAGCACGCAGACACCGATCCTCTCGGCGCGCGACGCATCCTGATCACGGGCGCGGGAGGCCAGCTCGGCGCCGCGCTCGCGGAGGTCTTTCCCGACGCCGAGGCCCGGACGCGGGCCGAGCTCGACGTGACGCGGCCCTTCGAGGCGGACGCCGACCTCGTCCTCCACGCGGCGGCCTGGACGAACGTGGACGGCGCCGAGTCGGACCCGGCCGGCGCCGAGCTCGCGAACGTCGTCGGCACGCGGAACGTCGCCGCGCTCGGCGTGCCGGTCGTCCTCTACTCGAGCGACTACGTCTTCGACGGCACGAAGGGCGAGCCGTACGTCGAGTCCGACCCGACCGGGCCGCTCGGCGTCTACGGGCGGACGAAGCTCGAGGCGGAGGGCGAGATCCGGGACGGCTGGATCGTCCGGACGTCTTGGCTCTTCGGGCCGACCGGGCACAACTTCGTCCGGACGATGCTCCGGCTCGGGGCCGAGCGCGACCGGGTGAGCGTCGTCGCCGACCAGCGCGGCTGTCCCACGTACGTCGGGCATCTCGCGGCCGCGACGCGCGAACTGCTCGAGCTTCCCGGCGGCGTCTGGCACGTCGCGGCCGAGGGCGAGTGCACCTGGGCCGAGTTCGCGGAGGCGATCTTCGAGGAGGCCGGGCTCGACTGCCGCGTCGAGCCGATCACGACCGCCGAGTTCGGCGCCCCGGCGCCCCGGCCCGCGTACTCGGTCCTGCGCAGCGAGCGCCCCGGCGCGCCCCGGCTCCCGCACTGGCGGGAGGGCCTCCGGGACTGCCTCGCGCGGCTGGCGAGCACGTAGCGGCCGCCAGGGAGCGGTTTGTGTTGCATCACCCGATTCGCCGCGACTCCTCCGATTCGGGCGGTGATGCAACACAAACCCCTGCAGGCGGGGGGCGATCGGTCGCCCGTGCCCGACTACCATCCCGTCCGTGCGGATCCTCGTCACCGGCGGTGCCGGGTTCATCGGGAGCCACTTCGTGCGGCGCCTCGCGGCGACGGGCGTGGACGTGGTCGTGCTCGACAAGCTCACGTACTCGGGCAACCCGGCGAACCTCGAGGACGTCCCGCACGAGTTCCACCAGGGCGACATCGCCGATCCCGAGGCGGTCGCGCGGGCGGGCGCGGGCGCGGGCGCGGTCGTCAACTTTGCGGCCGAGACGCACGTCGACCGCTCGATCCTCGCCGCGGGCGAGTTCATCACGACCGACGTGGTCGGGACGCACGTGCTGCTCGAGTGGGCACGCCAGACGGGCGCGCGGTTCGTGCAGGTCTCGACGGACGAGGTCTACGGGGACGTGGCCGACGGCGCTTCGCGCGAGGATGACCCGCTGCGGCCGTCCAGCCCGTACGCCGCCTCGAAGGCCGGCGGCGACCTACAGGTGCTCGCGTACGTGCGGACGTACGGCGTCAACGCGTCGATTACGCGCGGCTCGAACACCTACGGGCCGAACCAGTACCCGGAGAAGCTGATCCCGCTCTTCGTGACAAACGCGCTCGAGGGCGAGCCGCTCCCCGTCTACGGGGACGGGCGCCAGACACGCGACTGGCTCCACGCGGCCGACCACTGCGCCGGCATCGAGCTCGTCCTCCGGGAGGGTGCGCCCGGCGAGGTCTACAACGTCGGCGGCGGCGAGGAGCTCGAGAACGGCGAGGTCACACGCCGGATCCTCGAGCTGACCGGCCGCGACGAGTCGCTCGTCCGCCACGTCGAGGACCGGCCGGGGCACGACCGGCGCTACTCGCTCGACACGTCGAAGCTCGCCGCGCTCGGGTGGAGCCCGGAGCAGCGGTTCGCCGAGGGCCTGGCCGACACGGTCGCGTGGTATCGCGACAACCGCGCCTGGTGGGAGCCGCTCAAGTCGGGCGAGTACCGCGCGTACTACGAGGCGCAGTACGCCGCGCGCCTCGGCTCCTAGAGGGCGCCCGCGGACGGACGCCTCGACCACGCACGCACCGTTTGCGGACGGCGCCCGAACGAGCGCTTGTAACAGACTGGTACTAGCGGGGCGACGCTCGGGCGCTTACCCAAGCAGGGAGCGCGCTCCCTCCCGGGCCGAGCTCGTAACCGACTGCAACGAACTCATCCGGCCGGCACGGGCCGAGCGGCAACGACCCGGGGCTAGGAGCACTTGGCGCGGGCCTCGTCGATCTCGCGGCGCCGGCCCTGGATCTCCTCCGAGCGGTCGAGCAGCGGGAGCGCCGTGTCGCAGTCGCCGAGCTCGGCGGCCGCGGCGCCCGCGTCGTAGGACGCGTACGCCTCGTAGATGTCCCCGGTGCCGCCGAGCTTGCCGTCCAGGGCCCGCTTCGCGAGGGCGTACGCCCGCTCGTAGTCGCCGTCGCGAAGCGCCTGCGTCGCCTCATCCGTGAGCGCGCGCGCCTGCGCCATCGAGACCTTGGCGCCCGAGTCGCCGCCGCTCGTCGGCGGCGGAGGCGCCGGGGCGGTGACGGTCTCCTGCACGGTCGTCCCCTCGCGGGTCTCGGTCACGGTCACCTTCTGCGGCGCGGCGCGGGTCGTGTCCTGCGCCGGAGGGTCGTCACCGCCCGCCGTCATCGCGAGCGCCACGCCGGCGAGCGCCACGAGCGCGAGGAGGAGGCCGAGCGCGAGCGGAATCCAGCTGCGGCGGGGCCGCCGGGGCGGGGGCGGCGGGCCCACCGGCCGGCCGCGCGTCATGCGCCTCGTCGCCGTGGTCGGCGCCGCCGCCGCCGGAAGGACCTGTGTACGACCG
>Ga0210143_1000056_pt1 | contig 21381 bp, 17 predicted proteins | sample MayberryNW_TuleC_2_FD_185527 | JGI IMG/M metagenome (GOLD analysis project Ga0210143, IMG submission 185527) | Wetland microbial communities from San Francisco Bay, California, USA, that impact long-term carbon sequestration - MayberryNW_TuleC_D2... | ecosystem: Environmental > Aquatic > Marine... | reverse complement strand
TCTCAAGGTGCACTTTCCGACGCCGGACGGCCTCGTCAAGGCCGTCGACGGGCTGTCGTTCGACGTCCGCCGCGGCGAGACGTTCGGGATCGTCGGCGAGTCGGGCTCCGGCAAGAGCGTCACCTGCCTGACCGCTCTGGGGCTGATCACGCGGAGCAACGCGGAGCTCGGCGGTGAGGTGCTCTTCAAGGGCCGCGACCTCCTGGCCATGTCCGGCGAGGAGCTCCAGAAGATCCGTGGCAAGGAGCTCGCGATGATCTTCCAGGATCCCTTCGCCTGCCTCCATCCGATGTACCGCGTCGGCGACCAGCTCGTCGAGGCGGTTCGCGTCCACGACCCGGTCTCGAAGCAGGTCGCCCGCGAGCGCGTCGTCGAGCTGCTCTCCGCCGTGGGTATTCCCCGGCCGCGCGAGCGCTTCCGCGACTACCCGCACCAGTACTCGGGCGGGATGCGTCAGCGGGCGATGATCGCCATGGCGCTTCTCCACAACCCGGACGTCCTGATCGCCGACGAGCCGACGACCGCGCTCGACGTGACGGTGCAGGCGCAGATCCTCGAGTTGATCGACCGGATCAAGACCGAGTTCCGGATCGGCGTCATCCTGATCACCCACGACCTCGGCGTGATCGCGGACGTCGCGCAGACCGTGATGGTCATGTACGCCGGGCGCTCGATGGAGCGTGCCGGCGTCGTGGACCTCTTCGGCAAGCCGCTCCATCCCTACACGTGGGGACTGCTCGAGTCGATCCCGACCGTCGTGCAGAAGGGGACGCGCCTCATGCCGATCGAGGGGGCGCCGCCGTCGCTCATCAGCGTTCCGCCCGGCTGCCCCTTCCACCCCCGCTGCCCGCACCGGTTCAGCCCCTGCGACAGCGAGCGGCCCGACTTCAAGGACCGCGGGGGAGGCCATCCCGAGGCATGTCACCTCTCGGTCGAGGACAAGCGGCGGCTCTGGAGCGAGCGCGAGTCGCGCCGGACGCAGGTGGCCGTATGACGAACGTCGCCGAGCCGCTCGTGGACGAGGCGCTCGACCGGCCGAACCCGGACGCCCTCGTCAGCGTCCGCCACCTGACGAAGTACTTCCCGATCACGAGGGGGATCATCTTCCAGCGCGAGATCGGCCGCGTGCACGCGGTCGAGGACGTCGGCTTCGACATCTTTCCGGGGGAGACGCTCGGCCTCGTGGGCGAGTCCGGCTCGGGCAAGTCGACGACGGCCCGCCTGATCACGAAGCTGATCGAGTCGACGTCCGGGACGATCCTCTTCGACGGCCAGGACGTCACGGGCTTCAGCCGGCGGAAGATGCGGCCGCTGCGCCGCGAGATGCAGATGATCTTCCAGGACCCGTACTCGTCGCTGAACCCGCGCCAAACGGTCGGCCAGATCATCGGCGCCCCGTACGCGATCCAGCGCACGGAGCGGAACATCCGCCGGCGCGTCCAGGAGCTCATGGAGCGCGTCGGGCTGAACCCGGAGCACTACAACCGCTACCCGCACGAGTTCTCGGGCGGCCAGCGGCAGCGCATCGGCGTCGCGCGCGCCCTCGCCCTGAGCCCCCGGCTGATCATCTGCGACGAGCCCGTCTCGGCGCTCGACGTGTCGATCCAGGCGCAGATCCTCAACCTCCTCGAGAGCCTCCAGGAGGACTTCAACCTGACCTACCTCTTCATCTCGCACGACCTCGGCGTCGTCCGGCACATCTCGGATCGCATCGCGGTCATGTACCTCGGCCGGATCGTCGAAGTCGGGAGCGCCGAGGAGATCTCGGAGGACCCGCGCCACCCGTACACGGCGTCGCTCCTCTCGGCAGTGCCGAAGGGGCTCCACTCGATCGGCAAGGAGAAGGTTCACCGGATCGTGCTTCAGGGCGACGTCCCGTCGCCGGTGGATCCGCCGCCCGGCTGCGTGTTCCACACCCGATGCCCGAAGGCCCGGCAGGTCTCGGGCCGTCCCGACGAGGTGCCGGAGAACTGCCGCACGGTCGTCCCTCCGCTCGGCGAGCTCGAGCGCGATCACCGGGCCGCGTGCTGGTACCCGCTCTCGCGCGGGGAAGAGCTCCAGCAGGCCGCGCAGGCGTAGCGTCCCGCCCGGGGTTGCCTAACCGTTCCGTCCTGGTAGCGTCGAACTAGACGTGACTGGGGTTAGCGAACGCGAATGCTCGCGGGCGCGGGCATGGGCCTCGCTCGAGCTGGACGGCGAACTGTCCCAGCTCGAGGGCGCGCTCCTCGAGGCGCACCTGCGGCGCTGTCCGGCCTGCGCCGTCCAGGTCGCCGACGTGCGTGCGCTCACGCAGGCGATCCGCGCCGAGCCGTCCGAGCGGCCCGAGGCACCCGTCTTCGTCGCGACGGCGACGGGCGGCCGGTCGCGCTCGCTCGCGGTGCGCATCGCGATCGCGGCGACCCTCGCCGCCCTCGCCGGCGGGCTCGGGGTGCTGGCGGGCACGGTCTCGACCGGCTCCGGGACGCCGACGGCCCCGGACCGCGACCTCGCGTTCCTCGACCTGGACGGTCGGCGCGACTTCCAGGGCGTCCGCCCGACGCCCCAGGCCCCGCTCGAGCAGCGCCGCGAGCCGGCCGCCCGTTTCATCGGCGGCGTCTAGTCCTTCCGGCAAGCGTCCGGCCCGGAATTCGGCTCGGATAGACTCGATCCGAGTCCCCGAGCCAGGAGCACGAATGCCCAACGAGAACGGAAACGTCGGGAAGGTCGTGGAGATTCGAGGCGTCGTCCTCGACGCCGTCTTTCCCGGCGAGCTGCCCGCGATCTACAACGCACTCGAGATGGAGATCCCGGCCCCCGACGGCGGCCAGGCCCTCACGCTCGTCGCCGAAGTCCAGCAGCACCTCGGCAACGACCGCGTGCGCGCCGTCGCGATGGACTCGACGGATGGGCTGCCCCGCGGCGCCGACGTGATCGACACGGGGGCGCCGATCTCGGTCCCGGTCGGCGAGGCGACGCTCGGACGGATCTTCAACGTGCTCGGCGCCTCGATCGACCACGAGGACGACCTGCCCGCCGACGCCGAGCGCTGGCCCATCCATCGTGAGGCGCCGGAGTTCGAGGACCTCGTGCCGGAGATCCAGGTCTTCGAGACCGGGATCAAGGTCATCGACCTGCTCGCGCCGTACGTGAAGGGCGGCAAGGTCGGCCTCTTCGGCGGAGCAGGCGTCGGCAAGACCGTGCTCATCCAGGAGCTGATCCGGAACATCGCCGAGGAGCACGAGGGCCTCTCGGTGTTCGCCGGGGTCGGCGAGCGGACGCGCGAGGGGAACGACCTCTGGATCGAGATGACCGAGTCGGGCGTCATCGCGAAGACGGCGCTCGTGTTCGGCCAGATGAACGAGCCGCCGGGCGCGCGCCTGCGCGTCGGGTTGTCCGGGCTCACGATGGCGGAGTACTTCCGCGAGCAGGGCCAGGACACGCTGCTCTTCATCGACAACATCTTCCGCTTCGTGCAGGCCGGCTCCGAGGTGTCCGCGCTCCTCGGTCGCATGCCCTCGGCGGTGGGCTACCAGCCGACGCTCGCGACGGAGATGGGTCAGCTCCAGGAGCGGATCACCTCGACGCGCACCGGCTCGGTCACGTCCGTGCAGGCCATCTACGTGCCCGCGGACGACCTGACCGATCCGGCTCCGGCCAACACCTTCGCCCACCTCGACGCGACCACCGTGCTCTCGCGCGGGATCGCGGAGCAGGGCCTCTACCCGGCCGTCGACCCGCTCGACTCGTTCTCGCGCGCGCTCCAGCCGGACATCGTCGGCCAGGAGCACTACGACACGGCGACCGCAGTCCAGGAGCTGCTCCAGCGCTACCGCGAGCTCCAGGACATCATCGCCATCCTGGGGATGGAGGAGCTCTCGGACGAGGACAAGCTCGTCGTCCAGCGGGCCCGCAAGATCCAGCGGTTCCTCTCGCAGCCCTTCTTCGTCGCGGAGGCCTTCACGGGCAGCTCGGGGAAGTACGTGAAGCTCGAGGACACCGTGCGCGGCTTCAAGGAGATCATCGAGGGCAAGCACGACGACCTTCCGGAGAGCGCCTTCTACATGGTCGGGACGATCGAGGAGGCGGCCGAGCGCGCGAAGGAGATGGGCGCCGAGGACGGCGACGAGGCTTCCGCCGGCGGATCCGCCGAGGGCGAGGAGCCCGAGGAGGCCGAGACCGCCGAGGCCGAGCCCGAGCCGGCCGGCGCGAGCGCGTAGTGGCCGACGGATCCGCGAAGACCTTCTCGCTCTCGGTCGTCACGCCCGAGGGCCCGGCGTTCGAAGGCGAGGCCGAGCGGCTCGTCGTTCCGGGCGCCGACGGGGAGATCGGCGTGCTCGCGCGCCACGCGCCGCTCGTCGCGATGCTGAAGGCGGGCGAGCTCCGCATCCGCACCGCCGGGGCGTGGCAGAGCTTCGCGGCGGGCGCCGGGTACTTCAAGGTGCAGAAGGACCGGGCGATCGTCCTCGTCGACGACGCCGTCCGCGCCGAGGACATCGACCCGGCCGAGGCGCGGCGGGAGATCGAGGAGGCCCGGGCGCTCCTCGAGCGCGTCGAGGCGGGCGAGGAGGGCCTCGACCGCTGGCAGGTCGAGCAGCGGCTCCGGCACGCCGAGAACAAGCTCGAGGTCGCCGGGCACGGCTAGCGCTCGCCCGCGTCCGCCCGAGGTCTGGGTTGTCGAGGATCGGGAGGAGGATGAGCGCGGTCCGATCGCGGCCGGCGTCTTCACGGCGGTCCTGCAGGCCGAAGCGCCCGGCGAGCCGCCCGAGCTGCGCGGCGCACCGCTGGAAGAGACGCTCGCGTGGGCACGCGAGCGTGCCTCCCGGATCATCGTTCGCGTCTACGACCGCGAGGAAGGAACGCACTACGCCGGAGGCGATCCGGTGACGTGGGACGGGGGCGAGATGCTTCCCCCGGTTCCGGAAGGCATCGAGCTGGCGCGCCGCCGCTGGCCGGGCATGGAGTTCGTCGATCGTACGGAGGCGGACGACCCCATCGCCTGGGACGTCCGGGTCCGCACGGTGCCGCGCGCGCTGCTCCGCGCCGCCGAGAAGCCGATTCCGCCCGGCACAGAGTTCGAGCTCGTCCTGCGGGAGGCCGCTGACGAGCCGGTCGTGACCGCGGAAGGCCGGACCGTCCCCGAGGCGGGCGTGGCGGCCCGGGCCACCGCCGCCGCCCAACTCGGGCTCGATCCCGAGGAGTGGGCGATCGTCGCGATCGAAGCGCGTCCGGTCGGAGCCAGGCGCTTCGCCTTCGATCCGTCGAAGATCTCGTAGCGGTCACGAACCCGAGCTTGTGTTGCATCACCTGCGCGTCCCGGGGGGACCTTTCGCGGCCGAATTCACTCATTCCACGCCAAAGCGCGAAGCGCGAGCGATGCAACACAAGGTCCCGCTTGTCGCGTTCGTCGTGCGCTTCGGTGGGCACGCGCGCGCTCGGCTGGGCGGCCACCGGCACAATCTGCGGCATGGCCACCACCGCCGTGCCGCGTTCCACCGCCGAGGCGAGGCTTCGCGAGCTCCTCGCGGAGCGGATCGTCGTGCTCGACGGGGCCTGGGGCACCATGCTCCAGGGCCGCGGGCTCGAGGAGGCCGACTTCCGCGGCGAGCGCTTCCGCGACCACCCGCGCGACCTCAAGGGCGATCCCGACCTGCTCAACCTGACGCGGCCGGACATCGTCCTCGACGTCCATCGCGCCTACCTCGGCGCCGGCGCGGACATCACGACGACGAACACGTTCACGGCCACGTCGATCGGCCAGGCGGACTACGGGCTCGAGGACGCCGTCTACGACCTGAACGCGGCCGGGGCCCAGCTCGCGCGGCAGGCGGCGGACGAGGCGGGCGGGCGCTTCGTCGCCGGGTCGGTCGGGCCGCTCAACCAGACGCTCTCGCTCTCGCCGCGCGTGGACGACCCGGCCTTCCGGAACGTCACGTTCGACCAGGTGAAGGACGCGTACGCGGAGCAGATCCGCGGCCTGCGCGAGGGCGGGGTCGACCTGCTCCTCCTCGAGACGATCTTCGACACGCTGAACGCCAAGGCCGCGCTCGTCGCGGCGCTCGAGGAGGCGCCCGAGCTGCCCCTCTGGATCTCGGTCACGATCGTCGACCTCTCCGGCCGCACGCTCTCCGGGCAGACGCTCGAGGCGTTCTGGCTCGCGGTCGAGCACGCGAAGCCACTGATCGTCGGCGTCAACTGCTCGCTCGGCGCGAAGGAGATGCGGCCGCACGTCGAGGAGCTCTCCCGCATCGCGGACACGTTCACGAGCGCGCACCCGAACGCCGGGCTGCCGAATGCCTTCGGCGGCTACGACGAGGGGCCGGACACGACCTCGCGCCTCCTGCGCGACTTCGCCGAGGCCGGCTTCGTGAACGTCGTCGGCGGCTGTTGCGGCACGACGCCCGAGCACACGAAGGCGATCGCGGACGCGACGCGGGGGGTGGCGCCGAGGCGCGTCCCCCGGCGGCCGCGGGCGACGCGCTGGTCGGGCCTCGAGCCGTTCGAGCTCTACGAGGGCTCGAACTTCGCGATGATCGGCGAGCGGACGAACGTGACCGGCTCGGCGCGCTTCCGGCGGCTGATCGAGGCGGACGACTTCGCGGGCGGCGTCGACGTGGCGCTCGACCAGGTGCGCGGCGGCGCGAACGCCCTCGACGTGAACATGGACGCCGACCTCCTCGAGTCCGAGGCGGCGATGACCACCTTCCTGAACCTGCTCGCCACCGAGCCGGAGGTGGCGCGCCTGCCGATCGTGGTCGACAGCTCGCGCTGGTCCGTGATCCAGGCCGGGCTCAAGTGCGTCCAGGGCAAGCCGATCGTGAACTCGGTCAGCCTGAAGGAGGGCGAGGAGGACCTGCTCGCGAAGGCGCGCGAGGCCCGCCTGTACGGCGCGGCGCTCGTCGTGATGGCCTTCGACGAGCAGGGCCAGGCGGATACGGCCGCCCGCAAGGTCGAGATCTGCGGCCGCGCCTACGATCTGCTCACCGGCGAGCTCGGCATCCCGCCCGAGGATCTGATCTTCGATCCGAACATCCTCGCCGTCGCGACCGGGATCGAGGAGCACGCGGACTTCGGCAACGCGTTCATCGAGGCGCTCCCGCGGATCAAGGAGCGCTGCCCCGGGTCGCGCATCTCCGGCGGGATCTCCAACCTCTCGTTCGCGTTCCGCGGCAACGAGGTCGTCCGCGAGGCGATCCACTCGGCCTTCCTCTTCCACGCCATCCGGGCGGGCCTCGACATGGGGATCGTGAACGCCGGCCAGCTCGCGGTCTACGAGGACATCCCGCCCGACCTGCTCGAGCACGTGGAGGACGTCGTCCTCAACCGCCGCCCCGACGCGACGGAGCGGCTCGTCACATTCGCGGCGACGGTCTCCGGCGAGGGGCAGAAGCGTGAGCTCGACCTCTCCTGGCGCGAGGGTCCCGTCGAGGAGCGGCTTGCGCACGCGCTCGTGCACGGGATCGTCGACTTCATCGAGGAGGACACCGAGGAGGCGCGCGCGCAGGCGGCACGGCCGCTCGACGTGATCGAGGGCCCGCTCATGCACGGGATGGAGATCGTGGGCGACCTGTTCGGCTCGGGGAAGATGTTCCTCCCGCAGGTCGTGAAGAGCGCGCGCGCGATGAAGCGCGCGGTCGCCTACCTCGAGCCGTACATGGAGGCCGAGCGGGCCGCGGGGGACGGACGGGCGCGCGGGAAGGTCGTGCTCGCGACCGTGAAGGGCGACGTGCACGACATCGGCAAGAACATCGTCGGGGTCGTCCTCGGCTGCAACAACTACGAGGTGCTCGACCTCGGCGTCATGGTGCCCGCCGACCGGATCCTCGACACGGCCGTGGAGGAAGGCTGCGACATAGTCGGGCTCTCCGGGCTCATCACGCCGTCGCTCGACGAGATGGTCCACGTCGCGCAGGAGATGGAGCGCCGGGAGCTGGACCTCCCGCTCCTGATCGGCGGGGCCACGACGTCGAAGCAGCACACGGCCGTCCGCATCGCGCCCGCCTACAGCGAGCCGACCCTGCACGTGCTCGACGCCTCGCGGGTCGTCGGCGTCGTGTCGAGCCTCCTCGAGCCCGAGCGCCGGGCGACCCTCGTGGAGGAGGCCCGCGCCGACCAGGAGCGCCTCCGAGAGCTGCACGGCGAGAAGCAGCGCAAGCCGCTCCTGCCGCTCGCGGCCGCGCGCGCGAACCGGACGCCGATCGAGTGGCGCGCCGAGGACCTGCCCGCGCCGTCGTTCACGGGCGCGCGGACCGTCGAGCCCGAGCTCGCCGAGCTTCGCCCGTACATCGACTGGCAGTTCTTCTTCCACGCCTGGGAGCTCAAGGGCGCGTTCCCGAAGCTCCTCGACGATCCCGAGAAGGGCCCGGCCGCCCGGGAGCTCTTCGAGCACGCGAACGAGCTGCTCGACGAGCTCGTCGCAGACCGCCTGCTCCGGGCGCGCGGCGTGTACGGCTTCTGGCCGGCTCAGGCGGAGGGCGACGACGTCGTGCTCGCCGAGGGGACGCGCTTCCGGATGCTCCGCCAGCAGGCCGACCACGGCGACGGGCGGCCGAACCGCTCGCTCGCAGACTTCGTCGCGCCCGCGGACACCGGGCTCGCAGACCACGTCGGCGCGTTCGCCGTCACCGCGGGAGTCGGCGCGGACGAGCTGGCCGCGCGCTACGACGCCGAGCACGACCCGTACCGCTCGATCATGGTCAAGGCGCTCGCCGACCGGCTCGCGGAGGCGTTTGCCGAACGGCTCCACGAGCAGGCTCGACGGGAGTGGTACGAGTCGGGTCCTCCCGTAGCCCCCGAGGAGCTCCTCGCCGAGCGCTTCCGCGGCATCCGCCCCGCGTTCGGCTACCCGGCCTGCCCCGACCACTCGGAGAAGGAGACGCTCTTCAGCCTGCTCGGGGCGCGCGAGGCCGGGATCGACCTGACCGAGACGTTCGCGATGACGCCGGCCGCGTCCGTGAGCGGCCTCTACCTCGCGCATCCGGCCGCCCGGTACTTCGCCCTCGGACGGATCGGTGCCGACCAGGCGGAGGACTACGCCGAGCGCAAGGGCGTCCCGCTCACCCAGGTCGAGCGCTGGCTCTCGCCGAACCTCGTTCGGTGAGCCGAGGAGCAGCCCCGGTCCCGTCGAAGGCAGGCCGGATGCTTCGGTATCCTCGACCGGTCGCCCAGGGGCGACGTTTCGCATGAGGACGACCCTGAAGAGAGGCGTAGGCCGGGCGGCGAACGGAACCGACGGCAGCGTCAACGGCCACGAGAACGGCCAGGCGGCCGCGCCTCCGCGGATCCCCCTCCCGCCGCTCGGGCCGATGAGCCGCTACGGGCCGCGCCGCCGCCATCCCCTCCGCATCGTCGGCAGCGTCTTCGGCTGGCTGCTCGTCGTCGTCCTCGTCACGCTCGGCGGCCTCGCCGGCGGCCTCTGGCTGTGGGGCGAGCAGAGCCTCGCCGACACCCGGCCGCAGACGAAGGAGGAGCAGGAGGCCGAGAAGATCCTCGACGCGGTGCCCCCGGCCGACCAGCCGGCCGTCGCGATCGTGATCGGCTACGACTGGCGCAAGAAGGAGTGGAAGAAGGAGGAGTCGCGCTCGGACACGATCATGTTGATCCGCGCCGACCCGCGGGCGAAGACGATCTCGATGCTCTCGTTTCCGCGCGACCTCCTCGTCGAGATCCCCTCGTGCGACGGAAAGCCGGCCTACCAGGCGAAGATCAACGAGGCCTTCACGCAGGGCGGGACCCGGTGCGTGATCGAGACGGTGCGGAACCTGACCGGCGTCCCGATCAACTACTTCGTGACCGTCGACTTCGGCGGCTTCCAGGAGATCGTGAACAACCTCGGCGGCGTCTACATGGACGTCGACCACCGCTACTTCAACGACAACTCCTCCGGTGGAGAGCGCTACTCGGCGATCGACCTGCAGCCGGGCTACCAGAAGCTCGGCGGCGCCACCGCGCTCTCCTACGTGCGCTTCCGGCACACGGACAACGACTTCTACCGCAACGCCCGCCAGCAGGAGTTCGTGAAGGCCGTCAAGCACCAGATCAGCGGCCTCTCCGGCGTCTTCGCGCTCCCCGGGATCGTCGACTCGATCGCGAAGAGCGTCACCGTCGGCTCGGGCGGCGGCAAGGCGCTCGACCTCAACTCGGTGCTCTCGTACGCGCGGCTCGCCTACGAGCTCCCGAGCGGCAACCTCTTCCAGCCGCGGCTCGAGAACCTGAGCGATGACTCCTACTTCCAGCTCACGGCGGCCGAGGGCGAGATGGAGCGGGTCGTGGGCGAGTTCATGAACCCCGACCCGCACGCGGGACGCAAGGCGACGACCGTCGCCGTCGGCGGCAAGCCGACGTCCAGCCCGACGGGGCCGCCCGCGTCGCGCGTCTCCGTCGAGGTCCTGAACGGCAACGGGGTCGCGGGCGCCGCGGACGACGCGGCCTTCCGCCTCCAGCAGCGCGGCTACCCGGCCGTCAACGGCGGGAACGCCGACACGCTCGACTACTTCAAGACCCAGATCATGTTCGACCCCTCCGTGCAGGGGGCGCGGGCCGCCGCCGCGACGCTGGCGCGCCTCTTCGGCGACGCGGAGGCCGTTCCGGCCGGCGCGGAGGCGCCGCTCGACGCGATGCTCCGCGTCATCGTCGGGCAGACGTTCCACGGCACGCTTGCACCTGCTCCGCGCGACGCGACCCCGACCCACGCGCCCGCGGCCGTGGTGAAGGACCCGGACTCGGTCCGGCCGCTCGTCCAGCAGGCGCAGAAGAAGACCGACTTCAAGGTGCTCCTCCCGACGGTGCGGGAGAGCGCGTCGCACCTCTCGACGCTCGAGGGCATGCGCGTGTACCGGCTCGCGGGTCACGACGCGGTGCGGTTCGTCTACAACGGCCCGACGGAGCTCGACTACTGGGGCATCCAGCAGACGAGCTGGACGGACGCCCCGATCCTCGAGGGGCCGACGCTCACGAAGCAGATCGGCGGCCGCGAGTACCGCCTCTACTACAACGGGCCGAAGCTCCACCTCGTCGCGTTCGAGGAGAACGGCGCGGCGTACTGGGTCGTGAACACGCTGCTCGACAAGCTCTCGAACGAGACGATGCTGGCGATCGCCAAGGGCCTCGAGGCCCCGGGGCGTCAGTAGCGTCCGACTACACTCCGACGATGCCTTCGGAGCAAACGCGCGCGCCGCTCGGCGTGATCGGCGCCGGCTGGGTCGGCCTCGTCACGGCCGCCTGCTTCGCCGAGCTCGGGCATCCCGTGACGGTGCGCGACGTCCTGCCCGAGCGGGTCGCCGACCTCGAGTCGGGGCGCGTCCCGATCTACGAGCCGGGCCTCGCCGAGCTGATCGCGCGAAACCGAGAGCGGCTGACCTTCACGCTCTCGATCGAGGACGTCTTCCGCGACGCGCGGCTCGCGTTCGTCTGCGTCGGGACGCCGTCGACCTACTCCGGCGACGCCGACCTGTCGGCCGTCTGGCGCGTGCTCGACGAGCTGCCCGACTTCGACGAGCGGGCGATCCTCGTCATGAAGAGCACCGTGCCGGTCGGGACGGGGGAGAAGGTCCGCCACGAGCTGGACGGCCGCGGCCTCGCGCACGTCGGCTACGTGTCGAACCCCGAGTTCCTGGCCGAGGGCTCGGCGATCCGGGACTTCCAGCATCCCGACCGCGTGGTGGTCGGCTCGTTCGCGCGCGCGGACGGTGACGCCGTGGCCGCGCTGTACGAGCCGCTCGGCGCGCCGGTCCTGCGCACGGACATCGCCTCGGCGGAGATGGTCAAGCTCGCGTCGAACGCGTTCCTCATGACGCGGATCAGCTTCATCAACGAGATCGCGAACGTCTGCGAGCTCGTCGGCGCGGACGTCGCCGACGTCGCGGCGGGAGTCGGCCTCGACCACCGCCTCGGGCCGCACTTCCTGCGGGCGGGAATCGGCTACGGCGGGTCGTGCTTCCCGAAGGACTCGCTCGCGCTGAAGCAGCTCGCGGCGAACTCCGGCTACCACTTCCAGCTCCTCTCGGCCGTCATCGAGGTCAACGAGCTGCAGAAGCGGCGGGTCGTCGCCAAGCTCGTGAAGCACCTGGGCTCGCTCCAGGGGAAGACGATCGCGCTGCTCGGGCTGGCCTTCAAGCCGAACACGGACGACATGCGGGAGGCGCCGAGCCTCGTCCTCGCGTCGCGGCTCCTCGCCGAGGGCGCGCGCGTGCGCGCCTGGGACCCGGTCGCGATCCCGGAGGCGCGCAAGCACCTGCGCGGCGTCGAGTTCTCGGAGTCGGTGCTCGACGCGGTCGGCGGCGCGGACGCGGCCGTGATCGTCACCGAGTGGGAGGAGCTGCGTGACCTCGCGAGCCCGGCGATCCGCGAGGCGATGCGGAATCCGCTCGTGGTCGACGGCCGCAACCTCCTCGACCCGGAGGCGGCCCGCGCCGCGGGGCTCGTCTACGAGGGGATCGGCCGCGCCTCGTCGTCCCTCCGGGCGATGCCCGCGGCGGACGCCGAGCCCGAGCCGAATCCGCGCCCGGCCTCCTGATGGAGGCGATCGTCCTTGCCGGCGGCAAGGGCGAGCGGCTCGGGGAGGCGGCACAGGGCCTCCCGAAGCCGCTCGTACCGGTCGCGGGACGCCCGCTCGCGTCGTACGAGCTCGAGCGGCTCGGGCGGGCGGGCGTGACGCGGGTCGTCGTCGCCTGCTCCGCCGGCCAGGAGGAGCTCTTCGAGCGGGAGCTCGCCGGCTTCGGCCCGGAGGTGGTCGCGGTCGGCGAGCCGGAGCCCCTGGGGCGCGGCGGCGGCATCCGCCACGCGGCCCGGGCCCTCGGCCCGGAGCGCCCCGTGCTCGCGCTGAACGGCGACGAGATCGCCGACGTGGACCTCGAGGCGCTGCTCGCCCACCACCGGGCGCGCGGTCCGGCCGCGACGATCGTCGTGGCGCCCCTGCCGTCCCCTTTCGGCGTCGTGGAGCTGGCCGACGACGACACGGTGCGCGACTTCCGCGAGGCGCCGCGGCTGCCCCACTGGGTGAACGCGGGCCTCTACGTCCTCGAGGAGGAGGCGCTCGCCGCGTTCCCGGAGCGCGGCGACCACGAGACGACGACGTTTCCCGATCTCGCTGCAAAGGGACGGCTTCTGGCGTACCGTCACGAGGGCATGTGGCTGACCGTCAACACGCCGAAGGAGCTCCGGGCCGCCGAGGAGGCGCTGGCCCGGTGAGCGAGCTCTCGCCGAACCTGCTCGACCTCGACCGCTTCGGCGTCGCGGTGGAGCGGATCGAGAAGCCGTGGGGCTACGAGATCGTCTTCGCGCACGCGGAGAAGTACTGCGGCAAGGTGATCTTCGTCCGTGCGGGCGAGCAGCTGAGCCTCCAGTTCCACCGCGTGAAGGACGAGACGATCTACGTCCATTCGGGCCGGATCGAGCTCGAGATCGGCGACCCGGGCGGGACGCTCGACGCGGAGGTGGTGGGCCCAGGGCACTCGTTCCGCCTGAAGCCCGGCGTCGTGCACCGCTGGCGCGCGCTCGAGGACTCGCTCGTGCTCGAGGCGTCGACGCCCGAGCTCGACGACGTCGTCCGCCTCGAGGACCGCTACGGCCGCGCCGTGCCGCCGGGCTGAGTCGCTCCCCTCGCGAGTCGCGCCTGCCGCCTGCCGGCGGTACCCAGCCCCTCGCGTTCCTCCAAACGGCGTGTCCTCGGCGGACGTCCTCGGGGGTCAGACCCCGAACAATTCGCGCACGAAACCGCGCCAAGACCGTCACGGATCGTCCGCGGGGGCACGCAGGCACGGCGTGCGGGCGACCAGACATGTCCGGCAGACGAGAAGGGGTCTGACCCCGGGAGTTGCCCGCCGCCGCCCGGGCTGCTAGCGCCCCCGGCTAGCGGCGCGGCGCGGGCCCGGCGCCAGTAGAGTTGCCGCGATGGCCACCACGACTCCCCACCACGACGTCAAGGATCTCGGCCTCGCCCCCGGCGGGGTCACCCGGATCGAATGGGCCGACCGGCACATGCCCGTCCTGGCCGCGATCCGCGAGCGCTTCGAGAGCGAGCGGCCGCTCGACGGCTACCGGCTCTCGGCGTGCCTCCACGTGACCACGGAGACCGCGAACCTCGCCCGGGCCCTCAAGGCGGGCGGCGCGGATCTCGTCCTCTGCGCCTCGAACCCGCTCTCGACCCAGGACGACGTCGCCGCGGCGCTCGTCTCCGAGTACGGGATCCCGGTGTTCGCGATCCGCGGCGAGGACGACGACACCTACTACTCGCACATCACGGCCGCGGTCGACCACCATCCGCACATGACGATGGACGACGGCGCCGACGTGATCGGCGTCCTGCACAAGGACCGCCGCGACCAGCTCGGCGACATCATCGGCGGCACCGAGGAGACGACCACCGGCGTGATCCGGCTCAAGGCCCTCGAGGCCCAGGGCGAGCTCGCCTTCCCGATCGTCGCGGTGAACGAGGCCAAGACGAAGCACCTGTTCGACAACCGCTACGGCACGGGCCAGTCGACGATCGACGGGATCATCCGCGCGACGAACGTCCTCCTCGCCGGCAAGCGGTTCGTCGTCTCCGGCTACGGCTGGGTCGGGCGCGGCGTCGCGATGCGCGCCCGCGGGATGGGCGCCCACGTGATCGTGACCGAGGTCGACCCGATGCGGGCGCTCGAGGCGCTCATGGACGGCTTCGAGGTCACGACGATCGAGCGGGCTGCCGAGGTCGGCGACATCTTCTGCACGGCGACCGGCGACAAGCATGTGATCGCCCGCAGCGCGCTCGAGCGGATGAAGGACGGCGCGATCCTGTCGAACACGGGCCATTTCAACGTCGAGATCGACATCCCGGCCCTCGCGGAGCTGGCGGTCGAGCGGCGCCCGGCGCGGGAGAACGTCGAGGGGTTCGTGCTCGGCGACGGCCGCACGCTCTATCTCGTCGCCGACGGGCGGCTCGTCAACCTCTCCGCGGCGGAGGGCCACCCGGCCGCCGTCATGGACATGAGCTTCGCGAACCAGGCGCTCGCGGCCGAGTACGTGGTCCGGAACGCCGACTCCCTCGAGCCGCGCGTCTACGACGTGCCCGAGGACATCGACCGCGAGATCGCGCGCCTCAAGCTCGAGTCCATGGACGTCGAGATCGACCGCCTCACGGAGGAGCAGGCGAAATACCTGGCTTCGTGGGACGAAGGCACCTAGGGCTCGCCCCCGAGCAGATCGTCCGGCTCGAGCCCGACCGCGTCGTCGTGCTCGACCAGCGGCGCCTTCCCGACGCGGAGGTCGAGCTCGAGTGCCGGTCGGCGGCCGAGGTCGCAGACGCGATCCGGGCGCTCGCGGTCCGGGGCGCGCCGGCGATCGGCGTCGCGGCGGCCTACGGCTACGCGCTTGCGGCCGCACGCGGGGACGACCTCGGCGCCGCCGCCCGCGTGCTGCTCGAGTCCCGCCCGACGGCGGTGAACCTCGCGTGGGCGCTCGAGGAGATGCGCGGGGAGCCGGGCGACCTCGCCGAACGCGCCCGGCGGATCCACCGCGACGAGGTGGAGCGCTGCCGGCGGATGGCGGGGCACGCGCTCGCGCTCTTCGGTGAGCGTTCGCGGCCGCTGACGCACTGCAACACCGGCGGCCTCGCGACGGGCGGGGTCGGCACCGCGCTCGGCGCGATCGTCCACGCCTGGGAGCAGGGCCTCGTCGAATCGGTGCTCGTGGACGAGACACGGCCGCTCCTCCAGGGCGGGCGGCTGACCGCCTGGGAGCTCCAGCGCGCCGGCGTCCCGTTCGCCCTCGTCGCGGACGCCGCGGCAGGATCGCTCATGGCCCGGGGCGACGTGACGCACGTCCTCACCGGCGCCGATCGGATCGCGGCCAACGGCGACACGGCCAACAAGGTCGGCACGTACCCGCTCGCCGTGCTCGCCGAGCGGCACGGGATCCCGTTCGTCGTCGTCGCGCCCACGTCCACCGTCGACCTCGCGACGCCGACGGGCGCCGAGATCCCGATCGAGGAGCGCGATCCGGCCGAGGTGAGCGAGCGCTTCCCGGCCCGAAACCCGGCGTTCGATGTGACGCCGGCCGCGCTCATCTCCGCGATCGTGACCGAGCGCGGCGTCCACCGGCCCGCGTTCGGCGAGTCCCTGGCGGTCGCGGCGTGAAGGCGATGGTGATGGCCGCCGGCCTCGGGACGCGGCTCCGCCCGCTGACCGACTTCCTGCCGAAGCCGATGATGCCGGTCGCGAACCGGCCGGTCCTCCACCACCTCCTGAACCTGCTCCGCCGGCACGACGTGTCGCAGGTCGGCGTCAACCTCCATTCGGCGCCGGAGACGATCCAGCGCTACTTCGGCGACGGCTCGGCGCTCGGCCTCGAGATCCGCTGGTCGCACGAGCCCGAGCTCCTCGGGACGGCCGGCGGGACGAAGAAGCTCGAGGACTTCTGGGGCGGCGAGACGATCCTCATCACCTCGGGCGACGGGCTGCACGACATCGACGTGACCGCCCTGCTCGGGCACCACCGCCGCACCGGGGCGCTCGCCACGCTCGCGGTCAAGCCGGTCTCGGACCCGTCCATGTACGGCGTGCTGATCCTCGACCGCGACACGCGCGTGCGCGGCTTCCAGGAGAAGCCGACCCGCGACGAGGCCCGCTCCGACCTGGCCAACTGCGGCGTGTACGTGATCGAGCCCGAGCTATTGGAGCGGATCCCGAAGGACACGTTCATGGATTTCGGCTCCGACCTCTGGCCGACTCTCGTCGCGGCCGGCGAGCCGATCTTCGCCTACACGACGATGGCCTACTGGAACGACGTCGGCGACCTCGACGCCCTGCGCAACGGGATCCTCGACGCGGTGCTCGGGAACGTCCGCGTCGAGATCCCCGGGGAGGAGATCTCGCCGGGCATCTGGGCCGAGGAGGGCTGCGAGATCCATCCCGACGCCCAGGTGGACGGGCCGGTCGTGCTCGGCCGGAACGTCGTCGTCCAGGCCGGGGCGCAGGTCCGCGGTCCCGCCGTGATCGGCGCTGATTGCCGGGTCGGGCGCGAGGCGGCGATCCGCCGGGCCGCCCTCCTGCCGGGGTCGATCGTCCCGGACGAGGGGCTCGCCGTCGCGGGCATCTTCGGGGACGCGTCCGCGCTCGCGGACTCGATCCTGCGCTACCCCGCCTCGCCGTAGCGCTCGGCCCTCGGAGCGCCGGTCGAGCACGGGAAAACCGTGTTAGGGTGCGGCGGCTCCGCAGTGACGCCGCCTCTCCCGCCGACACCCGTGGAGGGGCGATCAAGACTCGATCGACGCCCAACTGCGGCGGGACGCCGGCCGAGAGAAAAGGAGAGGTTCATGCGTTCTTCACGCATCGTCCGCGCCGGCCGACGCCCTGTCACGGTCGCCGCGCTGTTCGTTGTGCTCGTGGCGGCCCTCGGCGCCGGCTCCGCCGCCGCGCAGGCGCCGCCCGACGCGGTCAACCATCCGCTCCTCCAGCCGATCGACGCGCAGAACTGGGTCGACCAGGCCGAGCTGACCTGGGACGCCTACACGCCCATCCGGCCGCCCGAGTGGAACTCGGCCGCGACGAGCCAGGGCAGCCAGAACCAGTACAAGACTGCCGTCATCCTGCTCGACTTCTCCGACCAGCCGTTCCTGATCACGCAGCCGCCGGGAACGCACCCGTTCGGGAACCCGCAGCCCGGCTGGGAGCCGGTCCCGCAGGACGAGGTTGCGGACTGGATGTACGACTACTACGCCGTCCCAAACGAGTTCAACGGCGGCCAGACCCTCCACGCCTACTGGATGGAGGACAGTCACGGGAAGATCGGCGTCGACGTGACGGTCTTCGGCCCGTACCTCATGCCGGGCAAGTCGTTCGAGTACGGCATCGCGAGCGACTTCAACAGCCCGGTCAACCAGTTCTGCCCGCAGGGGCACACGTGCAACCGGAACATCCGCGGCGACGGCGGCAACGCCTGGCGTGCGGACATCGGCTGTCCGTCCGGCAACTGCGGCTTCGACAACCTCTTCTACGTGACGGCCGGCCACGACGAGTCGTCCACGTGGCAGGAGTTCGGCGAGATGCTCTGGCTCGACCGGAGCGAGGTCCCGGCGCAGTTCGGGCCGCCCGGCGCGACCGAGGGCACCGTCCTCAACAACCTCGGCCAGCCGATGACGAACTGGGCCCAGACGCGATACGTCCCCTGGACGTCCTGGCGCGCGGCCGCGAACCACTGGCCGAACGCGAGCGGTGGGAGCTCCACGCAGGCCGAGAGCTCCGGGCAGAGCGTGTTCGCGCACGAGTTCAGCCACCTGCGCGGGCTGCCGGACAACTACAACAACCCGTTCTCCGACGTGGACCGCAACTACACGGGCTACTGGGAGATGATGAGCCGCGGGACGTTCAACGGCCCCGGCGGCACGCACAACCGGTGGCAGGTTCCGAATCAGGGCGGCTCCGGCCTCGGGCCGCACCACATGCTCCACTTCAAGAACCAGCTCGGCGTGCTGACCGCGTCCGACCAGGTCACGGTCGAGCGGAACACGCTCCAGGACCAGGGCGTCGCCGTCGTGCGGGTGAAGGAGCGCGAGACGATCCCGAACGGCGACCTGGTCGGCCTCACGGTCAACTTCGGGACGGGCGGCGACCTGGCCGGGACGTGCGCCAACCAGGGCTACGTCGGCCCGGACGTCTTCTACTGCCCGAACCGGACCGGGTCGGGGTACCTGGCGTACCGGCTCGAGGTCGTGAACCGGGTCGGGAACGACTCGTTCGCGCCCGGCCACGGCGTCCTCCTCTCGAAGAGCCGCAACAGCGGCACGCCGCGGGTATGGGCGATCGACGCGAACACCGAGGACATCGGGATGGTCGACTTCTACCGGCCGGACGGCACACCGGTGGCGGTAGTCCGGGGCGATCCGCGTCAGCTGAACGACGCCACGTTCGTGGCCGGGACGAACTCCGGCAGCAAGTACGAATACGTGGACACGTTCAACCGGCTCCACTTCTACGTGATCGCCAAGCACACCGATGAGAACGGCGTCATCTCGTACGACGTCGGCGTCCGCCGCTTCGACGGCGCCGGCCCGTTCGCCCGCGGCGTCGCGCTCGCCGCGCCGACGAAGAACCCGGTGCGGCCGGGCTTCATCGCCACCTGCACGTTCCCGCTGACCAACACGGGCCAGGCGGGCACGGGCATCTACGACTCGGACATCTACCGCCTGTCGGCGTCTTCGTCGAGCGACGACTGGGAGGTCACGCTCCCGAACGCGCTCGCCGCGGCGAAGGCAGGTCAGACCGTGCAGATCCCGGTCCACGTTCTCCGCAACCCGGAGGACGACGACGGCGACGCACGGACGACGGTAACCCTCACCGCCGGGTCCGAGAGCGACAACTCGAAGACCGCGACGCGCACCTGCGCGGTGCACGTCCGCGACACAACGCCTGCTGCTGGGTAGGCGAGTCACGAACGCGATTGCGAGGGCGGCGGCTTCGGCCGCCGCCCTCGTCCTCTTTGCAGCCGGCTGCGGCGGCGACGACGGCGTCGCCGGCGGAGCCGAGGACCTGCCGGGCCCGGTGCCCGCCGGCGTCAGCTTCGCCGAGCCCGCGGGGCAGGGCGTCCAGGCGCACGACTTCACGGCCGAGCTGATGGACGGCGAGCCGGTGCAGGCGAGCGAGCTCTGGACCGGCCGCCCGCTCGTCCTCGTCTTCACCGCGAGCTGGTGCGAGACCTGCGCCGGCGTCCACCGCACCGTCGCCGAGGTGGTCGACCGGCACGAGGGCATGGCGCTCCTCGGGCTCGTCCCCGCCGACGACGCGGAGGGCGCGCGCGACTACGCCGAGGAGCTCGACCTCGGCGACCCGCTCGCGACCGCGAGCGACAAGGTCTGGCTCGACTACGCCGCCCGCGAGCCGCCGGTCGTCGTCCTCGTCGCGCCCGGCGGCAGGATCCTGCGCGGCTGGCCGGGCGGTGTCGAGGCGGCCGTTCTCGAGCGTGAGCTCGACAGGCTCACCGCGCCATGAGGGGCGTGGCCGCATTCGCGCTCGCCGTCCTGGCGCTCGGCGCCTGCGGTGGCTCCGCCGACGGGATGGACGTGCGGATCACGCTCGTCGTCGAGGACAAGAACATCCGCGTCGAGGACAGCGAGTGCGCCGGCGCGCGGCCGTTCCAGTACGTCCACGCCCGGGCCGGATACGCGCTCGACGACGGAGCCGGGCAGGAGCTCGCCGACGGCGAGCTGCCCGCCGGTCACGCGGTGAACGCCGACCCGACGATCGACTGGGGCGTCGAGCGGATCCCGACGTTCTGCGTGTTCGAGCTCGAGCTGGAGGACGTCCCGCGCCGCGCGGCCTACGCGCTCCGGCTCGAGCGTGGAAGTCCGCTCCCCTTCGACGCGTCGTTCGTCGAGGGCGGCAAGCCGGTCGAGCTGACCCTGGGCTGAGTCGGCACGAAGACGGCACGAATCGCGCGTCCCGGCCTGCCTACGCTCGGGGCATGCTCACGGCGCTCGACCTGCTCCTGCCCGTTCGCTGCGCGGTCTGCGGTCGCGGGGAGCGGCTCCTCTGCCCGACGTGCCTGCGCGCGCTTGGCCCGCTCGCCCCGCCGCTCTGCGCCCGCTGCGGGACGCCGACCGCGTGGCCGGTCGAGCGCTGCGCCGAGTGCGCCGGGCGGCGAATCGCCTTCCGCACGGCGCGTTCCGCGGTCGCGTACGACGACGTCGGCCGTGCCTTTGTGCGCGCGTGGAAGGAGCGCGGCCTGCGGGAGCTCGGTCGCTACGCGGGGCTGCTCGTGGCCGAGGCCGTCCCGCGGCCGGCCGTTGACGCGCTGACGGTCGTCCCTGCCGACCGCGACCGCACGCGCTGGCGCGGCCACTCGACCGCCGAAAGCCTCGCGCGCGACCTCGCCGCGGCGTGGGAGCTCCCGGTCGTCCAGGCCCTGCGGCGCGTCCGCCGGCCCGAGCGACAGCGCGGCCTCTCGCGGGCCCGGCGACGCGCGAACCTCCGAGGCGCGTTCGCGGCCGCGGGCGAGGTGCCGCGCCGGCTCGTCCTCGTGGACGACGTGTACACGACGGGTGCGACCGCGAACGCGGCCGCCTCGGCGCTCCGCAAGGACGGGGCACGCTCCGTCGACGTCGTGACGTTCGCGCGCACGCTGCGGGAGGGGCGCTAGCGACGCGTTTCCCGCGATCGGGTACGCTCAGATCCCGGTCCCGACATCCGTGAGGAGGCTCCCGTGAGGCTTCAGGTCAAGGGCAAGAACGTCGAGCTGAGCCAGGCCCTCAAGGACTACGCGCAGAAGCGGGTCGGAAAGCTCGAGAAGCACCTGAACGACTCCGCACGTGTGGAGCTCGAGCTGGCCGCCGAGCGCAACCCGTCGATCGGCGCGAGCCAGATCGCCGAGGGGACGATCTGGACGAAGGGCCCGGTGATCCGCGCCAAGGAGCGCTCGCACGACATGAAGGCCTCG
>Ga0210143_1000055_pt1 | contig 21599 bp, 23 predicted proteins | sample MayberryNW_TuleC_2_FD_185527 | JGI IMG/M metagenome (GOLD analysis project Ga0210143, IMG submission 185527) | Wetland microbial communities from San Francisco Bay, California, USA, that impact long-term carbon sequestration - MayberryNW_TuleC_D2... | ecosystem: Environmental > Aquatic > Marine... | reverse complement strand
CGCGACGGCTTCGCTCCCGGCGACGGCGAGGCGCTGCCCGAGATCAGCGAGGACGACGTCCTGGTGCCGGTCGCCGGCATCCTCGACATCCTCGACAACTACGCCTTCGTCCGGACCTCGGGCTACCTGCCCGGGCCCAACGACGTCTACGTGGCGCTCGCCCAGGTCCGCAAGTCGGGTCTGCGCAAGGGCGACGCGATCACCGGTGCGGTCCGCCAGCCGCGCGAGGGCGAGCGCAAGGAGAAGTTCAATGCGCTGGTCCGCCTCGACACGGTCAACGGCGCCGAGCCGGACAAGGCCCGGACCCGGGTGGAGTTCACCAAGCTCACCCCGCTGTACCCGCAGGACCGGCTGCGGCTCGAGACCGAGCCCGGCATCCTGACGACCCGCGTGGTCGACCTGGTCGCCCCGATCGGCAAGGGCCAGCGCGGCCTGATCGTCTCGCCGCCCAAGGCCGGCAAGACGATGGTGCTGCAGGCGATCGCCAACGCGATCACCGCCAACAACCCCGAGACCCACCTCATGGTCGTGCTCGTCGACGAGCGCCCCGAAGAGGTCACGGACATGCAGCGGTCGGTGAAGGGCGAGGTCATCGCCTCGACCTTCGACCGTCCCGCCGAGGACCACACGATCGTCGCGGAGCTCGCGATCGAGCGCGCCAAGCGTCTCGTCGAGCTGGGCCACGACGTCGTGGTGCTGCTCGACTCGATCACCCGGCTCGGGCGGGCCTACAACCTGGCCGCGCCGGCCAGCGGCCGCATCCTGTCCGGTGGCGTCGACTCGACCGCGCTGTACCCGCCGAAGCGGTTCTTCGGCGCGGCCCGCAACATCGAGAACGGCGGCTCGCTGACCATCCTCGCGACCGCGCTGGTCGAGACCGGGTCGCGGATGGACGAGGTGATCTTCGAGGAGTTCAAGGGCACCGGCAACATGGAGCTCAAGCTCGACCGCCGGCTCGCGGACAAGCGGATCTTCCCGGCGGTCGACGTCGACGCGTCGGGCACCCGCAAGGAAGAGATCCTGATGGGCCGCGACGAGCTCCAGATCACCTGGAAGCTGCGCCGCGTCCTGCATGCGCTCGAGACCCAGCAGGCCCTCGAGCTGCTGCTCGACCGGATGAAGAAGACCAAGAGCAACAGCGAGTTCCTCCTGCAGGTGCAGCAGACGATGCCGATGCCGGGCAACGGCGGCGGCGGCGACGACGACTGATCCCCGCCGGGCGCCGGGCTGACGACAGCCTCCTGAGGGAACAGCCGGCCCCCGCGCTCGGTTGTGCCGGGCGGACCCGCCTCTGGCACACTGGTCCGCTGGTTCCGGTTCACGCCCCGCCCGACGTCCGGTCGGCGACGGCGACCCGGCGACCGTCCAAGTGAGGAGTGCACCCCCGTGAAGCCCGACATCCACCCGGAGTACGTCGAGACGACCGCCACCTGCACGTGCGGCGCGACGTTCACCACCCGCAGCACTGCCAAGAACGGCGTGATCCACGCCGAGGTCTGCTCGCAGTGCCACCCGTTCTACACCGGCAAGCAGAAGATCCTCGACACCGGCGGCCGCGTGGCCCGGTTCGAGAAGCGCTTCGGCAAGCAGGCAAGCGGCTCCAAGTAGCGACGTCACGGCCCCGGCCGCACACCCCTCGGGGTGCGCGGTCCGGGGCCGTTGCCGTTCCCGGGCACCCGCTCTGCTGGACAGAGCACACGAGGTGGAGGTCACCGTGCTGGAGGCACCCGAGGAGGTGCTGGCCGAGCACGCCCGGCTCGAGCAGGAGCTCGCCGACCCGGCCGTGCACGCCGACCAGGACCGGGCCCGCCGGCTCGGCAAGCGCTACTCCGCGCTGACGCCGGTCGTCGAGACCCATCGCGAGCTGCAGGCCCTGGCCGGCGACCTCTCGACCGCCCGGGAGCTGGCCGTGGAGGACGAGTCGTTCCGCGCCGAGGTGCCGGTGCTCGAGGCCCGGCGGGCCGAGCTCGAGTCACGGCTGCGCACGCTGCTGCTCCCGCGCGACGAGAACGACGACAAGGACGTCATCGTCGAGATCAAGGCCGGCGAGGGCGGCGAGGAGTCGGCGCTGTTCGCCGGCGACCTGCTGCGGATGTACTTGCGCTACGCGGAGCGGGTCGGCTGGAGGACCGAGCTGATCGACGCCACCGAGTCCGACCTCGGCGGCTACAAGGACGTGTCGTTCGCGGTGAAGTCCCGCGGCAACCCGGGCCCGGGGGAGGGCGTCTGGGCGCGACTGAAGTACGAGGGCGGCGTGCACCGGGTGCAGCGGGTGCCGGTCACCGAGTCCCAGGGCCGCATCCACACCAGCGCCGCCGGCGTCCTGGTCCTGCCCGAGGCGGAGGACGTCGAGGTGCAGATCGACCCGAACGACCTGCGGGTCGACGTCTACCGGTCGTCCGGGCCGGGCGGCCAGAGCGTGAACACCACGGACTCCGCCGTCCGCATCACGCACGTGCCGACCGGCATCGTCGTCTCCTGCCAGAACGAGAAGTCCCAGCTGCAGAACAAGGAGCAGGCGATGCGCATCCTGCGGGCCCGCCTGCTGGCCGCGGCGCAGGAGGCGGCCGACCAGGAGGCGAGCGACGCCAGGCGCAGCCAGGTCCGCACGGTGGACCGGTCCGAGCGGGTCCGGACGTACAACTTCCCGGAGAACCGCATCGCCGACCACCGGGTCAACTACAAGGCGCACAACCTCGACCAGGTGCTCGACGGCGACCTCGACGCGGTGGTGCAGGCGCTCGTCGAGGCCGACACCGAGGCCAAGCTCGCCGCTGCCACCGGCTGAGTGGGGACGGTGCCGGTGCAGGAGGCGCTGCGCGCCGCGGCCGCGGAGCTGGCAGCTGCGGGGGTCCCGTCGCCGCAGTTCGACGCCGAGGAGCTCGCGGCGTTCTCGCTGGGCATCGGGCGCGGGGAGCTGTGGCGCGCGTCCGGCGTCGGCCCGGAGTTCGCGGCGTACGTCCGGCGGCGGGCCGCCCGGGAGCCCCTGCAGCACATCACCGGCCGGGCGCACTTCCGGCACCTCACCCTTGCGGTGGGACCGGGCGTCTTCGTGCCCCGGCCGGAGACCGAGGTGGTCGTCGACGCGGTGCTCGCCGCGCTGCGCGGTGCCGACCACGTCGACCACGGGCCGGTCGTCGTCGACCTGGGCACCGGGTCGGGCGCCATCGCGCTCTCGGTCGCCCACGAGCTGCCCGGTGCCCGGGTGCACGCCGTCGAGGCCGACCCGGGCGCCCACGCCTGGGCGGCCCGCAACGCCGCCGGCACCGCCGTCGACCTCCGCCTGGGCGACATGGCCGACGCGTTCCCGGACCTGGACGGCACGGTCGACGTCGTGGTCAGCAACCCGCCCTACATCCCGGTCGGGGCCGTGGTGCGCGACCCGGAGGTGGCCACGCACGACCCGGCCCTGGCGCTGTGGTCCGGGCCGGACGGGCTGGACGCGGTGCGCGTGGTCGAGCGGGTCGCCGCGCGCCTGCTGCGGGCGGGTGGGACCGTGGTGGTCGAGCACGCGGACCTGCAGGGGGAGTCGGCGCCGGCGGTGTTCGCCGCCACCGGCCGGTGGACCGGCGTCGCCGACCACCGGGACCTGGCCGGCCGGGACCGCTACCTGACCGCGAGGAGGGCAGCGGGCTGATGGCCTGGATCCGGCGCTACGACATGTCCCTCCCCGGCGAGCGGCCGGTCGGCATCGAGCAGGCGACCGACGCGGTCCGGCGCGGCGAGCTCGTCGTGCTCCCGACCGACACCGTCTACGGCCTGGGCACCGACGCGTTCAGCCCCGAGGCGGTCGGCGACCTGCTCGCGGCCAAGGGCCGCGGCCGCGACATGCCGGTGCCGGTCCTCGTCGGGTCGCCGCGCACCCTCGACGGCATCGCCACCCGGCTGGGCACCGCGGCGCGGGCCCTGGTGGAAGCCTTCTGGCCGGGCGGTCTCACCCTGGTCGCGCACGCGCAGCCGTCCCTGCAGTGGGACCTCGGGGACACCGGCGGGACGGTCGCCGTGCGGATGCCCCTGCACCCGGTCGCGATCGAGCCCGCGGCGCGGGCCCTGGTGGAAGCCTTCTGGCCGGGCGGTCTCACCCTGGTCGCGCACGCGCAGCCGTCGCTGCAGTGGGACCTCGGGGACACCGGCGGGACGGTTGCCGTGCGGATGCCCCTGCACCCGGTCGCGATCGAGCTGCTCCAGGCCACCGGGCCGATGGCGGTGAGCAGCGCCAACACCACCGGCCACCCGCCGGCCACGACCGCGGACGAGGCCGTCGAGATGCTGGGCGACGCCGTGTCGGTCTACCTCGACGGCGGGCCGTCGGGCGAGCCGGTGCCGTCGACGATCGTCGACGTGACCGGCGACGTGCCCAAGGTCCTGCGGGCAGGTGCCCTGGGCGTCGAGCTGCTCCGCGAGGTCGCCGGGGACCTCGAGGCCCCGTCGTACAGTGACGACCGATGACGGTGCAGCGCGCCCAGCCCTTCTGGGGCCCGGACCTCGCGGCCCTCGAGGCGGAGGACCCCGAGATCGCGAGCGTCGTGCTGGGCGAGCTCGACCGGCTGCGCGGCGGCCTCCAGCTCATCGCGAGCGAGAACCTCACCTCGCCCGCCGTCCTGGCCGCCCTCGGGTCGACGCTGTCCAACAAGTACGCCGAGGGCTACCCCGGGAGGCGCTACTACGGCGGCTGCCAGCAGGTCGACCGGGCCGAGGAGATCGGCATCGCCCGGGCCAAGGAGCTCTTCGCCGGCGACGGCGTACGCCCCGAGGACATCCACGCCAACCTGCAGCCGCACTCCGGTGCCAGCGCCAACCTGGCCGCCTACGCGGCTCTGGTGCAGCCCGGCGACACGGTTCTCGCGCTGTCGCTGCCGCACGGCGGGCACCTGACCCACGGGGCCAAGGTCAGCTTCTCCGGCACCTGGTTCCACCCGGTCTCCTACACGGTGCGCCAGGACACCGAGCTGATCGACTACGACGAGGTGCGCGACCTGGCCCGGCAGCACCGGCCGAAGTTGATCATCGCCGGCGCCACGGCGTACCCGCGGCTGATCGACTTCGCGGCGTTCCGCGAGATCGCCGACGAGGTGGGCGCCTGGCTGCTGGTCGACGCCGCGCACGTCGTCGGGCTGGTCGCCGGCAAGGCCATCCCGTCGCCGGTGCCCTACGCCGACGTCGTCACCTTCTCCACCCACAAGGTGCTGCGCGGCCCGCGCGGCGGCATGCTGCTCTGCCGGCCCGAGCTCGCCGCCCGGCTGGACAAGGCGGTCTTCCCGTTCTCGCAGGGCGGCCCCCTGATGCACGTGGTCGCCGCGAAGGCGGTCGCGCTTCGCGAGTGCCTGCAGCCGGCGTACCGCGACTACGCCCGACAGGTCGTCGCCAACGCACAGGCGCTGGCCGCCGGCCTGGAGGCCGAGGGGATGCGCCCGGTGTCCGGAGGCACCGACACGCACCTGGCGCTGCTCGACCTGCGCGCGCTCGACGTGACCGGGGCCGAGGCGGAGGCGCGCTGCGACGCCGCGCTCGTCACGCTGAACAAGAACGCCATCCCCTACGACCCGCGGCCGCCGATGACCGCCTCCGGCATCCGGGTGGGCACGCCCGCCGTCACCACGCAGGGCATGCGCGAGGCCGAGATGGCCCAGGTCGCCACCCTGATCGCCTGCGCGGTCCGCGACGCCGACGGCTCCGGCGCCGGCGAGGTGCGGGCCGCGGTACGACGCCTGGTCGCCGACCACCCCGCCTACCCGCGACCGGCCTGACCGCGTGCGCGAGTACCTGCTCACCGCCGTCGTCGCGGCCGCCGTCACCTACCTGCTGACTCCCGTGGCCCGGCGGATCGCGCTGCGCTGGGGCGCCATGACCCAGGTGCGCGACCGCGACGTCCACGCGATCCCGACGCCCCGCCTCGGCGGCGTCGCCATGATGGGCGGCTTCACCGCCGCCCTCGTCGTGGCCAACAACCTGCCCTTCCTCGGCCCGCGGCTGGAGATGCGCGACCTGGTCGCCGTGCTGTCCGGGTCGGTGCTCATCTGCCTGCTCGGCGTCGCCGACGACCGGTGGGAGCTCGACGCGGTGACCAAGCTCGCGGGCCAGGTGCTCGCGGCCGGCGTCATGGTGCTGCAGGGCGTGCAGATGCTGTTCCTGCCGTTCGGCGGGCTGGCGGGGGAGTCGACCGACGGGGTCCCGGGCGCCGTGGTGCTCGGCCCGCCCGAGGGCGCGGTCCTCACCGTCCTGGTCATCGTCGTGACGATCAACGCGGTCAACTTCGTCGACGGGCTGGACGGGCTGGCCGCCGGCATCGTGGCGATCGCCGCCAGCGCCTTCTTCGCCTTCTCCTACCTGCTGGCCGTGCAGGAGGGCCTGCTCCGCGCGACGACGGCCGGGGTGGTGGCGGCGGCGCTGATCGGCGTATGCGTGGGTTTCCTGCCGCACAACTTCAGCCCGGCGCGGGTCTTCATGGGCGACTCGGGGTCGATGCTCATCGGGTTGCTGCTCGCCACGACGACGATCACCCTCACCGGATCGGTGAACCCCAACGACGTCGGCACCGACATCGCTCCCGCCCTGGTCCCGCTGCTGCTGCCGCTCGCGGTGATGGTGGTGCCGTTCCTCGACCTGCTGCTCGCCGTCGTCCGAAGGACCGCTGCCGGCCGGTCGCCGTTCGCCCCGGACAAGCAGCATCTGCACCACCGGCTGCTGGAGCGGGGCCACAGCCACGCCCGCGCCGTCCTCGTCATGTACCTGTGGTCCGCGGTGCTGGCCTTCGGCGCGGTCGCGGTCGCCTTCCTCGACACCCGCACCCTGGTCCTGAGCCTGGCCGCGGTCTCGGTCGTCGCGCTGCTGCTCACCGTCAACATCCCGCGCCTGCGCCGGGCCGAGGGGACGTTCACCGGCCTCCGTCGGGGGCGGGTCCGGTGAGGGTACGTCCGGCAGCACCCGGCACGAGCGCCCGCGGGCTGCTCGGGCCGGCCGTGCTGGCCGCCCTGGCCGCCGGGGCGCTGGCCGTCGTCGTCGCCGCGGTCGTCGCCGGCGGCCCGGGCGCGGCGGGTGCCTCGATCGGGCTGGCCCTGGTCGTCGGCTTCCTGCTGCTCGGGCAGGTACCGGTCGCCCAGGTGGCCCGCGGGCGACGCGGCCTCGGAGCCGCCCTGCTGCTCCTGCTCTACACCGCCCGGGTGGTCCTGCTGCTCGTCGCCCTGCGCGTCCTCTCGGACGCCGACGGGGTGCACCGGGGAGCCGTCGGCCTCACCGTGATCGCCGCTGCGCTGGCCTGGACGGCGGGGACGGTGTGGTCCGCGCTGCGCTGGCGCCCGCTCGTCGTCGAGCCGGACTCCGGCAAGGTGTCCGGGCGCCGCTGATAGGGTCGTCCGGCGATGTCGGACGAGTCGGACGACCAGTCTCCGCAGCAGCCGGGGGACCGTCCGGTCCGCGAGGTCGACGCCTGGGCGGTCATCAGCTACCTGCTCGCCGGAGTGATCTTCTACGGCGGCATCGGGTGGCTGGTGGACTGGTGGCTCGGCACCCGCGGGTTCGTCGCCGCAGGCATCGTGCTGGGGGCAGCCGGAGGAATCTGGCTGGTCTGGCTCCGGTACAGTAAGCCCTGATCCCGAACGCATTTTGATCGCCGATGCACCGCGCCGGAAATGGAGACGCCTTGCACCTGGTCAACGTGGCCGATCCGCTGGCTGCGGCTGAGGGGGAGGAGTTCCACGCCCCCGGGCCAGGAGACTTCGAGTTCCCGCCGCTCTTCGGCGAGGGCACGTTCTTCACCAAGCCGATGCTCATCATCGTGCTGGGGACCCTGGCCATCGGTGCGCTCTTCTATCTCGCCTCCCGGCGCGCGACGCTGGTGCCGGCCAAGGCCCAGTTCGCCGGAGAGAGCGTCTACAACTTCGTCCGCAACGGCATCGTCGCCGACACCATCGGGCGCGACGGCCGCAAGTTCGTCCCCTACCTGACCACGCTGTTCTGCTTCATCGCGGTGCTCAACGTGGCAGGCATCATCCCGATCCTGCAACTACCGGCGACCTCCAAGATCGGCATCCCGCTGGTCCTCGCCCTGATCTCCTGGACGATCTTCAACTACGTCGGCATCCGCAAGCACGGCTTCGTGGGCTACTTCAGGGCGATGATGTTCCCACCCGGCCTGCCCAAGCCGATCTACGTGCTGCTGGCGCCGCTGGAGTTCCTGTCGACCGTCATCATCCGGCCGATCACGCTCACCCTCCGTCTCACCCTCAACATGTTCGCCGGGCACCTGGTCCTTCTCCTGACCGTGCTCGGCGGCGAGTACCTCCTGGTCGAGAAGAGCGGGGCCCTGGCGGTCCTGTCCGTCGTCCCGTTCTTCTTCTCGATCGTCCTCACCTTCTTCGAGGCCTTCGTCCAGGTCCTGCAGGCGTACGTCTTCGTGCTGCTGTCGGCCCTGTACATCGCCGGCGCCCTCGCCGAGGAGCACTGACCGCGCCACCGACAACCTGCACCACTGCCAGCACGACGGCACCACAGACCGCAACACCCAGGGAAAGGAACCCGAAGAACAATGGATGGCAACCTGAACATGGTGGGCTACGGCCTCGCGGCCATCGGCCCGGGTGTAGGTATCGGCCTGATCTTCGCCGCCTACATCAACGGTGTGGCCCGCCAGCCGGAGGCGCGCGGCGTCCTCCAGGGCATCGCCATCCTGGGCTTCGCCCTCGCCGAGGCGCTGGCCATCATCGGCATCGGCCTCGCGTTCGTCCTCTGACGAGCGGACCGACATGACGTACGCCAGCACCAGCGTCCGACACCTGTGGGTGCTCGCAGCCGAGGAGGAGCCCAACCCTCTGCTGCCGCACCTGTCCGAGATCATCGTCGGCGCGGTCGCCTTCGCCCTGCTGCTGTGGTTCCTGCAGAAGAAGGTCTTCCCGGTCTTCGAGAGGACCTTCGCCGAGCGGCGGGACGCGATCGAGGGCGGCATGGAGCGCGCCAAGGAGGCCGAGGAGGAGGCGAAGGAGACGCTGGCGCAGTACCGCGAACAGCTCGCCGACGCCCGCCACGAGGCCGCTCGGCTGCGCGAGGACGCCCGCGAGCAGGGGGCGGCGATCATCGCCGAGATGCGCGAGCAGGCGCAGGCGGAGGCGCGTCGGCTCACCGAGCAGGCGCACCAGCAGATCGAGGCCGACCGGGTGCAAGCCGTCACCTCGCTGCGGGCCCAGGTGGGCACGCTGGCCACCGACCTCGCCGGCCGCATCGTCGGCGAGTCGCTCGAGGACGACGCCCGGCAGCGCCGGGTCGTCGACCGCTTCCTCGACGAGCTCGAGGCGCGCGCCGACGAGCAGGTCGTCCCGACGACGCCTGCGACGTCCAGCACGCGGGTGGTCCAGGAGGACCCGACACCGTGACCTCAGCCGGGATGCAGGGTGCGAGCCGCGAGTCGCTCAAGGCGGCCCGCGAGACCCTCGGCGCCCTGATCAGCTCGAGCGACACCGACCTCGCACGGCTCAGCGACGAGCTGTTCTCGGTGACGGCGCTGCTCGACCGCGAGCACCCGCTGCGCCGGGCGCTCACCGACCCGGCCCGCGACGGCGACGCCCGGGTGGGTCTGGCCCGCGCGGTGCTCGGCGAGCAGGTGGGCGGCGCGACGGCGGACCTGCTGGCCTGGGTGGTGCGGGCCCGCTGGTCCGTGCCGCGCGACCTCGCGACGGCGCTCGAGCTGCTCGCGGTGGAGGCTCAGGTCGCCGCGGCCGAGCGGGCCGGCCGGCTCGACGAGGTCGAGGACGAGCTGTTCCGGGTCAGCCGCGCGGTGGCCGGCGCCCCCGACCTGCGTGCCGCGCTGTCCGACCTGTCGGCGCCGGTCGAGAGCCGGGCCGCCCTGATCGAGGGGCTCCTCGGCGGCCGGACCACCCAGGAGACCCGGCGCCTGGTACGCCAGGCCGTGGTGGCGCCGCGCGGGCGCACCTTTGACCGTACGGCGGAGATCTACGCTCAGGTTGCCGCCGACCGGCGCAGCCGCCTGGTCGCGACCGTCACCGCCGTGGACCCCCTCACCGAGGAGCAGCGCCGCCGGCTGGCCGCCGTGCTGCAGCGGATCTACGGTCACGAGGTGCACCTCAACGTCCAGCTCGACCCCACCCTGGTCGGCGGCATCCGGGTCGAGCTCGGTGACGAGGTCATCGACGGCTCGGTGGAGAGCCGCCTCGACGACGCCCGCCGCCGGCTCGCCGGCTGACCCGCACGATGTCACTCACCGGATGTCACTCACCGACAGACACCATGTGACCCGCCGACAGACTTGCCACACACCGAGCAGAACCGAGAAGAGAGCAGGGAACGCGACATGGCCGAGCTGACCATCCGGCCGGAGGAGATCCGGGACGCACTCGAGCGCTTCGTCTCGTCGTACGAGCCGGAGGCCGCCGGGCGCGAGGAGGTCGGGCACGTCACCGAGGCCGGCGACGGCATCGCACGCATCGAGGGCCTGCCCTCGACGATGACCAACGAGCTGCTCGAGTTCGAGGACGGCACCCTGGGCATCGCCCTGAACCTCGACGTGGGCGAGATCGGCGCCGTCGTGCTCGGCGAGTTCCGCGGCATCGAGGAGGGCCAGCCGGTCAAGCGCACCGGCGAGATCCTCTCGGTGCCGGTGGGCGACGGCTTCCTCGGCCGGGTCGTCGACCCGCTGGGCAACCCGCTGGACGGCAAGGGCCCGATCGAGACCACCGAGCGCAGGGCCCTCGAGCTGCAGGCGCCCTCCGTCGTGCAGCGCCAGCCGGTCAAGGAACCGCTGCAGACCGGCATCAAGGCCATCGACGCCATGACCGCCATCGGCCGCGGCCAGCGCCAGCTGATCATCGGCGACCGGCAGACCGGCAAGACCGCGGTCTGCCTGGACACGATCATCAACCAGAAGGCCGACTGGGAGTCCGGCGACCCCAAGCGCCAGGTCAAGTGCGTCTACGTCGCCGTCGGCCAGAAGGGCTCGACCATCGCCTCGGTCCGCCAGGCGCTGGAGGAGAACGGCGCGCTGGAGTACACGACGATCGTCGCGGCACCCGCGTCCGACCCGGCCGGCTTCAAGTACCTCGCCCCGTACACCGGCTCGGCGATCGGCCAGCACTGGATGTACCAGGGCCAGCACGTGCTGATCGTCTTCGACGACCTGTCGAAGCAGGCCGACGCCTACCGCGCCGTCTCACTGCTGCTGCGCCGCCCGCCGGGCCGCGAGGCCTACCCGGGTGACGTCTTCTACCTGCACTCGCGACTGCTCGAGCGCTGCGCGAAGCTCTCGGACGAGATGGGCGGCGGGTCGATGACCGGCCTGCCGATCATCGAGACCAAGGGCAACGACGTGTCGGCGTTCATCCCGACCAACTGCATCTCGATCACCGACGGCCAGTGCTTCCTCGAGACCGACCTCTTCAACTCGGGCGTCCGGCCGGCCATCAACGTCGGCATCTCGGTCTCCCGCGTCGGCGGCTCGGCCCAGGTCAAGGGCATGAAGAAGGTCGCCGGCCGCCTGCGCCTCGACCTGGCGCAGTACCGCGAGCTCGAGGCGTTCGCCGCCTTCGGCTCCGACCTGGACGCCGCGTCGAAGGCCCAGCTGGCCCGCGGCTCGAGGCTGGTCGAGCTGCTCAAGCAGGGCCAGTACTCGCCGTTCTCGGTCGAGAACGAGATCGTGTCGATCTGGGCGGGCACGACCGGCAAGCTGGACGACGTCCCGGTCGAGGACATCCGCCGCTTCGAGAGCGAGCTGATCGACTACCTGCACCGGGAGCAGAAGGGCCTGGTGGACAGCATCCGCGAGACCAAGGATCTCGCGGACGACACCGTGACGACCCTCGAGCAGTCGGTCGACGCCTTCAAGCGCCAGTTCGAGACGTCGTCCGGGGAGCTGCTGATCAACGACGAGCCGGTCGGCTCGATGGACGAGGCCGAGGTCGAGCAGGAGACCATCAAGAAGCACGTGCGCAAGCCGGCGAAGCAGCGGGGCTAGCGGATGGGTGCCCAGCTGCGGGTCTACCGCCGTCGGATCAAGACGGTGAACTCGACCAAGAAGATCACCAAGGCGATGGAGCTCATCGCCGCGTCGCGCATCGTCAAGGCGCAGCAGCGGGTCGCCGAGTCGACCCCCTACGCCGAGGCGATCACGCGCGCGGTCTCCGCCGTGGCCAGCTTCTCCGACGTCGAGCACCCGCTGACCGGCACCGTGCCGGCCTCCGAGCAGGAGGGGCACGAGGGGCCGGCGCGGGCCGCCCTGCTGCTCATCACGAGTGACCGCGGGCTGGCCGGGGCGTACTCCTCCAACGCCATCAAGGAGGGGGAGCGGCTCTCCAACCTGTTGCGCGACAAGGGCAAGGAGGTCGTGCCCTACATCGTCGGACGCAAGGGCGTGGGCTTCTACCGCTTCCGCAACCGGGAGATCGCGGGGGAGTGGACCGGCTTCTCCGAGTCGCCGACCTACGCGAACGCCAAGGAGGTCGCCGACGCGGTGATCGAGGCGTTCCTCACGCCCGACGACGAGGGCGGCGTCGACGAGATCCACATCGTCTACACCCAGTTCGTCAGCACCGTGCAGCAGCGCACGGTGACCCGGCGGCTGCTGCCGCTGGAGGTCGAGGAGACCGAGGAGGAGCCCGAGGGCGGGTCCTTCCCGCTCTACGAGTTCGAGCCGAGCGCCGAGGCGGTCCTCGACTCGCTCCTGCCGCGCTACGTGGAGAGCAGGGTCTACAACGCCCTGCTCCAGTCGGCAGCCTCCGAGCTCGCGGCCCGTCGCCGGGCGATGAAGTCGGCGACGGACAACGCGACCGAGCTCATCAAGACGTACACCCGCATGGCCAACGCGGCCCGCCAGGCCGAGATCACCCAAGAGATCAGCGAGATCGTCGGTGGCGCGGACGCGCTCGCCAGCGCGAACGCCGGGAGTGAGTGAGACATGACTGCTGTAGCCGAGAACACCGAGACCACCGCCCACGAGGGCGCCACCGGTCGGGTCGCCCGCGTCATCGGGCCGGTCGTCGACGTCGAGTTCAGCGTCGACACCATGCCCGAGATGTACAACGCGCTGAAGGTGGACGTCACCCTGATGGGCGAGGACAAGGTCCTCACCCTCGAGGTGGCCCAGCACCTCGGTGACAACCTGGTGCGCGCCATCTCCATGCAGCCCACCGACGGCCTGGTCCGCGGTGCCGAGGTGCGCGACACCGGCAGCCCGATCACCGTCCCGGTCGGCGACGTGACCAAGGGCCACGTCTTCAACACCCTGGGCGAGCCGCTGGACGTGTCGGCCGACAAGCTGGACATCAAGGAGCGGTGGGAGATCCACCGCACGCCGCCGAAGTTCGACCAGCTCGAGTCCAAGACCGAGATGTTCGAGACCGGCATCAAGGTCATCGACCTCCTGACGCCGTACGTGCGCGGCGGCAAGATCGGCCTGTTCGGTGGTGCCGGCGTCGGCAAGACGGTGCTCATCCAGGAGATGATCTACCGCGTCGCCGAGAACTTCGGTGGTGTCTCCTGCTTCGCCGGCGTCGGCGAGCGCACCCGTGAGGGCAACGACCTGATCGGCGAGATGACCGAGACCGGCGTCATCGAGAAGACCGCGCTGGTCTTCGGCCAGATGGACGAGCCGCCGGGCACCCGCCTCCGGGTCGCGCTGGCCGCCCTGACGATGGCGGAGTACTTCCGCGACGTCCAGAAGCAGGACGTGCTGCTCTTCATCGACAACATCTTCCGCTTCACCCAGGCGGGCTCCGAGGTGTCGACCCTGCTGGGCCGGATGCCCTCGGCGGTCGGCTACCAGCCCACGCTGGCCGACGAGATGGGCATCCTGCAGGAGCGCATCACCTCGACGCGCGGGCACTCGATCACCTCGATGCAGGCGATCTACGTCCCCGCCGACGACATCACCGACCCCGCCCCGCACACGACCTTCGCGCACCTCGACGCGACGACGGTCCTCTCGCGGCCGATCTCCGAGCTCGGCATCTACCCGGCCGTGGACCCGCTGGACTCGACGTCGCGCATCCTGGACCCGCGCTACATCTCGGAGGACCACTACCGGGTGGCCGCGCGGACCAAGGAGATCCTGCAGCGCTACAAGGACCTGCAGGACATCATCGCGATCCTCGGCATCGACGAGCTGTCGGAGGAGGACAAGATCCTGGTCCAGCGGGCACGGCGCATCCAGCGCTTCCTGTCGCAGAACACGTTCGTGGCCAAGGCGTTCACCGGCCTCGAGGGCTCCTTCGTGCCGATCGACGAGACGATCGACGCCTTCAAGAAGCTGGCCGAGGGCGAGTACGACCACATCCCCGAGCAGGCGTTCTTCATGTGCGGCGGGCTCGAGGACGTCGAGGCCAAGGCCAAGGAGCTGGAGAAGAATGGCTGACGACGCAGGCGACAACCTGCTCGCCGTCGAGCTGGTGGCCGCCGACCGCAAGGTGTGGACCGGCAGGAGCACCATGGTCCTGGCCCGGACCGCCGACGGTGACGTCGGCATCCTGCCCCACCACGCACCGCTTCTCGGCACGCTCGGCGACGGCGCGGTGCTGATCCGGCAGGAGAGCGGCGACCCGGTAGTGGCCGTGGTCCACGGCGGCTTCCTGTCGGTGGCCGACAACCGGGTCGGCATCCTGGCCGAGGAGTGCGACCTGGCCAAGGACATCGACGTCGCAGAGGCTGAGCGGTCGCTGCAGGAGGCGAGGCAGTCCGAGGAGGACGACGCCGCGCACCAGGTACGCCGCGCAGAGGCTCGGATGCGCGCCCACGGCATGGCCTTCTAGCCGACGGTGCGAAGGACCAGGTCGGCGGGCAGGCACCGGTCATGAGCCTGGTCTTCGTCCTGGACGGGTTGGCGGCGCTGGTCGTCCTCGCCCTGCTCGGGCTGGTCCTGCTGGCCCTGCGCCGACGGTTCATCACCCGGCGCGGCGGCACGTTCGACTGCAGCCTGCGCGACGGCCCCGGCCAGCAGCACGGCAAGGGCTGGGTGCTCGGTGTCGGCCGGTACGCGGGCGACGTGCTGGAGTGGTACCGCGTGTTCAGCTACTCGACCCGGCCCCGCCGGGTCCTCGACCGGCAGCGTCTCCGCGTGGTGGACCGGCGCGAGCCGAGCGGCATCGAGGCGTTCTCGCTGCTGTCCGGCGCCGTCGTCGTCGCGTGCCGCGACGGCTCCTCCGACATCGAGCTCGGGATGAGTCCCGAGACGGCCACCGGGTTCCTCAGCTGGGTCGAGTCCGCCCCGCCCGGCCTGCCTCGCAGCTGAGCCCTAGCGCTTGATCACCGGCCGGCTGGGCAGCCGGACGCTCGGCCAGCCGCAGCCCGCGAGCCGGGACCTGAGCACCCTGCGCTCGGCCCCGTCGACGGCCAGCCGCCAACGCCACTTCACCGCGACGTACTGCGCGAGGTAGGAGCAGCGGAACGCCTTGCGCGGCAGCCAGTCGGTGGGTTCCCGTCCTGCCTTCGCCGTGGCCGATGCCTTGGTGACGCCGATCAACGTGCTCGGGTAGCCCAGGTCGTTGCGCAGCTGTCGGCGGGTGAGCGCGGACCAGCGGTGGGCGCCGGACTGCCATGCCTCGCGGAAGCCGACGACCGGGTCGGCGACCAGGTTCTTGATGCTGGTGCGCGTGGCGCCGTCGTAGCGTGAGCGCCACTTCCCGCGGGTGAGCGTGCAGCCGCTGCGGATGCGTGGACCGGAGACCGCCTCGGCGATGAACACCTCGCGCGGGGTGGCGCACCGGTCGCCGTCGGCGTCGGTCCAGCCGGAGAAGCGCTTGGCCGTGTAGCCCTTGCGGTGCTCGGTGGCGGTCCGGAGGTCGGCGAGCAGGGCCTTGGTGCTGCGCTTCGGCATCGGGGTGGTCGCGGTGGCCGGCGCCGACAGGGCGGACCGGTTGCCGGCGGCGTCGACGGCCTCGACGGTCCACTGGTAGGTGCGGCCCTGGGTGAGGCCGCGGTCGCGCCACGACGTCGTTCCGCCGCCGAGGGTGGCGACCACGGCGTCGTTGCGACGTACGACGTAGGCCGTCACGCCGACGTCGTCGGTCGACGCCTGCCACGACACCTGCGCAGCGGTGGGCGACACCGGCCGTGCGCTCAGCCCGGCCGGGGTGCTCGGGGCGGTCGTGTCCGGCGGCGGCGGGATGGCGCCGGGAATCCGCTGCCGGCAGGTGATCGTGCCCTGGTCCACCGTCTGCGGCTGCCCGCCGTTGATCGCGTCGTAGCGGAACGTCGCGTCGTCCGGACCGAGGTCGAGGCGGAGGGCGCCGGCACCGGACCGGGCAGCCACCCGCCCGTCGGGGGTCGGGGTGTTGACCGGCTCCCGGCCGCCGCCGCCGGCGACGAGCTGGGTCATGCCGCCGCCGACCGGGCTGCCGGCGGCGTCCATCGGGGTCCATCGCTCGTACCGGTGCACGTGTCCGGCGAGGAGCAGTGTGACGCCGCGGTGGTACGCGAGCGACCAGAGGTCCTGCAGGAAGGTGCGGCTGGCGGGGTTGGTCGGTCCGGCGCCTGGCACCTCGGCGAAGCGCGGCTGGTGCTGCATCAGGATCGTGCACTTGCCGGCGTTGGCCCGCAGGTCGGCGTCCAGCCACTGGTACTGCGGAGTGCCGGCGGCCAGCTGAGAGTCCCCGGTCAGGGTCACGCCGTTCGTGTCCAGGACGGCGACGTGCCAGCCGCCGACGTCGTAGCTGTACCAGCGCGGGACGCCACCCCAGTACCGGAAGTAGGGCGCCGCGCCGGGCTGACGGTACTCGTGGTTCCCGACGACCGGGTTGGTGATGTCGCGCAGGTCGCCGTAGCCGCCGTCCTCGCCGTACCAGGTGTCGAACTCGAAGTCCGTCGCGTTGGTGTAGACGTCGCCCAGGTAGCTGAACGAGCTGGGGTCCCAGTTCTTGATCACGTCGACGACCTGGTGCGACTGCGGCGAGCCGTCGGCGCCGTCACCGACGGCCGCCATCGTGTAGCGCGCGCCGGGTGCCGGGGCGGTTCCGGTGCGCGGGCTGAACGACGGCGGCTGCGGGGGTGCTGTGATCGCGTCCCGTGCGAGGTTGACGGTCGCGTCGACGTCGGTCGCGGCGCCCAGGCCGTCGTTCACGTCGTCGTCGACGATCGCGCGCGCCACCAGGTCGCCCGGCTCGGCGGGCAGCCGGTTGGTGCGCAGCGACATCCGGTAGCGGTTGTCCGGGTCCCGGTCGTTGTCCGAGAGCAGGTACAGGTCGCCGGGGGAGGTGTCGCCGACCGTGCCGTCGTCCGGCTTCCAGCGGAACGTCACCCGCTGCACGACGGCGGCGGGGTCGTCGACCGTCGCGGTCGCGGTGACGTCCACCGGGTCGGTCACGGGAGCACCGTCGCCGGGGGTCTCGATGCAGACCGTGACCTGGTAGGGCTGGAGTCCGAGGGGCGACCGGTCGACTGTCTCGGTGTCGCAGACCGGCTCGGCGGCGCCGGCCGGGCCGGCTGCGGTGGCGAGCACGCCGACGGTCAGTGCACCCGTCAGGAGGGTGGTGACGACCGCTCGCAGCCGGCCCATGGACGACGTTCCGGATCCCCGCATGGGGCATGAGTATGCCGGGAGAGATCCAGTCCACCGCCCTCCTGCCGGTCACGCGTGGCGCGGGCGGCGTCCCGGGGAGAGGTCGTGCGATCTTGTCCGGGCGGGCGCCACGGAGCACTGTGGGGGCGCCGTGCCGACGACGGCCGGCCTTCGAGGTGAGGTGGGTGGTCGCGGTGCGCGCAGGCAACGGGACGGTGACGGCACCCGTTCGGCGGGCCGCCGCCGCGGTCGGTGCGGTGGGGCTCGCGCTCGGGGTCGTGATGGCGACCGGGTCTGCCTCGGCAGGGGCCCCGGGCGACGACGGGCTCGCGCAGTCCTTCGTCGCCGCCGGTCGGTGCGACGGCGGCCCGGGCTTCCGGGTGGACTTCCACAACAAGACGACCGAGGAGGGGCTGGTCGTGGCCGCGGACCTCACGCTGAAGCGGGCAGGTGACCGGGCCCGGTGGGACTTCACCTCGACGGCGACGACCACCTTCACCGACGGCACGAAGGTGACCCTGGTCGGCGACTTCGGGCGGGCCCGCAGCACCACCGAGGGGGTCGTCGAGATCTCCACCTCGACCCCGGCCGGTGTCCGGCACAGCATCGGGTTCGGGCTCACCCGCCGCGGCGACGGCGCCACCTGCACGGTCCGGGTCCGCGGCTGAGCGGCTGCGGGTCCGGAAGGCGTCCACGAGCGTTTCCGCGGAAACGCACCGCCGCACAGAGCTGCAGTGCCCGGTCACCTGTGAACCGCTGCGGATGGGCACGAATCACGGCGCAACGCACGCGGAGGGCCGGGTTCGTCGCCTCCACCAGCAGTTGCGCCGTCTTTCGTGCTCGCGCCATGTCCACAGCGGATGGGAAGCAGCGGCCGCCGCGAACCGCCGGCGTCAGCAATGGTGGGGGCAGACCTCAGCGCTTGATGCGCTCCTCGAGGTGGACCGTCACCTCGTCGCCGAGGGCCTTGCCGATCGCCTTCCGCACGTCCGCCTTCACCGGGAGCATGTGCGTCCCGTCGCCGAGGGCCATGAACGAGCTCTGGAACGGGTGGCCGTCGATCGCGCCGCGGACCTTCACCAGGCCGCGGGTGCCGAAGAAGGTCACCGAGTCGGGCCACGTCACGCAGGTCCAGGCGCCCTTGCTGTCGCTGCTGCGCTGCAGGGTCGCGCTGAACGTCGTGTCGAGGGTGCTGTCGTCGCTCATGGCGTCCTCCTCGGGACGGTGCCCGCTGCTGTCGTCGACGATGCTGCCGACCGCTGACAACCAGGTGGACCGGTCCCGCGCCGGATGCTCATCGCCGCAGATGATCGTTTGCGCCATGTCGGCGGCTTCCCGGCTCGGGAGGCGGCCGACTGGGTACGAACGATCTTGGTGAGCGGTGGTGCTCCGCCGTCGTCAGCGGTTGGCGCCGGGCACCCAGAGCGCGTCGCCGTCCGCCCGGTTGGCGTGGCGGGCCAGGACGAAGAGCAGGTCCGAGAGCCGGTTCAGGTAGCGGGCGGTCAGCAGGTTGACCGTCTCTCCGTGGGCCTCGATGGCGGCCCAGGTCGAGCGCTCGGCGCGACGTACGACCGTGCGGGCGACGTGCAGGTGCGCGGCGGCGGGGGTGCCACCCGCCAGGACGAACGACCGGAGCTCGCTCAGGTCGGCGTTGTAGCGGTCGATCTCGTGCTCCAGCGCGTCGACCTGCTCCTGGACGATCCGCAGGGGCGGGTAGGCCGGGTCGGGTTCCACCGGGGTGCACAGGTCGGCGCCGACGTCGAACAGGTCGTTCTGGACCCGGGTGACCAGCGCGGCGACGTCCGGCTCCAGGCCGCCGGTGGCGAGCGCGAGCCCGAGGAAGGCACCCGCCTCGTCGCAGTCGGCGTAGGCCTGCAGCCGCAGGTCGTTCTTGCCGATCCGGCCCCGGCCGCCGTAGCCGGTGGTCCCGTCGTCGCCGGTCCGGGTGTAGATCCGCGTCAGGTTGACCATGTCGGAGACCCTAGGACCCCCGACCCTACGATGCTCGCCATGGAGCGCTTCCGGGTCGTGGGTGGAGCCCGCCTCGAGGGCGAGGTGCAGGTCACGGGAGCCAAGAACAGCGTCCTCAAGGTGATGGCGGCCGCCCTGCTGGCGCAGGGGCGCACCACGCTCACCCACGTGCCGCGCATCCTCGACGTCGAGATCATGGGCGAGCTGCTCCGGCGGCTGGGCTGCGAGGTCGACTACGACGCCGCGGCGGCGACGGTCGCGATCGACGTGCCGGACGTGCTCGGGCACCAGGCGGACTACGACCTGGTACGTCGCATCAGGGCCTCGATCTGCGTCCTCGGCCCGCTGACGGCTCGGTGCGGCCAGGCGGAGGTCGCCATGCCCGGCGGCGACGCCATCGGCAGCCGGCCCCTCGACTTCCATCTCACCGGGCTGGCCAAGCTCGGTGCCGAGCTCGACAACGAGCACGGCTACATCGTGGCGCGCGCCCCGCACGGCCTGACCGGCGCGACCGTCTGGCTGGACTTCCCCAGCGTGGGCGCCACCGAGAACATCCTCATGGCGGCGGTGCTCGCCTCGGGCACCACGGTCATCGACAACGCGGCGCGCGAGCCGGAGATCGTCGACCTGTGCCGGATGCTGCAGCAGATGGGCGCCAAGATCGACGGCCTCGGCTCCTCGACGCTCACCGTCGAGGGAGTCGACCACCTCTCGCCGACGACGCACTCGATCGTCCCCGACCGCATCGTCGCGGGCACCTGGGCCTTCGCGTCCGCGATGACGCAGGGCGACATCACGGTGCACGGCGCTCGCGCCGAGCACCTCGAGATCGCGCTCGACAAGCTGGTCGGGGCCGGCGCGACGGTGCACGTGACCGAGGACGGCTTCCGGGTCGTGATGACCGGCCGACCGACGTCCGTGGACGCGGTGACGCTTCCCTACCCGGGCCTGGCCACCGACCTGCAGCCGCTGGTGATGGCGCTGGACGCGATCGCCGAGGGCGCCGCGATGATCACCGAGAACATCTTCGAGGGCCGCTTCGTCTTCGCCAGTGAGCTGGCCCGCCTCGGGGCGCACGTGCGCACCGACGGCCACCACGCGGTGGTCAGGGGGGTGCCCCGGCTGTCCGGCGCACCCGTGCGGGCCAGCGACATCCGCGCCGGTGCCGCTCTCACGCTGGCCGGCCTGGTGGCCGACGGAGTCACCTACGTCAGCGACGTCTCTCACGTGGACCGGGGCTACCCGGGCTTCGACGCCCAGCTGCGCGAGCTGGGGGCAGACGTCACCCGCGAGCCTGATCCCGACTCCTAGCTCGCGAGGAGCCGGCGGGCAGCGGCCTCGTCGGGCTCGAGCACCATCAGCCGCGGCCCGTCGGTCGTGGTGACCAGCGAGGCCCGGATGCCGGCGTCCTGGAGCCGCTGCCGGGCGACCTCGCCCTCGATGAAGGTCCCGGGGGCCGACACGGCGACCATGAGGCCGTACTCGTCCTCGTGCCCGGCCCGGGCCCTGCGCTCGACGAGGGAGCGGCTGCGCCCGCCGAAGGCCCAGCGCAGCAGCAGCATGAGCACCCCGACCACGGCCAGGGCGATCGCGTAGCTGCGCCAGTCGAGCACGGCTGCGATTGTGCCCTGGCGGCGGCTGGATAGGCTCCCGCGGTCGCGCCGAACCCAGGTCCAGCCGAGGGAGCACCCCAGATGAGCACGTCGAGCCCGTCCACCGCCGGAGGCACCGGAGGCACCGGAGGCAGCGGAGGCACCGGAGGCACCGGCGTCGTCGGCGTCGTCGGAGCCGGCCTGATGGGCGCCGGCATCGCCCAGGTCGCGGCGGTCGCCGGCCACCGGGTGGTCCTGCGCGACGTGACCGACGAGGCGGTCGGCCGCGGCCGGGCGGGGATCGAGAAGTCGCTGTCCCGCTTCGTGGCGAAGGGCCAGCTCGACCAGGGCGCGGCCGACGAGGCGCTGGGCCGGATCAGGACGGTGACCGACCTGGACGCGGTCGGAGAGGCCGACGTCGTGGTCGAGGCGGTGTTCGAGGACATCGAGGTCAAGCACGAGGTGTTCCGGGTGCTGGACCGGGTCTGCCGCGACGGCGCCGTGCTCGCGACCAACACCAGTGCCATCCCGATCACCCGGATCGCCGC
>Ga0210143_1000053_pt1 | contig 22013 bp, 19 predicted proteins | sample MayberryNW_TuleC_2_FD_185527 | JGI IMG/M metagenome (GOLD analysis project Ga0210143, IMG submission 185527) | Wetland microbial communities from San Francisco Bay, California, USA, that impact long-term carbon sequestration - MayberryNW_TuleC_D2... | ecosystem: Environmental > Aquatic > Marine... | reverse complement strand
CTTCACGCCGCCCGCTTTGCCGCGTCCGCCCGCGTGGATCTGGGCCTTCACGACCCAGCGTCGGCCGCCCAGCTCCTCGGCCACGCGAGAGGCGGCCTTCGACGAGTACACGACCTCGCCGCGGGGCGTGGTGACCCGGTACCGGCGCAGCAACGCCTTTGCCTGGTACTCGTGGATGTTCATCTCGCGCCCCCTCCCCGCACGCGCATCTGCTCGACCTTGCGCATCAGGTTCTCGGCCATGCGGATCGAGGCGGCGTCGATCAGTCGGCCGTCGAGCGAGACCGCCCCCTTGCCTTCCTTCGCGCCTTCCTCCATCGCCTGCAGGATGCGCTCGGCGTGCTCGACCTCGGCCGGCGCCGGCGTGAACACCTCGTTCGCGAGCTCGATCTGCGACGGGTGGATCGCCCACTTGCCCTCGCATCCGAGCGCGGCGGCGCGGCGGGCGGCGCTGCGGAAGCCGTTGGCGTCGGCGAGGTCGCCGAACGGTCCGTCGATCGGACGCAGTCCCTGCGCACGGCACGCCGCGACCATGCGGGAGATGCCGAAGTGCCATTGATCGCCCCAGTGCCGGCTCCGTGCACCCGTTCCGGGGTCCGGATCGGTGAGCACCGAGTAGTCGGGGTTCGCGCCGCCGATGTTGGTCGTGCGGGCCTGGACGCTCGCCGCGTAGTCGGCCACCCCGAACACCATCGCCTCGAGCCGGTCGGGCCGGGCACGCGAGATCGCCTCGACGTTCGCCATGCCGGCGGCGGTCTCGATCAGGATGTGGATGCCGATGCGCCCGGCTTCCCAACCGTTGCGCTGCTCGATCTGGTCCAGCAGCGTCCCGACGAACTCGACGTCGCTCGGCGAGCCCACCTTGGGCACGAGCACCGTGTCGAGCACGTCGCCGCGCGCCTCGACGACCTCGACCACGTCGCGGTAGCACCAGTGCGTGTCGAGGCCGTTGATGCGCACGCTGATCGCGCACCGTGACCACTCCTGCGCTCCGAGCGCCTCGATGACGTTCTCGCGAGCTCGCTCCTTGTCGTCGGGCGCGACGGCGTCCTCGAGGTCGAGGAAGACCAGGTCGGCGCCGAGCGTGGGTGCCTTCTCGATCGCTCGCTCGTTCGTGCCGGGCACGGCGAGCTCGCTGCGATGCAGCCGGTCGGTCCGAGCCATGGGTGGCTTCCTAACCGGGGAGCACGGCGTCGAACGCGGCGAGCACGCGATCGGCGGTCTCGCGGTTCGCGTTCACGCCCATGAGCCCCACCCGCCAGATCGGCGGTGCCTTCGGGCCGAGCCCGCCGCCGATCTCGATGCCGTGCTCCCGCAGGAACCGCAGCTGGGCCTCCTTGCCGTCGATGCCCTCGGGCACCTTCACGGCGGAGAGCTGCACGAGCTGGTGCGCGGGGTCGGCCAGCAGGTCGTAGCCGCGGGCGCGGATCTCGTCCTGGAAGTACCGGCCGGCGTCGGCGTTGCGTTCCCACCGGGCCTCGAGACCTTCCTCGAGGGCGAGGCGGATGCCCTCGTACAGCGCGTAGTACTGCAGGATCGGCAGCGTGTGGTGGTAGGTGATGGGCCGGTCGATCCAGTACTTCGAGAGCTCCTCGAAATCGTAGTAGTACGGCACGGGGCCGCCGTGGCGCTGCATCGCGACGACGGCGCGTTCGCTGATCGTCACCGGCGCGATGCCGGGAGGGCAGCCGAGCGCCTTCTGCGAGCACGAGTAGCCGTAGTCGATGCCCCACGCCTCGGCCTCGACCTGCTGCCCGCCGAGCGAGGTCACGCAGTCCACGTAGAGCAGCGCCTCGGAGCCGCTCGCACGCAACGCCTCGGCGAGCTCGGCGACCGGGAACTCGGCCCCGGTCGAGGTCTCCGCCTGCACGACGCTCACGATCTTCGTTCCTGGGTTCGCGGCGAGGGTCTCCATGATGCGGTCCACGCTCACGATCTGGCCGAAGTCGGCGGTGAGCTCGACCACGTCGGCGCCCACGCGGTGCACGAAGTCGTTCAGGCGGGATCCGAAGAACCCCCAGTGGCAGCTGATCACGGTGTCGCCGGGGTCGACGAGATTCATGAACCCGGCTTCCATCGCGGAGGTGCCCGACGAGCTCAACGCGATCGTGAGCCCGCCCTCGGGCCGGCGCCAGATCGCGCGCAGGCCCGTGACGAGATCGACCAGGATGTCCCAGAAGTCGGGGTCGAGGTGCCCGTTCATCGGAAGCTGCATCGCCTCGAGCACCTTCGGATGCACGTTCGACGGTCCGGGGCCGCAGAGCAGCCGGTCGCCCGGAGATATCGCCGGGATCGTCGCGTCGGTCATGTGAGAACCCCTCCCTCCCGCGGTCGGCCGCGGGTTCCGACCTCACCTTGAACGCCGGTTCAAGGAGGCGCCGAGTATGGCACAGGGGTCGGTTCGGGCGGTAGCCGGGGCCTGTGACCCGGGGTCTACCCGGTGTTCCGCAGGCCGGCCGACACGCCGTTCACCGTGGCCTGCACGAGTCGTTCCGCCCGTCCACGGCCGTCGAGGAAGCGCAGCTGCAGGAACGAGAGCGCGTCGACGTAGGGGTTGCGGAGCTCGACGGCCTGCTGCAGCTCCGGGCGGCAATCGAGCAGCTCGGGGTGCCCCGCCACCTGCAGCACCAGCTCACGGGTGCGAGTCATCTCGTCGCGGATGTCGGCGGCGAGGTCATCTCGGTCACCCCGCGACATGTACAGCTCCGCGATGCCCGGATCGGCCTTGGCGAGGGAGAGCTCGGCGTTCTCGATCATCGCCGTGAAGAACGGCCAGTCGCGGAACATCGCCCTGAGCGTCGTGAGGCCGCCTCGGCGCCGGGAGACCGCGTCCAGCCCTGTGCCCAGTCCGTACCAGCCCGGGAGGTTGACGCGGCTCTGCCCCCAGGCGAACACCCAAGGGATCGCGCGCAGATCGTCGAGCTCGTCGGCCCGCCCCAGCCCGCGCGCGACCGGTCTCGACGCGATCGGCAACGTCGAGATCTGCGCGATCGGCGTCACCTTGCGGAAGAACCGGACGAACCCCGGCGAGCCCACGAGCGCCTCGTAGGCCTCGCGTGAAGCCTCGGCCATGCTCTCGAGCTCGAGCTCGAACGCGTCCGCCGGATCGGGCTCCTCGCCCCGGGCCGTCGCTCGCACCACGGCGTGCGTGAGCTGTTCGAGGTGGCGGCGGGCGAGCATCGCGTCGCCGTAGCGCGCGAACGCCATCTCGCCCTGTTCGGTCACCGTGAACCGCCCGCCGACCGAGCCCGGCGGCTGCCCGAGGATCGCGCGGCTCGCCGGGCCACCGCCCCGGCCGAGCGCGCCACCGCGCCCGTGGAAGATCGTGAGCCGGAGATCGTGTTCCCGGGACCAGGCGGCCATCGCGCGCTGCGCCCGATAGAGCTCGATGTTCGCGGCGAGCACGCCGGCTTCCTTCGCCGAATCGGAGTAACCGACCATCACCTCCAGCTCGCCCCGCCGTCGTCGCAGCATCTGCCTCGTTCCCGGCAGGGAGACCCACTCGTCGAGGATCGTCGTCGCGGTCGAGAGCTCGTTCCTGGATTCGAACAGTGGCACCGGCTGCACCTCGGCCGGGCGCTCGGGCGAGGCAAGACGGGCGAGGGCGCGCAGGCCGGCGAGGTCGGCGGCCGACGCCGTGAAGCTCACGATCACCCGCTCGCATGCGACGGTTCCGAGCCGATCCTGGATCTCGCGGATGGCTCGGAACGTGGCGAGCACGTCGCGGGTCGCTGCGCTCGTCCCTGCGCGCGGTGCCTGCCCCTTCGCCCCGGCGATCCGGTCGAGCGCTCGCGCGTTGCCCGCCGCGCGCGGTGCCAGCTCTCGGAGCGCCGCGTGGAGCACGTCGGCATGCTGCCGCACCTCCATCTCCGCCAGGTGGAACCCGAACGTCTCCGCCTGCCATCGGAGATGCTGCAGCTCGCCCCACGCGAGGCTGGGGGCACCGCCGGCGTCCAGGGAGCGCTGCAGCACGTCGAGGTCCTCGACGAACTCCGACGCCTCGCCGTAGGCGCCCCGGCCCCCGGTCCGGGTCGCTGCGAGCCGATGGGCGGCGAGCCCGAGCTTGCGACGGTGCGGCGCGTCGGGAAGCTTGCGGGCCAGTTCGCGCGCCGGACCGCGCACCGCCCGCTCGTCGCGCTCGAGCGTCCGGCGAAGGGCCGCCGAAGGCGGCACGTCGCGATCGCTCACCGACAGCGTCCGAGCGATGCGCCTCGCCGCCGCCTCGAGTCCCCGGAGCACGTGATCGGTCGCGATCGCCGAGGCGGCTCTCGTGGTCTCGGCGGTGACCGTCGGGTTCCCGTCGCGATCCCCGCCGACCCATGTGCCCCAGCGGAGGAACGGTGGGAAGGCGGGCGGGACCGCGCCGCTTCCCTCGGGGTCGATCGCGCGATCCACCTCCCGGTAGACGAGCGGCAGGGTGGTGAAGATCGTCTGGTCGAAGAGCGCGAGCATCGCCCGCACCTCGTCGAGTGGCTCGGGGCGGGACTGCCGCACGGGATCGGTGTGCCACAGACCGGTGATCTCTTCCCGCAGGCGTCGCATCGTCTCGGCACGCTCCGGTTGGCCGGGCCGCGGGTCGTCGAGCTCGTCGAGCAGGTCGCCGATGCGCCAGACGTGCTCGGCGACCGCCCTGCGCTTGGCCTCGGTCGGATGCGCCGTCAGCACTGGTCGGATCAGCAGGTCGTCGAACGACGACGGCGTCGCGAGCCCGCCGAGCGCGGCCACCGAGCCCTCCAGTGGTCGTGGGCCGTTGCTGCGCGCGCGGAGCGTTCTGATGCGATGGCGCTCCTCGGCCAGGTTCACGAGCTGGAAGTAACAGGTGAACGCCCGGATCACGTGCTCGGCCCGGCCGGCGTCGAGCGATGCGGTGAGCTCGACCACCCGCGCGCGCCGAGCCTCGGTCGGGCGACCTCGCTGTGCGATCGTGGCGCGCCGCAGGTCTTCGACGTCGGCGAGGAGCCCCGGTCCGCCGTGCTCGGCGATCGCCTCGCCCAACGTCGTCGTGAGCATCCGAACGTCGTGTCGCAGCTCGGCCGGCATCGGACGGGCCCCGCCGCGGGCCCGGGCAGCGGCCGTCCGGGCGGGCACCTGCTCAGCCGCCGAAGGCGTCGGGGTTGAGCAGCGTCGGCGGCCGCTCGCCGTCGAGCGCCGCGAACACGTTGTCCACCACGACCTCGCCCATCGCGTTGCGTGTGTCGACCGTTGCGCTGCCGAGGTGAGGGATCACGACCGCGTTCTCGAGCTTCAGCAACCGGCCCTCGACCTCCGGCTCGCGCTCGAACACGTCGAGTCCGGCCGCGAAGATCTCGCCGGCCTCGAGCGCGTCGGCCAGCGCCGACTCGTCGATCACCGGGCCTCGCGATGTGTTCACGATCACCGCGGTGGGCTTCATCGTCCGGAACGCCTCCGCGTCGAACAGGTGGCGCGTCTCGGGGGTGAGGTTCGTGTGGATCGAGACGACGTCGGCCTGCGCGAGCAGATCGGGGAGATCGAGCCGCTCGGCGCCGGTCTCCCGCTCCACCTCCGATGGCAGCTGCACGGCGTCGCTGTAGACGACCCGCATCCCGAAACCCCTCGCGCGGCGTGCCACCGCCTGGCCGATGCGGCCGAACCCCACGATGCCGATCGTCTTGTGGTGCACGTCCTGGCCGAGCATCATCAGCGGCCCCCAGATCCACGGCGTGCCGGCCCGCAGGAACCGCTCGCCCTCGCCGACCCGGCGCGCGGCGGCCATGATCAACGCGAAGGCCGTGTCGGCGGTGGTCTCGGTGAGCACGTCGGGTGTGTTCGTCGCGAGCACGCCGGCTTCGGTGCACGCGGCGATGTCGACGTTGTCGAAGCCCACGGCATGGTTGGCCACGATCTTCAGCTGCGACCCGGCGGCCGCGAGGAATCCGGCGTCGACCTGCTCGGTCAGCATCGTCACGATCGCGTCGCGTCCGGAGATCACCTGGAGCAGCTCCTCGCGAGGGATGCCGAACTCGTTCTCGTGGACCGTGACGTCGCAGCGTTCCTGCAGCCGGGCGAGCGGCGCTTCCATGATCGGGCGGGTCACCAGCACGTTCGGACGGTCGGGCATGTCGGTGGTCTCCTCGCGTTCGCTCCCGGTGCTCGGTCAGGACGTTGGGCAGTATGCCGCGGGTGGACACGGTCGCGGTAGGCAGGCCGGCGATCCACACCTCGCGATCCGGATGGGGCCCAGCGCCGGATACGCTGTGTCGCCGTGCTCATCCCCACCCCGATCGAGACCGAGCGGCTCGTGTTGCGTCCGTTCCACGACGACGGCTCCGATGTCGAGGCGATGCTCGAGGTGCTCGGCGATCCGTTGTCGATGCGCTACTACCCCGAGCCCCTGGATCGGGACGCCACCAGAGCGTGGATCGAACGTCAGCTCGCACGCTATGAACGGGACGGGTTCGGTCTCCTGGCGATCGAGGAACACGACGGCGCTCGGCTCATCGGCGATTGCGGACCGACCGTGCAGGAGGCCGACGGCGTTCCTTTCGTCGAGCTCGGATGGCACGTGCTCGGCGCGCGCCAGCGCCGCGGCATCGCGACCGAGGCCGGTGCGGCGTGCCGAGACGCGGCGTTCGCCTCCCTCGGCGTGCCGTTCCTGATCTCGCTGATCCGTCCGGAGAACCAGCCGTCGCGCCGGGTGGCCGAGAAGCTCGGCTTCGACGTGTGCGCGGCACGATCCGAGCGGGCTGGGGCCATCTGATCTACCGCCTCGACCGTCCGGCCGGCTGAGCCGACCCGGGCCCGTCACTCGGCGATATCGATGCGCTCGATCACGACGTCGTCGGTCGGGCGGTCCTGGCCCGACGTGGGCGACTTGGAGATGCGCTCGACGACGTCGTAGCCCTCGGTGACCTCGCCGAAGATCGTGTGCCGCCCGGTGAGCCAGTCGGTGGGCGCGACCGTCACGAAGAACTGGCACCCGTTCGTGCCCGGGCCGGCGTTCGCCATCGCGAGCAACCCGGGACGATCGAACGACGGACCGTCGGGCGGGGTCTCGTCGTCGAAGGTATAGCCGGGGCCTCCCGTGCCGGAGCCGGTCGGGTCGCCGCCCTGGATCATGAAGCCGTCGATGACCCGGTGGAAGATCGTGCCGGGGTAGAGCGCCTCGGTCTTCTCCTGGCCGTCGCGGGGGTCGGTCCACCCCTTGGCTCCGGTGGCCAGGCCGACGAAGTTCTGAACGGTCTCGGGGGCGTGCTCGGGCATCAGTTGGACGGTGAACGATCCCTGGTTCGTCACGAACGTGGCGGTGGGCATGCGGAAGCCTCCTCGGTTCCGTCGGAAGCGTTCAGTCTACCGAGGCGCGATGCCACCTCCGGGGCGCTCCCGGAACGCCCACCGCTCAGCGCAGGGGCGAGCCAGCGCGCACGACGCGGCCGAGCCAGCTGCCGGCGATCAGCGACGTCACGATCGCGAGCATCACCAGCACCGCGTAGAAGCCCGAGTCGACGATGCCCGCGTCGAACGCCACCGAGGCGAGCACGATGCCCGGCCCCCCGCGGGCGTTCAACGCCACCCCCAGGTTGCGTGCCCCTTCCGCCGATTCACCTGCCCATCGGGCCGCGGCCCACACGCTCGCGAACTTGACGATGCAGGCGACGCTCAGGAACAGCAGGAAGAACAGCGGTTCGAATCCGTGCAGCAGATCGAGGCGCAGCCCGACGATCGCGAAGTACAGCGGGATGAAGAACGCGAACGAGAACCCGCGGATCGTCGCGCGAGCGGCCTCCGCACCGGTCGTCCCCTCGGCGGATCCGACGACGATGCCGGCGATGAACGCCCCGAACAGCGGGACCACGTCGAACGACAGCGCGAGCACCGTGGCCGCGAGCATGAACACGATCTGGAACGCGATCGGGCTGCCACGTTTCACCACGTTGAACCGGAACCGCAGCAATGCCCGATACGCGGGCGGTCCGAGCCAGATCGCCACCGCGAGGAATCCGAGGGTTGCGCCGACGTGGAACGCCATCGAGGCCACCGATCCGGGCTCGAGGCCGAGCAGCGACGGCAGGCCGACCAGATCGCTCGTCGAACCGGCCACGAGCCCCAGCGCGATCGCGAGGAGCACGTAGATCACGACGTCTTCCAGCACCGCGACCGCCAGGACGATGCGCGCGAACGCGGTCTCGAGGATGCCCAGGTCGTACATGATCCGGGAGATCACGGGGATGCTCGTGACCGCGATCGCCAGCGCGAAGACCAGCACGAACGCCGAGCGATCACCGGCCGGACCGATGTGAGCCCCCTCGGGCAGCAGGGCCACGAATCCGAGACCGGCCAGGAACGGCACCGCCATACCGGTCACGGTCACGGCGGCCACCGTGCGGCGCTCGTCCGGGCGGAAGGACGAGCGGATCTCCGAGCCGGCGCTGAACATCAGCAACAGCAGGCCGAGTTGGTACACGGCGTCGAGCACGATCGGCACGGGGCCGGTCGGAGGGAAGATCGGATCGTGGAACTCCGGCGCGACCGCCCCGAGCAGCGTCGGCCTCAGCAGCAATCCGCCGAGGATCTCTCCGATCACACGAGGCTGCCCGAACCGGGCGGCGAGGTAGCCCCCCGAGTGGGCGGCCACGAGCAACAGGAAGATCGCGAGCAAGAGCCTCGCGAGCTCGAGGCTGCCGAGCGTCTCCATGATGCCGTCCTCCACGTATGGGCGGGCAGGAACGCGGCTTCAGCGGATGCCGCGTGTCAGCGCGTCACACGTCGGTGAAGCGGGCGATCATGTACTGCGGGGTGCCGGAGACATCGGTGAACTGGCCGCCCACCCACACCTGGTCACCGGTCGAGAAGATGTCCCACGGGCCGTAGAACTTCCCGGAGAACGAGGGCGTCCATCCGTCGATCGGGTTCGAGGTGTTCGGGTCGCGGACGCATCCGTTGATCGAGGCTACGGCGAACCGGGTGCGGGCGTCGTTCTCGTTGCCGCTCACCCAGGGGCACTTGACGGAGACGTTCGCGAAGTGACCTCCGAAGTACACGCGAGTGCCATCGACCGACAGGTCCACGGTCTGCACGTTCCCGCCGGTCTTGACGGCGAACACGATGTTGCCGAAGTCGTCGCCGAGGTCGAAGCCGTAGAGAGCGTTCGAGCCCCCGTAGCCGACGAACAGGCGATCGCAGCTCGCGTCGAGGTCGAACGCGTTGACCCCGTTCGGGATCGCGGCGTTGTCGGGTGTCCAGGCATCGAGCGCCCCGGTCGTCGCGTCGAACATCGCGAGGGTGGCGCGGGCGACGTTCGTTCCGGTCGAGCCGGACGCCTTGCGGAACGCACCGCCGGCGATGATCCGCGAGCCGTCGCAGGTGGACGTGAGCGTGCGCGCGAGGCCGGCCGTGCGCGGCTTCCATTGGTTGTTCAGCGTGCCGTCGAGGTTGAATGCGGCGAGGTGCTTGCGAGGGGCTCCGTCGACGGTCGTGAAGTACCCGGCCACGTAGACGCGGTTGTCGAGCGCGTAGATGCCGCGGATGCGATCGCTGATGTCGACCCCGATCTGGTGATGCACCGCCGGGTCGAGCTGGCCGGTCGCGAGGTCATAGGCGGCGAGGTTCAACCTGGGCTTCCCTTCGGCCTGGGAGAACTTCCCGGCGACCCAGAGCTTGCCACCCGCGACGGCCAGCCCGTAGACGACGGCGGCCTCACCGGGTGCGCCGACCTGCGGCTTGAAGGTCTTGATCGCCGTGCCCGTCGTGGCATCGACGGCACCCAGGTTGAGCACGGAGACCACGCTGCCCGAACCGCAGCTCTGTCCGGGCGGGCACTTCCGGAGGGACTTGAACTTGCCGCCGAGGTAGATCGTGTCGCCGGCCTTCGCGATCGCATAGACCTGCCCGTTCGTCATCCACGTGTCGTCGGGCGTCTCGCCGAACGCGGCACCGGCCGTCGGCGCGGCGCCGATCAGGGTCGACGCGGCAAGAGCGAACGACAGGCAGAGCCTGATGGTGCGTCGGATCATCTCGATGCTCCTCGTGTTCGGGGGGACGCGCGCTCGGGCGCGCACAACCGGGACAGGCTAAGGGGTCGGGCGGGCGCCGACCATCGGCCATAGGACCAAGCGTTCGGCTCTCGGAGTGGGAGCTCGGCGTGGTTGCCGAAGGGCGATACGGGGCCAGCCTGCCCCGCACGACCGGATGGACGATGGACCTAGAGCGGACGACATGTTGCGTCTCTGAGGAAATGGCCGAACCATGGAGGCGTGGCCGGATGACCTCCGGTATCATCCCGGGGTCTCCCGCGGGAGCGACGCCGGGCCGACGGTTCGGCCATCACGGGCGAACGAGCAGGAGCATTCGGTGTCCGAGAGCATCAGGGTCCTCGATCTTCGCGACTACTGGCGGATGATCCGGACCCGCATCTGGACCGTGCTCGCCATGGCCACGATCGTCGCGGCCATCGCGGGCGCCTACGTCGCGCTGCGGCCTCCGACGTACTACTCCCAGGCGAAGGTCATCGTCGATCCCCTGGTCAACCCCGCGATCACCGGCACGGTCGGCAACTCCTCGGCGCTGCAGCCCGACATGGTGATCGAGAGCGAGATCGTCGGGTCGATCGACATCGCGCGGGCGGTCCGGGAGGACCTCAACCTCTCCGCCTCGCCGGAGGAGCTCGCCGCGACCGTGCGCGTCGAACCGTTGCGCGACGCCGCGGTGATGTACATCGGCTACCTGGCCAGCCAGCCCGAGACCGCCGCCACGATCGCGAACTCCTTCGCCGAGCAGTACCTCGCGAACCGCAAGGAACAGGTCGACGCGCAAGTGGAAGCGGCGATCACCCCCCTCGAGAACCAGATCGATGCTCTGGCCGCCGAAGCCGGGGCACTCGAGGCAGCCAAGGAGGCGAGCGACGATCCCCAGGAGATCGGCACCTTCCAGGCGGAGATCGAGGGGAAGCAAGCCCAGATCATGCAGCTCGGGACCGACATCGCCGAGATCCAGGGGAACGCCCCGAATTCGGGTGGCTCGATCGTGCAGTTCGCCACCGCCCCTCGTGAGCCGTCGGGGCCCAGCCTCGTGCTGGCGTCGATCCTCGGCTTCATCGTCGGAGCCATCATCGGGGCAGGGCTCGCGATCCTGCTCGGGCTGCGGGCGAACCGCGTCGGCGGCCGGGACGAGCTCGCCGAGTTCATCGGCGCCCCGGTGATGGGCGTGATCCCCACCGTCGACGACTGGTCGAGCCGCGACAAGGCCGAGCTCGTGACGCGCGACCACCCTGGCGGACCGGCCGCCGAGGCCTACCGCACGTTGGCGACCAACATCCGGTTCCTCCGTTCGCAGCGCGCGGTCGGGGTCGTCGTCGTGACGAGTGCTCTTCCCGGCGAGGGCAAGAGCGCCACGACCGCGAACCTCGCCGTCGTGCTGGCCGAGACCGGCGTGCGGACGCTGCTCATCGACACCGACCTCCGGCGCCCCAGGGCGGAGCGCTTCCTGGGTGTGCCCAACGGCGCGGGGCTCCGTCAGGCCCTCGAGGGATCCAGGACCCTCGACGACGTCGTGTTGGCCACCGAGATCCCGAACCTCTCGATCGTGCGGAGCGGATCGATCCCCGATGACCCGGTGTCGCTGCTCGCCGGCCCGCACGCCGACTCCGTCTTCCACGACATGCGCCGGCTCGGCGACATCGTGATCTGCGATGCGCCGCCGACGCTGCCGGTCGCCGACGCGTCGATCCTCGCCGAGGTCGCCGACGTCGTGCTGTTCGTGCACGACCCCGCGATCTCGAGCCGGACCGCGCTCGAGGACGCCGTCCGGCAGCTGCGAACGGCCGGCGGAGAGATCGCCGGCGGTGTGTACAACAACATCACGACGCTGCAGCGCAACTCGCTCGGATATGCGAGCTACGACCAGTACTACGGACCCGACGACCGTTCGCGGGCCCGCAAGCGCGCCCCGGCCACTCGGGACGAGCCCGCCGCAACGAAGCCCTCCGACGTGCCCCCCAAGGTCGAGCCGGCCTCCGGGAACGGCAGCGCTGCTCCCCGTCGCGAGAAGGCCCCGGCGTCGACCCCCGGTGAGCAGGCCGAACGATAGGCGGGGGTATCGTCGTTCGAGCCGGCGGGGCTCGAGGGTGATCTCATGCGGTCCGTGAACCGTATCCGCCCGGTCGGGTACGAGGCCTCGACGCCGATCGCGGTCCGCTCGACGGACTCCTTCGTGCTGTGGCGCGCGTACATGCTGATCATGCTCGCGGCGGCGTTCGACGTGTACGACTGGCTCGATCGCTCCGTGCAAGGTGGAGCCACCCGCTACCTCATCATGACGGTGCCGATCGTTGTAGCGGTCTGGATCCGGTTGCGGCAGCCAGGATTCCTGGTTCGTCGTCCGATGCCCTCCGACATCGTGCTGTTCGCGTTGTTCGTCTTCGGACTCGGGGGCTCGCTGATCGGGGTGGCGTTCTTCGGCACGGTCGAGAACGCCAGGCCGATCTTCCTGCCGATGATGATCCCCTTCCTGTACCTGCTCACGACCGAGGACCCGACGGACCGCGAGGTTTCCACGGCGCTCTCGTGGTTGTCGATCATCGCGACGGCCTATACGGCGATGAATGCGCTGGTGAACCTCGGTGTGCTGCCGGGGCTCGCGGAGTTCCGGCAGTACCGGAACGCGAGCGTCGCGATGGTCGCCTTGGCCGTCGCGACCGCGATCGTGCTGGGCAACCGGCGCCGGCTGCTGCTCGTGCTCGCCCTCTCGGCGGTGATCTTCGTGACCTACCCCTCGGCGACCTCGGTGTTGGTCGGGGGGTCGGTCGTGCTGACGTTCTACGTCACGGGCCGGCGCTCGAGCGGCCTGCGCACGTTGCTCGTGAGCGCCACGATCGTCATGGTCTCCGCGCTGGCGCTGGTGAACTTCGACCGGGGGATCCAGCTCACCGACCAGTACTTCGCGGCCGTCGACAAGGCCAACGCGAACAGCGGGCGCCTCGATCTGTGGACGGAGGGGCTCGACCGGTGGCGCGACGCCCCGATCTTCGGCTCCGGCTTCGCGGGGGAGGTGACGGCGGTCCGCTCCCGCGACCAGCGTGCGTTGCCCTTCCACAACGACTTCGTCCTGTTCCTCGCGAGCGGCGGCATCGTCGGTCTCGGGCTGCTCGTCGCCTGGTTCGTGCTGACCGAGCTCACCCTGATCCGCCGGTACCGCGGGTTCGTGCGAGCGGGCGACATGCGACGGGCGGGCCTGCTCAGGGCGATCCTCGTGTGCATCAACGCCTTCGTGGTCGCGATGGCGTTCAATCCCGTGCTGCCCGGCGCGTCGCGATCCGCGACGATCTTCGGGCTCTACGCGATCGCCATGTCGCTCGGGGAGCCTCCGTCGGTCCTGCGCCGCGAGCCGACCGGCGAACCGGCGATGATCAGCGCACCCGCGGTGCCATCCGCTTGAACGCGGCCCGCTTCCGTCGCTGGGCGAGCGACCAGTAGCCCCCGTGCACCGCGTCGGATGCCACCGACCGGGGTGAGGTGCCGATCTCGTCCAGCTGTTCGAGCAACGCCCCGAGGTCGTACCCCATCACCGCCAGTCGCTCCGCGCCGACCCATCGCAGGTAGCCGCGGCACCAGCGCTTGCGGTACGGGTTGGCGAGGGTGGAACGCCACTTCTCGAGCGGTTCGGTGCTGATCGTCGAGTACCGATCCACGCCGGTCGGGTCGCCCATCGACCCCTCGAGCCGAACCCCGCTGAACGTCGTCAGCAGATCGTCCGCGTAGGGCAGGTCGAGGTACTCGAAGATGCTCGGCCACGTTCCGGCCGGATCGCCCACCAGGTCCTCGTACCGTACGGCGACCGTCGAGTCACGATGCGAGTCGTAGGCGTCGACCAACGAGGCGAGCCCGCGCAGGTCGCCCTGCCATCGGTCGACGTTCCAGCGTCCCTTCGCCCAGGTCTGGACGATCGAGGCGACGACCGCGAGCGGGTTCCGCCACAGGAAGACGCTCTTCGCCTCCGGGAAGACGTCGAGCAGGTCGTCGATCACGTAGTGGTAGCGGGGCGTCTTGTCGAGGAAGTACCGCTTCTCGGGGCCCGCGGCCCGGGAGTACAGGTCGATCCCGAAGTCGTGCAACGCTCGTCGGTAGTCTCGCTCGCCGTCGGGCAGCGACCGCAGGAACTCCGCGATCGCCCGTGCGGCGATCGGTTGCGTGTACTCGGCCGCGATGCCCCGCTCCCGGGTCGCGTACAGGTGCGGCAGGAGCACCCACGGCTCGGCTGCGGTCGCGATGTCCCGATGTCCGGCGAGCACCCGTTGCACGAGCGTCGAGCCCGATCGCGGCAGCGACAGCAGGAAGATCGGCGTGACCCTCACGATGCCTCCAGCACGTCGCGGTAGCGGGCGGCGATGCCCACGGGGTCGTAGGTCTCACGGACCCGAGCGACGTCGGCGGCCGAGGGACGGGCGGCCTCCGGATCGTCGAGCATCTCGCCGAGGCGGTCGGCCATCTCCGTCGGATCACGCGGATCATCGAGGTAGGTGGCGAGGCCCATCGTGACCTCCGGGATCGAGGTGGCTCGCGAGGTCAGTACCGGCAGGCCGAGGCCCAGTGCCTCGATCGGCGGCATGGCGAACCCCTCGAACAACGACGGGAAGGCGAACACGGTGGCCCGACGGTACAAGGAGCCCAGGGTTCGGTCATCGACGTAGCCGGTCTCGACCACGATCTCGCGCAGCCCGGCTTCGTCGATCAGTCGGTCGAGCGGCGAAGTCCTCGCGATCCCCTTGAGGCGGTCGCCGAGCTGCCCCGCGAGCACCAGCTTCGTGTCGGGATGGACGCCGCGCCGCCGGAGCTCGGCGAAGGCGCGCACGAGGGTGGCGAGGTTCTTGTGCGGGTACTGCGCGGCGACGGCCAGCACGAACGGCCCGTCGCCGACCGATCCGGGCAACCGCTCGTCCTCCGACAGACGCTCCCACGAGATCGGGTTGTGGATCGCGATCACCCGCGACGCCCAGCGACGCCCGTACCGCGCGAGTATGTCCGCGCGAACGTGTTCGGAGATCGCGACGGTCCGGTCCGCGAACCGCAACGTCGCCTCGTGCGAGGCGCGGAGCCAGGCGCGCTTGCGGGCGCTGAAGTTGCGGGGCAGCGACAGGTACTGTAGATCGTGGATCACCGTGACGAACCGCGGGCGGCTCCGTGTGCGGGGGTAGGGGGCGGTGAAGTAGTTCGTGAACAGCACGGCGTCGTGCTCGTCGAGGCGCCCCCGGAGCGTGGCGGTGATGCGGGTGAACCGGTTCCCCGGACCGCTGAGGGCGCGGAACCGCACGCGGTCGGAAGCCGGCCACGGCCGGTCCGTGTAGACGACGAGCTCGTCCCCGGCAGGACACGCCCGTGCGAGCCCGGCCACGAGGTTCGAGACCATGTGCTCGGCGCCCCCCACACGTCCCGGATCGACGAAGCTCGCGTCGACGGCGATGCGCACGCCGTCAGTCCTCGTGCACGAAACGGATGCGACCGGTCTTCTTCGCGATCAACCAGCGGGGGTTCCGGGCGTTCAGGCGCAGGCTGAGGAGTCTGCCGCGCACCCATCCCAGGCGGTCGACGGTGCCGTTCTTCTCCTGCACGCGGCGGCTCTCGCGCGCCATCACGTCGGGCTTGAACGACAACTGCTCTCCGTGCAGGCGGAACCGCCCGAGCGTTCGCTGCAGGATCAGCGGCTCGGCGATCCGCCGGCAGCGCGCGTACATGTCGTAATCACCGGTGTTGCGGAACGTGGTGTCGAACGGCCCGACCTCGTCGAACAGATCGCGGCGCATCCACACGGTCTCCTGCGGCACGCACGACCAACCCAGGCCGAGGTACGAGCGGAGCGTGAACGGCACTGGCTGCATCCATGCGAACGCATGGCCGTCGCCGTCGATGAACTCGCGCTTGCCCATCACCCATCGCGCTTCGGGGTGGTTGCGGAACGCCTGTGCGACGGCTGCGAGCGCGCCAGGGGGGATCTCATCGTCGGCGTTGATGTAACCGACGATGTCGCCCTCGACCATCGACAGGCCTCGGTTGACCGCGTCGTACATGCCTCGGTCGTCGGTGGCCACCACGACGCGCGTCGGGAACCCCTCCGCCACCGCGGTCGTGCCGTCCGACGATCCGCCGTCGACCAGCACGTGGTCGATCTCGATCTCATCGGAGGCCTGCGCCCAGATCGATCGCAGCGTGGCCGCGAGGTATCGCTCGGCATCGAGCGTGGGCGTCACGATCCCGAACCGTTGGGGGGGGCGTGGGGTCGGCACCGGGGCTCTCGACTGGTCTGTTGTGGTCGTGTCCATCCGCGTAAGGAGCGTATCGGCCGTCGGCGTTCGGCCGGTACGCCAGGGCTCTGCGTCGGGCGAGTGTCGTGGGGCCGGCGACCTACGGTAGCAGCGGTCGTGTTCCGCACCATCGGCCGAACGGCCCCTCTCGCGGGACGAACGGGGTACGCCGGTGCGGCGACGTGCCGGTCGCTCGGCGTCTGGTACATTCGCGCTACCTCGCCGAGCGTGATAGCTCGGTGAGCTTTCTTCTGTTCGGGGTCGAGCGAGGCGAAGGAGGCGGAGCACCGAAGGATCCCCGTTCGCGCCAGGAAGGAGCAGCCGATGCGAGTGATGGATCGATCCCTTCCCCTGCCTCTGATGCACCGCCTGTACCGGGCCCTCGCGCGACGATGCTTGGATCCCCTCAGGAGCCTGTTCGGCCCACGAGCCACCGACCCCGAGATGCACGTGATCGTCACCGCGTCCGCGGCCACGACGTCGGCTGCCCGAACCGATGGCGCCGAGTCCGCCGCACACGACGATCGACGCCGCCGAGGACCTGTGCGGCTCATCGTGCGGCTGCTCCCCGCCACGCCCACCTCCTCTCCTCGAACGACGTAGTCACGGTCCTCGAGGGGCCAGCCGCCGGCGCGTCCCTCAAGCCGACCGGGCGCTCGTGTCGAAGCCTCACGCACGAGAGCCGGTGGCTCACGCGACCGTGATCGCGGCGTTCGTCCCGAGGGAGGATCCGTATGGATCGCACGATCGATCGACGTTCATTCCTGAAGCAAGGCGCCGCCGTGGGCACAGCGGCGCTCGGCCTCTCCGTCTACGGCCTGGGCGACCTCGAGGCGCTCGCAGGCCGTCGCGGCTGCCGGTTCGGCGCGCTCGTGCTGACGGATGACCAGTTGACCGGCCTCAAGCAGATGGAGAAGCGCTTGGGCCGCCGGTTCGCGACCACCCACCATCGCCTGCCCTGGACCAACGACCTCGACAACTCGTTCACCCGGTGGAGCGTTCAGACGAACCACAGGCCGATCGTCTCGTGGTTCGCGCGCACCAAGTCCGGTCCCGTGAGCTGGAGCAGGATCGCCACGGGGGGATACGACGGCTGGATCACCAGTCAGGCGCGGAGCCTGAAGCGCCTGGGGGGCCGGGGGTACCTGTGCTTCCACAAGGAGCCCGAGGACGAAGGCACCCCCGGCGACTGGAAGGCCGCCTATCGCCGGGTGCGCACGATCTTCGACAACACAGGGGTGTCGGGCTACAAGTACCTGGTGGTGCTCACCGCGGCGACGTTCAACAAGGGTGACGCGGTCATGTGGCTGCCGGACCGCTACGACGGGCTCGGCGTCGACGGATACAACCGGCACCGGTGCTTCGGGGTGGACTGGCGTTCGTTCCGCAAGATCTTCGCGCCGTCACGTTCGTTCGCGAAGGCCCGGGGCAAGAAGCTGTACGTGATCGAGGCCGGCTGCGTGGAACGGAACCCCGGCGAGAAGGCCAAGTGGCTGCGGGGTGCTCGCCAGACGATCAAGGCCTGGCCCGAGATCCGGGCGTTCTCGTACAACCACGAAGTCACGGACTGCAACTACCTGCTCACGTCGTCGCCGTCGTCGTTCAGGGCGTTCAGGGCGATGGGGAAGGATCCGTACTTCCGGAAGCGGTAGCGTGCCTGGATGCGACGGGCCCCCATCCTCGTGACCGGCTCGCATCGGTCGGGCACAGGGTGGGTGAGTGACATCCTCGCGGCGACCCCGTCGCCACGCGTCGGCACGATCTGGGAGCCGTTCAACCTCCGCGCGCGCCGTGGCGTTCGACAGGCGCCGTTCCGGTACTGGTTCACCTATGTGACCGACCTCAACGCGTCCGAGTTCCGCGCGCCGCTGCAACGGATGCTCGCGTGGCGGTACTCGATGCTCGCCGAGGCCCCGACCGTACGCTCGCCGAAGGACCTCGCACGGATGTTCCGCGATGCGTGGGTCACCGCGTCGAACCGCCGAGCCGGAGCGGTGCCGATCAGCAAGGACCCGATCGCGGTGTTCTCCGCCGAGTGGATGAGCGACACGTTCGGCATGGACACGATCGTGCTGATCCGACATCCGGCGGCCTTCTGCTACAGCATCGTGAAGCAGGGCTGGTGGCACCCGTTCGACCATTTCACCGCCCAGCCCGCGATGATGCGTGACCTGTTCGCCGCCCGAGCCGATGAGATCGAGCGATTCGCACTCACACCACAGCCCCTGCTCGATCAGGCCGTGCTGCTCTGGGTGTTGATCCACGAACACATCGCCCGCATGCGGGCTCGCCGGCCCGAGTGGCGCTTCGTCCGCCTCGAGGATCTCTCGAGGGAGCCGGTCGAGGGCTTCCGGGGGCTCTACGGTTGGCTCGATCTCGCATGGGACGCCGAGGTGGAGCGAGCCGTCATCCGAAGCTCGGGAGAAGGCAACCCGGCCGTCACCGACCGCGCATCGAGCCGGCTGCGAGACAGCAAGGCCTCGATCTCCGTCTGGAAGGATCGCCTGACCTCCGAGGAACAGGAGTCGATCAGGGAACGGACCGATCCGGTCTGGCGGGAGTTCTACGGGGACGAAGACTGGTGAGGGCCGGGGCGCCTCAGCCCCCGTACGGCCAGACCTCGAGGCCGTGGACGGCGTTGCGCACGTCCATCGTGATGTTGACCGACCGCACGCTCCGGCCGGCGTCGATGTCGTAGACGGTCACCGTGGCCGGGGAGGATCCGCCCACGACACGGCCGTCCTCGAGCACGGCCAGCCCCCGCCCGAACGTGGGCCGGGCGAGGTCGCTGGGCAGGTCCGCGTGTTCGAGCGCGTCTGCCGCGTAGGCCGGGAGTTCCACCGATCGCAGCACACGCCCATCCCGTGACGCGTAGGCGATCCGGTCCGTCTTCGTGTGGTTGAACAACACGCCGTCGCGGAACGGCCTCGTGTTGTGGGTGCCGAACGGGGTGCGCGCGTACCGTTGCAGACGACGACCGTCGATGCGCCACAGCGCCGCGAGGCGGGTGCCGCACGCGTAGATCGCATCGTCCAGCACGAACACGTTGTTCACGTGGCTCGTGTCGGCCGGCTCCGGCCCTCCCCGGGCCGAGGGGTCGTACTCGCGGAACGACGGTTTGATGCGCAGGTTGAGGGTGCGGCGCAGCTTCCAGGCGTCGGAGTAGCGCAGGCACCAGGCGCGTGTGAACACCTGGCTGTCCAGATCCATCTCGAGGACCGAATCGAAGCCCGTCGAGGCCATGTACAGGTGACCGTCCGAGACCGTGATCTCGTGACAGTGCTTCAGGTACGGGTTCCGGATCGAGCCGCGGCGCTCGAATCCCCGGTCGTAGATGAAGATCTCGTCGCTCGCGGCCAGGTAGACCAGCCCGTCGTGGAACGCGATGCCCCTCAGCCCTCGATCCCCCCCACGGCCTTCCCAGTCGATGTCGGCCTCCGACCAATCCAGCACCTGAGTGGCGTCGGCTCGTTCCAGGTCGACGAGGTAGAGGCCTCCGTGGCTCTCGCCCTGGTGCACGGAGCGCACCACGGAGCTGCAGACGACGGTGGGGAGCCGCGAGACGCTCGGGGTCCGCGCGCCGGTCCGGCGCTGCGTCGCCTCGGTCATCGGGCCACCCGTTCGTCCTGCGCTCCGGCCGAGAGCCAGCCGGGCAACTCCGTGTAGCCGAGTGCGCGCAGCCGTCGCGCCAATGCCGCGTTCCCCGGTTCGAACAGCTCCTCGAGCGCGCGCCGTGTCTGCGGCTCCATGTGCTCACGCTCCGGCCGGCGGTTCAGGGCGTAGTACACCTTCCGCAGCGGCTCCTTGAGGCGACGGCGCCTTCCCAGCACCGCCTCGCTGTTCATCGCGAGCGCGAGCCGCTGCAACGCGGCGCTGCGGACGGGGACGGTCCTGTTCTCCACGCTGTACGTGATCGAGGCGGCCACGTCGCGTTCGATGTCGAGCCAACCGAACAGCTCGCCGACCACGGCGGCGGGCTCCGAGGCCATCCGCTCGAAGAAGGCAACACGGAAGTCGTCACCGAACGCCTCGAGCCATGGTTCGAGGTACTCGTCGTAGAACCCGCCCTGGATCGTCCAGTAGAGGCGGTTGTCCTGTGAGAACGCCTCGCGCCGGTCGCGGACCTCGCGGCAGGCCTCGACGTACCCTTCGAACGTCATGTCCTCGGGCAGGTCGGCCAGGCGGCTTCGGACGAATCGGAACGTCGACCACAGTCGGTCGACCGGGTCGCGGAGCAACGCGATCACCTTGACGCCGGGCAGTGCCTGACGCATCGCCGGCGCGATCGTCGCTCCGCCGTGGAAGTACTGCGGGCTCGCCTCGAGCCGGTGTCGCTCGCCTGCGCAGCGTGCGAAGTGGGCCGCGTACTCGGCGATCGGCGCGAGCGTGCCGTCGCCCTCGCTGAGGGGAGTGAAGTAGCGGATCTCCTTGACATCGGCGGGGCAGACCTCGGGGTGTTGCGACAGGTACCAGAACAGCGAGGTGGTCCCGGTCTTGCCGGGTCCGGCGATCACGACGGTTGGCAGGGGGAGGGTCACCGAGGACAGGCTCCGTTCGGTTCGGGGGCGAGGTTCCGAGGATAACGGCGCGCGGAGCCGGACGGCGTCGGCCGAAAGGCGACGCCGATACCGACGAACGGGCACCGAACCGAAGACCTTCGGCCCAGGTCGCCGCTGTTAGCATCCGCTCGACGCGTGGCGCATCGTCCCCGCGCCGATCACATGACCGACAACGACCGGCCAACCGTCATCTTCCTGCACGTCGGCAAGACCGCCGGTGCGACGATGCGCAGCGCCTTGCGACGGGAGTTCCGGCGTGATCAGGTGATGGAGGTCCGGGCGCCCGAGGTCGCGCCCGGCCGCCTGCGGCGCGACGGCGCCGTCGAGTGGTTCGCCTCGTTGCCGGAGGCCGAGCGCGCCCGCCCCCGGCTGATCATGGGCCACATGACGTACGGCCTGCATGCGTTCGTGCCCCGCCCGAGCGAGTACGTCACGCTGCTCCGCGAGCCGGTCGCGCTGATCCGCTCCCAGTACAACCACGTTCGCCGGCACGAGGGTCACCTGCTGCACGAGCAGGCCAAGGCATACCCCGATCTCGCGTCGTACATCGAGAGCGGGATCTCGCTCGAGATGGACAACTCGCAGACCCGGGCGTTCGCCGGAGACACGACCACACCGTTCGGGTCGTGCACTCCCGAGATGCTCGACCGAGCGAAGGCGAACCTCGAGGGGTTCGCGGTCGCCGGCCTGACGGAGCGCTTCGACGAGTCGCTCGTGGCGATGATCCGAACGTTCGGCTGGCGGCGTGTTCGCTACGTCACGACCAACGTGGATCCGAACCGCGCCACGCGCAAGCCGCTGACCGAGCGGGAGTCGGCCCTCGTGCAGGAGCACAACGCGTTCGACCTGAACCTGTATGCCTGGGCGAACGACCGGTTCCAGCGCAACGTGGTCGGGGCGACCGGGTTCGCTGCCGACCTCGATGCTTTCCTCGCGAAGAACCGTCGCTACGGACCGTTCGGAAGGATCGCCTCGTTCCCCAAGGACGCGATCGTGCGGCTCCGTTCCCGGTGAGCGGCTCCTCAGGCACCCAGGGCCTCGTCGAGCTGTGAGCCGAGCGCCCCGGGGTCGGTGACCGGCAGCCGGCAGGAGAACCCCTCGCAGACGTAAGCGGTCGCGGCGCCGTCGACCGTCGGGCGTTCTCGCAACAGGGGGATCACGCGGCGCGCGTCGTCGTCGCCCGCGCCCGCGACGGCCAGCACCAGG
>Ga0210143_1000052_pt1 | contig 22096 bp, 23 predicted proteins | sample MayberryNW_TuleC_2_FD_185527 | JGI IMG/M metagenome (GOLD analysis project Ga0210143, IMG submission 185527) | Wetland microbial communities from San Francisco Bay, California, USA, that impact long-term carbon sequestration - MayberryNW_TuleC_D2... | ecosystem: Environmental > Aquatic > Marine... | reverse complement strand
TGTGCCCGACCCTAGACTCCCTGGGAGGTCGAGTCGAAGGGGGTCGAGCGGTGGCGATCAACGAGGACCCAGGCATCCTGCTGTACCCGAGGATCCGCCGGTCGCCGTACTTCTACGCGTCGCGCGAGCACGGCGTTCGGCGATACAGCGTGTACAACCACACGTACCATCCGCGACACTACGGGGACCCGGTGGCCGAGTACTGGCACCTGCTGAACGCGGTCACGATGTGGGACGTCGGCGTCGAGCGCCAGATCGAGATCTCCGGACCCGACGCCTTCGACTTCACGAACATGATGGTCCCGCGCGACATGACCAAGTGTGCCGTCCGCCAGGCCAAGTACGTGTTCGTGACCGCCCCGGACGGAGGGATCATCAACGATCCCGTGCTGCTCCGGTTGGACGACGATCGCTTCTGGCTCTCGCTCGCCGACAGCGACGTGGGCCTCTGGGCGCAGGGGCTGGCCGTGAACTCCGGCATGGACGTGACGATCAGAGAGGTGGACGTCGCGCCCGTGCAGATCCAGGGGCCCAGGTCCAAAGAGGTGATGGTCGATCTCTTCGGAACGCAGATCCTCGACGTGCCGTACTACTTCATGTCGCCCGATCTCGAGCTCGACGGCATGCGCGTGTGCGTGTCGCGCACCGGCTACACGAGTGAGCTCGGCTACGAGATCTACCTCTACGACGCGACGGCCAACGGCCGCACGCTCTGGAACACCGTGCTCGAGGCCGGCGCGACGCACGATCTCCGCGTGACCGGGCCATGCCACATCCGGCGGATCGAGGGTGGCATCCTCGCGTTCGGCTGCGACATCTGGTACGACACGAACCCCTTCGAGGTCGACATGGGCTACCCGTGGATGGTGGACCTGGAGCAGGACGCGGACTTCGTCGGGAAAGAGGCTCTGCAACACATCAAGGCCGAAGGCCCTAGGCGCAAGCTCGTGGGCGTCGAGATCGACGGCCCGAGCCTCGGCTCGTTCATCGACAACGAGATGATCGACACGTTCCCCGTGCTCGACGGCGACCGCCGGATCGGGAACGTCACGTCGGCATGTCACTCACCGAGGCTCGAGAAGAACATCGGGTACGCGATGCTTCCGATCGAACGCTCCGACTTGGGCAACCGGTTCGAGGTGGAGACGCCCCAGGGTCGTCGGACGGCGGTCACGGTGCCCAAGCCATTCATCGATCCGGGGAAGGACACCCCCAAGGGGTGAGGCCGCCGAGCCTGGCCGCCCGACCCCGATCTCAGAGCAGGCGCTCGTCATCGTGCAGCTCGCCGCCGTACTCCCGGATGCGCGCGACGTCCTGCAGGATCGTCCTGGCGGCGTGCAGCATGCCCCCGATCGCGGTCTCGACCCCCTCGGCTTCCTCCATCGTCTGCAGGCGCCGGATCACGAGGTCCAGCTGCGTTCGTGTCTCCTCGGACATGCCCTCAAGCCTGGCACACGCCGCGCGGAGATGCTCACGGTCGAGGGTCGTCGTCGACGTTCGTGAACGGCCAGTCCCGCGCCAGCCACTCGGAGACCCCTCGCCGCAACGGTGCGTCCAGGTCGGCACGGGAGCCACGCACCCAGGACTTGACCCGAGCATCGTGCTCGTCGTCGGGCGCCGGGTAGATGTAGAGGCACCCGATCACTTCGTCGCTGGAAGCATCGAGCACCGTGTAGGTGAATCCCCGGCGCGCCTCGAAGTCCGCCGCGTGGCCCACGAGATCGGAGAGGTTCTCCTCGAGCGTCATCGGACGTGGCCACGCGTCGTCACCGTCGCCGGCCTCGAAGCCCGGCGTCGCTCGGATGTGCTCCATGCTCGTGGTCCACGCCTCGAAGTCGCGTTGGTTGTGCTCCGGCCCGAGAGGCTCCAAGCGCATCCCGGGCAACTCGAGCCCGGCGGGCGGGTCGAGATCGCCGGGCACGAAGGGGCGGGTCATGCCCACGAGTCTCGCACGACGTGACATCGATCGGTGGTCGGCGTCCGTGGCAGACTGTTCGCGTGGACGACGAAGAGCTCCTGGCCAAGGCCGAAGCTGCGCTGACCGAGATCAAGATGGCTCAGGGCCTGTCGGACCGGCACGCCTCGGTGCTGGCCGCCCTGCGCATCCGCCTCAAGGGCAGCGCCGGGGAATCGCTCGAAGAGCTGCTCGCCGCCGCAGGCGACATCGGTCCGGACGACCGCCTCGACGAGGAGATCCAGAAGGCAGCATCGGCGCAGGCAGGGAAGCCTTCACTGGACGACCTGCTCACGGAGAAGAAGCCGAAGCCCGACTGGCCTTCCTGACCGGACGTGAGCATGACCGACGATCCGATCGAGATCGCGCGGGATGCGCTCGAGCGGCACGCCTGGAAGGACGCCTACGAGGCGCTGGCTGGGGCCGACCGGACCGGCGCCCTTCCGGGGACGGCGCTCGAGATGCTGGCGTGGGCGAACTATTGGACGGGCCGTCCCGACGCGACGATCGAGTCGCTCGAGCGAGCCTACGCCGCGTACCTCGACGAAGGAGACCGCGCCCGGGCGGCCATGGCGGCCTTCCGGATCGCGGAACAGCACGGCATGCGCATGTCGATGCCGCTCGCGCAGGGCTGGGGTCAGAAGGCGGCGCGCCTGGCCGAGGAGGACCCGACGTGGCCGGTGCACGGCTGGTTGCTCTGGGTCCAGGGGCTGCTGCTGTGGATCATGGAGCAGGACTACGCCGGCGCGATCGAGCGGTACGAGGCGGCGCTCGCGTTCGCCGAACGCAGCGGCGACCGCGATCTCGCGGCGATGAGCCTGCACGACAAGGGACACGCGCTCTGTCTGCTCGGGGACGTCGCGACGGGCATGCCGCTCCTGGACGAGTGCATGGCCACGGTCGTCGGCGGCGAGCTCGGCCCCGCCGCGGCCGGGTACGTGTACTGCGGGATGATCGGGGTCTGTTCCAAGCTCGGCGACTACGGGCGTGCGAGCGAATGGACCGATGCGACCCTCCGGTGGTGCGAACGCCGGTCCGTGCCTGCGTTCCCAGGGGTGTGCCGGATCCATCGCGCGGAGCTGAAGCTGCTCCACGGTGATCTGCTCGAGGCGGAGGCGGACGCCCTCGCCGCATGTGAGGAGCTTCCTCGCTACAACTTCGTCTCCGGGCAGGGCCCGGCCTTCTACCAGATCGGCGAGGTGCGACGCCGACTCGGAGACTTCCCCGCCGCCGAGAAGGCCTACGCGCAGGCGGAGGCCTTCGGCCGTCCACCGGACCCGGGACGATCGTTGCTGCGGTTGGCCGAGGGCAGGGTGGATGCCGCCGCGGTGTCGATCCGTCAGGCGCTCGACGAACGAGGCGGCGATCACTGCTCACGGGTTCGGTTGCTGGCAGCGCAGGTCACGATCGCGCTCGCGGGCGACGATCCCGAGACGGCGACGTCCGCCGCCGACGAGCTCGACGAGCTCGTCACGGTCTTCGAGACCCCGTCGCTCGGCGCGATGTCGGCCGCCGCGCGCGGCGAGCTCCTGCTGTCGAGAGGCGACGCGGCCGGCTCGCTCCCGATCCTGCGCCGAGCCCGGGCCGGCTGGCGGGGGCTCGACGCACCGCTCGAGGTCGCCGACGTCGGCTTGCTGCTGGCCGAGGCGTACGCCGCCGGCGGTGACGAGGTCGCGGCACGCGGCGAGGCGCGCTCGGCACGAGAGACGTTCGAGCGCTTCGGCGCCCGACCGGCTGCGGAGCGGGCGCGGGGCATGCTCGATCGGCTCGCGCTCGAGCACGAGCCCCCGGAACGGGTCACTCGAGCGTTCCTGTTCACCGACATCGTTCGATCGACCGACCTGATCGGCGTGATCGGCGACGACGCCTGGGAGGACCTGCTCACCTGGCACGATCGCACGCTTCGCTCGCTCTTCGATGCCCACGGCGGCGACATCGGACATCCGACTGGCGACGGATTCTTCGTCGCGTTCCCCGACGCACGATCGGCCCTGCGCTGTGCCGTCGCGGTCCAGCGGGCGCTCGCCGAGCACCGACGCAGCGAGGGCTTCTCGCTCGAGGTGCGGATCGGCATCCACGCCGGCGAGGCGACCCGGCGGGGAGAGGATTACGGCGGAGCCGAGGTCCACAGGGCGGCGAGGATCGCGGGCCTCGCGGACGGAGGCGAGATCCTCGCGAGTCGTTCGACGGTCGACGACGTCGGATCCGAGGTGCCGTACACCGCGTCCGGGGATGCATCGCTGAAGGGGTTCACGCAACCCGTCGCACTCGTCCGAGTCAGCTGGCGCGACGCTCGAGGATGACGAGATCCGCTCTCGTCGGATCGGTCAGCTCGCACGCTCCTCGGCGAGGCGAACGAGGTTGGTGAGCTGCTGCGTGTCACCCTTGCGGATCGCCATGCGGGTGAGCGGACGCAACCAGGGTTGGAGCCAGTACGGAACGTAGTTCATGCGATGAGCGGTGTCGGTGTAGGCGATCCGCGACCCGCCTCCGTTCGCTTCGATGTCGTATCGATGGATGAACTGGACCTGCCACGGCTTCCCCCGCTTGCGATCGAGCCGTGACTCCGTCTGGATGACGAAGACGTTCGGCGGGGACACCTGCGTGACGACGGATCGATCGTGGAACGTGCCGTTGAAGTTCGCGCCGGTCGAGCTGAACGCGGTGCCGACGCGGGCCGCCCCATCGGGAGCTTCCAAGGTCAGCAGCTTGAATCCATCATCCTTGGCGCGATCCCCCGACCAGATGAGATGGGCGTTGAGGTCGGCGACGGTCTCGAAGACGGCCTGGGGCGGCGCCGAAGACGTGACGGTGACCGAGGTCTGGAATCTGAGGGATCTCATCTAACGGTCTCGATCGTACGTGAGGGGCCCCTCGTCGTGACACCTCGCGGATACGATGCCTCCGTGACATCCGCGGATCAGGCGTTGCGAGAGTTCTACGACGGGTGGGAGCACCATCAGGGGCTCCTCGTCGGCATGGTGCGCGACCTGACCCCCGAGCAGCTCGCTCTGCGTCCGGCGCCCGGCGCGTGGAGCGTGTGGCAGCTCGCCGGTCACATCGCCGGGTCTCGCGCCTACTGGTTCCACGACGTGCTCGGCGACGGCGACGACGCCGTGCGGGACATGTTCCGCGTCACGACAACGACCGTGCCCGGCCTGCCGCTCGAGGATGCGGGATGGGAGGACGACGAGGATCATCCTCGAGGCTCGGCCGAGCTCGTGGACGGGCTCGAACGAACGTGGTCGATGGTCGACGGGCGCCTCCGTCGCTGGACGATTGACGACCTCGCGGTCGAGTTCTCGCGGCAGCGGCGCTCCGGCACGCAGACGATGACGAGAGCGTGGGTCATCTGGCATCTGATCGAGCACGACGTGCACCACGCCGGGGAGATCTCGCTCATCCTCGGGAGCCACGGGGTTCCCGGTCTCGACCTCTGACACGAGAACGCGCGCGCCCGTACCCGCCGCCGCCGCTCGTCTCCACACGGACGATCGATCCCGGGACGACCTCGATCGTGGCCTTCTGACCCACATCGAGCTCCTTCCCGTCGGGGTCCAGCACCGTGATGCGCGAGGGCGCCGCGTCACCGCCACCCGATACGCCCGTGGGCCGGAACCGAGGGTCGGTCTGCTCGGCGTAGAACGTCACGATCTCGGGTCCATCGAGGACGAGGTACTCCCGTCGGATGCCGCGCCCCCCGTCATGCTCCCCGATCCCCTCCGAGCCCTCGAGGAGCTCGGTCCTCAGGATCCTCACGGCATAGGACCCCTCGGCGACCTCGACCGGCATCAGGCCGACGTTCGCCATGTAGGTGTCGACGCCGTCGAGCCCCGACCCGGTCGCGTGGGCGCCCGTCCCCCCGCCGATCACATCGGACAGGACGGACCGATGCCCCGTGCGAGGCGAGCTGCTGCTCAGGTTCATGCCCACGAACGTGACCGTGCTGCTCGCGACCGCGCGCTCGGGCCACAGTTCGGAGAACGCGCGAACGAGCACGTCGGCGAGTCGCTGGCACGTGTTGTGGCGGACCGATACCGCGGCCGGAGGGTGCGGGTTGAGGACGTTCCCCGGTGGACACACGATCTCGAGCGGCCGCAGGATGCCGTCGTTCGTCGTCATCGAGGGATCGGTCATCGCGCGGAGCGCGTACACGACCCCGGCCCTCGTGCTGGCCCACGGGACGTTGAACGCCCCGTCGACCTGGGAAGCGCATCCCGACAGGTCCACCGTCAGCCGATCCCGACGCTTGGCCAACCGCGCGTGGATCCTGGTCGGTGGGCCCCCACGCCCGTCGTCATCGAGGAACCCTTCCGCCTCGGCCTCGCCGTCGGGCATCTCGCGCAGCGCAGCCCGGGTCGCCCGCTCCACGGCGTCCAACGACAGGGCGAAGCCGGCGACGATCGTCCGCCGGCCGTGGCGGTCGACCAGCTCGAGCAAACGACGCTCCCCGAGCAGGCACGCGGCTCGCTGCGCCCGCAGATCGGAGATCGTCGACGCAGGGTCGCGGACGTTCTCCGTCAGCAGATCGAACAGGTCCCGGTTCTCCGCGCCCTCCCGATAGAGCCTCACCGGCGGCAGAACGACGCCCTCGGCGTAGAGCTCACGCAGGTCCGGTCCTTCGGTTCCGGGGTTCACGCCACCCACGTCAAGGTGGTGGGCCGTGGCCCCGGTCCACGCGAACAAGCGTCCTTCCAGGAAGACCGGGAGCAGGATGTTGACGTCGGGCGTGTGCATCGCGCCGAGGTAGGGATGGTTGGCGACGAACACGTCGCCAGGCCGGATCTCCTCGCCCCACCGGTCGAGGACCGACCGCACGACGAGCGACATCGCTCCGAGCTGGGCAGGGATGAAGTCCGCCTGCGCCACGAGCGCCCCATCGACGGCGAACAACGCGCAGCTGAAGTCGTCCATCTCACGGATGATGGGGCTGTGGCTCGAGCGCTTCAGCGCGCTTCCCATCTCCTCGGCTGCCGACACGAGCGCCGCGTGCACGAGCTCGAACGTGATCGGATCGAGCGCTGCGTCCGCTCGCCGACGACTCACGTCGCCGTACCCCGGAGCCACAGGCTCCCGTCCGACGCCACCGTCGCGGTGTGTCCTCGACGAACCACCGTGGTCGAGTCCATCTCGGCGACGATCGCCGGCCCGGCGATCACGTTGCGAGCCGATAACCGGTCGCGGGCGTACACCGGCACGCGACCCGCCCGAGATCCACCGAGCAGCGCGCGTCGGTGCGCGATCACGGCTTCCCCCAGAGGGGAGCGGTTTCCGCTCGGCACCTCGGTGGCGGCGTGCCGCTCCAACTCCCCGAAGGCGGAGAGGCGTACCGTCACGACCTCAAGCCTCGCGCCAGGATCGGCGTGGCCATACATCGCGGAATGCCGATCGTCGAACGCCGATCGCAGGCGCCGGATCGCGGCGGCCGAGACGGACCTGAGCGGCAGCTCGAGCTCGTAGCCCTGCCCCTCGTACCGGCACTCGGCGGACGCGATCGTGCGCACGCGTGCCCGAGGGATGCCGTCCTGTCGGAGCTGGCCGATCAGGCGCGTGGATGCGTCGCGATACCAGTCGAGGAGGCCCGGCACGAGGTCCTCGTCGAGGGCTCGGAGCACCGTCTGGGCCTCGTCGATCCGGAGGCTCGCCGCCATCAGCCCCGCGGCCGAAAACAGGCCGGGATGGGATGGGACGACGACCGCCGCGATGCCGAGGTCGTCCATCACGCGGCCGGCGAGCAGTGGGCCGGCGCCTCCGAACGCCACCAGGGTGAACTCCCGCGGATCCACGCCACGTTCCACCGAAACCCGGCGCAGCGCTCGTACGCCGTGCGCGGTGGCGACCGCGATGATGCCATCCGCTGCCGCGAGCGGATCGAGCCCGCCGTCACCGCTCGCTCGGCCGCGGCCGCGTCGAGGCGGAGTCCGCCGGCCAGCTCGTCGCCCAGGATCCCGCAGACGACGTGCGCGTCCGTGAGCGTGGCCTCGGACCCTCCCCGCGCGTACGCGGCGGGACCCGGCTCGGCCCCGGCGCTCTCCGGGCCGACCCGCAGTCGCTCGGCGCGATCGACGGTCGCGATGCTCCCGCCGCCCGCGCCCGCCGTGACGATGTCGACCGAGGGGACAAGGACCGGATGGTCCTCGACGACCTGGGTCGACGTCGTCGGCGGGACGCCGCCGTGAACCAGGCAGACGTCGAGCGACGTGCCGCCCATGTCGAACGCGATCACCCGGTCGAGCCCGTGCCGCTCCGCGAGCGCGATCGTACCGGTCACCCCCGCGGTCGGGCCGCTCAGCACGAGGCGGTGCGCCTCGCTCGACGCACGATCAGCGGGCACGCACCCCCCGTTCGACTGCATCACGAGGAACGGCGCCGCCACGCCGAGCTGCCGGACGCCATCTGCGGCTCGTTCGAGGTAGCGCTCGACGAGGGGGCGCAGCCCGGCGTTCACGACCGCGGTGGCCGTGCGCGGGTACTCGCGGAACTCCCGGGCCACCTCCGACGACGCGGTGACGGGCACGCCCGGCAGCGCCGCCCGCACGGCCTCGGCCAGGCGTCGTTCGTGGTCGTCGCGCAGGTAGCTGAAGAGGAAGGCCACGGCGACCGCCTCCGGATCGCGGCGCACCACCTCGTCGACGACGCGCTCGACCTCGGCCTCAGAGAGCGGCCGCACGACCTCTCCGAGACCGGAGAGTCGCTCGGCAACGTCGAGCCGGTCCTCCCGCGGGACGAGCTCGTTCGGTCGGGGTTGCCGCAGATCGTAGAGCGCTGGCCGAGTCCCGTTCCGGAACGCCATCAGGTCACGGAACCCTTCGGTCGCGAGCAGCACGACGCGCCCGGTGCGGCCGGTGATCAGGGCGTTCGTGGCCACGGTCGTACCGTGGAAGACGAGCGCGATCTCCGACGGCTCGACCCCCGATCCCACGAGCTCCTCGAGCGCCTCGATGAGCGCCACCGAGGGATCGTCGGGCGTCGAGGCGACCTTCGCCACCCGCAAGCGACCGTCGCCGTGCATCGCGATGCCGTCGGTGAACGTTCCACCGACGTCGATCCCCACGAACCATCCCGCGCGCATGATGTCGTCCGGCCCTCAGCGGATCGCGGGGGCCACCTCCTCGGCGAACAGACGCACGGCCTCACGCTGAACCTCGGGTGCGAGGCCCGGAAAGTACAGACGGGCGATGTAGTGGAGGCTTCCCCCCGCCGCATCGACGAGCTCACGGATCCGCTCGGCCACCTGCTCGGGTGTGCCCAGCACGATCTGCTCGCGGAGCGATGCGTCGATGGCCGCGTCGATCTCGGGCGGAGCGAGGCCCTCATGCGCGCGATGACGCGCCTCGTCCATGTCGTCGTACTTCCAGGAGACGTACCAGTGGTGGGGACGCACGATCTCCCACGCGTCGTCGCCGAGCCATGCGAACGTCGGCAGATGCACCGCGATCTCGAACGGCCCGCCACCCGCGTGAGCGGCGCGCGCGATCGCGACCTGCTCCGCGAGCGCGGCGGGGGTGACCTCCGTCGCCATGAAGCCGTCGGCGATCCTGCCCGCCCGGTGGATCGCCGGCTCGGACAGACCGCCGATCCAGATCGGGGGCCCGCCCGGCCTCGCGGGCAACGGCCGGACGGGCACGTGCGGGTAGCGCAGGTGGTCGCCGCCGGTCACGAGCTCCCCGCTCCAGGCCTGCCGGTACACCGCGACGGAGTCCTCGAGGCGCCGTGCGCGGTCCCGCATGCGCACGCCGAGGGCGTCGAACTCCTCGGCGCGCCACCCGAGCCCGATGCCGAGCACGAGGCGCCCGCCCGAGATCAGGTCGACGACGGCCGCGTCCTCGGCGACCCGAAGCGGCTCGTGCAGTGGCGCCAGCAACAGCCCGGTCCCGATCAGCACTCGGCTCGTGCGCGCCGCGATCGCCGCAGAGAGCGGCAGGACCGAGGGCAGGTACGCGTCGTCGACGAAGTGGTGTTCGGAGGTCCACACCGAGTCGAAGCCGAGCCGTTCGGCCTCCTCGGCGAGCGAGAGCGCCTCGGCGTAGAGCTCGCGGTCGGTCCGTGCATCGCCTGGGTACCGCTGGCATGTGATCAGTCCGAACCCGAGGCCGACGGTCACGCCGGCATCCCCCGCCGCACGGGGCTGGGCTTGTCGAGCAGCCTCGCGACGTCGAGCTCCCGGAACGGCGCGGCGCACGGACGTCCGTCAGCGACCCAGATGCGCGCGTCGTCGAGATCCATCAGCACCGAGGCAACGGTCGAGCCCTGATCGTGCGGCTCCATCCGTCCGTCGGGGTGGCAGCAGACGCCCGAGGGGTAGTTCGCGTGGTCGGCCAGCGCCGCACGGAACGTGTCGAGCGTGAGCTCGGGCGAGCCCTGCTCGACGATCGTCCGCAGGCGCTCCAGGCGGAACGGGCTGTCGGGCATCACCCACAGCGAGACGTCGCGGCGATCGAAGGCGGGCGAACGGAAGTGGTTGGTGTGCGTCACCACCCCGTCCTCGGGGAAGAGCAGGAACAACCGTGAGAAGTCTCCGGGCGCCGCCTCGAGGTCGACCGCGATGCCGTCTCGGTGGGCCAGGAGGTAGTTGGCCGACGACGAACGCGGCGCCCGCTGGGCGGCAGCCAGAGCGTCGGAGATCGTCTCGGCGTCCATGAAGGCCCGCAGGAGCACGTGGTATGGCACGGCCGGCTCGCCGCGGTCATCCTCGGTCACGAGCGCGTTGGTCACGACACCGAGGCCGGAGGAATTCATGCCGGTCTTCGCGAGCAGCCCCGCCTCGACGACCGAGACGAAGTTCGGTCCCTCGTCCTGCTCGGACTCGAGCACCACGACGGTATCGAAGCAATGCAACAACCAATCCCAGTTCTGCCCGATCAGGGTGTGTCCCGCAGCGCTCGACTCGGGCACCACGGCGAATGCCGTGCACTCGCCCTGACGCGGGCCCGAGGAGTCGGTCGCGGAGTCGGCCGCCCTGGCCTTCGCCGCGAACATCACCTCGGTCCGCACGTTGATCGACAGGACGTCCTCGAGGTCCACGCCGGCGCCCTCGGCGATGCCCCGCATCTCCTCGACGTAGCGATCGTCGAACGCAGCGATCGGCGCTTCGTAGCGAGCGGCCTCACGACGCACCTGCGGCCACGACCAGCCTGCGTAGGCTTCGAACACGTCCTCGTAGGCGCGGATCGAGACGGCGATGCGATCCCGGGCCTGTTCCCCGTAGGCTCGACCGCGTTCCCGAGGGCTCCCCGACACCTTCACGTGGGGGAACCGGCCCACGCCGTCGGCCACCGTCATGTCGCCGTGGCTCCGCCGTCGACGACGATCGTCGCGCCGGTCACGTACGAGGCGCGCTCGGACAGCAGGAAGAGCGCGACCTCGGCCACCTCCGCCGCGCGGCCCAGCCGCCGCAGCGGCACGCGCGCATCGAGGAAGGAGCGGCCGTTCGCCGGGTCGTCCATCAGGCGCAACATCGGCGTGTCGATCACCCCGGGCGCCACAGCGTTCACCCGCACGCCGTCACCCGCCCACTCGACCGCGAGCTGCTTCGTCAGGGCGACGACCCCCGCCTTGCTCGCGTTGTAGTGCGCGGCCGGCTCCCCACCGTCGGCCACCAGCGCGGCTGTCGAGGCCAGGTTGACGACCGATGCCCTCCCGGCGTCCCGAGCGGAGCGCCCGGCGCGCAACGCTCCCACGAACTCCCGTGCCACGAGGAAGGACCCCCGAAGGTTGGTATCGAGCACCTCGTCCCACCCCGTCTCATCGATGTCCGCCGCCGCAGCGATCCGGTAGACGCCGGCGGCGTTCACGAGCACCTCGGGAGGCCCGCCGAGCGCCTCGACCACCCGCCCGAGCGCGTCCCCGACCGCCGCTCCGTCGCGGACGTCGGCGGCGACCCCCACCGCCGCACCGAGCTCGTCCTTCGCCTCCGCGATGGGATCGGCTTCGCGATCGAGCACCGCGACCTGGGCGCCCCGCTCGAGCAGCAGCTCGGCCGAGGCGCGGCCGATGCCCGACGCCCCCCCGGTCACGAGCGCCCGCCGACCGTCGAACCGATCGCTGACTGCCGCCGTCACGTGAGCACCACCCCGCCGTTGACGCCGATCGTCTGCCCGGTGACGTAGGAGGCGTCGGCGGAGGCGAGCCACACGACGGCACCGGCGACATCGTCGCCGGTGCCGTGCCTGGCGAGCGGGATCGTGGCCCGCACCCGCTCGATCTCGACGTCGAGCGGCATGCTGCGCTCGGCGGCCGCGAGGCGCAGGTCGGCGAGGTGCATCTCGGTCAGCATGTTGCCCGGGGCGACCGTGTTCACCCGGATTCCGTGCGCGGCGAGCTCGAGGGCGAGCGAGTGGGTGAGGAGCGCCACGCCGCCCTTCGACGCGCAATAGCTCGAGCCGTTCGCCACTCCCTGCTGGCCGAAGATCGACCCGACATTGACGATCGACCCACCCTCCCCGGCCTCGATCATGGCGCGAGCGCATGCCCGTGCCATCAGGAACGAACCGATCAGGTTCACCTCGATCACGCGACGGAACGCGTCGAGCTCCGTCCGCACGACCGGCATCGAAGGGCCCCCGATCCCCGCGTCGTTGACGAGCAGATCGATTCCACCGAACCATTCGCACACCTGCGCCACAGTCGATCCGACCGCCGCCTCGTCGGAAACGTCGCATCGCGCGGCGAGTACCCGCGATCCCGGTGCGGTGCTCCGCAGACGGGCGACCGTCTCCTCGATGTCATCGTCGATGTCGACCACCGCGACGTCGCCGCCCTCGGCCGCCAGCCGCGCGGCGATCCGTTCCCCGAGCCCCCGCGCGCCGCCCGTCACGATCGATCTCATTCGACGTGCTCCGCGATCTCGCCCGCGGTCGCGATCCAGACGTCCTCGAGCTGCTGCACCCACGTGATGAACTCTTCGAGGAATCCGATGCGCCCCGGCCGGCCGATGATCTGCGGATGACAGGTCACGATCGCCGCGCCCCCGAGGTCTCGGATGCCCAGCACCTCCCGTTGCCAGATCGACCGCACCTCCTCGACCGTCGAGATCTTCTTCGTCCAGCTGGCCGGGTCGAACCAGAAGTGGGGGGCGTCGTCGAGGATCCATTGGATCGGGACCTCGACGACCGGCGAGCCCTCGTGCCGGTAAGGGCGGATGTCGTCCATCAGGTTCGACGAGTAGGCGAACCCGTGGCGCTCGAGGAGCTCCAAGGTCGCCGCGCTGAAGTCCCACGAGGGAGAGCGGTAGGCTCGGACCTCCGTTCCGAAGGACCCGAGCACCTCGAGGCCCCGGACGAGCTCGCGCTCCTCCTCGTCCGGTGACAACCTCGTCGGCGACGTGTGGGTGTATCCGTGGTGGCCGATCTCGTGACCGCGTCCGACGATCTCCTCGACGCGCTGAGGATACCGCTCGGCGACCCTGCCGGGGATGAAGAACGACGCTCGCACCCCCCGTCGCTCGAGCACGTCGAGCACCAGGGGCACCGCCACCTTGGCGCCGTAGGTGCCCTGGGACAGGATGCCGGGCTTGTCGGCGTTCGCTGGATCCTCCCCGATCCACACCTCCTCGGCGTCGAAGTCGAACGTGAACGACACCGCGGCATCCGTGCCGTCGGGCCAGGCGGTCATCGCGACCCTTCCTGCTGCGGCGTCGGCTTGTTTTCGGGCACGTCCTCCCCCGGTCCGTCCTCGGGTGCGTCGTCCTCGGCCATCCACTGCTGGAGCCGGGCCCAACCCTGCTGAAGCAGCGGCACGAGACCCCGGGGAGCGAGCACGATCGTGAGGAGCAGGATCAGGCCCACGACGATCAGACGTGCTTCCTCGAGATCGCGCAGGGCCTCGGAGACGACCATGATCAGGGCCGTCCCGAGCATGGGACCCCAGAACGTGCCCAGGCCGCCGACGACGAGCATCGCGACGAACAGCGACAACGGGCCGAGCCCCATGACGCTCGGGGAGATCGTGCCGTAATACTGCGCGTAGAAGGCGCCCGCGACTCCCGCGATGAACGCCGAGGTGGCGAACGTGATCACCTGCATCTTCATCGGGCTGACCCCTCGCGAGGCGGCGTACGCGGGGGAGTCCCGCAGCGCCTTGAGCGCGGTGCCCAGCGGCGAGTGGATGAAGACGTAGATGAAGACCGCGGTCACGACGACGAGCCCGAGCGCGATCCAGTAGTACGCACGTTGCTTCGCGTCGGGGGCCAGCCCCTCGAACGCCAGCCCCGGGATGCCGGAGAGGCCGAAGGAGCCGCCGGTCAGACCGCTCTCGTCGGAGATCACGAGCAGCCGCACGACCTCGGCGAACGAGAACGTCAGCAGCGACGCGTAGATGCCACGCAGCCGGAGCACCGGGATGGCGATCACCGCGCTGACGAGGGCCGCCGCCGATCCCCCCATCACCAACGCGAGCCACGGGTCGATGCCCCAACGCAGGCTGACGAGCCCTGCGACGTACCCACCGATCGCGAAGATCGCGAGCTGGCCGAAGTTCCAGATGCCGCCGATGCCGAGCTGGAGGTTCCACGACTGGTTCAGCACCATCCAGATGAGCGCGGTGAGCGCGACGTCGATCACGTAGTCGTTTCGCCAGATCAGCGGCAGCGCTGCCGCCGCGATCAGCAGCGCCCCGACGGCGAAGGCGTTGGGGCTCCGCCACCCCATCAGCCGGCCGACGCTCGCCCGGGTCTCGTGCGCGACGCTGGCCATCAGAGCCTCGCTTCCTCGGGCTTGCCGAAGAGGCCGGTCGGTCGGATCAGCAGCACGATCATGATCACGACGAACAGCACCGGCAGCGACCACTTCACGCCGAAGTAGAGGGAGATCATGGCCTCGAGCAGACCGATGATGTAGGCGGCGACGATCGTGCCCCGCACGCTGCCGAGGCCGCCGAAGATCGCCACGATCAGTGCCTTCAGCAACGGCAGGTCGCCGGCGTTCGGCGAGACGAAGAAGACCGACGCGAGGAGCACCCCTGCGATGCCCGCGAGCGCCGAGGAGACGCCCATCGTGAGGTTGTAGACACGCTGCACCGGGATGCCCATCAGCCGGGCGGCATCGAGCTGCTGGGCCACGGCGCTGATGCCCAGGCCGTACCGGGTCTTCGACAGGAAGATCCCGAGTGCGACGAGCATCACGATCGCAACACCGGCCATCACGACCTGGTGCCAGCTGACGCTGACGCCCTCGATCAGATGGAGCCGGCCTTCGACCACCGGCGGCACCGCCTTGTTGCGGGCGCCGTAGATCTCGAGTGCGACGTTGGCGAACACGATCGCCACCGCGAAGGTCGAGATGAACGCGGTCATCTCGAAATCGACGCCTGTCTTCCCGATCAGCGGCCGGACCGCGACCTGCTGGATCACGACGCCGAAGGCGAACGTGACCGCGGCCGCGCCGACGAGACCGGCCAGCGGCCCCCATCCGAGGCCGCTGAACAGCATCCACGAGACGTATCCGCCCACGAGCACCATCGCGCCGAGGGCCATGTTCAAGGTGCGGAGGGTGCCGTAGATCAACGTCATGCCGACCGTCATCAGCGCGTAGAGCGACCCCGTGACGAGCCCGCTCACGACCGCCTGGAAGAACGACCGCATCGCTTCCCCCTCAGGTCCCCAGGTAGGTGGCCATCACGGCCTCGTCGGCCTCGAGCTCGGCGACCGTGCCCTCCCGCACGATCCGCCCCGACTCGAGCAGCAGGATCCTGGCGTCGAGATCGTGCACGTGGCTGAAGTTCTCCTCGACGAGCAGCATCGTGACCCCCGACCGCATGATCGTCCCGATGTGCCGGTAGACCTCGTTCACGATCACCGGGGCGAGCCCGAGCGAGGGCTCGTCGATCATCAGCATCCGCGCCTCACGCATCAGACCCCTGCCGAGCGCCAGCATGCGCCGTTCACCCCCGGAGAGGGTCCTCGCGCGCTGGCCCCGTCGCTCCCCGAGGACGGGGAAGATGCCGTAGACGTGTTCCAGACGCTGCCCGCGGCCGCGCCAGTCCGAAGCCGGAAAGGCGCCGAGCACGAGGTTCTCCTCGACGGTCATATCCCCGAACGGCAGATCCCCCTGCGGGATGTGCACGAGGCCATCGGTCGCGATGAGGTCGGGGCTCCTGCCGTCGACACGAGCACCGGCGAACCAGACCTCGCCACTCGTCGGGGCCATCAGGCCGCTGATCGTGCGCAGGAGCGTCGTCTTGCCGTGCCCGTTCGGGCCGATCACGATCACGACCTCGCCGTCGCCCACCGTGAGGTCGATGCCCTCGAGCACGCGCGTCTGGCCGTACGCCGCGTGCAGATCCCTCGTCTCAAGCATCGCCACCTCCGGGGCCGACCGCGTCCGACGCCGACTCCGTGCCGAGGTAGACGCGGATCACCTCCTCGTGGCGCTGGACGTCGGCCGGGGTGCCCTGGAACAGGAGCCGTCCGTGGTTCATGACCATGACCCGATCGGAGATCGCCATCAGCGCGCGCATCACGTGTTCGATCAGGATCACCGTGACGCCTGAATCGCGCACCTTGGCCACCAGGCCGAGGACCGCGTCGACCTCGCCGGGGTTCAGCCCCCCCACCGGCTCGTCGAGCATCAGGAGCCGCGGGGTCGTGGCGATCGCCGAGGCGATCATCAGGCGCTTCTTGTCGAACAGCGACATCGGCCCTGCGACCGCCTCCATCCTCTCGGCGAGCCCCACGAACGCGGCAGCGTCGCGGGCGCGTTCGACGGTCTCGTCGTCGAAGCCCAGCCCCGGGACCCCGCGGGATCGGCCTCCGAAGTACGCGCCGACCATCACGTTTCCGAGCACCGTGTGCTCGGGGAAGACCGCCGGGATCTGGAACGTACGGGCGACGCCCCGATGGCAGATCGCATGTGATGACCGGGCCTGGATCTCATCCCCGGCGAAGACGATCCGGCCCGCAGACGCGCGTGTCAGTCCGGTGATCGCATCGAACAGGGTGGTCTTGCCCGCCCCGTTGGGACCCGCGATGCCGAAGGTCTCGCCCTCGGCGACCGAGAACGACAGATCGTCGACGGCCGCGAGACCTCCGAATCGCTTCGAGAGCCCCTCGACCTCGAGCATCGTCGTGCCGGTCATCGCCCGGCCGCCCGCCCTCGCCCGACGATCGCGTCTAGAGCCATGCGGGCAGCTGGAACTCACCCTCGATGTACGGCTCGGGGTCGACCAACACCTGCGACTGGTCCTGGATCTGGAACGTCAGGTGGGCCATACCGAGGCTCGGGTCGTTCACCTCGTCGGGGAACGGGATCGCCGTGAGCTCCCCGGGGTTGTAGTTGTACGTGCCGCTGACACCCCGGTACAACATGCGCGCGAGGTTCGCGTTCACCTGCTCGAAGTCCGCCGGGTCGCCGGCCATGCCGGCCGCCTGGGCCCAGACGTGCACGAGGTCGTACTGCCCTCCGGCCTGGCTGAGCCCCGCTTCCGCGTCGTACTCCTCGCGGTAGCGCTCTCTGAACGCTTCGCCCGTCGCGTCCGGCAGTGTGCCGATCACGGTCGACCAGATCACCCCGTCGGCGTCTGCCCCTGCGAGCTCCAGGTACTCGGGGATCGACGGGCCGTACTGCTGATACATCAGCGAGGGCGTCGGGTCGGACCGGAACTGCTGTTGGAACGAGGCCAGGTCGCCCGGGATGTAGTCGGCGTGGAAGATCAGGCCAGGGGGGTCCTGCCGGATCTTCGCCAGCACCGGCCCCCACTCGGTGAGCGGCGCCGTCACCTGCTCGTACACCGGCACCCCCCACCCGAGCTCCTCGAGACCGGCCCGCACGGTCCTGGCGATCGAGATGCTGTACGGATCGTTGCTCGTGACGACCGCCGCGGTCTCCGAACTGGGTTCCCACGCTCCGGCGTCGATCAACCGCTCCATGAACTGGATGAACCCGGGGCCGTACCAGACCTCGGTGGGACACGAGTGATAGATGTTCGTGATGCCATTGTCGGCGACGTAGTCGGCGTTGGGCTGGAACGTGTTCAGGTGGAACATCGGGCCGCCGTACTCCGCATACACGTCGAACTCGGCCGACGTCGTCGTGGTGTATCCGGAGAACGTCGCCGCGACCCCCTCGTTCGTGAGCCGGCGGGCGGCGTTGACCATCTTCTCGGGAGCGAAGGGGTCCTCGACGTCGACGACGACGAGCTCGAGTTGACGCCCCAACACGCCGCCGTTGGCATTGATCTCCGCGATCGCGAGCTCATGCCCGCGCACCATCTCCTGTCCGTCCCCGGAGTATGGGCCGCTCGTGGGGCTCGCCGATCCGAGCTTGATCGTTTCGGTGGAGCCCCCGTCACCGCCGGTCGCGCCGGTCCCGCCCGACCCGTCGTCGTCACCCGAGGAGCCCAGCGCGTAGCCGCCCAGGCCACCGATCGCGAGGCCCCCGACCGCGGCAGCCCCGGCGCCAGTCAGCAGCTGCCGACGCGTGACGCGCCCGCCGCCGGTCCTGGCCGTTCCACCTCCGTCCGACATGATCGCCCCCTCGTCGTCTTGCGCGTAGCACCGCCCCGCCGGACGGCGCTGCCGCGACCGTAGGTCGCCGGCCACGCGGAGGCATCGGTCGGTCTGCCGATGCGCGCCCACACACCCCGGTTACGCCTGGACGCGACCCGACCACGATGAGAACATCGCCTCCCGAGCCTTCCCAAGGTAAGGAGGCACGATAGGACCCGAACCGTTCCCGTCGTCGGCCTTGGTGCACGCGAACGGGCGGGTCGACGAGGTCGACGGCGCGGCCGCCGGCCGACTCGTCCGCGAGAGCCCGGACCTGATCGGGTACGCGATCGCGCTGCTGCGTTCGGGCCGCAGCCGCGTCGCCTTCTTCTGGAACGAGCGAGGCCCCTGGTTCCGAGTGACGATCGAACGGATCAGCCGGGCCGACGATGGAACCACCGCGGCCGTCTTCCTCTCTCAGGAGTCCCTGCCCCACGGGGTCACCCCTCGCGAGCTCGACGTGCTGACGCTGATCGCCGGCGGGCTCAACAACCCCGAGATCGGCGACCGCCTCGGATTGGGCCTGCGAACCGTCGCGACCCACGTCGAGCACCTGCTGATGAAGCTCGGGCAACGCACCCGCGCGGGAGCGAGCGCGATGGCGGCCGACCAGGGGCTGCTTCGCCTGCCGACGCCGGGTCGCGGCGACGACCTCTCGGGCCTCACCGTGGGGCTCCTCGACAGGCCGTCGGGCGAACCGCCGACACCCATCGCGACCCCGCCCGCGACCGCGCGCCGGCCCCTGTTGATCGGCTCGGTGCTCCCCCTCACGGGTCCGGCGCGCAGCGACGGCCTCGAGATGCGCACCGGCACAGCCCTCGCGATCGGCGAGATCAATGCGAGGGGAGGGGTCGCGGGACGCCGCATCGAGCATGTGGTCGTGCCGACCGACATCTTCGACCCTGTGAGCGTGCGGGCGGCCTTCCAGGCGCTCACCGACGCCGAGGTCGACGCGATCACCAGCCTGTACGTCTTCTGCGAGGACACGGCCATCGATAGCGCCTCGGACTACGGCGCGCCGTTCCTCCACGCGATGGCCTCGGAGCACATGGCGCAGCACACGAGGGAGGATCCCGGCCGCTTCTCTCGCATGTTCCAGGTGTGCCCCTCGGAGGTGCACTACGGTCGCGGGTTCGTGCGCTTCCTCGACGATCTCAGTGCGAGCGGCGCATGGCGCCCTCGGCATCGCAGCGTGCTGTTCATCGAGACGCTGCTCGAGAGCAGCCAGATGGCCACGCCCGATACGCTCGAGCGGGCCGAACGCTCCGGATGGCGCGTTGCAGGCGTCCACCACGTAGCTGCCCAGGCCGCCCGCTGGGACGACGTCGTCGACGTCGTCCACCGCACCGACCCCGACGCGATCCTCGTGACCGACTTCATCCCCGACGAGCTCGCGGGGTTCCAGCGTGCGTTCGCGGCAGATCCGACCGAGGCGCTCGTGTACGCCGTGTACTCACCCTCGGTGCCGGAGTTCCTCGAGCTGGCGGGCGAGGCCGCCGAGGGCATGCTGTGGTCGACGGTCACGGGCACGTACGGCGACCCGGTCGGGCAGGAGTTCGGGCACCGCTACGCCCGGGTGAACGGTCGGCGACCGGGGCGTTCGCACGCCGGTATCGCGTACGACGAGGTGCACCTATTGGCGCAGGCTTGGGCGGCCGTCGACAACCCGCGCGACTTCCGGTCGGTCGCCGACCGATTGCGCGCACTCCGCTACCGCGGCGTGAACGGCACCTACGCCATGGACAACGAGCACCAGATCGCGCTGGCCTACCCGGACGCGACGAACGACCCGTCGCTCGGCCAGGCGCACCTGGTGCTGCAGGTGCAGCAGGGTGAGCACCGCATCGTCGACCCCACGCCATACGTCGAAGCCGCGTTCCGGAACCCACCCTGGCGCCGGCGAGAGTCGATCTCCGCCTAGGATCCGGCGATCGCCGCAGGCGGGCGAGACACGTTCCCCCTACGCTGAGCGACATGTCGCTGCCGACCCTGCCCGATGGCTACCGTGAGCGTCCGGTGACCGACGCCGATCTCGACGCGGTCGAGCGACTCGTGGACGACGCCGATCGGGCGCTCGGGCTCGATCCCGATCCGATCCGGGATTTCCTGACCTGGATCTGGCACCTGCCGTCGACCGAACTCGCTCGCGACACCAGGATCGTCGTGAGCGGCACCGACGTCGCCTGCTTCGCCCAGGCGATGTGGAACCCCGACGAAGGTGGCCCGCTCGACGCCCTGATCCGGGTACACCCCGATCACCTGGGGCGAGGGTTGGGATCACGGTTCCTATCGTGGGCCGAGGCCCTGGCCGCCGAGCGCGGGTCCGCAGGCGTCCGGATGATGGCGCCGGACCTCGACGCTCCCGGACACGCGCTGCTCTCCTCGCGCGGATACGCGCACGTGCGGTCGTTCTGGACGATGGGCAGACAGCTCGACCCGGCAGAAGACGCCGGGCCGACGCCCGCAGGTGTCACGGTCCGGGTATTCGAGACCGGCCGAGACGAGCGCACGCTGCACGAGGTGAACGAGGCGTCCTTCGCCGATCACTGGGGGTTCCGACCGGTCCCCTACGAGACGTTCGCGGCCGAGATGTACGAGCCGGGCGATTGGGATCCCGCCTTGGCCTTCCTCGCCGACTTCGACGGGCAGGCCGTCGGACATGTCGTGGCCCTGTCGTTCGAGGGACACGGGTACATCGGGGTCCTCGGTGTGGTGCCGGCTCATCGAGGTCGCGGCATCGCGAAGTCGCTGCTGCGCCGCGCGTTCTTCGAGTTAGCGACGAGAGGGTTTCGCGAGGTGCGCCTGGGCGTGGACGCGCAGAACCCGACCGGCGCCGTGGCGTTGTACGAGCGCGTCGGCATGACCGCCCTTCGCGCCTACGACACGTTCGAGCTCGGCACGCCCGAGGCCGAGTCGCGGTGAGCAGCTGCACCTTCGGACCGATCTGCACGTCGTCGCCGATCCTCCTCGCGCTCTCGCCGATCGGCGTGCCGGAGTAGCGGCTACCCGGCCCTCGAGTCGTGCAGGTACACGAGTAGCCCGTGGGCGGCCAGCATGATCTCGTGGTGCTCCCACTCGGCCGCGCGGTAGTAGCAGGCGATCAGTCCCATGCGGTGGAGCCGCTGGAAGTCCCCGAACACGAACGCGTATCGGGCCTTCGTCTCGTCGGCGGCGTCGTCGGTGAGCCCGAGGTGCCAGCTCGCGTACTCCTCCCAGCCGTGCGCCTTGAGGAACGCGTTCTCGTCGGCCGCCCGAGGCTGCGCGTCGGCCCAGCGGCTGCGCAGGCCGTACCGTCGTGCGTCGATCAGCTCGCGCGCCTTCTTCACGCCTGGGTCGTTGACGAGGTATCGGGCCATGACACGGGTGTTCCCCGTGCCGACCGGTTCCAGGCCCCCCGGCGGCGACCTTCCCCAGCGGTCGCCCGGGCGCTCAGCCGACCTCGAGCGTGCCGGTCATGTCCGGGTGGATCGTGCAGTGGAACCCGGTCGTGGACGAGACGTCGACGGTGACCGTCGCGCTCTCGCCCGCGGCGATCTCCTGATCGACGCTGTCGTCGTCGAGGGTGAACGTGTGATCGGTGTCGTCCTCGTTCGTGATCTCGATGTCGGTCGCCCCCGAGGACACCGTCACGGTCGAGGGGTCGTAGGCGAAGCCCGCGATCG
>Ga0210143_1000051_pt1 | contig 22358 bp, 19 predicted proteins | sample MayberryNW_TuleC_2_FD_185527 | JGI IMG/M metagenome (GOLD analysis project Ga0210143, IMG submission 185527) | Wetland microbial communities from San Francisco Bay, California, USA, that impact long-term carbon sequestration - MayberryNW_TuleC_D2... | ecosystem: Environmental > Aquatic > Marine... | reverse complement strand
CGGGCTCGAGCTCGCCTGGAACGAGCGCGTCGTCTGCCAGACGTCGCACGGTCAGGAGCTGGGCCGCGTCGTCGAGGCGAACCACGAGCTCGACGAGCCGCCGCCGCGACCGCTCGAGAGGGTCCTCCGGCGGGCGACCGAGGTCGACCGGGAGCGCGCCGGGGCGAACCGCATGCAGGCGCGCGAGGCGATGCGCGTCTTCCGCGAGCTGCTGCGCGCGCACGGGCTCGAGGTGAAGCCGGTCGCCGCCGAGATCCCGCTGGACGGCTCGCGCACCGTCTTCTCGTACCAGTCCGAGGGGCGGCCGAACACGGGCAAGCTCCAGGCCGACCTCGGGAAACGGCTCGGGCGGCGCGTGGAGCTCCGGTCGGTTGGCCCGCGCGAGTGCGCGCGGCTCTGCGGCGACCACGGCCTCTGCGGCGGGAAGATGTGCTCGCGCCGCTACCCGACGCACGAGCAGCCGATCACGCTCCGGATGGCGAAGGACCAGGATCTCCCGGTCGCCTCCGGCCGGATCACCGGGCTCTGCGGCCGCCTTCGCTGCTGCCTCGCCTTCGAGCACCCGACCTACAAGAGCTTCCGCGACCGCGCGCCGCGGATGGGCCGCGCGGTCGAGACGCCGCGCGGCACCGGAACGGTGACCGGCTACACCGTCCTCGAGGACACGTGCAGCGTGCTGCTCGAGGGCGACGAGCGTCCGGTCGACCTCCCGATCGACGAGTGCCGCGAGCTCGCCGGGCCCGCAGGCGACAAGCGGCGGCCCTAGCCCGGCCGGAGCGGTCCGAGCGCCAGCGCGACGACGAGCTCCCCGGCGACGAGCGAGGCGGTGGAGGGCCAGAGGGCCGCCTCCCAGAGCGCGGGGCGGCGGCTGCGGAGCAGCCGCCAGGTCAGAAGCCCCGCGACGGCGGACGCGGCGAGCGCGTAGAGCCCGATTGCGAACGTCTGGTCGGTGTCGCTCCCGGCTGCGATCCCGTGGGCGAGCGCCAGGAGCCAGACGAGGAGGTTCAGCCGGTGGATCCGGCGCCACGTGCCGTTCGCGATCCGCCGCCGGAGCGCGTTCGCCACGGCCACGGCCGCCATCAGCTCGGCGGCGACGACGCCCGCGGCGACCGCGAGCGGGTGGACGGGGGCCAGGCCGGGCACGAGGACGTCGGCCGGCCCGAAGGGGACGGCGCCGTCGACGAGGACGGCGAGCCCGTGCAGCGCCACGAACGTCCCGGCGAGGATCCCGGCGAACCGGTGGACGTCCTGGACGGCGAACTGCGGCCAGCGTCGGAGTCGGATCCGTCCGGCGAGGCCGAGCCCGAGGAGGACGGACACGGTGAGGAGCGCGAACGCGACGAGCCCGCCTGCCCGCGCCGTGTACCAGTCGACCGCGGTGGCGGCTAGGAGCATGCTGTCGCCCTCGCCCAGCTCGCGTTCTCGAGCGTCTCGCCCTCCCCCGCGAACCGGCCGGGGAGGCCGCGCTCGTCGAGCCAGGCGGGCCCGTCGTCGGAGAGGAGGAACGCCGCCTTCGCGGCGACGTCCGCCGCAAGGCAGGATCCGGCCGCGACCGTCACGGAGCTCCAGCGCGACCCTGCCGGGCGCCCGGTGCGCGGGTCGACGATGTGGTGCCAGGCGCGGCCGCCCCGCCGCCAGACGCGCGCCGTCGAGCCGCTCGTTGCGATGCCGCCGCCCGCGATCGCGACTGTCGCGCCGTCCGGGAGCGCCACCGTCACCCGTCCGCGCGCGGCGAGATCGCCGCCGGCCGACACGAACCCGTCGCCGGGCAGGAGCTCGGCGGCGCGGTCCGCAGCGAGGCCCTTGACGACGCCGTTCAGGTCGAGGCGCACGTCGGGCGGGCGGGAGACGAGCCGCCCGGCCAGTCCGATCTCCCGCCAGCGGCCGGGCGCCGCCGGCCCGGGCGGCCGCGGGTCGGGACCCAGGAATGCGAAGTCCCGCGCGTACCCGGCGTTCTCGAGCGCGGCGCCGAGGGTCGGATCCACGAGTCCCCCCGTCGCCCGTGCGGCCTCGAGCGCGACGCCGAGCACCTCCGCGAACCGGGCGGACACGAGCACGTCGCGACCGGGGCTCCGGTTCACGCGGCTGAGTTCGCTGAGCGGGCCGAAGCGGGTGAAGGTGGCCTCCCAGCTCCGGAGCAGGGCGGCGATCTCCTCGAGGACCGCCGGCGGGGCCCCGCCGACCGCGACCTCGACGCCCATCGCGCTGACGCGCGAGACGGTGGGTGTCTCCAGCACGTCAGGAGACATGGGTCGATCCCTGGGGCGCGGTGCCGTTCGAGGGTGCGAGCGAGCCGGTGCCGAAGTCGAAGGTTCCGCTCGGGTCGCTCGTGGAGACGGAGCCGTCGTTCGTGGTCGGGGTCGTCGTCGCGTGGCCCGGGTGGGCGTTCCGCGCGAGGAGCGCGGTGAGGACGAACCCCGCGGCGGCCGCGGCGGCGAGCGCGCGCTTCGCGCCGCCCGCCCGCCGCCGGGCCGCCTCGATCCGTCCGGGGCCCGCGTCCATGGTCAAAGCACCGCGCCCTCGACCGTGCCGGTCGTCCCGGAGTCCGGCGTCTCGCCGTCGTGCTCGAAGAATCCGCCGGCAGGCGGCTCCGGCCGTGTGCCGTTGACGAGGTCGGTCATCCGGCGCTCGAGACCGGCCACGATCTCGTCGCGCTGGGCCGCCGTCAGCCGGCCGTCTTCGACCGCCTGGTCGAGATCCGTCTTCGCGTCGGCGACGAGGGCGTCGACGAGTCCGTCGACGGACTTGTCCCTGGCCCTCGCCACGTCGGCGAGCGTCTGCCCGTTCTCGAGCTCGGTCCGCAGGTCGGCCTCCGCGAGGCCGAGGTACGACGCCGCCGCGTCGAGGCTCATCATGTGGTGCCCCGGACCCAGCGGCCCGCGGTCGCCGAGCGGGACGCCGAGCACCGGGAGGTCGCCCGACTCGATCGCGTCCTTGAGGCGCTGCCCCTCGTCCTCGGTCAGCCGGCCAGCCTGCACGGCCTCGTCGACGCGGTTCTCGAGGGCCGTCCGCAGGGCGTCGTCGAGCTTCTGCTCCGAGACGCCGAGTTGCTCGGCCGCATCGCCGAGCGCCGCCTTGCTGTCGGCCTGGGGCGAGTCCTGCGTCGCCGCGATCGCCGCGCCGCCGCCGGCCACCGCGAGCGCCGCGATCCCGCCCGCTGCGATCCGTCTCGTGGTCGATCCGTTCATCGCACTCCTCCTTCGGTCGGTTGACCGAAATCGAACCGGCCGTCCCTAAGACCACCCTGAGGGACGCCGAAGAAGCGCCTAAGAGTTCGTCGTCCGCCGTGCAGGGGATGGAGGGCTCGGGCCGTCCGGCCGATTCCCCCTGCGTGGCGCTCTGTCGGCACTGCGGCCGCGACGGACTTCCCTTGCCCGAACCCTTCGGAGTCTGCGACGCGTGCGCGAACTCACCCCTGTGCGACCGCTGCGGGCACCCGCGCGGCGAGCACGCGCAGGTCTTCGTCCGGGGCGTCCCTCCGCTCTGTCGCTGGATCGTCCGGGACTTCCAGGCGCTCACGAGCGCGCCGTGCCCGTGCCCGGGCTTCCGGCCGACCGGCGGACCGCCCGGCGAGGCCGAGTGGGCGCAGCCGGACGACGATCCGGGTTCGTCCCTCCGCCTCGCCTAGGCGGAGACCGGGCGGCCCCGGCCTCCGCCCGGCGCACGGTCAGGCTGCGGCGCCCGGGTAGGCGGTGTCGTCGTCCGTGTCGGGCGCGCCCGGACGAGCGGGCCACATTCCCGGGCCCTTGCCGGGCCGGCCCCAGCGGTGCTCGAAGCGGAGCGGCTCGCCGTTGACGAAGGCCTCGACCCGCTCCTTCGTCTCCGTCTTGAGCTCGTCGGCGTGCTCCTGCGAGAGATGGCCCTCCTCGACCGCCTGGTCGAGCCGGGCGTTCGTCGCCTCGACGAGCGCGTCCACGAGGCCGTCGACCGACTTGTCGTGCCCCTTCGCCACCTCGGCGAGCGTCTTGCCGTCCTCGAGCTCGGCGCGCAGCTCGTCCTCGTTCAGACCGAGGTACGTCGCGGCGTCGTCGAGCGCTCGGAACTCCATGTGGATCCGGCCGTGCTCGAACCCAGGGCCGAACCCCGGCCCGAAGCCGCGGCCGAGCGGGACGCCGAGCACGGGGAGGTCGCCCGACTCGATCGCGTGCTTGAGCCGCTTGCCTTCCTCCTCGGTCAGGCGGCCGTCCTTGACGGCCTCGTCGACGCGGTTCTCGAGCGCCTGGCGGAGCGCGTCGTCGAGCTCCTGCGGCTCGACGCCGAGCTCCTTCGCGGCGTCGTCGAGGACGGCATCGCTCTCGGCCTTCGGGGACCACTGCGTCGCCGCCAGCGCCCCGCCCGCGCCGGCCACCGCGAGCGCCGCGATCCCGCCGGCCACGACCTTCCGCTTGAGGCTCCGTTGCATCGGTGCTCCTTCGTCGCTTGCCCGTCCGAGTCAAGCGGGCCTCCCTAAGAGCACGGTGAGAGGAACCTAAGAATCCGGGCGGATCGGGGCGCGCCGCACGTCGGCGACCCGGCGAGGGCCTCGCCGGCAAGCCTCGACAGCGTCCGCTCGACACGCTCCCCGGCACCGCGTTCTAGCAGGCGAGGACGGCGTTCGCGTATCCCGTCGCCCCCTCGGAAAGCACAGCGGTTCCACGCGACTCGAGCGTGTCTTCCCACGCCGGGACGTGGCGCGGTGCCGAGCCCTGCCCGAGCTAGAAGAGCGACTCCACGCCGAAGATCCGGTCGAGGCGCGCGTCGACACGGGCGCGGTCGGAGCCCAGACCGCCCTTCACGCGGTCGGATTCGCCGTCGCGCATGCCCAGCGTGTCGTCGCCGGGGCCTCCGTCGACGCTGTCGCGGTGGCTCCCGCCGAGAATGCGATCGCGTCCGCGGGCGCCCCGGATCAGGTCGCGGCCCCGCCCTCCGATCAGCAGGTCGTTCCCGACGCCCCCGCGGAGGAGATCGCCACGCGCCTTCCCGCTCAGCCGGTCATTCCCGGGCCCGCCGGAGAACTCGTCGGAGAAGGGTGACCCGAGCAGGCGGTCGTCGCCCGGCTCTCCGAAAGCGACGGCCCGGCTGCCCCGGCGTGCGTCGAGGACGTCGTCGCCGTCGCGTCCGTACATCACCGTGCGGCGGGTGCGACTCACGAGCGTGTCGTCTCCCGAGCCGCCGTAGAGATGCTGCCCCTTCCGTCCTGCGTCGACGAGCACGTCGTCGCCCGGGCCGCCCTTCACGTCGGAGACGCCCGGCCCGCCCGAGACCCTGATCGTGTCGGCTCCGTCCCCGCCTACGATCCGGTCGATCCAGAAGGCGTCGATCACCGCCGAGTCGTCGAGGTCGCCCAGCTCGGCCGCGACCCCGATTCCGTACTCGAAGGTGCAGACGGCCGTGAACTGATTCACCTGGTCGCAATCGTCGGTGGTCAGCGGCACGCTGTCGACGATCGTGAAGACGCCGCCTTGCGACTCGGTGATCCGCAGGTCGTTCTGCTCTCCCGGCGAGGCTCGAAAGGTCACCACGTCCTCGAACACGACCGTCCCGGCCTGGGCCGGCGCGGAGGCCGCGAGAGCGAGGAGCGCGGCAACGGCCACCAAGCAACCCCGACGAACGCGAACCCGGTGCACCCACAGCCTCCTCGCAGTGATGAAGTGCCGAAGGTACAGCCCGCCCTCAGACCGCACAAGAGCGGATTCGAGCCGCGGTTTTCGGCGCGTGGCTGCCGGGCCTGTGAGCGGACGGCGGGCGCTACACTCTTTCGGCCCCGCCGACGTAGCTCAGCTGGTAGAGCACTTCACTCGTAATGAAGGGGTCCCCGGTTCGAGTCCGGGCGTCGGCTCTTTCGATTTGCAGCGACTTCTTCCGTGACCGCCTCGGCCGCGGGGCCACTTCGGAGGCCGAGGGGTCTACCAGAGGTCTACGCGTCGCGGCCGCGCGGGCCGTCGTGATCGCTTCACTGATCGTGATGCGGCGCCGACGTGAGGCGTCGCGCATCACGTGGGCGTACGTGCGCGCCGTGAATCCCGGGTCGCCGTGGCCGAGGTGCTCGGCGACCTCGTTCAGCGTCCGCCCCTCGTAGAGGAGGAGCGTCGCGCATGTGTGGCGCAGGTCGTACGTGCGGAAGTACGCGACACCGGCGCGCTCGAGCGCGGGGATCCAGACACGCCGGCGCCAGTTCTGCCGGCGGAGGTGCCCGCCTCCGCTGTCCGGAAAGACGAGCGCCGTCCGGTGGGGTCGCCCGCGGGCGAGATAGAGCTGCGCGAGCTCGTGTGCGACCGGCGGAAACAGCTCCGGCTCGCGGCCGCGCCCCGACTTCGTCGTCGACACCTGGTGGCCGGAGAGGGCGCGCTGGACGCGCAGGCGTTCGCGCGGGCGGCCGCGCTCGTCGACGATGTCGGCCCAGACGAGCGCGAAGGCCTCGGCGGGCCGGAGGCCCTCGTAGGCAAGGACCGAGACGAGCGCGGCGTCCTGCTCCGACAGGTGGAAGCGGATCGCCTCGACCGTCTCGGGTGCCCGGGCATCAATCGTCTCGGCGCGGGTGTGCGGGAGTCTGCGAACGCCGAGGACGGGGTTCCAGCCGAGCCGGTGCCACTCGACCGCGCGGTGGAAGACGCCCTGGAGCACGCCGAGCGCGCGGTTCACGGTCGGGACTCCGGCCCCGTCTGCTCGCACCCTTGCAGCGTACGCGTCGATCGTGCCGCGGGTGATCTCGCGCAGGCGCTTGTGCCCGAGGTACGGGACGATCCACTTGTCGAGCAGGGTCGTGTAGCTCTCGAGCGTGTTCGGGCGGAGGTGCACGACCGCGTACGTGTCCCACCACTCGACGAGGAACTCCTCGAGCGTCGCATTGGAGCCGATGACCTCGGAGGCGAGCTGCCCGAGCTGGCGGGCGCGTCGGATCGACGCTTCGAAGAGCTCGGCGTCGCGGCGTAGGTCGAAGGTGCGCTTGCGCTTGGTGCTGCCCCGGCCGCTCTCGTACCAGCGGACGACGTAGACCGTGCGGCTGTCGCTACGCCTGTGCCGCTCGATGCTCATGCTGTTGCGACCGTAGCCGGTCGGCGAACGACGTGTTGTTGGCGCGGCCCGGCCTGACAATCTCCCTCGACGGGTGCGGTGTCGCCGTGCGCCGCTTGAGCCTCGCCGTCAGGTCGGCGACGTCCGCCGGGTCGAAGCGGACGGCGGCGCCGAGATGGACGGCGCTCAGCTCGCCGCGCTCGACGAGGCGCTGAACTGTCCGCGGATGGACGCGCAAGAGATCGGCCGTTTCGTATGTCGTGAGAAGCGCGGGAGAAGGCGGCGCGTGCGACTGCGGACGACTGGAGGCGACAGGCGAGTTCGTCTCATGTTGGTGACGCCGTCGGCCTGCGTCCTCGTGTCGCCCGTCGCGCTTCTGCGGCGCCGGCTCGGTGAGGAACGCCTCGAGCTCGAGTTGCTCTGGTTCTGCGTCCGCCATGGCTAGGGAGAGTGTAGCAGATAGGTCACTCGTGCTCGGACAGCATCGCTGGAGGCTAGACTTGCGCCGTGACGAGCGGGACGCTGATTCGGGAGGCACGTCTGCGCGCGGGCCTCTCGCAGGCGGAGCTCTCTGAGCGCAGTGGGAGGGATCGGGCGCAGATCGCTCGCTGGGAGGCGGATGTGGTGCAGCCGAGCTTCGAGACGCTGCGTGAGCTGATCCGCGCCTGCGGCTTCGATCTCGAGCTGGACTTCGTCCCCTACGCGATCGACGAGCGGGAGACGAAGGAGCTGCGGCAGAGCCTGCTGCGAACGCCCCAGGAGCGCCTGAACGCGATGCTGAAGGGACGCGGACGTTGATGGCTGCCGCGGAGTCGTTCGATCCGATTGCGGCGCTGCGGGCGCTCGATGAGCGCCGGGTCGGCTACGTCGTGATCGGCGGCCTGGGCCGGGTGATCCAGGGCAGCCCCGAGCGCACGGACGGGACAGACATCGTGCCGTCCTTGCGGGTGGAGAATCTGGGTAGGCTCGCGCTCGCGCTCGAGGACCTGAGCGCCCGCCGCGCGGACGGTAAACCGCTCGGGTTCGAGGACGAACTGGCGCGCGTGGGGGTGCTGGAGTTCGAGACGGACGCCGGTGAGCTGAAGATCGTGCCCGAGCCGGCCGGCACGCGGGGCTACGACGACCTGCGCCGCGCTGCCAGTCGCGAGCCGCTCGGCTCCGGCCTGCGACCGTCGGTCGCCTCGCTCGGCGACCACGCCCGCATGCTCGCCGCCCTCGGCCGAGACGAGGACGCCGCCAGGCTTCGAACCGTTCGCCGTCTCATCGAGCTCGAACGCCAGCTCGGACTCGGCCTCGAACGCTGACGGCTGCCTCCGAACACTCACCTGGGACAGGCACTACCAGTCGGGATAGCACGCGGGGCACATATGCATCAATGGGATGCATCTGCGTCTCCGCTTGCTATGGAACTTAGTAGCTCCGGTGGGCGTGCCCACGCAGCCTCCCTTTCGGGTCGTGGGCGGCTCCCCACCGCCTTTCGCAATCTGCGGCATGGACGAGGCTTCCGTCCTTGTCGACGGCGTCGGCGGCGGAGTCGATCGGCCGAAAAGCAGCAATCGCAGCGGATCGCCTCGCCCGCTTGAGCCTCGCCCGCTCGGCCGCGTCCCGCGCCGCTCGCTCTATGCGCCAGGCCCATTCGCGCGCTTCCCGTTCGGCCTCCTGCTCGGCGAGGCGGCGCTTCACGGAGGGCGACGCGCGCGGCGGGCGAGCTTGTCGCACCTTGACCCGGCCAGCTCCTGCGGGCTGTAGACGCCTTGGCGGTTGGCGTTCGGGAGACCGCCAGGATCGGCGAGTCGCTGCGCGACGAGAAACGGAGGACGACAGCGAACGCCGCCTCCCGCGTGCTTGCGCGCATCAGCGCCTTTGACCGCGGGTGCATCGCGTGCCCGTTGCAGCCGTGCAGCTCGAGCAGGCGGCCAAACCCGCGTCCGCGTCCGCACCCTCGGCGTCGAGCGAGAAGCACTCGCGCCTGCGCCGCCCAGGCGCTCGCCACCGCGGCCGGGGTTGAGGTGCTCGCCTCGGTCACAGAGACTCGCGATCTACTTGTCGTCGCGGATCCCGACTCCACGTCAGGCAAGGCGCGCAAAGCACGGGATTATCCGACTCGAGTGATTGCGGAGCGTTCCGTCTGGCCGGCGATCGGGACGCCAGTGGACTAACCAGCCATGCTTAGCGTAAGCCCAGAGGGAGTTTGGCCCTCGAAGGGCGCCCGGTCAGTCGAGGAAGCCGGAAACCGTGAAGACATCTCCGTCGAGTGTTCCAACGAAGTGGAACGTACCCCACGTAACATCCGCCACTTGCTCTTCGTCAGTTACCGCGTCCCAGTCCCAGTTTGCGATTCGGATATCACCGCAGTGCGGCGGAATCGAAGCGGTGCTGTCGCCGGTGCAGATCATCGCCTCCTGACCTGGCTCAGCAAGCACGGTTGCCTGAACCTCGTGCTTCCCATCAGGCGTTTCGTCAAAGATGAACTCGACGTCCTCTCCGAGGTTACTGCCGACCGCCACAAATGTCTCGGTGGCCGTCACACCCTCAGTTCCCCCCGACGTGGCCCCGCCGCAGCTTACAAGCATTCCCGCAAGCACCAGCGCTCCGACAAGTCCAAGCTTGCTACTTGCCATGGCTGAGTCCGAACCCGAGCTCCATCGATTTCGCTTCAGTCCTCAAAGACGAGTTCAGTTCCCGTTGCCTGCAGCACTTTGTTGATCTTTACATAGTAGACGTAGCAGAAATCACCATGATGGCCGGAGTTGATGCCGAATGCCTTGTTGCCTTTGAACCAGGGGCCTCCGCTCGAGCCCACTCTCTTCTGGCACGAGTCGACTTTGACTACGTCAATGCGCTTACGGACTCCGTTGATCCTGTAATACGTTTCGAAGTGCGTGTCGACCACGGTCCCACAATCGGAGTACCGGCTGTTCGGTAGCGGGAAGGCAGATGTTCTGCAGACTACGTCGTCCTGATTTGCGGTCGCAGTACCTTTGATCTTGTACTTTGGATACCACCACGAAGGGTGCTCATCAGTCGGCGCGAGATTGACGTATCCATGGCCCGACGGGTACCAGTGGGAGTCACCTGTTACGACCAGCGCTCCGGCGTCATACCCATCGCCTACTACACTTTCCCACGTCCTGCCAATGGACTTCGGTCTCCCTTGTGCGGTGAAGGCTCTCCAGAAGACGTCCTCGTCTCCGATGCAATGGCCTGCGGTCAACACCCGCGGGGCACCACCAGGCGTCTTTGCCATGAAGCCCAGGGTGCATTTTCTATTATCCGAATCCTTGATGTACACACCGCCCCGGAGCGGCTTGTCGCAGGCGCGTAAGGACCAGGGCCCATTCGGTCCCGGCGGGTCGTACTCGATCGGCCGGGCGCAGGCGGAGGGTTCGGATTCGCCGATGGCTGAATCGAGAACCGTTGCCACATCGACGTCCACCGCTTGGTTAGCGGCAACGGCTTCTACGGCACTTACCTCCGCCGCCGAGAAGGATGCCCCGAGTCGTACCAGCGCGCGGTTCGCCTCGACGTCGATGCCCCCATCGAAGGTCTCAGTTTCGTCCGCTTGCTCCATCGCTTCGTCAACGACGGCGTCGAGAGCCGTTTCCAGAGCAGAGAGCGCGAAATCTTGATTGACGAAGTCAGCGTCGGCAGCAAGCGAGTATTCCTCGAGAACATCCTCGGCGGCACCAAGATCGGCGCCACTTGTCACCCCGATCTTTACGCGTCCCTCGTCGTCAGCATCAGTCCATATGCCGGCGAAGTGAGACTCTAGAGCCTCGAGCAGATCGTCCCCCGCCAGCCGGGCAGTCTCTTGAAGCTCGAGTCTGGCCTCGGCTTCAGAAACTGTGACGTCATGTTTCTCGGCGTAATAGTCGGCTGCGATGTCTTGCACGTAGGGTGCCTCTGATCCGCCCGGTTCAGCCGACTCATCGGCATCAAAGTAGTGTGGATCACTCCAAAGTGAAAAGATTGCGGAGGGTGTGTATTCTTCGGGGTTTTCGTCAGCGAGCCTGGCACGCCACCAGTATCGCTCGCCGGCGTCAAGATCGCACCCCGTGCCGTCCCAGGACATTTGAGTGTGAAAACCAATCCCTGTCCATCCTGAATCACACAGGATATCTGACGCCCCAAAGAGAGGATCCGACCCAATCTGCGCCCTTGCCCAACGCTCTTCCTCGCCCAGATATGCTTGGAAGCTCAGATCGTTCGTGGTCACGATGTCGCCATCCTGAGGATATATCAGTTCTGGCGGCGGAAGCAGTTGATCGACGAAGGTAAACGAAGCGTCCGTCCAATCGGACGCAGCTCCGTCGGTGGTCTCCTTGTATGACGCTCTCCAGTAGACCTCGCCGGTCGGCAGCTCACATTCTTCGCTGCTTGTTCCGATCGTTCCTGGCAGCGACCACACCGACGACTCGAACTCCTCGTAGTACCAGCCAGAATCGCAGAGTAGGGATGAGAACGATGACGAAAGCGAGAACTGCACACGGAGATAACCGGTATCCGGCGCGGACAGGAAGAACTCCGTCTCGTCGTCTTCGAATTCAATGTCGTCTGGGTCGAGGAGTGTCGGAGCATCCGGCGGAGGTGGTGGTGGCGGGGGCGGCGGCGGGGGCGGAGGAGGCGGGGGCGGCGGCGCCTCCCAAGTGAAGCTACTCGGGGTGGTCCAAGCAGACGGATCGCTGTCAGGCCCAATACGAATCCGCCAGTAGAACGTCCCCGGGTCCAGATCGCAGCTGACTTCGCTGTTCGGGAAGTTGCCCGGCAAGATCCATTCCGCGTACGGCTGGAAGCCGGCGTTGAACCAGCCCGAGTCGCAGACGACCGACCCGTCGAAGGTGCTGTCGGTCGCATACTGCGCCTGGGCTTCCATCCCGTCCTGAACCTCGGCGTAGAAGTACGGATCCTCATCATGTGGAATGACGGCCGAGTCTTCGGGGGTAACAAGGGCGGGAGGATCAGTGCCCGCGCCGGGCGCGAAGACGAGCACGACCGTGACGAGCACGAGGGCTGTGAACGCCAGGCGCAATGTTGCAGTTAGCCAGGGCGAGCGACGCAGAGCAACGTCAATTGTCTCCCAAGGCAGCGCCGTGAGTCAAGGACTCCGTGCGAGCTGACAGCGCCGCCTGCGTCGCGACTCGGGCGCCGAGACGAGCGCCAATCGAAGCGGCAACCACGACCTGTCCGGCCCCCTGTATCCGGTCCACCTGAAGTGTGGGACCAGTCGAGGCTGTGGGACAGAAGGCGAGCGATGCCGCCGAAGCGCTACAGCGTGGGACCAAGCTGCAAGAGACCGAGAGTTGCAGGCGCAAGTACAGTCGCTCGCCAGGTGTGCAAGCGCTGGTCCTCTCTGATCAGGTCTTCGTCCTCTGGCGGATCAAGACGGGCTCGACGGTGAAATGCGGCCGCGCGTGACGCGAGCGCATCAGCGCCGGAGGGGTCTACGAGGGGTCGACGTCTCTGCCGCGCGAGGGCTTCGGCCGCCACCTTGGACGCGGTTACTCCTCGGAACGACGCGACTTTGAGCGACCGTGGGCGTCTGCGCGCGACATCTGTTCGACTCTCGTAATGAAGGGGTCCCCGGTTCGAGTCCGGGCGTCGGCTCCTCACGATCTGGAGCTATGCGGCAGCCGCGAGGATGCGCCCCGCGTTCTCCTCGGAGAAGAACTCGGCGGGTGAGGTCACTCCGGCGAGAACGCGTGAGAACCCGTCCATCGCCTCCGGGGTGCGCGAGACCGCCGCGAGGAAGTGCTGGAGGTCCGGAGGCGGCGGTTCGAGCGAGGCGAAGTCCGCAGTAAGCTCGTACATGGCGTGGACGTGCCCGTCGCGCGTCGAGCCGTACGCCGCCATCGCCTCATCGAACGGACGGCTCTCGGAGAACGCCTCGTCGAGGGCTTCCGCGCAGAGCTCGGCGTCGCGGAACGCGTCGTGGATGCCCTGGGCGGTAATGAAGTCCTTGTTGTAGCCCGCGTCCCCGACGAGCGCCCAACCCGCGCCGTAGGGCCGGCGGAAGTAGCCACGGACCGCTGCTCCGACGAAGCGCTCCTCGCGCTTCGCCTCGCGAACGCGCTCGGCGAACGCGGGCGCCAGCTCAACCGTCTCAAGGAAGTGGCGCTCCACGTCGCCGCGGTTCGCCTCGAACTCACGGTAGGGCCAGCCGGCGATGACCAGCGTCAACTCGTCGTTCGTGGGCCAGGCGGCCATACCTCGATGTGGGCGGACCCAGGTCTCGAAGCGCCCGTCCATCGGCAGACCACTCCAGTAGGTGTAGTAGGCGGCCAAGAGCTTCGGCTTCTGGTCATACTCCTCGGCGCCGACCGCGTCGGCGACGAGGGAGTAGCGGCCGTCGGCGCCCACGACGACGCGCGCACGTTCGGTGACGGTCGCCCCACCCTTGTCGTGTCCGCGAACGCCGGCCACTCGTCCGTCCTCGAAGACGAGGCTCTCGACCGTGAACGACTCGCGGATCTCGGCTCCGGCTTCGGAGGCGGCGTCGACGAGGAGCTTGTCGAGCACGGTCCGCCGGGGCGCGTACGCGGTTCCGGGCTCTCCCGTGATCGTGAAGGGGCCCAAGTCGGTCACGTACGTGTCGATGGGCGGACAGTTCGTCGCAACGACACGGTTGAGCAGACCCCAGCGGTCGAGCGCCTCGATGCCGGGGGGATGGATGAGATGGGTCGAGATGGTGTCGCTGGGGAACGTGGCGCGGTCGACAGCCAGAACTCGATAGCCCTTGCGTGCGAGCAGCATCGCAGTCGGTGAGCCGGCGCAGCGCGCTCCCACCACGATCGCGTCGTATGCCTTCGGCATGGCTCCTCCTCGGTCGAGAGCTCTCGCCGAGGCTACGAGGGGCGCTGCGCGAGCGCTTCGGTGGAACCACCCAACTGGGGGCGCGGTCGAATGGGTAGTTCAGACCAAGTGTTGCTCGTACGCGTAGGCGGTCGCCGCCGCGCGCGAGGAGACGCCGAGCTTCGCGTAGATGTTGCTGACGTGTCGGTCGATTGTCCTCTCGCTGAGGACCAGTGCGGCGGCGATCACCTTGTTGGTCTCCCCGGAGACGAGCAGGCGCAGCACCTCGAGCTCTCGAGGGCTCAACCCGTGCGTGTCGCGCGGAACGCCGGGCGCCGTCAACGAGCGGACCCGGTCGACGTCCGGGTCCGCCCCGAGCTCCTGGAAGACCCCGCGAGCAGCCTCGAGCTCGAGGGCGGCGCTGTCGTGGTCACCGAGCTCTGCGCAGGCGAGCGCTACGAGAACGCGGGCCCTCGCCGCCTCGTAGCGCGCCTCGAGCGCGAGCCACAGCTGTAACGAGTGGCGCGCTGCGGCCAGAGCGTCAGAGGCTTCGCCACGTGCGAGTGCGACGGCTCCGCGGGCGCACTCCGACATCGCGCGCAGCGCATCGCTGCCCTGGACGTCCGCGATCGCTCTCAGCTCTTCGCTCGTGAGCGCGGCCTCCTCGACCTCTCCGGCTGCGAGCGCGATCTCGACGCATGCGGGAAGGAGCGCCGCACGTCGCAGCGTCTCGCCGCCCGTCTCGCCGACCGCGCGTCGGATGGCAGCCAGCGCGGCTTCGGCCTTGCCCTGGGAGAGTCGCAACAGCGCTAACCCCGGCTGAGGCTCGCCGCCCTGCCTGGTCGCGAGGCGATAGGCCTCCTCGGCGGCGGCGAAGTCACCCCGCAGGCGATGAAGCTCTCCCTCGACGTAGAGGGCTCCGGCAGAGGCTCGTTGATTCAAGACACCGAGCCCCGCGACGCGCCGGGCCTCTTCCAGGGCGTCCTCCCATGCCCCCTGCAGCTGCATGATCTCGGCGCGGTGCACGAGGCAGACGCCCTGGTGCGCGACCATGTCCGGCTGACGCTCGCACCAGGCCGTCAGGGCGCTCGTCCACTCCCGCGCGCGGCGCAGCTCGTATGCGCTCTGACACACCGCGATCGTGTTGCAGTAGAGGATCCCGGCGACGATCGGCGAGAGCACGCCGCTCGTGACCGCGACCATGCTCTCGTCCACTAGTCGAAGACCCTCGGCGGTCCTTCCCAGCTCGAGGAGCGCATGTCCCTGGTCCATCACGCCCATTGCGATCAGGTCGCGGTCGGCGAAGCGCTCGCCGATCTCGATCGCCTCGGCGGCTGCATCGTGCGCCGCTTGGAAGTCGCCGTCCTCGAAGTACTTGAGCATGTCCGCAAGACGGAGGTAGCCGCACTCGACGCAGTCACGTTGCTCGCGATCCAGTAGCCGTTCCCCACGTGCGAACCACCCCGTCGCCGGTGCGGCCTCGCCCCGAAGCAGCAGGCAGAGGCCGAGCCACCACGTGCAGCGTGCGGCGCGCGGCACATCTCCGGCGTCCAGGTGGCCGTAGTGCGCACGCTCGAGTCCCCGCAGGTAGTCATCGTCCCGGCCGAGCATGTACGCCGCTCTCGCAAGGAGCTCCAGGTCGTCAGGCTCGAGTGGGTCCGCGGCGTCGGCCCGTGTCAGCGACTCGTACGCGTCGACCCATGCTCCCGTCGCACATGCGGCGCGACCCTGCTCGAGCCCGGGTCGAGTCGAGCTGGTGTCGAGGCTCACGCCCTCATTTTGGGGTAAGCGGCGACACTTGACCAACGCTCCTACTGAAGAGTCCCGACCGAGGGGGAAACACCGGCGACGTTCACCAGAGGTCTCCGGTTCGAGTCCGGGCGTCGGCTCTGAAGAAGCTCTTGCACTCGGGGCTTCTTTCCACAGAGCCGTCCGAGGAGTCGGCGCGTCTGGGCGCATACAATGCTCCCGCGCGTGGACCCGCCAGTCATTGCCGCACTCGTCGCCGCGACGGCGAGTCTGGTCGTCGCGATCGTGAACGCCGTCACCGGGCAGCGGCGAGAAACCCGAATCAAGAAGCTCGAGCAGGAGTTCGAGGCCGAAAAGGTGCTCAACCGCTACCGAGGGCCTCTCGTCTCCGCCGCGGCCGACCTGCAGGAGCGCCTGGACAACATCATCAATCCCGACCGCCAGTTCCTCGCGGCGTACGGGCGGAAGCGCTCCCCGCGGCGTGAGGACGCGGTGCGATCGACGCTCTACAGAGTCGCTCAGTACGTCTGCTGGACGGAGATCCTCCGCCGCGACATTCAGTTCCTGAACTTCCGTCGGCCGGAACAGCGGCGCGCGGTCACGGAGCTCTTCAAGGACGTCGGCGACACGTTCGGCGACGATCGATACGGCACGGTGTTCATGGTGTGGTTCGAGGAACAGCGTGCAATCGGCGAGCGAATGATCGAGCGCGACGGGGAGACGTCGACGTGCGTGGGCTATGCGACGTTCGTCGAGAACTACGATCGCGTGTACGCCCGCTGGCTTCGCCGCTTCGAGGAGGGGCTGACCCACGAGACGGCATCGACGAGCAAGCGACTGGTGCTACTTCGGGAGAAGCTCCGGTCGCTCGTCGAGCAACTCGACCCTGACGAGGAGCGCTACGAGAGACGGTGGTCGAAAGGCGGACAGAAGGCGCAGCAGGCAGCGTCGTAGTCGATCCGCAAGCAGAGCGCGCCCCCGCCTTTCCCGCTAAGGGCCCGCAGCGCACGTGAATGATTCGGTGCCGCCGGCCAGCTCCTCGGTGACGTCGACGGCGGCGCCGTTCTCGAGGACGTAGCAGCGGTCGAACCTGTCGCCGCCGGAGTAGCGCAGGACGCACTCGTGGACCACGACGCTCTCGCCCTCGCGGGTGACGGAGCCGGCGTCCGTGCACGTGACCGAGTCGGCGGCCGGGACGTCGTCGCCGACGGCGTTCTCGATCTCGCTTCCGCTCGCGCACGCGCCGGCGGCAAGCGTCGCAGAGGCCGCGAGGGACGCCCAGAGTCGTCGGCCGGTGCTCAAAGACCGGCAAGGATCTCGCGGGACAGGCGCACGCCGCTCTCGAACGTCTGCCGCTGTCCAGCGTCCTCGAGCGAGCCGGCCTTCTCGCGCACGAGCTGCGCGGCCCGGTCGGCGACGGATGCCGCCTCCTCGGTCGAACCCGTCGCCTGGAGAACGAGCGCGTGGGTCCAGAGCACCTCCTCGCTGCGGACGGCCGGAACGGCGCCGCCGCGGGCCTCGAGCTCGGCGACCGCGCGGCTGCTCGGCTCGACCGCGGCAGCGGCGGGGCCTCGAGCCAGGGCCACCCGCGCGAGGAGCGAGCAGATCTCGATCTCGCTGCGCGCCCAGCCGAACGTCTCGGCGCCGCGGAGGACCTCGTCCGCCTCGGCCAGCGACTCGGCGGTCCCCTCCGTCAGGCAGAGCTGCGCCCACATGGCGGCGACGAGCGGCATGGTCGCCCTGTGGCCGGACGCGGCGGTCTCCTCCCGTGCGGCCTCGAGCGCCTCGCGCGCGTCACCGAGCCGCGGCGGCTCCGACTCGACGAAGAGGCGGCCGAGCAGCGCGCGCAGGTAGGCGCGGAGGCCCAGCGAGCCGGGAACGTCCTCGAGGAGCTCGAGCCCGTGGCGAAGGGTCTCCTCCGCATCCGTCCAGGCTCCGATCGCGGTCTGCACCTGGCCGAGGAACGCCAGCGCCCACGTCGCCTCGTCGCGGCGCCGCTGCTCGCGGAGGGCGGCCGCGCTGCGCCCGAGCAGCGTGAGCGCCTCGCCGTAGCGTCCCAGGTCGAAGGCCGCGACGCCGAGGAGCGTCTCGAGGCTCGCGGTCTGCGTGGCCCGCTGCTCCGGCCCGAGCTGCGCGTCGAGGGCGCCGTCGGCGAGCAGCTTGTGCGCCTGCTGGAGCTGCTCCCAGCCGTCGGCCAGGCTCTTGCTGTCGAGCTGGTGGCCGTAGTTCATGCGGATCACGAACTCGGCCAGCGGATCCGCGGCCTCGCGGGCGAGGTCGAGGGCCTCCCGGTATGCGGCCAGCGCCTCCTCGAGACCCGCGAAGGCGGTGAGGGCATGGGCGGTCGCGTAGCGGGCGTTCGCCCTGAGCCTCGGATCGCCGGACGCCTCCGCCGCGCGCTCGGCCTCCGCCGCGAGGTCGAGCACGCGCTCGCCGGTGCCGTTCCCGCCCTGGGCGCTCCAGGTCGGCTCGCCGCCGAGCAGCACGAGCAGGATCGCCCGCGCCAGCAGCCGCTCGCCGCTCGTGCGCGCCTCGCCGGTCAGCCTGGCGACCGGTTCGCGGAGCAGCCGGACGGCGCGGTCCGCGTGGGTCGCGGCCTCCCGGTCGGCGCCCTCCGCGAAGCACGAGTCGGCGACCTCGACCAGGCGGGTCGCCGCCTCGACGGGCGACCCGGCCGCCTCGTAGTGGCGCGCGATGTCGAGCAGGGCGTGCCGGGGCGGCGGGTCGTCGCCCGCGACGAGCTCCTCGAGCGCCTTCGCCACCGCGAGGTGACGCCGCCGCCGCTCGTAGCCGCTCTTCGCGTACCGCCCGTAGAGGAGCTCCTGGAGGACGCCCGGGTCGAAGACGTACAGCGCCGAGCGGTCGCTGAACCAGTCCTCGACGTCCTCGGACTCGATCATCCGGCGCCGCTGGGCGATCTGGGCGAGCCGGTCGAGGATCGCGTCCTCCTCCGCGTCGAGCAGCCGGACAAGGACGGTCGAGAGGAAGCGCCGGCCCTGCACGGCGCCGGTCTCGAGCAGCGCGCGCTCGTCCTCGTCGAGGTCGGCGACGCGGGGGCGGAGGAGCTCGAGCAGGGAGTCGGGGGTCTGCGCCTCTGCGAGCGCCCCGCCGAGCGTCCAGCCGCCGGGATCCCCCTCGATCGTCCCCTCGAGCGTCCAGCCGACCTCGGCCTCGCGCAGGACGCCCTGCTCCTCGAGCCGGGCCAGGTACTGCGTGAGGAAGAGCGGGCTCCCCTCGGTCCGGTCGTGCAGCCACTCGGCCAGCCGTTCGCCGGGCAGCCTCCCGTAGCGGTCGAGGAGGACTGCCTCGACCGCCTCGACCGGCAGGTCGGGCAGCGCCAGCCCCCGCACGCCCGCGCGGGTGGCCACGGCGGAGCGGGCGCGCGCGAGCACGTCCTTGTCCGTGACGAGTCCCGGGTCGTAGGCGATCACGAGCAGGAGCGCGTGCGCCGCCGGATCCTGTGCGAGCCTGGCCACCACCTCGGTCGACGCCGGGTCGATCCACTGCGCGTCGTCGACGACGAGGACGAGCGGGTGCTCCGCGGCGACCCGCTGGAGCGCGAGCGCCACGTCCGAGGCCAGCTCCATCTGCTGCGCCTCGCGGTTGCCGCCCAGCGCGTACACGCCGAGCTGGGCGCCCGCCTTCACGCCGAGCGCGGCGAGCTTCCCGATCACGGGGATGAGCTCGACGAGCGGGGGCGCCACCTCGCCGATCACCTCGAGCGTCCGCTTCGCCTTGTCTCCGCGGCGCTCGCGGCTCGTGAGCGCCCGCAGTACCTCGCCGAACGGGCCGAGCGGGTTCCCGGCGCCGGTCTCGTAGCAGAGAACGGACACGACGTCCGGCCGCGCCTCCTCGGGCAGCTCGCCGACCGCGTCGCCGAGCGCCTTCAGGAGGTAGGACTTGCCGCTGCCGGTGGGGCCTTCGAGAAAGACGACCGAGCCGCGCCCGCCTGCGGCGTCCTCGGCCGCCTGGACGAGGAGCCCCAGCTCGCGATCTCGACCGATCGGAGCGACGCGCGGCATGCGGAAGGTCTAACGCCGTCCACGCGCCGGTGCAAGCCGGGCGTGGGTTCGCCTTCGGCCTTCCGCCGGGTCGCGGCACGGCTGGTAGGCTCGGCAGCCCCCGGCCCGGGCTCTCGATCAATGCGGAAGACGCTCGCACTTCTCTTCGTCGCCGGTCTGGCCCTGCTCGCGGCCGGCTGCGGGGCCGACGACGGCGGCGACACGGGCGCAGCGCCCGCGGACACCGCTCCCGCCGCCACCGACACGGCTGCGGCCGACGCGTGCGCGAAGGACAGCCTGACGCTCGTCCAGCCGGGGCAGCTGACGGTCGGGACGGACAATCCCGCCTACCCGCCCTGGTTCGGCGGCGACCCGGTCGATCCGTGGGAGATCTCGAACCCGGCGAGCGGCGAGGGCTTCGAGAGCGCGGTCGCCTACGCGGTCGCCGAGCAGCTGGGCTTCTCGGCCGACGAGGTGGAGTGGACGGTCGTGCCGTTCTCGCAGTCGTTCCGCCCGGGCCCGAAGAGCTTCGACTTCGACATCAACCAGATCTCCTACAACGACAAGCGCGCCCGCGCGGTCTCCTTCAGCGACTCGTACTACGACGTCAACCAGGCCGTCGTCGCGCTGAACTCGTCGCCGATCGCAGGCGCCACCTCGGTCGCCGACCTGAAGGATGCGAAGCTCGGCGCCCCGGTCGGGACGACGAGCTACGACTACATCGTCGAGAACGTCCAGCCGAGCCAGGACCCGGCCGTGTACGACACCCTGAACGACGGCGTGTCGGCGCTCAAGGCGAAGCAGATCGACGGGCTCGTCGTCGACCTCCCGACCGCGTTCTTCGTGACGGCCGCGCAGGTCGAGAACTCGAAGATCGTCGGCCAGTTCCCGAGCGTCGGCGCCCAGGAGTACTTCGGGATGGTCTTCGAGCTGGACAACCCGCTCGTCGACTGCGTGAACGAGGCGCTCGCGGCGCTCAAGGACGACGGCACGCTCGAGCAGATCCAGCAGGAGTGGCTCTCGGACAAGGCGAGCGCTCCCGTCCTCGAGTAGCGCCGGCCTGTGCCGGAGCCGGAGCCGACCCCGCTCGGCAGCCGCCGGTCGCGGATCCTCGGCGGGACGGGCGACGGGGGCGGACGCAGCACGGCGATCGCGATCGTCAGCACGGTCGTCTTCTTCGGCCTGGTCGCACTGCTCGTCCGCAGCTCGCCCGGCTGGCCGGAGGTCCGCGAGTCCTTCTTCAACGCCGACGAGTTCCGCGACTCGTGGCGGGACATCGTCCACGCCTTCGGCCTGAACGTCCGGATCTTCCTGATCGCGGAGGGCCTGATCCTCGTCTTCGCGCTCCTGCTCGCGGTGCTCCGGAGTGTCCCCGGGCCCGTCTTCTTCCCGGTCCGCCTGCTCGTGATCGCCTACACGGACCTCTTCCGCGGGATCCCGACGATCCTCGTGATCTACATCCTCGGGTTCGGCGCGCCGGCGCTCCAGCTCTCGGGCGTGCCGACCTCGCCGCTCTTCTGGGGCGTCGTCTCGCTCGTCCTCGTGTATTCGGCCTACGTCGCCGAGGTCTACCGGGCCGGGATCGATTCCGTGCACCCGAGCCAGGCGGCGGCGGCGCGCTCGCTCGGCCTCTCGCATCCGCAGGCGCTGCGCCATGTGATCCTGCCGCAGGCCGTGCGGCGGGTCGTGCCGCCGCTTCTGAACGACTTCATCGGGCTCCAGAAGGACACGGCGCTCGTCGCCCTGATCGGGCCGGTCGAGGCCTTCCGCCAGTCGCAGATCGAGGTCGCCGGGAGCTTCAACTACACGCCGTACCTCGTGACCGCGCTGCTCTTCGTCCTCCTGACCATCCCGCTGGCGCGCCTCACGGACTGGCTGATCGCCCGCGGCCGGCGGCGGGAGCTCGCGGCTGGTGGCCGATGAGCGCGCTCACGGTCGAGGGCCTGCGGAAGTCGTTCGGCGGGCTCGAGGTGCTGCGCGGGATCGACCTCGACGTGGCCGAGCACGAGGTCGTCTGCCTGATCGGCGCGTCCGGCTCGGGGAAGTCGACCTTCCTGCGCTGCGTCAACCTGCTCGAGCCGGTCGACGCGGGCCGGATCGTGGTCGCAGGCGAGGAGATCACCGGGCGCGGCGTGGACGTGAACCGCGTGCGACGGCGGATCGGGATCGTCTTCCAGGCGTACAACCTCTTCCCGCACATGAGCGTGATCCGCAACGTGACGCTCGCCCCGACGAAGGCGCTCGGCCTCTCGCGCGCGGAGGCCGAGGAGCGCGGGCTCGAGCTGCTGCGCCGCTTCGGGCTCGCGGACAAGCGCGACGAGTACCCCGACCGGCTCTCCGGCGGACAGCAGCAGCGGGTCGCGATCGTCCGCGCGCTCGCCATGCGGCCCGACCTGATGCTCCTCGACGAGGTGACGAGCGCCCTCGACCCCGAGCTCGTCGCCGAGGTCCTGAACGTGATCCGCGACCTGGCCGAAGGCGGGATGACGATGGTGATCGCCACGCACGAGATGGCCTTCGCCCGCGACATCGCCGACCGCGTGTGCTTCCTCGACGACGGCGTCATCCTCGAGGAGGCCCCGCCCGAGGAGATCTTCACGCGGCCGCGAGAGCCCCGCACGCGGCAGTTCCTGCAGCGGATCACGGACGCTGGGCGGCTCTAGCCGAGGTCAGCGAGCCGGCGGCGCCGAAGCCGTCGTGCGTGCCGCGACGACGTGCTCGACCCAACGGGCGAACAGCGCGCGGCCGTGCGCCCGCAGCTCCTCCGCGTGCTCGGCGAGCGCGTCGACGAGCGCCGTCTCCGAGCCGGGGCCGAGCACCTGCGCG
>Ga0210143_1000049_pt1 | contig 22667 bp, 25 predicted proteins | sample MayberryNW_TuleC_2_FD_185527 | JGI IMG/M metagenome (GOLD analysis project Ga0210143, IMG submission 185527) | Wetland microbial communities from San Francisco Bay, California, USA, that impact long-term carbon sequestration - MayberryNW_TuleC_D2... | ecosystem: Environmental > Aquatic > Marine... | reverse complement strand
AAATGAAGATTATAATAATCTTAATGAAAATGAAATTTTAGAAAATTCCAAAGAGTTAAAGTGATGTAGTATGATATTCTTTAGCGAAGATTAATGATTACTGGTTTATTTTATAATTATGGAACTTAACATATATTGAATCAGTATAAAGAAATATCATTTGTCATTAATCAAAGTTCAGCAGATCTTTTGACATAATAAATCCTTATTCTCGAAGATTTATAATAGAGATATTTATGGAATATATTAAAGGTAAGATTATCATTAAGTAATTTAAATTTCTTTAATCTGTTTAAATTATTAAAAAGTCATATTTTACAAGAATAGAAAGAATGTTAGAAGCTAATAAAAAAATATAATTGTTATTTTTACTGGCTTTTAAGATTATTTATTTCTATTAACTTAATTTTAAATTATTATTTTTTGTAATTATAGTATTATATACATACAAAAATCAAAATATGTCTTGTTATATATATTAGAAAGTTTGTAACACATTTTTATATCCCGAATAAATGGTAGTAATCCACAGCAAAACTTTTCGCTTCTTTGAATTCTATAGGAGGGGTGATTATATCATGCTGTTCCCTAATGGATAAATGTATATAGTCTTTCAATTTCAGTAATTTACACTATTTTGGACAGAACAAAGTATCACCATCTGTATATACTCCATGTTTTCATTATTAAAAAATTTATGATCAAGAATTTTTTCAGCAATAATCCTTATTTCTCACTATCATATGTATAATCTAATATAGAATTATATAGTATTGTATGAAGTAATAAGGAGAAATTCTTAAGGCCATTGTGGTGAAAGTTTCATCTATTAAGAATACAGTTACTAGTTCCCTTTTGCAATTTTGGTAAGAATTGAACACGTGAATTTAATTGTAATATAAACACTAATTCTATTTTCTTATCAAAGACTCTATTTATCGACGCTTACTAATAGAACGTTCACTCCTAAATCCATTCTATTTTAAAGCCATTTACAGATATGATAGGTAATATCTATAATTTCGAGCTACCCCTTGCAAAAATACATATTTTTACTTTGAAAAATAGTAGTAAAATCATTAGGATTACTCGCTTTTTAAGCTTAAACTTAAAATATCAAATCAGTTTAATAAGGATCAACTTAAAACAGATTTTTCACTTTTTAATCACATAAACTTAAATAATTTTGAAAAAAGATTTAATTGAAAGAGGTCATTTCTAGATTGAATAATTCTTTATCTATTTCACAACTCAAGAGATTAGATAATTTTCATTTACATAAACTGAATACTACTAAAAACCAATTTGAAATTTATTCAGACATCTTTAATTTTTTCGATTCCACTTTTATTTTTGAATCTCTCTCAGGTCCTGAAGAGTTAGCAGAAACATCTATAATTGGCTTTAATCCGAGTTTCACTGTAAAATGTAATTCAAAAAACTTAATTATGTGTAATAGAAATAAAAAAATAGTAAAAATACTTAAGGTGAGGGAACCATTATCCCAATTACGTTCTATCTTACCAAAAATATTGTTATCTCATAATAAATATAGATTTATTGGAGGAGCAGTAGGTTACATTAGTTACGAAGCTATACGCTTTTGGGAAAACTTACCTGCTCCAAAGAAAAAAATACTAAACTTCCCCTTGTTTGAGTTTGGTATTTTCACAGATGGAATACTCTATGACCATAAGCAGAATCAATCTTATTATTTTCATAATGGGACGGAATCTCAAATAGAGAAACTAAATAAAATATTAAATAGTAATACTCACACCCTTGATAACAATGAACTGAAGAATAAGAATAGTTATCTTGAACTAGAGCTTAATGCGAGCCACGTTCGATGTTCTGTTCCACAAAGAAACCTCACTAAAACAGAATTCATAAAAATGGTAAGAAAGGCACAAAGATATATATATGATGGAGATATTTTTCAAGTAGTTTTATCAAAAAACTTCAAATTTAATATTGAAGGAAATCTACTTCGAGTTTATTCATCATTGCGAAAACTAAATCCATCCCCATATATGTATCTCTTTAAGATTAACAAAAGATGTATAATAGGATCCAGTCCAGAAATGCTTCTTAGAGTTACCGGAAAAGTAATTGAGACCTTTCCAATAGCTGGAACGAGACCAATTGGTCAAGACGAGGAAGAAACTACAAAACTTGGTGAGAGTCTATTAAAAGATGAGAAGGAATTAGCCGAACATACCATGTTAGTTGACCTTGCACGAAATGATGTAGGTCATGTGTCTGATTACGGTTCTGTAAATGTAAAATCCTTGATGGAAGTTAAACGTTTTAGCCACGTACAACACATCGTATCACATGTTGTTGGAAATTTGTCAGATAACTTTGATGTGTTTGATGCTTTAAAATCACTCTTTCCTGCGGGTACGGTTTCAGGAGCACCCAAAGTTAGGGCTATGGAGATAATAAATGAATTGGAAAAAGAGAGAAGAGAACCATATGCAGGGGCTCTTGGTTATTTCTCTTTCAACGGATGTTGTGATTTTGCTATAACAATTAGATCAATTTTCATACATGGAAAAAAGGGATACATACAATCAGGTGCTGGAATAGTAATGGACTCAATTCCTTCAAATGAATGGGAAGAAACAGAAAGGAAGGCAGAAGCGATGATGTCGGTTTTAAAAGATATAAAGAATCATACTCATAAGCGTAAAATAAGTTCTTAAAATACTTCAAAAAAAGTTAATAAAATTGATTATGTTATTTTTTCCAAATTTTAATAGTGAATTATTGATAAATATTTTTAGGTGGTTTAGAGAATCTGTTTTTAGTATTCATATGATATTCCATTGATATTGATGAGTCTTTTTGTCTACCGGTCAAAATGCCAACCACAACATCATCATTTTTAATGATTTCTTTTTCTTTTAATTTTTTAATTCCTGCCGGAACTGCTCCAGAGGCAAGTTCACAGTCAAATCCATTTAGACCTACAACTGACATTCCGTCCATCATTTCACTATCATTCACCTGAATTACTAATCCATTAGTAAACCATAATGCTCTCAACCCTTTAACAATATTAGACGGTTTACCAATTTGAATAGCAGTAGCCCTAGTTTTAGGAAGGATATTTTTATCCTTCTTATATTGATAATATCGTTGAATTTTCTCAACATCAGGATTACCATCATTCCAATGGAGTTGCGTATTTTCAAATTTACCGTTAACTAGTTCATATAAAGTATTTGCACCTTCTGAATTAACAACTGCAATCCTGGGGATTTTTTTTATCCACCCCCATTGATGTAATTCCATTAATGCTTTTCCGCAACTAGATGTATTTCCTAATGCGCCACCAGGATAAACTATCCAATCCGGAGGAGTCCATTCTAAATGCTCTAATGCCCTATAAATAATGGTTTTTTGGCCTTCTATTCTAAATGGATTAATAGAGTTTACAGTATACCCCTTTGAAATGTTGGAATATTCTAAAGAAGATTGTAATGCATCATCAAAATTTCCATCAACTTGAATAACTTGAGCCCCGAATTGAAAGGCTTGACCTAATTTACCAGGTGCTATTTCCCCCTTAGGAATAAAAACATCACATTCCATGTTCTCATTAGAAGCATACATTGCTGCTGAAGCCGAAGTATTACCAGTAGAAGCACAGATCAATGACTTTATTTTTAACATCTTTGCATGCGTAACTGCAGATGACATACCATTGTCTTTGAAAGATCCACTGGGGTTGTAACCCTCAGGTTGAAGAAATAAATTTTCATTTGGAAGGTCCACAAAATTTGCAACTTTCGACATATTATAGGGCTTAGATAATCTTCCCTCCGCACCATCGAGAGAAACTAGTACATCTGAACATTCTCTGATGTTTTCAGTATCTATTTCAGGAAAATTTAATAACTCTCTAAATCTCCACACGCCGCTTTCATTGTATATATTTCCGTTAGGATTTCTTCTTTGATAAAATATTCCGATTAATTCCTTTGATGGTCGGGATGGATAAAGAATATCGAGAAATGAACCACAAGAACACTGGTAATTATTATATATGATTTCATATGTCAAACCACAATTCGGATTAATACACTTTTTTACAGCATGATTCATTCGAATAAATCATTAATTTTATCTTATTTATATTATTCCTGGTTATTCCAATTCATGCAACCTTTGAGATTATTTGTTAGGTCTACTTAATCTAATTAATTAATTATTAAATTCAAGTAACAATAATACTTTAATAGATAATCTATTGAGAAAAAATTCTTAAAAAATAATTATCATTTTCTTTTAAAAGATATATTCTACTTCTTTCCTTTTTTTTCATACATTTTGAGGATTTGTTGAATAGCCCCATCCATATCCTCTTCAAGAACATCAGGAGAGATTGATCGCTTTAAGAGGTTATTAATGGTACTAGATATTTCAGTACTCACCTCGTCAAAACTATCCATATCATTATAGCTTTGTTGATATAACCTTTTAAGTTTCATAGCATTAAGTTGAGTTTGATCATTAAGGGAAATACTATATTCTCTATTATTTACTTTAATCTTTTTTTCTTCCATAAGATCATCCCTATGTCAAGCATTTAAAAAACTTTCTATGGAAAATTTATATTTTTTACTTATAAATAATATAACTATTTATTAATTTAGAAATGAATAGTTTTTTTAAATAAAATCAAACAAATGAAAGTTTTCAAGCCTATGTAAATGTAGGGATTCAATAAACAAAAAACGTATTTTCACTATTAATTGTAAATATAAAGATTTTAAAGAAGTTAATTAATTATTTATAAATGTTCATTTCTTTATTACTCCAATTCTATATCAAAAAATTATAACCTTTATTTTCCTTGGATGCTAAAGATTTTCATAAATGGAAGAAGATTATTCTTCTCATGAAAATTCATATTGTAATGATCTTTTTTTTTTATTAAAAGAGATTATAATAAAAGAGAAAGCTCACGGTCTTTTGCTATCAGGCGGCTTAGATAGTAGTATCATAGCTAGTCTTCAAAAACCAGAATATACTTTTACTGTTATTCTAGATGGTTCCCATGCCTCAGACTATAAATACGCAAAATTAATGGCAAAAAAATGTGGCTCTAGTCATATCACAATTAAAATAAAAACTTTGGAGTTACTACAAATTGAAGAAAGAATCATAGAACTATTTCGCACTTTTGATCCTATTTTTATTCGCAATTCTAGCGTTATTTTTGCTGGAGTACAAAAAGCTAATGAAATAGGAGTAAGAACCCTTCTGACTGGAGATGGTGGGGACGAATTATTTGCAGGCTATAACTATTTAAAACGATATTACAAAGATACTCGAAAGTTAGAATATGAGGTCAAAAGATTATGGGATATAATGCATTTTCCTTCAGAAACTATCGGTAAATTTTTTGATATTAAAATAACCTCTCCATATCTCGATGTAAAATTTATGGAATTTGCAAAGTCTATAGATATATCAATGAAAATAGGTCTGTATAGAAATAAATTATGGGGCAAATTTATATTGAGAAAGTGTTTTGAAAAATCTTATCATCACGAAAAGCATGCTTGGAGAATAAAAGAGGCTCAAGAAGAAGGATCAGGATTTTCAAGAATTACAGACTATCTGGAAAATCAAATCTTTACAAATCAGGAATTTTTAGATGAAATTAGAAGAATAAAAATGATTGAAAAAGTTAAAATTCGTACTAAAGAACATTTATTTTATTATCTAACTTATAGAAAATATTTTCCTCCACCACGATTACAAAAAGATTTAGTAAAACAAAAAAGGTGTCCAGATTGTAACGGTATATTTATATGGGGGGGGAGATTTTGTAGAATATGTGGAGCATATCCAGTCAATCCTATTCTTAGTTCAGAATAAACATAACTTAATGTCTTCGGTACTGTTAAATATTTTTTATATGATATTTATTAACTTTTATTACTACTAAAAATATTATTAACTTTTAATAACTGTGAGTTGGTATTTTTTAGAATTTTTCTTGAATAACTCTTTTAACTAATGATTTTTAAGATTATATATTATTACTAATTTAGATTTCATTGAATATTTCGTAAGCTTCATTTCCTTTCTAAGTAGTATAAAATTATAGAATATAATTTAGCTTTAACTATGAGGTTTATTGTCTATGCTTGATTTACAAAATATACAATTGATCAAAAATTCATTTATTTATTACTTTACCAGCTGTTAAGTATAGTTACCTTTTAGATTGTATCTCCAGTTACAGGAGCTATAGTTACAATCTCATTTTTAAACAAATTTGTTAGAGAATTTTTGGTGAATAGATAGCCGATGTCATTTAACAAAAGATGGGTCAAACCAACTACTAATCAAGGAGTTACAAATAAACTTCTTGAGAATAAATTTATGGATAATATAAAATCCCCTGTTCCTCTAAAACCTAAAATAGAAGATGCTCAAAAAAAATTACAGCTACAAATTTCTAAATTGGATGGTATTTCTAATAAAATGCATGAAAAAGATAATTTAATTTTTAAAAGGATTGTTTATGCAATGCAAAATCATGATAGCCAATATGCAAAAGTATTATCAAATGAACTGTCTCAAATTAGAAAAATGGATAAGATGGTGTGTTCAGCAAAACTTGCAATGGAACAAATCCAATTAAGATTGAATACAATTACTGAATTAGGAGATGTAGTTGTTACATTGAGTCCAGCAATGTCTGTAATAAAAGGCATTCAAGGAGGCCTATCTTCTATGATGCCAGAAGCTGACCAATCTTTTGGACAAATATCTGATCTATTGTCAAATATCATGAATGATTCCTCACAAATACCAAATACAGAAATCTCTGGAACAGGTATGATATCTGAAGACTCGATGAAGATATTAGAAGAGGCTAGCATGGTTGTAGAACAAAGCATGAAAGACAAATTTCCTGATTTACCTTCCTCGTCAGATATAGATCAAGAAAGTTCAGAAGCATCAATATATTAAAGATCTGAAAATATTATCTATCTAATTTAGAAATATTTTCTATTTTCTTTTTGATTCTCGAAATTGTAGGATAACTATATCCTTTCTCCCTATAATTTGTGATCATTTTTTTCCAATTGTCTAATCTCCATTGCGCTTGTTCTTTACTTAACATATCCGTCTCCTTTTTTATTATGCTCTTTCTTCCGGGAAATAAATATCCTCCAGTCTCAGCAGAGTATCTCTTATATGCAAATCTTAAACCGAATAAGAACATATCTACAGGAAGAGTCTTCAGATAGAATGTAAATTCCTCGTATGTTTCATCGGAGACATTAATATTTATTTCTAGTGTTTTCATAAGTTCTTTTTTGAGAATTATCTTTTTATGTCTTTCTAGATTACTTGTCTGAACAAAAATTCTCTAATTATAATTAGGGCCCAAGAAACAATCTTTCTATAATATTGTTTTAAAAATTTATTATAATCTTATTTTGAAGTCGCCTTCAAAAGTTTACCAGAATATTGATTCTATTTTTATATTTATTTTTTTATTCAAATTATGTACTGGTAACATATCATATTATATTATATTTCTTGCCTAATTTGTCTAGACAATTAATAACATATTTTAAATGTGTCTCTTGTAATGATGTATTAAGAGAGATCCTTAAGCGGGCTTTTCCTAATGCTACTGTTGGAAATCTAATTGCTTGGATAAATATACCTTTTTTAAATAACTCTTTTGAGAAATTGGAAGCGATTTTCTCATCACCAATAATAATAGGAATTATTTGACTAGATGTAGTACCTATATTAAATCCTAATTGAGTTAATTGATCTATAAACCATTTTATTTTAATAAAAAATTTTTGTTGAATATTTTTATTTTTTCTTAAATAAGAAACTGCAGTAATTGCAGCTAGACACAAATGTTCTGGTATTGCAGATGTATAAATAAATTGTCTAGATTTATTAATTAATATTTCTGTAATTAGATTAGACGAGGCCACATACCCACCAAAACATCCCAACCCCTTACTTAAACTACTAATGTGAATATCGACATCGTTTTCTACTCCAAAAGATTCTGGGATTCCGCCATTATTACCAAAATTTCCAAATACAAAATCAGAATGTGCATCATCTAGTATTAAAATTGAATCGTATTTCTTAGCCAATTCTGTTAACATATCGAGTCTTGCAATGTCTCCATCCATACTAAAAACTCCTTCGGTCACAATGATCTTTTTGGTATGAGAATGTTTCAGCAATTTCTCTAGATGATCAACATTATTATGTTGAAAAATCTTAATATTATTTGATTTTGATAGACGACATGCATCAATAATACTGGAATGGTTGAGGCTATCGCTGAAAATAGTATGTTCTTTTGTAGATATCGTCGTAAGGACTCCAAGATTTGCCATGTAACCTGTAGGATAAATTAGAGCATTTTCCGAACTGCGGTGCTTCGCTAATATTCTCTCTAACTTTATAACGTTTATACTAGTTCCTGATATTAACCGTGAACTGCAAGGAGACACCTGTTTTAGAGAATCTCTTATTTTAGATAAAATAGTAGTATTTTTAGATAGACCTAAGTAATCATTAGAGCCTAAATTAATTACCTTTTTTTTTCCCAGATAAAACGAATTATCCTTTAATTGTGTTATTGATAGTTCACGATAAAGATTTTTTTCTCTATATTCTTGTAATTGATCATATAGATGATCATACTTCGAGGCCAATTTCTTTTATCATTTCTAAATCTTTATTTTGGTCATTTCCACCTGTAGTAAGATATCCACCACTTATTATTCCATTAGCACCGGCGTGAAGTGCATTTCTCCCATTATCTTCAAAATATACCTCTCTTCCGCCTGCTATTTTTAAAATCGTTTTTGGCATAATAAACCGCCATACAGCTATTGTTTTAATAATATCTTGATTGGTTAACGGATTGTTGTACATAAGTGGCGTTCCTTCTCGAGAAATTAAAATATTTATAGGAACCTCATCTGGATGCAGCTCTGCTAGTGCAAAAGCTAACTCTAGTCTTTGTTCCTGACTTTCTCCCATTCCTATTATTCCGCCACAACAAAGTTCCAGTCCTGCCTCTTTAACAATTTTTGCAGTACTTATTCTGTCCAGGTAGTCATGCGTTGTACATATCTTAGAAAAATAACTTTTTGCTGTTTCTAGATTGTGATTATACCTTTTTACTCCTAAACTTTTTAATCTCTTCGCTCGTTGTAGAGTCATAAATCCCAAGGAAACATTAACATCAATATCTATACTATCTTTTATTTTTGATATGGCTTCACAAATTTGTTCAAAATCTTTTTCAGGTGGAGACCTGTATGCGCAAACCAAGCAAAAGCTTTTAGAACCTTCATTTCTGGCATTTCTTGCGAGTTCTATTAGCTTTTCAGTAGGTAAGAGTTGATATTTATTTATTCCAGTATTATAAAACGATGATTGGGCACAAAATGAACAATCTTCAGGGCAACTCCCAGATTTTGCATTAACTAATGATTCAACATCTACAATAGTCCCATTTAATTTCCTGGTTATTATATTGGCACCTTTGGCAAGAGTCGACGTGTCCAACAGCATTAACGCGTGGCCTTCTTCAATAGATACCTGTTGATTATTGAGAACCTTTTCAATTATAGCGCTAATAAAAGAATCTTCAGTATTGTTAGAGCTGTTATTACTTATCAAGCCACGGCTACTCATATTCTATATTTTTCAAAACCTATACTTAATCGTTATTTTTAATATTACATTTCTAAACTCGAGTTTAGAAAGATTTTTACTTTTATAATTCTTTATCATTACATATCATCGTTTCCTGAAGCACTATAGAAACGAATTTTTAGGGAATATAAATTCATTAAATATTACTTCACTGTTTTTTTATTGAAACACTATCGCTCTCAATTACAAAACATCGACTTTGTTAAAACAATGAGAAAATAACGATTTTCGTTGTTTTTATATTCACTTTATTAAGTTTAAAAAGGGACCGGTTTTTGAAATGAACAAAAATTAGATCCCTTTTTTTACTCTTATAATATATCATTAAATAAGTTCAAAAAAGATAGGATCATTTTTGCATCCTATTATCTTGATTTCTTAACCTAAGAATTGATATTTCGGTTATTGTATTCGAATACATGAAATATGCTATGGCATATCTGCGTGTAAGCACTGAAGAGCAAACTGTTTTGACTCAAAAAATTGCCATAGAGAATTGGGCAAAGGAGCACGAATACCAAATTTTATATTTTTTTGAGGACCCTTCAGTAAGTGGAAAAATTCCCGCAACTCAAAGAAAAGGATTTAATGAAATGATCGATGTTGTAAAGGCTGCAGCAATAGATGCAATTTTAGTTTATGAGTTATCTAGAGTAGGCCGAACATTTTGGGATACCTTAGATGCTATCAAGGCGATTGAAAAATACTGTCCTTTAATATCGTGTTCTCCAAAAGAATCATTTTTACAGACCACGGATTCAAGCATAAGAAAATTGATGATTGGTATTCTAACTTGGGTGGCAGAGAGGGAGAGAGATATCCTTGTACAAAGAACAAAGGACGGTATGATTAGAGCAAAGATCTCTGGAAAAGAAATAGGTAGACCACAAAAAATCCTTAATAAAAATAATCTAATACATCTTTTGTCTCAAAATTTACCGAAGTCAAAAATTGCACGTGAACTAGGAGTCTCTAAAGCAACTCTCTATAAAGAATTTAGAAGATTACATGTGATTTACAAAAATAAAAGTTACTAAAATTATCTTAATTATTTTATATTTTAATGACTATTTTTTAGTTAAAGAATATATTAAAATCTTTCTTAATGATAAATAAGGATTTTATATTTATAATCTTTCTAAACTCGAGTTTAGAAAGAAAGTATAAATGTCAAAATTAATTTATTGTGATATTTCCTTATCAAGCAAATATAATATTTCATAAGATGCATCTATAATGATATCCAATTGGGCTCTGGGTATTGCAAGGGGTGGAATGATCGTTAGAATATTTCCCAATGTTCTAAGATAAACTCCTCTTTTCAACGATTCTTTCATGATATAATAGTTGATGGGTGAATCTTTAACAAAATTTAAAGATTTTTTACCATTAACCAAATCAATTCCAGTCAATAATCCTTTATGTCTAATTTTTGATACTATATTCAAATCGTAGAACTTATTGAGTCTTTTTTGTAAGTAAATACTATTTTGTTGTATTTGGACTATCAAATTTGTTTTTTTATATTGGTCAATATTTGTAATACATGCTGCACATCCTACAGGATGTCCCGTATATGTATGCCCATGAAAAAATTGTTTGTTATCTTTATAATTTCCTAAAAATGCTCTATAGATTTTATTAGTAGTAAGAGTTACAGCAATAGGGAAATATCCACCATTTAACGCTTTACCATAACATACAATATCAGGTATAGATTTTTGCTTTTCGTATTCTATCATATTACCCAGCCTGCCAAATCCTGTTGCAATTTCATCCAAAATTAACAAAACATCGTATTTTTTGCATAATTCAGCAATCTTTTTTTGGTAATTACGTGGATAAATAGAAACACCTCCTGCTATTTGTGCTCCACTCTCCATTATCAAAGCAGAAATCTGACTAGAGTATTTCTTCAATTTTTTTTCTGTTAGGTCTAAACATTTGTCTACGATATCTAATTCAACTTCATATTTGAATTCATAATCCTTAGGTGAAGGAACACGAAATGTCTTTAAAAGAATCGATTTGTAGGATTCAAAAAAATTGCCAACGAATCCAACAGACATAGTACCTATGGTATCTCCGTGATAACCATTTTTTAAAGATAAAAAAAGATGTTTTTTAGAATTATTATTTTTATTTTTCCAATATTGAGTCGACATTTTTAATGCGATTTCAATTGCAGTTGAGCCATTATCGGAATAAAAAACTTTATCCATACCTTTGCATAATTTAATTAATTTTTCTGCGAGAATTACAGATTTACTGTTTCCTAGTCCAAAGAGAGTAGAATTAGGTAGCGTACTTAACTGTGTTTTCATTGATTTAATTATGGGATTTTCTCCATAACCCCATACATTTGACCACATACTAGCTACTCCATCTAGAATTTTCTTCTTGTTTTGATCAATGAGATAAAAATTATCTCCCTCAATTATGATTTTATTACTTCCTCGATTCCATATTTTCATTTGTGTGTAAGGATGCCAGACATATCTTTTGTCATTCAAATCTAATAAGTAATTATTACTTTTGTTAAACAACTTTGTAAATGGATCTCAAACCATATTAAGATAGTTATTTTAAGAAATAGCATCAACAATTATAATGTAATTATGTAAAATTTATTAAAAATCGAATATTAACTTAAGGCTTGTTGATTTCCTTTTGTAAAGTACTATTTTTGATTTTTTCTTTTCGTTTTGTATTAGATTTGTTCCATAGAATTATTGCTTCAATTAACGCTTCTTGAATTGCACCTCTATAAAATCCTTTAGAAGTAGCAATTTTTTTTCTGAATTTTTCATTCAAATTTTCATCTAATTCAAATGTTATTTTTACCATGTTATTAAATGGATTGCCATGTTATTATAGTTTACATTTTTACATTTTTACATTTTTACATTTTTACATTTTTACATTTTTACATTTATATGTCTAAAGATATTATATACTAAGTTGCGTTATTCAAATTTTTAATTTTAATATCAAATGTAATTCTACAAAAATTCTGGTTTTGAGCATCAAAAGATAGAAAATTATTAAAAATATGGTATAATTATGAATATTTCTAAAAATAGTATTAAGTAGTTAAAGAATAAAAATATGATCAAATTTTATATGTATAGGTTTATTTTTTAGGACAATAAGAATAGGAAAATAAGAATAATGATGATATAAAGACTTACCACTTCCAAAGATATTCTGAACTAACGAAAAGAGAATTTAATAGTGATCCATTAGATGAAAATTGTTGATAAGAATAAAAAAACTATTATGAAGTGAATTACAGATTCTTTTTAAAATTGCTCACTTACCTTTAGATCTAATTTCGTTCAGATATTGGCTCATTTACCAAAATATTTAATCCATTAGATATCTCTTGGAGATTTACTGTAACATTTGTTAGGATATTTAAAGTTGACATATTATCCCTAGACTCGATTGCACTCTTAGATTGAACAATGTCATCACCTGTATTTTTTATCAAATTTATTAGTTTCAGATATAAAACAGATTGTTCTTCATTGTTCTTGATAGTCTGAGGGCTGGCATTTCCTGCATTTATTGTAATAAGAATAATGGGTATAAAATGAAAAAAATAATATTCGGGTATTAAAATATCTCATAACATTCAAGTAGATTTGCTAATTATATAAATTTTTCAAAGAAAGATAACTTTATATATTTTAATATAAATAAAGGTAACTTTAATTACTTGAAATATTAAGATGAAAATTCAGTTGTAAGTTCTGAATCGAACACTTCATTTTTTGAATATGTTCTTCCCCAAAAGTTCCTATTCTTCAATTAATAACATATAACAGATAAAATCGATCACCTCAAATAAATTTTAACAAATAAATTTAATATTATAAGAAAACTAACAATTAAACAACACTTCAAATATTAGTAAGATTTTGATCATAACCAATTTTAATTTAGGAATTATAAGGTCTTAATAATTTTATATTTTTCCAAGATATTTGCAATTTTTTTTGCAGTTGGTTTTTTTATAAATGGTATTGTTGCTAAAACTTTAGATCCTGTCAACTCTTCTATTACAATCTGGAGATTCTTATTAATTAATTTATAATAAGATTCTGAAAAATTATACTTGTTGTTTAATATTATTCCAAGAATTTGTAGATTAAATTTTATACTTAAACAATGTGTCATTATAATATGGTTTATAGATCCTATTTTGTTCGACATTATTAATATTATTGGAACATTTATTATAGATGCTAAATCAGCGACAAAAAAATTTTCACTTAACGGAACCATCAGTCCTCCTATTCCCTCAACTATTGTAAAATCATGCCTTTTTTCGATATCTTTGTATTTTATTAAAATTTCTTGCTTATCTATATCCTCATTTAATTTTAAGATCTTTCTTGCCAAATAGGGAGCAGTAGGTAATGGAGAATAATAAGGATTAATTATTTCATCTTTATCTTTGCTCCCACTGGACTCTCTTAGTATTTTTGAGTCTAATGACTTGAATTGTCTAGAGTATTTGCTAATTCCACTAGCAAAAGGTTTCATCACACCCACGTTAAATCCCTTTCGAAATAGTAAATTAGCTAATCCTGCTGAAATAGTAGTTTTCCCTACTTCAGTATCAATGCCTATTATGAATAATCCCTTACTTTTCATCTGTTTATTATTAAATATCTCTATAATTAATTATTTATGATAAAATTTTTCATTTATAACATAGGTAAAAATTTGAATCCTTTATGTTTAGTATCATTTAAAAATTTATCTATATCTACTAATATTTCATTAAATGGAACATAATTCGGATTAATTTTTTTCATATTATGTTTACTATCATTATTATTATAATCATTATAATAATTTTCATTATTTTCATTTTTGTTTCCAAATAAATGATGAGAATATTCTTCTTCTTTATTCATATATATTATATAATTTCTATGGTAATGAGTTACAGGCGTTGATGAGACTATCCAAATATTTGCAGTATTAGGTTGAAGAACATTTAATCTATTAATATATTCGAGCGTAGATGAATCTTTATCGAATTTTATTATTATAGCTTTTTCGGGATCTTTAAGGAATGTCTTAATGTCTGGTATCACCAGGTCAATTTCTATATCATTTAGCGTAATTTTCCTCTGCGAAGGTAAAGAAGATGTTGTCAGGAGAAAGTGTAAGAATGCTTCGCAGAGAGAAGATAGTAGTTTTTTGTTGACATTGAAATTATGAACATTCACCCCATTAGGTTTTTTTAGATAAATTGATTCTATAGTTTTTTTCAGTATTTCTTTTATCTTAGGAATAGAAGTATTTATATCATTTTGAAATTCTATTTGTATTCTTTCTTTACCTAAATTATTTAAAACGGAATACAAGTTATCTTTGATATCCATATACTCATTATTGATAGGTTTATTAAATATCTTAATGTAAAAAATTCATGAAAAAGCTTGCTAATATTCTTTTATTAATTTCTCTTGGATTGCTAATAATTTACGGTATAGATGTAATGGTTGCAGCACAATCTGAAACAAATGCAGTTAGAGGAGGAGGAGAGGGTTTTCTTCCACTCAATGAAGCTGTACGAGGAAGTATTTTTGGAGGCGGAGCCGTTGCATTATCTATAATAGGATTTGCACTTGGTCGAAAAGAACCGAACAAGACAATACCTATCTTACTATTTATTAATGGAGGATTGATCATCTTGGGATTACTTATTATATTGACTATGGCTAATTTCGAAATAGATCAAAAAACTCTGCGAACAATCGGTTCAACAATGTTATTGGGAGGAATATTAATCGCATTAGGAATAGCCAAAATTGTAATAGACAAGAAAAAATTAACTTCCAAATAAATTTTTCCTTTGGTTCGTTTATTTTAGTAATTAAAAATAATTATCAAATATGATATAAGATTAAACAAAAAAACATTAAAGTGCGTCTGTAATTTTTTAATTCTAAAAGAAAGAAGATTACCGTTTTCTTTTCTTTAAAAAAAATTCTTTAGTCAAAAACTATTACATCTAACGCTATTGCATCTGCTAAAAGATCAAGGTGTCGAGTTGCAACAATATAACCATTTTTAATTTCATTTTGTGCAATCCATCTATTTGACGAGGAAAAGAGACGTTCTCTTTTTATCCTTTTTTCTAATTCTTCAACATCTAGTTCAATTTCTTCGATTTCTTGGGTACTGTTATGTTTTGTCATTAAGATTATTTTTCTAACAAGTACCCTATTGCCAAATCTTTGAGAATAATCACGAGCGTTATCATCTATGTCTTGTAACTTTATTTTCATTTGATATTTATTTAATGCATCTCGGCTTGTCAACAGTCTCTCATCCACAAAACGATCGTAACTCAATAAAAATAAACTAAGTATATAGATATATTAATTATTCACAATTTTGAATTCATAAAATATTTTTTTGTCAATAAATCCACACTTTTTTATTCTTACTATTTTTCCTTCAATATTACCTATATTTTTTTTGTTTTCTGCTAGAGATCCAATGAGTATTATTTTATCTAATTCTACTAATATCATTATTGTATTTGCATTATTGTGATTCATCTTATTAAAAAAAAATTCTAGTATCTGTCCTTTTTTATTTTTGTAATCTTTTATTGCAAGATTACCAAGACAAACCCTACAATAATTTGTAGGAGGCCAAACAGTCTTTCTACATTCATTACAATACGGTAGTACAAACCTTCCGTTTTCTATATGCTCAAGAAATTTTTGATGATTATTTTTCTTTTTTTGCATAGCCTCATATTTGTCCCATTAGAAATATTTTACAGTTTTACTCAATGATTAATCTCCAATATAAGCACTGTGCCAGAAGTACCAGCAGCTGCTAAGTTATGTATTAGTCCTATCTTTGGATAATTTTTAAACTGTAAATTATGTCTCTTTTTACCTGTTAATTGTTCAAAAATTTCTACTGTTTGTGCAATTCCAGTAACACCGATTGGATGACCACATCCAATTATGCCTCCACGTAAGTTTATAGAAATTTTATTTTGATAAACAAATTTTCCTCCTTCTCCTTTCTTGACAAAACCAAGATCTTCATATCCAATTATTTCCAAAATAGAGAAGGCGTCATGAATTTCTGCGGTATCTACGTCTTTAGGGGAAATCCTAGCCATTGTATATGCTTGTCTGGCTGCAAATCTTGCTGAACCTTGTGAAAAAATATCTGTAATCGTATTACTAAAACTTGCAGAATTGGTTTGTTGGCCAATTCCTTTGATCAAAACTGGAATCAGTTCGCTATTTCTTTTCTTGGATATTACTTTAGACTTGAAAAAGGCAAGTTTTTCCTCTGCGATAAGCAGGATGGAGGAACTACCTTCACAAATAGAACAACACTCTAATAATTTCAGAGGTTCAACAAGAACTCTAGAATTTAAAACTTGTTCAAGATTTACAGATTTATGCCTATTAAATGCATTTTTGTTGTTTTTAGCCTTAAGATAATTATTTACAGGAATTTGACAAATTTGCTCTTCTGTAGATCCAAACCTTTTCATATGAATTTTCTTAAAAATTGAACCCCAAAATATTGGTAGAGTGAATTGACCCCTAGATAAATCGCTAGATAGAACCTTTCCTACAGTATTAGATTTTTCCACTCCAATAATTAAAGCAGAATCACATAATCCAGATGAGATGTAGGAAAATGCAGAAATTATTGCATTGGTACCAGAATTACATAAATTGTCAATTCGATGAGAAATCTTTGGGGTAACTCCTAACATCTCTGAAATTATGCTAGATAAATATTGATCCGAAGAACATGATGATACTATCAAAGCGTCAACCAAGTTTCTTGGAAATCCTGTATCTTTCAGTAACTTCACCGCTGATTCTAAAGCAATTTGGGGAATGTCGTTATCCGTTTCTTTTCTAAATTCGCTAGTGACCCCAGCTACTATAGACACTTTTCTCAACTAAAATGTAGAGATTAATTCCCTAATTGAATTTTCTGTATTATTTCCAACAGGGTTTATTTGGATTATGGGTAAAGATATTCCACTTTGCTTAAATTCGCTCAAAGATTTTAGACATTCATCCCTTGTACCTGATATTGTCAAAGAAGTGAGCATTTTATCAGAAACGAAATTATGAATATTTACAAGCCCCTTCTTTTTGTATTCTTCAGTAATATTTTCTACTTCTATCTCAAATCCATTTTCTCGTAAAAATTTATTATAATATTTTCCTATTGCAACATAAAAGGCAAGAGTCTTTGCTGCTCTTAATCGGGCGTAGTCTGGATACTTATCGGACACGGCAGTAATAAATGCACAACAAATCTCAAAATTTTTATTACCTGAGAATTTCAATTTCTTTTTAATATTCTTAACAGCTTTCGGTAATTCATTTTTTGGTCTTAAGTAGAGCAAAACACCATTCGCTAATTGACAAGAAAGATCTATCATTTTATCATTAATCGCTGCAATATATATTGGAGGATTTTCTCTAGGTGGTTTGAATAATATTTTAAAGTTATTAATCTTATAATATTTTCCAACAAAAAATACCTTCGTTCCCTTCATAACTAATTTAACACATTGTAGATATTCTCTTAGTTTTTCAATCGGATAGTTAAATTTTATTCCATGCCAATTTTCCACTAATGCAGGAGTACTCACTCCTAATCCCAACACCGATCTGTTATTGGATAGTATATCTAACGTTGATATTCCCATTGCCACTGTAGCTGGAGTTCTGGAATGTATACTTATTATTGCTGTACCAAGTCTAACTCTTTTTGTTACTTGAGATAATGCACCTAATGATACAAAGGCTTCTCTTCCCCATGATTCTGGAACCCATAATGAATCTGTATTTTCTTTTTGTTCTATTTTTTTTGCAAATTTTAAAATAGCGTCAACTGATAAAAGCGTACCAATATTATATCCTATTCTGGAACTATCTTTCATACTAAATTTGAAGATTGAAGTTCCTTTGCAGCTTCCTCTATATCTTTATGAGAATCAATTGATCTCCAAAAGTTATGATTGAATCTCATGCCTTTTAATTTTTGATCATTAGCCATAGCAGGTAGTGCAGTTACTTCTATGTTTCCATTATCAGGTAAATATTCAAATACATCTTTTGTAAAATAATAAACACCTGCATTTATCCATTTATCCGGAATTTCAGGTTTCTCATCAAATCCTATTACATTAGATTCACCATTAATATTAACGACTCCATATGGACTCCGCAAGGGAACAACTGCAATACTTGATATTTTATCTCCACATAATTTATGAGGGTCAATGTTTGTTAGAATATCGCCATTTGTCATAAAAAATCCCTCATCAGTCGAAGAATTCAAGAGACTAGATGTATTTTTTAGCGCTCCACCCGTTCCAAGAGGATTATCTTCAACTATATAGCCTATATTAATACCCAATTTATTACCACTCCCTAGATAATCAATAATATTTTCTTTCAGGTAACCAACACATATAATTATCTCCTTAATATCATGTTTTTTAAACCATTTAAGTTGCCATTCGATAATCGGTACATTTAATACTTCTATCATGGGTTTTGGTCGATCATTTGTTAAAGGTTTTAACCTTTTTCCTAACCCACCGGCAAGGATAACAGCTTTCATCAGAATAGAATCAAGAATCAGATTATTAAAGATTAATGAATTAAATATATTATTTTTTTATATAACAAAGAGAGAATATAAAAAAACTTAAGTTATTTCTTTCCCTAATAATGCTATCTAATTAAATATCTATTCTAATTAGTGAAGAAAAGAGGTAACATAACTTAATACAATCATCTTTAGTAATAGAGATTAGTAGTAAATAGTAGTATTAAATAAAATTTTTTTGTTAGTGAAAAAAAATAAACGCCGCTGATCAGACTCGAACTGATGACCCACTGGTTAACAGCCAGCTAAGCTCTAAAGCGTTATTCGCTTTAAATTTGCTCTACCATGCTGAGCTACAGCGGCATTCAAATATCATTTTTCTAATCAAAATAAAAATGTTTTCTTATTACAATAAACAATTTAATTTCCCAGAACATTATAATAATAAATTTTTAAAACCCCCTTAATGATTTTTATTTTATCCTAATTTAAAAACTAATGTTTAATTAAAAAGGAAAGTTATATAAATTTTTTATGAAGACATTCCATCTTCTTTAGCGTATAGATATACACCATCTAAAAATACTCTCTGGTCTTTATTTTTGATCTTGGTGGAAGATTCTATATTAGTTGCAGTTTGGGAAACATCTTCTAAGCTGGGGCCTTTAACTATAACATCTTCCCCGGTTACTACGACTTGGGTTAAACCTACAATTTTAGATATACGAGAAGATCTTTCTCCGAAATAATTTTCTACAATGACTTTTTTATCTTTTACCTTGACTGATATTGGAAAATGAGAAAAAATTATTTTAAGTTTATATGTAAAACCCTTTTCTGCTCCTTTTATCATACTAGAAATAATACTTTTTACAGTATTTATTAGCGCCAAATCTTTTCTTCGCTTACCGGGAGGATGAATAATAATCTTGTTATCTTCAAAAATTAGTGTTATCGGTATTTTCGTAAAATCTTTGACGATTTTGCCATTTTTACCTTCCACAATTATTGTATTTTTTTCCTGGGTAACTTTGACATCTTCTGGAATTGTAATCTCTCCAGACTGTTTAACTCCTTTCCTAGTAGACATATCCTATAAGAACACCTCCTAACCCTTGACTCTGAGCATCAGTATGAGACATTATTCCTTTACTTGTCGAAACTAATAATAGTCCGAGGTTATATGCAGGTAAAAATTGTCTTTCCCAATTTAGAAATTCATCCTTTTTTACACCATATCTAGGCGTAATAATTCCACACTTATTTATTTTAGCTAATAATTGGATTCTAAATTTTCCCATTCTATTGTCATCGATTAGTTCAAATTCTCCAATATATCGATACTTTTGCATAACTCTGAGAATTTCGCTAGCAAATTTAGATGTGGGGATAACTAAACATTCTTTTTTTCGTCTAATTTCATTGTTATATAATGTATTAAACAAGTTTGAGACAATATTTAATGATGGCATTTAAAGTTCATTCTCCAACGAATTATTAATCCCATTGATTACTATCATATAATGTTTCTCTCTGTATTTCCTTTGGTTTTTGATATCAATATATATTTTATTCATATTTCTTAAATCCTATGTTAAGTGCTACATCCCTAAAGCATTGCCTACAAAGCATTATATCGTATTTTTGAATTAATCCATTAAACGCGCCACATCTTTTGCACCATCTTTTCCCTTTCCCATGTGGAACTTCTTTTCTACCTGTTTCTGAATATTCACGTGGTTTAGGCATTATATAGCTTCAACTCCAAAATTTTTTTGAAAGAAATTAATAGATTCTTCTTTTGTTATTCGATGGTTCTTACCGATCTTGTCGGGATGTCTTTTCCTTGAAATTCTATAACCAGGTCTTTTCAAAGATATACATACATCCATTCCAAAGATTCCGATATCTGGATTATATTTAATCCCAGGTATATCTATATGTTCTTTAATTCCAATCGAAAGATTACCATTATTGTCTATAGAAGTTCTTTTAAAAGAATTTGATTTGGCGAGAAAGATTCTTTTCAAGAAGTCCAATGCCATTTGTCTTCTTAAAGTTACCATTGCACCGATTGGCTCACCTTTGTGAATACCAAAATCCCTAACAGACTTTTTTGCTCCTCTCGGACTAGGCTTTTGACCAGTCAATTCTTCCAAGGCCATTTTAGCTCTCTCAAAAGGATCCCCAGACTTTCCTACCCCTATATTTATGACAATTTTTTCTATATCTATTCTTTTCATTTTTTCATTTGAATCATTAACATAATCAGACATCTTTAAGTCACTTTTATCTTTGGATTATTATCGCGCTCACTAATAACCATAATCATATCTATCGGAATTTCTAATAATCGAGAGTCAACACTAATTATTACACGTTTTGGAAGAGAAAAAGTTCCCGCTTTTATTTCTTGTATTTTTCCTATACTACCAGCATTATCTCCTCGTGTTAATATAGCAAGACAATCGGCTTGTAATTTCAAAGTTTCCATAATTTCTAATTCTGGTACTTTAACTAAACATGTATCACCAACTGAATAAATAGACTCCGAAATAACGGTTTTACCATCATGGAAACCATACTGAATTTTATTTCCCTTAGTAATACTTTTATTTTTTATTTTTAAAAGTTTTAATGTCTTTTCATTATCGCTTATTTCTATTGGAGATAATAATAAAGACTTGTTAGGAACTAATCTATAAACCTTCTGTTGAGAGGAAACCAACTCAATTGTATCCATCAATCCTACTGCAAAATTAACATTGTATCTAATTATATTATCAATTTTGATTTTACCTGCATTGACAATTTTTTTTGCTTCGTGCATATTTTTTGTGACCTTTAATACGTCTCGTAAAATTACACCGATAGAATATGCATATTTTTTTGCATGTGTTCCTGGGTAAGTCCTTACAATAAAACGCCCTTGTTTTCTATTTATGTCCCAAAATACAGGAGCTAATTGTCGTTTTACAGTAGTTCGTCCTCCTTTATTAGCCATTAATTAATTTCGCTCCATTTGATACATTAAAAACATTTTGTTTTTCTAACACTATCATCATCCTTTGTCCCCCTTATTATCTTGACTATCACTTGAATCACTTACTCTTTTTTGTTGTGGTTTAAGAACCTTTTTAACATTTAGGTTTCTTCTTTTTCGGGGTTTAGTGATATTAGATTTGCTATCTATCCCTTTTTTTTCAGAGTTATCTGGTTTAATTTTTCTAACTACATTAGATCGATTCTTGTCATGCAAGTTTAAGGACGTAATCATAACGTTA
>Ga0210143_1000048_pt1 | contig 22688 bp, 20 predicted proteins | sample MayberryNW_TuleC_2_FD_185527 | JGI IMG/M metagenome (GOLD analysis project Ga0210143, IMG submission 185527) | Wetland microbial communities from San Francisco Bay, California, USA, that impact long-term carbon sequestration - MayberryNW_TuleC_D2... | ecosystem: Environmental > Aquatic > Marine... | reverse complement strand
CCGTCGTCCCACATCGTCCACTCGTGGGTGCCGAGGTTGAGCATGGGCTCGATGGTGAAGGTCATGCCCGGCTCCATCAGCGTGGAGTAGCGCGGGTCGTCGTAGTGCGGGACCACCAGCCCGGAGTGGAAGGCGGTGCCGATGCCGTGCCCGGTGAAGTCGCGCACGACGCCGTAGCCGAACCGTCGCGCGTACGACTCGATGACCCGGCCGACCACGCTGAACGGCCGGCCCGGTCGCACCGCGTTGATCGCCCGCCGCAGCGCCTCGCGGGTCCGCTCGACGAGCAACCGGTCCTCCTCGGCGACGGCACCCACCAGGTAGGTCGCGTCCGTGTCGCCGTGGACCCCGCCGATGAAAGCCGTGATGTCGATGTTGACGATGTCGCCGTCGCGCAGCTCGGTGCTGTCGGGGATGCCGTGGCAGATGACCTCGTTGACGGACGTGCACAGCGACTTCGGGAACCCCTTGTAGCCCAGGGTCGACGGATAGGCGCCGTGGTCGACCAGGAACTCGTGGCCGACCCGGTCGAGCTCGTCGGTGGTGACGCCTGGCGCGATGTGCCGCGCCACCTCGGCCATGGCCTCGGCAGCCAGCCGTCCGGCGACCCGCATGCGGGCCACGGTGTCGGCATCCTTGACCTCCGACCCCGCGAACCGCTCCGGCGCCGGCTTGTCGACGTACTCAGGGCGGGAGATCGAGTCGGGGACCGGGCGCCGGGGCGAGATGCGACCCGGAGTGAGCAGAGGCATGGTGCTGGAGTCTAGTTGGGGGAAGGATGCGGCCATGAGCGATGACGACGACCAGTGGTGGTTCTGCCTCAAGCACAACGAGGTCGAGCAGGGGACCGGCTGCGCCAACTCGGAGCGGATGGGGCCGTACGCGACCCGCGAGGAGGCCGCGGCGGCGATCATCCACGCGGCGGAGCGGACGGAGCAGTGGGACAAGGACCCGCGCTGGAACGACGAGTGACCTGAGAGTCGGCCCCGGCCGGTGACGACGGAGGGGCCGCACCCGTCCGGGTGCGGCCCCTCCGTCGTCAGGCGCTGATCAGCTCTTCTTGGCCGCCCTGCGGCGGGTGGCCGCGCCCTTCTTGGCGGCGGTCTTGCGCGCTGCGGTCTTCCTCGCGCGGGTCGCGGCGCCCTTCTTGGCGGCGGCCTTGCGCGTCGTGGCCTTCTTGGTGGTCCGCTTGGCCGCGGTCTTCTTGGCGGTGCTCTTGCGCGCGGTCCTCTTGGCGGCGGTCTTCTTCGCGGTCGACTTCTTCGCCGCCTTCTTGGCGGTCTTGCGCGCCGTGGACTTGCGCGCGGTGGTCTTCTTGGCGGTGCTCTTGCGCGCCGTCGACCTCTTCGCTGCGGTCTTCTTGGCAGTCGCCTTCCTGGTGGTGCGCTTGGCAGCGGTCTTCTTCGCGGTCGATTTCTTGGCGGTCCTCTTGGCGGCGGTCTTCTTGGCGGTCGACTTCTTCGCGGCCTTCTTGGCCGGTGACTTCTTGGCCGCCTTCTTCGTCGTGCGAGCACTCGTCGTCTTGCGTGACGAGCTGCTTGCGGCCGAAGTCACCTTCGCCGTGGTGTCTTCTTCTGTTGCCGGCACACGCGCCTCCTGCGTCTGTCGCCGATCCCCTTGGTCGACGTCTGATGAAAAGGTTGCACGACCAGGCGACGGTTACCAGCATTTCGCACAAGCAGTTTTTCGCGCACGACAACGCATGACGAGCGTCGACGTGCGGCAGTGACGTCGCGCGCACCACGCAGCTCTTGTCACGCAGTGCTTCGTGTTACTGGTCGGACAAGTGAGGCGTGGGCCGAAAACCGTTGCTGCACAACGGTTTCTTGCTTGAGCGAATCACAGTCGGTCGTCAGCAGGTCAGGTGCGCGGCGGTGGCCCGCTGACGCGGTCGAGCATGCGCGCGATGCGATCGCGCATCGACGGACGCGACACGTTTTCTCCGGCAGCGACACTCACAAGGTGCGACACGGTGTCGATGTCGACGTCTGCGACGCCGATGTCGCGCACGTCGTCGGGCAGCTCGCGCGCGACGACGAGACGTCGCGCCGACGTCGACGGGACGACGAGACGGTCGTGCGCGAGACCGGCGAGGTCGTCGCCGCCGTCGTCGATGGAGAGCACTGTCGCCCCGATGCGTCGTGCGTCGGAGACCCGCTCGAGCAGCGACTCCGGTGGTGCGTCGGGCGCCACGACGAACACCGTCTCGCCGCGTCGCGCGGCCTCGAGGCGGGCCATCGTGACGGAGAGGTGTGCCGGTGCGTCCGGAGGCGGGGACCACCGGACGAGCGTCGGCTGCAGCTGGGCGATGCCGGAGATGCGCGACTCGTCGTCGAGGTGCGCGGCGAGGTGCCACGGCTCGTCCTCCGGGGTGCCGACGAGGAGGAGCCCACCCGGGTCGCGCACCCTGCGCAGCGACGACGCGAACGACACCGTGCGCTCGACCCAGCCCGATCCGGCGAGCGCCTCCCTCAGCAGGAGCACGCGTGCACTTTCCACCCCGCCATGCTGCCCTGTGCGTCCCGGCCTGCGGTTGAACGCCGCGCCCTCAGTGGAAGGTGTGCTCCTCGCCGGGGAACTCCTGGTCGCGCACGTCGGCCGCGAACGCCTGCGCTGCGTCGCCGAGGGCACGCCTCAGGTCGGCGTAGTGCTTGACGAAGCGAGGGAAGGGCCCGCGGCGGAGCCCGGCCATGTCCTGCCAGACCAGCACCTGCCCGTCGCAGTCGACGCCGGCCCCGATGCCGATCGTCGGGATCACCAGCTCGGCGGTCACCCGCTTGGCGACGTCGGCGGGGACCATCTCCAGCACGATCGCGAAGGCGCCCGCGTCCTGCAGGGCCAGGGCGGCCCGCACCAGCTCGTCGCCGGTGTCACCGCGGCCCTGGACCCGGTAGCCCCCGAGCTGGTGCTCGCTCTGCGGCGTGAAGCCGATGTGGGCCATGACCGGCACGCCGGCGTCCACCAGTGCCCGCACCTGCGGCGCCACCTGCGCGCCACCCTCGAGCTTGACCGCATGGGCCGATCCTTCCTTCATGAAGCGCACGGCCGTCTCCAGCGCCTGTGCCGGCGACACCTGGTACGACCCGAAGGGCAGGTCGGCCACGACCATCGACCGGTGCGCTGCTCGAGCGACGGCGCGGACCAGCGGCAGCAGCTCGTCGACCGTCACGGGCAGCGTCGTCTCGTAGCCGAGGACGTTGTTGGCCGCGGAGTCGCCGACGAGGAGCAGCGGGATGCCGGCCTCGTCGAAGATCTCGGCCGTGAGCTGGTCGTAGGACGTCAGCATCGCGAAGCGCTCGCCGCGCTCCTTCATCGCCCTCAGGTGGTGGACCCGGACCCGCTTCGGCGGGGGCGGGCCGGCGGCCGACGGGCCGGAGCCGTAGGGGGAAGTCGTCTCGGACATGCGTCCTCCTGGTCGCCTCGAGGCTCCCTGGTGGAGTCCCCGGACACCTTCATGGTGCCACGCGTCAGTCGCCCGAGGGCACCGGCGGGGTGGCGTGCTCGCGCCAGCGGTTGGTGATCGGCAGCCGGCGGTCCCGGCCGAACGCCTTGTAGGAGATCTTCGGGCCGGGCGGGTACTGCCGCCGCTTGTACTCGGCGACGTCGGTGAGCCGGAGGACCTTCTCGACCAGCTCGCGGTCGAAGCCGGCGGCGAGCAGCTCCGAGGAGCCGCGGTCCTGCTCCACGTAGTCGTCGAGGACGTCGTCCAGCAGGCTGTAGTCCGGCAGCGAGTCGGTGTCGAGCTGTCCCGGACGCAGCTCGGCCGACGGTGGCTTGACGATGGACGACTCCGGGATCGGCGGTGTCTCGCCGCGCGCCTCGGCGTCGGCGTTGCGCCAGTGCGACAGCTCCCACACCGACGTCTTGGGCACGTCCTTGAGCGGCGCGTAGCCGCCGACCGAGTCGCCGTAGAGGGTCGAGTAGCCGACCGAGAGCTCGCTCTTGTTGCCGGTGGCGAGCACCAGGTGGCCGTGCTGGTTGGACAACGCCATCAGCGTCGTGCCGCGCACGCGCGCCTGCAGGTTCTCCTCCGCCAGCCCGGCCAGCTCGAGCGACGAGAGGAAGGCGTCGACCATCGGCGCGATCGGCACCGTCGAGTACACGAGCCCGGTGCGCCGTGCCAGGTCGTCGGCGTCGGAGCGCGAGTGGCCGCTCGAGTAGCTGCTCGGCATCGAGACCCCGTGCACGTTCTCGGCTCCGAGGGCGTCGCAGGCGATGACAGCGGTGAGGGCCGAGTCGATGCCGCCGGACAGGCCCAGCACCACGCTGCGGAAGCCGTTCTTGCGCACGTAGTCGCGCAGCCCGGTCACCAGCGCGCCGTACACCTCGGCCTCGTCGACCAGCCGCGGGGCGACGGTGGCGGGCACCGCGTCGTACGTCGCGAGGGGCTCGCTCGACACCGTCACGCGCCGCACCGGCTCCGCCGCGGTGACCGGACTGCCACCAACGGTGGCTCCCGGCAGCTCGAGGTCGACCAGCAGCAGCGCCTCCTCGAACTGCGGCGCCCTCGCGAGGACCTCGCCCTCGGCCGACACCACGATCGAGTCGCCGTCGAAGACCAGCTCGTCCTGTCCGCCGACCATGTTGACGTAGGCGAGCGTGCAGCCGGCCGCGGCGGCCCGGCGCCGGACCAGGTCGAGACGGGCGTCGTCCTTGTTCCGCTCGTACGGCGACCCGTTGATGACGACGAGCAGCCCGGCGCCCGCCTCACGGGTGCGGGCGACCGGGCCGCCCTCCTGCCAGATGTCCTCGCAGATGACGACGGCGACGTCGACGCCGTGGACCCGGGCGACCGTGAGCGACGAGCCGGGGACGAAGTAGCGGTACTCGTCGAACACGCCGTAGTTGGGCAGGTGGTGCTTCGCGTAGTGCCCGACGACCTCACCCCGGTGCACGAAGGCGGCCGCGTTCTGCGGGGCGCCCCTGGGCGTGCCGAGGACGAGCGGCGCGTCGGACAGGCCGTCCAGGAAGCCGACGACGACGAGCAGGTCCGCCGCCTCCGAGCCGCCGAGCGTCTCCGCCAGGTCGGCCATCGCCCGGCGCGACGCGTCGACGAACGAGCGTCTGAACACGAGGTCCTCGACCGGGTAGCCGGTCAGCGCCATCTCCGGGAAGGCGACGACGTGCGCCCCGCCCCTGGCCGCCTCGACGGCGAGCTCGGCGATCCGGTGCGCGTTGCCCTCCAGGTCGCCGACGACGGGGTCGAACTGGGCGAGAGCGAGGCGCAGCTGCGGCACACCCCCGAGCCTAGTGAGCGGCTCAGCGGCGCGTCGGGCCCGCCTTGCGCCGGGGGGCGCCGCCGCCGAGGGGGAGTGGCGCCTGCTGGTCGTCGCCGTCCTGCTCGGTGCGCAGCCGGGTCGCGAAGCCCGCCATCCGGTCACCCAGCCAGGTCGACATCGCCGCCTGCGGCATCGGCCGCGCCAGGAAGTAGCCCTGGACGAGGTCGCAGCCGAGCTCCTCGAGCACCCGCCAGCTGCGCTCGTCCTCCACGCCCTCGGCGACCACGCGCAGGCCGAGGTCGTGGCCCAGGCCGATGACCGCGCGGACGATGGCCAGGTCGTCCTGCCGCTCGGCGAGGTGCCGGACGAAGCTGCGGTCGATCTTGACCTCCTGCACCGGCAGGCTGCGCAGCCGGGTCAGGGAGGAGTAGCCGGTGCCGAAGTCGTCGACCGAGACCGACAGGCCGAGCTGCACCAGCCGCTCCAGCGCCTGCACCGCCCGCTCGGGCTCGGCGACGATCGCGCTCTCGGTCACCTCGAGCTTGAGCAGAGCAGCGGGGAGGCCGGCCTGCACGAGCAGGCGGGCGACGGTGTCGGCCAGCTCGGGCTCGAGCAGGTTGCGCATCGACACGTTGACCGCCATCAGCACCGGCGTCCCGGCCTCCTGCCAGGCCACGCACTGGCGCACGGCGGTCTCGATGACGAAGCGGGTGAGCGGCCGGATCAGCCCGGTGTGCTCGGCGAGCGGGATGAACTCGTCCGGCGGCACCTGCCCCCACAGCGGGTGGGTCCAGCGGATCAGCGCCTCGACGCCGGCGATCTGGCCGGTGGAGGGGTTGGCCTGCGGCTGGTAGTGCAGCTCGAGGGTGCCGTCGTCCAGGGCCCGTGCCAGGTCGCCGATCAGGGACAGGCGACGCGAGCTGTAGGGGTCGCGGTCCGGCGAATAGCGGGCGACGCCGGTCAGGCCGTCCTTGGCGTCGTACATCGCGACCTCCGCCCGGCGGAGGAGCAGCGCGGCGGAGGACCCGTCCCGCGGGGTCGCGGAGATCCCGACGCTCACCGACACGTCGATGGTGACGTCACCCAGCTGCACCGGGCGGGCCACGTCGCGCAAGATGCGGGCCACCATGCCTTCGACGTGGACGTCGTCGCCGCCGAGCAGCACCGCGAACTCGTCACCGCCGAGCCGGGCGACGACGGTCTCGTCCGAGCCGAGAGCGCGCAGCCGGTTGGCGACCTGCTCGAGGAGCTGGTCGCCGACGTCGTGGCCGAGGGTGTCGTTGACCTCCTTGAAGCGGTCGACGTCCATCAGCAGCACGGCCGCCGATCCGGTCGTGGTGAGCCGGCGCTCGAGCCGCTGCAGGAAGTGCAGCCGGTTCGGCAGGCCGGTGAGCGGGTCGTGCAGCGCCAGGTGCTCGGTCTGCTCCGCCGCGGCGCGGACCCGCTCGACCAGGCCGGAGTTGGCCAGCGCCACGCCGGCATGGCCGGCCAGCGCCTCGAAGAGCAGCTCGTCCTCGTGGTCGAACGTGCTGACGTCGTCGAGCCGGTCGGCGACGACCAGGACGCCGATGATCTCGCCGCCGTCGCGCAGTGGTGCCGCCATGCCGTCGACGTGGCCCGCGACCCGCAGCGCGCGGTGGGCGTCGGTGCTCCCGCCGCGGACCAGGCGCAGCGGAGTGCCGTCGCAGGCCGCGGCGTACCAGGTGTCCCGGCAGTCCGGTGAGCACGCCAGGACGTCGGCGTGGCCCGCCCGCAGCAGGGTCCGCGCCTCGGACGTGACCGTCTCGCGCACGCTGCCCACCTGCAGCGCCTGGTCGACCGAACGGGTGAACGCGTAGAGCAGCTGGAGCCGCCCGTAGCGCAGCCGCTGCACGTGGTAGCCGCGGTAGAGCAGGAAGGACAGGACCGCCACCACGCCGAGCAGCGTCAGTCCCTGGGGCTCCCGCACCATGACCAGAGCGGTCAGCAGGGCGAGGGCGGTGACGACGACGGTGCCGACCGCGGCGATGCCCAGGGTCCGCCCGAGCTCGGCGGTGTCCCACTGGCCCTGTCGGATCGCGATGATGACGAACAGCGCCAGGTTTCCGACCAGGTCGGCGGCGACGGTGGCCGCGAGAGCGGCCAGCCAGGTGACCGGCCCGAGGTCGTCCGCGGTCACGCCGGTCGCCTCGACCACCGCGGAGAAGACCGTTATCGCGACGGTGGCCTGCAGGAAGATCGACGCCGCGTTGAAGGCCAGCTTGATCGGCGGGTTGCGGTAGATGACCGCCTGGGTCAGCAACATCCCGAGGACGGCGGCCAGCACCAGCTCGTCGGCGTCGAGGAAGAACAGCCCGAGCACCATCGGCGCCATGCTGAAGGTGAGGCTGTGGATGTCCCGGCCGAACGGCAGGTGGACCGCGAAGCGCTCGCTGAGCGCGAAGGCGAGGGCCACCCCGGGCCACCACAGGTGCGGGTCGCCACCGGGCAGAGCGAGGCCGGGCCACCACAGCAGGGCACCTGCGGTGGCGAGGCCAACGCTCACGAGCCAGATGAGCCGGTCGCCCGGCGGGCGTTCCCCCACGTCAGCAGTGTGCGCCATGGGGGACGGTCACGCTGCGGGTTTGCGAGGTTGCCCTGGGTAAAACCTTCGGAGATCGCCAGGGTCGTGCGCCGGACCCGAGGTCAGTTCCAGGTGGCGCCGGACTTCGGGCCCCGGTTCCAGGTCGCGGCCTCGACCGAGTTCCACGTCGCGCCCTTGCCGGGTCCGCGGTTCCAGGTCGCGCCGGCGTCGTCCGACCCGCTCAGCCCGGTGCCGGCGACCAGCACGGCAGCGGCGGCGAGGGCAAGCGCGAGGAGGAACGCGACTGCGGTCGAGGGGAGGGTGCGGGCGACGGTGCGGGTCATGTCGTTCTCCAGGGTCCGGGGGGAGCGGGGGGAGTGTTCCACGTGCGTGTCATTGATCGTCGCCACAGATTGTGTGACTGACCATGACCCGGCGTGGTGTTGGCAAAGGATCTGGACCCGAACGGCTGTCCCCGGGTGGTCCGTTGAGCCGACCCCTCCGCCGTCCGACAGCGTGTCCCTACGGCAGTCTGCCGGCCTGGCCGGTGCACTCCTGTAACACCGCGGAAACACCCGCCCGGCACCATGCGCGTCATGGACAAGCAGCAGGAGTTCGTGCTCCGGACCCTCGAGGAGCGTGACATCCGCTTCGTCCGGCTGTGGTTCACCGACGTCCTCGGCTTCCTCAAGTCGGTGGCTGTCGCGCCGGCCGAGCTGGAGGGCGCGTTCGACGAGGGCATCGGCTTCGACGGGTCGGCGATCGAGGGCTTCGCCCGGGTCGCCGAGTCCGACATGCTCGCCCGGCCGGACCCCGGCACCTTCCAGATCCTGCCCTGGCGCTCCGAGTCGCCCGGCACGGCACGGATGTTCTGCGACATCGTCATGCCGGACGGCGCGCCCTCCTACGCCGACCCGCGCCAGGTCCTCAAGCGCACGCTGTCCAAGGCCGCGGACATGGGCTTCGCGTTCTACACCCACCCGGAGATCGAGTTCTTCCTCTTCAAGGACGGCTCGGCCACGACCAGCGAGCGGCGAGGACTGCCGCCGACCCCGGTCGACCAGGGCGGCTACTTCGACCACATCGCCCACGGCATCGGGCACGACTTCCGTCGCGACGCCATCACGATGCTCGAGAACATGGGCATCTCGGTGGAGTTCAGCCACCACGAGGGCGCGCCCGGCCAGCAGGAGATCGACCTGCGCTACGCCGACGCGCTGTCGACGGCGGACAACATCATGACGTTCCGTCACGTGATGAAGCAGGTAGCGCTCAGCCAGGGCGTGCAGGCGTCGTTCATGCCGAAGCCCTTCACCGACCATCCCGGCTCGGGCATGCACACCCACCTCAGTCTCTTCGAGGGCGAGCGCAACGCCTTCTTCGAGGCAGGTGCGCCCTACCAGCTGTCCAAGGCTGCCAGGTCCTTCATCGCCGGCCTGCTCCGCCACGCCGGCGAGATCACCGCCGTCACCAACCAGTGGGTCAACAGCTACAAGCGGCTGCTCGGCGGTGGCGAGGCCCCTGCCTACGTCTGCTGGGGCCACAACAACCGGTCGGCGTTGGTGCGGGTCCCGATGTACAAGCCGGCCAAGGGCCAGTCGACCCGGGTCGAGATCAGGTCGCCGGACTCGGCCTGCAACCCCTACCTCGCCTTCGCGGTGGTGCTGGGCGCCGGCCTCAAGGGCATCGAGGAGGGCTACGACCTGCCCGAGGGCGCCGAGGACGACGTCTGGGCCCTCACCGACGCCGAGCGGCAGGCCCTGGGCATCGAGCCGCTCCCGACCAACCTGTCGGAGGCGATCCGCCGGATGGAGGGCAGCGAGCTGGTCGCCGAGACGCTCGGCGAGCACGTCTTCGACTTCTTCCTCCGCAACAAGCGCTCGGAGTGGCTGGACTACCGCCGCGAGGTGACCGCCTTCGAGCTGGACCGCTACCTTCCGGCCCTGTGAGCCGCCTGCTCGTCGTCCAGCACGAGGAGAGCACCGGCCCCGGTTGGTGGGGTGAGTGGCTCGCCGCCGAGGGGGTCGCGCTCGAGGTCGTCCATCCGTACGCCGCGCAGGAGCTCCCCACGACCGAGGGCCTGCGGACGTACGACGGACTGCTGGTGCTCGGCGGAGCCATGGGGCCGGTCGACGACGCGGACTTCCCGTGGCTGCCCGCCACCCGCGACCTGCTGGCGGCTGCGGTCGGCGACGGCCTGCCGACCTTCGGCATCTGCCTGGGTGCCGAGCTGCTCGCGGTCGCCTGCGGAGGCGGCGTCCGGCGCGGTCCCGCCGGGCCCGAGCTGGGCGTGCTGACCAACGACCCGACGCCGGCGGCAGCCGACGACCCGGTGCTGTCGTCGCTGCCGCCTGGCGCCCCGGTGCTGCAGTGGCACTGGGAGGAGATGGACCGGCTGCCGCCCGGCGCGGTGCTCCTCGCCACCTCACCGGCCTACCGGCACCAGGCGTTCCGGCTCGGCGCGGCGGCCTGGGGGGTGCAGGGCCACCCGGAGGTGACCCCGGGGATCGCCGCGGACTGGGCCCGCGAGGACAGTCCTCTGCTGCTCGCCGCCGGGCGTGAGGCGGCCGACCTGGTGGCCGAGGTCGAGCGGGAGACCCCCCGGCTGGTGCGGACCTGGCGGCCGGTCGCCCGCGCGTTCGCGGCGGTGGTCCGCGGCGACTTGCCGTTGCTTGACGACGTCTTGGGCCGGCGCAGCGCCCCACCCGGCGGGGCGACGGGTTAGCGTCGGGCACCGTGGCAGCCGGACGCGGCACCAGCGCCGGAGCGCGGCTGGCCAGGGTGGGTTTCACCGAGCCGACGCGCGCCGCGGCGACGGTCGACGCGTCCGGGGTGCTCACCGACCTGGTCGGCGACGAGCGCGTCCTCGCGACCCTCGGCACGGTCGGTGACCCCGATGCCGCCCTCACGGCCCTGGCCAGGTTGCTCGACGCCGCCGCCGACCGCCGCGAGCTCACCACGGCCCTGTGCGAGGACGAGCGGCTGCGCGCCGGGCTGCTGGCGGTGCTCGGGTCGAGCGTGGCGCTGGGGGAGCACCTGGCGCGGCACCCGGAACACTGGCGGCTGCTCGCCGACGATCCCGACACCCGGCTGACCGCCGACGGCCTGCGGGCCGGGCTGCTGCGCGCCGTCGGCGCGGCTCCCGAGGACGCGGCGCCGGTGGCGACCGGTCGGCTGCCCGACCTCCTCGACGCGCTGCGGGTCGCCTACCGCGGCGCCCTGCTGAGGCTGGCGGCCCGTGACGTCGGTGGGGGGCTGGAGGTCGCGGACGTCGCCGCCGAGCTCGCCGACCTGGCCGGCGCCACCCTGGAGGCGGCGCTGGCCGTCGCCCGTGCCGAGGTCGGGCCGGAGGACGCCGCGCACTGCCGGCTGGCCGTCGTGGCGATGGGCAAGTGCGGCGGTCGCGAGCTCAACTACGTCAGCGATGTCGACGTCGTCTTCGTCGCCGAGCCGGCCGCCGAGCTGCCCGACGGTGTCGACGAGCAGGGCGCGCTGCGCACCGCCACCGCGCTGGCCGTCGCCCTGATGCGCGCCTGCTCCGCCACGACCGCCGAGGGCACCATCTGGCCGGTCGACGCGGCGCTGCGCCCGGAGGGCAAGGCCGGCCCGCTGGTGCGCACGCTGGCCAGCCACGTCGCCTACTACGAGCGGTGGGCCAAGACCTGGGAGTTCCAGGCGCTGCTCAAGGCGCGGCCGGTGGCCGGCGACCTGGCGCTCGGGCAGGCCTACGTCGACGCCGTCGGCCCGATGGTGTGGCAGGCGGCCGACCGGCCGGACTTCGTGGCCGACGTCCAGCAGATGCGCCGCCGGGTCGAGGGGACGCTGGCCACCGCGAGCAGCCACCGCGAGCTCAAGCTCGGCCCGGGCGGGCTGCGCGACGTCGAGTTCTCCGTGCAGCTGCTGCAGCTGGTGCACGGCCGCACCGACGACACCCTGCGCAGTCCCAACACGCTGGAGGCGCTCGAGTCGCTGTCGACGTACGGCTACGTCGGCCGGGCCGACGCCGCCTCGCTGGACAAGGCCTACCGCTTCCTGCGCTCCGTCGAGCACCGGCTGCAGCTGCACCGGCTGCGCCGTACCCACGTCATGCCGGAGGCCGAGGTCGAGCTGCGGCGCCTCGGCCGGTCGCTCGGGCTGCGCGCCGACCCGGTCGGCGACCTCGACCGGGAGTGGCGACGGCACGCCCGCGAGGTGCGGCGCCTGCACGAGAAGATCTTCTACCGGCCGCTGCTCAGCTCGGTCGCCCGGCTGGCCTCCGACGAGGCCCGGCTCACCCCGGACGCGGCGCGGTCGCGGCTCGAGGCGCTGGGCTACGCCGACCCGGCGGGTGCCCTGCGCCACCTCGAGGCGCTCACCGAAGGCGTGTCCCGCCGGGCCGCGATCCAGCGGACGCTGCTGCCCGTGCTCCTCGGCTGGTTCGCCGACGCGCCGGACCCCGACGGCGGGCTGCTCGCCTTCCGCCAGATCAGCGACGCCCTCGGCACCACGCCGTGGTACCTGCGGGTGCTGCGCGACGAAGGAGCGGTGGCCGAGCGGATGGCGCTGCTGCTGGCGAGCAGCCGGTACGCCGTCGAGCTGCTCGGCCGGGCCCCCGAGGCGGTGCGGATGCTCGCGGACGACGCCGAGCTGGTGCCCCGGACCCGTGCCGAGCTCGCCGCCGAGCTGTCCAGCGCCACCGGCCGGCACGACGACCCGGCGGCGGCGGTCACCGTGGCGCGCGGGGTGCGCCGGCGCGAGCTGTTCCGGGTCGCCGCCGCCGACCTGCTGCACGTGGCCACCGTGGAGCAGGTCGAGGAGGCCCTCACCGACGTCGCCGCGGCCGCCGTGCAGGCGGCGCTCGACGTGGCATCGCGCTCGGTCACGGTTGCCCGCGGCGGCGAGCTGCCGACCCGCGTCGCCGTGGTCGCGATGGGTCGTTTCGGCGGGCGGGAGCTGTCCTACGCGAGCGACGCCGACGTGCTCTTCGTGCACGACCCGCTCGACGGGGCGGCCGAGCAGGAGGCGTCCGAGGCGGCGCACGCGGTGGTGCACGAGCTGCGCCGGCTGCTCTCGCTGCCGTCGCCGGACCCGCCGCTGTCCGTCGACGCCGACCTGCGCCCCGAGGGCCGCCAGGGGCCGCTGGTGCGCAGCCTGGCGTCGTACGCCGCCTACTACGACCGCTGGTCGCACGTCTGGGAGAGCCAGGCGCTGCTGCGAGCCGACCCGGTCGCCGGTGACGCCGACCTGGGTGCGCGGTTCGTCGAGCTGGTCGACCCGCTGCGCTACCGGGAGGGCGGGCTGGACGACGCGGCGGTGCGGGAGATCCGGCGGCTCAAGGCGCGGGTCGAGGCCGAGCGGCTGCCGCGCGGCGCCGACCCCGCCCGGCACACCAAGCTCGGTCCGGGCGGCCTGGCCGACGTCGAGTGGACCGTGCAGCTGCTGCAGCTGCGCCACGCCGCGCAGGTGCCCGGGCTGCGCACGCCGCGCACCCTCGAGGCGCTGGCCGCCGCCCGGCAGGCCGGGCTGGTCACGCCGGACCAGTCGCAGGTGCTCGCGCACGCGTGGCGGACCGCCAGCCGGGTGCGCAACGCGGTGCTGCTCGTGCGAGGCCGTCCGGGTGACAGCCTGCCCACCGACCTGCGTGAGCTCTCCGGGGTCGCCCGCGTCCTCGGCTACCCTCCGGGCGCGTCGGGGGAGCTCGTGGACGACTACCGTCGAGCCACCCGGCGGGCCAGGGCTGTCGTCGAGAGGGTGTTCTACCGGTGAGCGCGGCGGACGGAGCAGCGAGCGTGCCGGCTGGCGCGCCGGTGCCGGCCCGGCGGCCCACGGTGCGCGACGTGCTCCGGCACCGGGAGTTCCGCGGGCTGGTCGTGGCCCAGGTCGCCAGCGAGCTCGGCGACCACGTCGCCCGGGTGGCGCTCGCGTCGCTGGTGCTGACGCGGACCGAGAGCGCATTCCTGGCGGTGCTCGCCTTCGTCGCGAGCTTCGTGCCCGCCGTCTTCGGGTCGGCCCTGCTCGGGGCCCTGGCCGACCGGCTGCCGCGCAAGGTGGTGCTCCTGGCCTGCGACCTGGCCCGGGCCGTCGTCGTCGGCGTCATCGCGCTGCTCGCGGTCGACTCGACGCCGGTGTGGCTGCTGCTCCTGCTGCTGCTGGTGGCGGAGACGTTCACCGCGCCGTTCGAGGCGGCGCACCGGGCCGTCGTCCCGGACGTGCTGCCCGACCCTCGCGAGAACATCGTGGGCGTCGGCCTGCTGCGCACGCTCTACCAGGCCGACCAGGTCGTCGGCATCCTGGCGGCCGGCGTGGTCATCGTCGCCGTCGGGGAGCGGGCCGGCCTGGTGCTCGACGTCGCCTCCTTCGGTGTCTCGTTCGTGGTGCTGGCCGTGACCCTGAAGTGGCGGCCCGCGTCCGCGCGGCACGGCGGCGAGCACCAGACGCTCGTCTCGGACTTCCGCGAGGGGTGGCGCCTGGTCTTCGACGACCCGGCGCTCAAGGCGCTGGTCGTGCTGGCCTGGGGAGCCGCCGTGTTCCTCATCGCGCCCGAGGCGGTCGCGCTGGCCTACGCGCGCGACGACGGGGCCGGCCCTGCGGTGGGGGCGGCGCTGATGGCCAGCCTGCCGGCCGGCGCCGCCCTGGGGTCCTTCCTGATCTCCCGGCTCGACCCGGTGCGCCAGGTGGGGCTGATCCTGCCGCTCGCGGTGTCGGCCTGCGCTCCGCTGCTGCTCACCAGCCTCGCGCCGTCGTGGTACGTCGCTCTGCCGCTGTGGTTCGTCGCCGGCGCCTCGCAGGGCTTCATGGTGCCGCTCATGACGACGGTCAACCTGATGAGCCCGGCCGCACTGCGCGGCCGGGTCAACGGGCTGGCCGGGGCGGGCTTCGCGACCGTGACTGCGACGACCTTCCTGCTCGCCGGGGCGATGGCCGACCTGGCCTCCCCGGCGGTGTCCGTGACGGTGGCCGCGGTGATCGGGCTGGCCCTGGTGGGTGCCGCGCACCGGACCTGGCCGGCCGGCGCGCTGCGCCGCGCGGCCCAGCGGGTCTACGCGTCCGGCTGAGCCGCCGCCGAGAGGGCGGTATCCGACACGCCCCGATTGCCGACAATCGCCCAATTGGCTGCGATCGGCCGACCGACCCGGCACACTGGTGCGGCCACCCCACCGCTCGCGCGGCGGAATCCTGGGTGAGCCTCCCTTCCGCACCACCACGAGGATCGCACCATGCACTTCGCCCGCCCCGTCACCGCCCTCCGTCTCCCCGAGCGGGCACCCGTCAGGCTGCTGGCCGCCGTGGTCGCCGCGGTGCTCGCGGCGGTGCTGCTGCCGGCATCGCCGGCCGCCGCCGGCAAGGTCAAGGTCGACAAGCGCTTCTTCGGGGTGCACGACTCCGGGCTTGCCTCGCTCTCGCGGGCCGGCACCGGCTCGATCCGGCTGTGGGACACCGGCACGCTGTGGCGTGACATCGAGGTCGCGCCGGGCGTCTACAACTGGACCCGGCTGGACCAGATCGTGACGGCGGCGCAGGCGCGCAACGTCGAGGTCACCCTCGTGCTCGGCATGACGCCGTCCTTCTACGCCTCGGTGCCGACGGCGATGCCCAACGACCCCGGTGCGTTCTACCGCTACGTCACCGCCGTGGTGCAGCGCTACCGCAGCTGGAACGGCAAGCGTGGCATCCACGCCTACCAGGTGTGGAACGAGGCCAACGTCACGAACTTCTGGACCGGCACCACGCTGCAGATGGCTCAGCTGACCAAGGCCACCCGCAATGCCGTCAGGGCCCAGGACAGCGGCGCCATCGTCGTCGGCCCGGCCTTCGCCGCGCGCATCGGCGAGCAGATCCGCGGCATCACCAAGTTCGCGTTCGCCCGGGTCGACGGGGTCCCGGCGTGGAAGTTCGCCGACGTGCTGTCGCTCAACCTCTACCCGCTGCCCAAGTACGGCACCAAGGTGGGCACGCCGGAGTACTCCATGCAGCTGCTCGCGCGAGCGCGCAAGATCCTGGGGTACGGCGGGGTGCCCAAGAGCAAGCCGATCTGGAACACCGAGATCAACTACGGCATGCAGACCGGCAGCCTCGGCGGGACCAAGGCCGCGACCATCTCGGCCGAGCGCCAGGCGGCGTACGTCATCCGCACTTACCTCCTCAACGCCGCGCGCGGGATCAAGCGGGTGCACTGGTACTCCTACAACATGGGCTACCTGCCCGGCGGCGGCACGCTCGGCAACACGCTGCTGACCAAGCCGTCGGACGGCGCCACGCTGACTCTCGCCGGCAAGGCGTTCGGCCTGGTCCAGCAGTGGATGAAGGGCACCCTCGTCGGGCCGACCACCTCGACGCAGCCGTGCACCGTCGACGGCAAAGGCACGTACACCTGCGTCATCAAGTACGGCCACGGCGTGCGCCGCGTCTACTGGAACCCCACCAAGCGGGTCAAGGTGAGGCTGGCCAGGAGCGCGACGTTCATGCAGGGCGTCTATGGTGTGAAGAAGACCGTCAAGGGCGGATCGACGAAGGCCGTCGACTACCGGCCCCTGATGGTGCGGTCGAAGTCCTGACCGTGCACCTGACCGCCAACCGACGGGGAATCTCTCTGTGACTTCCGCACGTGCTCTTTCTGCGCGCCCACGCACGCTCGTGGTGGCCCTCGCCCTGGGCGTGGTCGCCGCACTGCTGCCGGCGCACCCGGCAGATGCGGCCACCCGCGTCAAGGGCCGCTACTTCGGCATGACCGACTCCGACGTGTCCACCTTCCCGTCGGCCCGGCCCGGCGCGGTCCGGCTCTGGGACTCGGGCGTGACCTGGCGCGAGATCGAGACCTCGCCCGGGCACTTCGACTTCGGCCGCCTCGACGCGGCCGTCAGCACCGCCCGCAGCAAGGGCAGCGACGTGCTGCTGGTGCTCGGTCAGACGCCGAGCTTCCACGCGCTGCGCCCCAGTGTGTCGAGCTTCTACGCGCCCGGTGCCAGCTCGCCGCCGAAGCTCTGGGCGTGGAAGCGGTACGTCCGCAAGGTCGCCGCCCGCTACAAGGGCCGCGGGCTCGACTACCAGGTCTGGAACGAGGGCAACGTGCCCGGGTTCTGGAGCGGGACGCCGGCCAAGCTGGCCGAGCTGACCAAGGTGACCTACAAGGTCCTCAACAACGTGGACCCGAAGGCCGACGTGGTGTCACCGGCTCTCGCCACCCGGCTGGCCGGGCAGCGCAAGTGGCTGCGCAAGTTCTACGCGCAGCGTACCGGTGGTGCCCGCGTCGCGCGCTGGACCGACGTGACCTCGCTCAACCTCTACCCGCTCACCAACCAGGGCCCCGAGGCATCGATGCGGCTGCTCGCCGCGTCGCGCACGATGCTGCGCAACCTCGGGGTGACCAAGCCGATCTGGAACACCGAGATCAACTACGGCCTGCAGATCGGCGGCGGCGGCAAGGCCCGGGACATCAGCCGGCGCAAGGAGGCGGCATTCGTCGCGCGGACGTACGTCCTCAACGCGGCCAACAACGTCAAGCGCGTCTACTGGTACTCGTGGGACCTGCAGAAGCTGGCCAACACGGAGCTGACCTACGCAACCGGCTCGGTCACCCCGGCGGGCAACACGTGGGGCGTCGTGCGGAGCTGGCTCAAGGGCACCCGCGCACTGGGCTGCTCGAGGAGCGGCAACGGGACGTACACCTGCACCTTCAAGTACGGCTCCGGCGTCAAGCGGGTCTACTGGAACCCGTCGCGCAAGACCTCGGTCAAGACTGTCTCGTCCGCGACGCGGCTGACCTACCAGACCGGTGGGTCGACCGCGATCCGCGGCGGGAAGCGCATCGGCGTCAGCTTCGCGCCGGTGATGGTGCGCTCCCGGCGCTAGCCGCGAGCAGCCGCGGCGCTAGAGCCGCGAGCTGCCCGCACGACGGCCCCCGACCCCTCCGGTCGGGGGCCGTCGCCGTCCGCGGCGGCGCACGCCTCGGCCAGCAGCGCCAGCGCCTCGCGGACCTGGGGCTCGCGGTCGCCGAGGTGCCGGCTGACCCGCCCGGCCGCGACCCGGAACGCCCGCCGGGCGGTCGAGTGAGCGTCCCGGCCGTCCGGGGTGAGGTCGACCAGCCGGGCCCGCCCGTCGCGCGGGTCGCGGAACCGGGACACGTGGCCGCGGCGCTCCATGGCGCGCAGGGTGTCCGACGCCGTCGTGAGCGGCAGCCGGGCGATCTCCGCGAAGCGCGTGACGGACAGCGGGCCCTCGACGGACACGATGCTGTACTCGGCGTACTGCGTCGCGGTCAGGCCGGTCGGCCCCATCACCGGCGCGAGCAGGCTGCGCGCGGCCGAGTCGGCGACGAACAGGTCGAACAGGACGCTGAGACCGGAGCGGGGGGTCACCTCCGCAGTCTCACCGATGCCGCCAGGAAGGCCACCACCCGGGCCGTCACCGGGTCCGTGCGCCGCCGCACGTAGTCCTTGCCGTGCTCGGCGGATCCGGGGACGAGCAGCAGCTCCTCGTCGCCGCCGTGCGCCGCGGCGACGTCCTCGGCGACCTCGGTGAAGCTCGGCTCGAGCGCGCCGGCGACCACCAGCAGCGGCCCGCGCCAGCGGCCCGCGGCCGCGACGACGTCGCCGGGCTCCATCGCGTAGCCCGACGGCGAGAGCGCCACCACCGCATCGACCCGCGGGCGGATCTGGGCCGCGGCGACGACCGAGGTGGCGCCCCCGGCGGACGCGCCGGCCAGGACGACCGTCCGCGCGCCTCGCTCGCGCTCGTGCTCCACGAGCAGCCGCAGGGTGCGCGGGGTCGGGCTGGTGTCGGTCGTCCACGAGACGGCCCGCCAGCCGCGCGCCGCGAGTGCGGCCGCGAGACCGGACAGGTCGCACGGCGTGCCCCGGAACTGGTGGGTGAGGACGACCACGTGCCGGCTGCGGCCGCGCGCGTGCCCGTGGATCCGGTCATCGCCGCGGCGCAGCGTGAAGGGGCGGTCCCGCGGACCTGGGCATTGCCCGATCCCTTGCGCGGCGGGGGGCAGGGCGCCGTCCGCTGCGGTCGAGGTGGATGGGGTCGGGGTCGGCGTGGTCGTCGCAGCGCCTGGCGACGCGTCCGGCCGGTCGGCCGCGGCCGAGCACCCGGCCACGGCCAGGACCACCGCGATCGGCAGGGCGAGAGGACCGACCCGGATGGACACGCGCTGACACTACTACGGATCCGTAGTATTAGCCGACTGTCGGGGGATCCGCGCATTCATCGCGCGGATCCCCCGACAGTCGCGCATCGGTGGCATCGTGGGGTCCGGGGGTGGGGGCCATGGCAACGATCGACGACCTGCGGCCGTCCGACGTCAGCGACGAGCTCACCGCTCTGACGGACGCGCTCGACCAGGTGGTGCCGTCCAGGACCGGAGCGAACCTGCTGATCGGCACGTGGAACGTCCGGGCGTTCAGCCGGCTCCGGCCCGCCTGGCGGTCGAAGCCGGGAGACTCGCCGATCCGCGACCTGAGCAACGCGTGCTGCATCGCCGAGGTCGTCCGGCGCTTCGACGTCACCGCGATCCAGGAGGTGCGCAGCCCCGACGGGCTGCTGGCGATGATGCGGGCGCTCGGCCCGAGCTGGGCCTTCGTCGTGACCGACGTGACGGAGGGCTCGCCAGGCAACGCAGAGCGGCTGGCGTTCGTGTTCGACCGCGACCGGGTGTCGCTGTCGGGTCTCGCGTGCGAGCTGGTCGTCGCGCCCGAGGAGCAGGGGGTGCCCGAGGGGGCGATGACCGAGCAGTTCGCCCGGACGCCGTACGCCGTCGGGTTCTCGGCCGGCGGCCGTCGCTTCACGCTCGTGACGCTGCACGTGCTCTACGGCGACGACGCGGCCGACCGGGTCCCGGAGCTGACCGCCATCGCGAAGTGGCTGGAGCGTTGGGCAGGCAAGGACGACCCGTGGTCGGACAACCTGATCGCCCTCGGCGACTTCAACATCGACCGCGCCGGCGACCCGCTGCACCAGGCGTTCACGTCAACCGGCCTGGCCGCGCCGGCCAACCTCAACCTGGTGCCGCGCACCATCTTCGACGACCCTGACCCGGCGGCGCCGCCGGACCGGCGGCACTTCTACGACCAGATCGCATGGTTCCCGTCCGGTCGCGGCAAGCTGTCGATGGTCGAGGAGAACTCCGGCATGTTCGACTTCACCGCCGGCGACATCATCCCGGCGGCGTCGCGCAGCCAGCTGTCCTACCGGATCTCCGACCACTACCCGCTGTGGTGCGAGCTGGTCTGACCACCCAGCCGGGCCGCCGGACCCTACTTCTTCCTGGCTGCGGCCTTGCCGCCCTTGCGCCCGGCCTCCTTCTTCTGAGCCGTGGTGCCGCCCTGCCGGGGGCTGCCGCCCTTGCCGGACTGCTGCCCGCCGTGCTTCGAGGAGTCAGGGGCGTTGGCGATGCGGGCCGCCCGCTGCTTCGACATCCCCTTGTCCTTCAGCGCCTCGTACTGCTTCTCGTTCTTGATGCTCGACGACGGCACGGTCGGCTCCTTCCTGCTCTCCAGCTTCTCGGTCGAGCCTTACCCCGTCTGCGGCGTCACCAACGCCGGTGCCTCGTCCCGTCGGTCACGGCGCTCGGTCCGAACGGCCGATGCCGGGCACGCAGGTTCGCGCGTAGAACTGGGACGCCGGCGTTGCCGCAGGGGGGTATCGCCGGCGATGCAGGGGGGACACGGTCGAGAAGACGGCCGCGCGCAGGGGCTTGCGCCGGACGTGGGGCGGCTGCAAGCCCCTGTCGTGTGCCCCGACCTCCCTCGTTGCCACCACCGCCGGTCACCTTGACTGCCGCACGCCGACCGTCCGCGGCATTGTGTACCCTTGCAGTTACGTAACTGACCGGATACGTTCCCTGCATGGACGCCGTGCTGCACGCGCTGGCCGACGAGGGCCGGCGCACCGTGCTCGAGCGCCTCCGTGAGCGACCGGCCACCGCGGGGGAGCTCGCCGACCTGCTGCCGATCGCCCGGCCCGGTGTCTCTCGGCATCTGCGGGTGCTGCGCGAGGCAGGTCTGGTGGACGTACGTCCGGAGGCGCAGCGGCGGGTCTACAGCCTGCGGCCGGAGGCCCTGGTGGAGTTGGACGAGTGGCTCGACGAATATCGGGTGCTGTGGCAGCAGCGCCTCGACGCCCTGCACACCGAGGTGGCGCGCGGGAAGCGCGCCCGGAGGAGGAGCACATGACTGGCACCACCCGCGTCATCGGACGGCTGCGTTCGACCGCGCCCGGCAAGGGTGCGGTCCGGGTCGAAGACCTCTACGACACGGACCCGCACGACCTGTGGTCTGCGCTGACCGAGCCGGACCGGCTGGCTCGGTGGCTGGCCGTCGTCGATGGCGACCTCCGTCCCGGTGGCGCTGTGACGGCCTCGTTCGTGAGCGGGTGGGAGGGACCCGGCCGGATCGACGTCTGCGACCCGCCCCGGCACCTCGAGCTCACGATGGACCCGGGCACCGACGACGAGACGGTCATCGAGGCGGTGCTGTCCGCAGAGGGTGAGCGCACTCGGCTCGTCGTGGAGGAGCGAGGGATCCCGCTGGCCGGGGTCGCGGCCTACGGCGCCGGCTGGCAGGCCCATGTCGAGGACCTCGCGGCGTACCTCTCCGGCGGTGGCAGCGACTGGGCGGCGCGCTGGGCGGCGATGACCCCGGCCTACGAGAAGCTGGCCGCCGACCTCCGGTGAGCTCGCTCTGATCCCGCGACACAGGCATCGCCCGACCAGCGCGGTGGAAGTCGGTCGACACCGCGCCGCCGCACGCGGTCGGATGGGGCGGGTGACCGACCGGCTGCACGACGACGAGATCGCCGTCGACCTGGGACTCGTCCGGGCACTGGTGGACCGGGACATGCCGGGTGCCGCCCGGCTGCCGCTGGTGCGGCTGGGTGCCTCGGGTTCCAGCAACGCCCTCTTCCGGCTCGGCGAGGCGCTGGTCGTGCGGCTGCCGCGCCAGCCCGGCGGTGGCGACACGGTCGCCAAGGAGGCGCGCTGGCTGCCGTACGTCGGTGCCGGCCTCCCGGTGGCGGTGCCGTCCGCCGAGCACGTGGGGCAGCCGGGCTTCGGCTACCCCGAGCGCTGGTCGGTCGTGCGCTGGCTGGACGGCTGGCACCCGGAGCCGGTCGCGCCGGATGCCGCCGTGGCTCCTGGCCGCGCCGACCTCGCGCGAGACCTGGCGGCCGTGGTCGTCGCCCTGAGGTCGCTGCCGGTGCCCGAGGAGGCGGTGCACGAAGCGGCGCTGCGCTGGTACCGCGGCGAACCGCTGGCGACGCGCGACGCCGACACCCGGCAGTCGGTCGAGGACTGCCGAGCCATCCCTGGGCTCGGGCTCGACCTGGACGCCGCCCTCGCGGTGTGGGACGCCGCGATGGCGCTCCCGTCGACGCAACCGTCGACGAGCTGGTACCACGGTGACCTCGCGGCGGAGAACCTGCTCGTCCGCGACGGTCGGCTCTGCGCGGTGCTCGACTTCGGCGGGCTGGCGGTCGGCGACCCGACCGTCGACCTCATCGTTGCCTGGGAGGTCCTGGACAGCCCCGCGCGTGCCGTGTTCCGCGCCGCCGTGGGCGTCGACGACGCCACCTGGGAGCGTGGCCGGGCGTGGGCCCTCTCGCTCGCGCTGATGACCTTCCCGTACTACTGGGCGACCATGCCGCAGCGGTGCGCCAGCCGGCACGCGGTCGCGCGGAGCGTTCTCGCCGACGCTGGGTTCTCCTGACCCGGGACCGACCCGGTCATCGGCGCGGGCCGCGCGACAGCGCAGCGTTGGCGGCTCAGCCGGCGGTGGTCAGGTCCTTGTCGGCCATCTCCCAGGCGTGGTCCATCGTGTGGAACGCGCTGTGCCGGACCAGGAACGGCAGGTTCCACGACCGCATCCGCCCGCCCTCACCGGCGTTGAAGGCACGCATGGTCGCGACGTACCGCTCGCGGTGGTCGCGCAGGTCCTTCGGTGTCTGGGGACCCG
>Ga0210143_1000046_pt1 | contig 23328 bp, 18 predicted proteins | sample MayberryNW_TuleC_2_FD_185527 | JGI IMG/M metagenome (GOLD analysis project Ga0210143, IMG submission 185527) | Wetland microbial communities from San Francisco Bay, California, USA, that impact long-term carbon sequestration - MayberryNW_TuleC_D2... | ecosystem: Environmental > Aquatic > Marine... | reverse complement strand
GGCGTGGAGAACGCCTCGTGCAGCCCCTGGCCGACCCGCTTGCGGGTCATCTGGACCAGGCCCAGCGAGGTGACCTCGGCGACCTGGTGCTTGGTGCGGTCGCGGCCGAGGCACTCGAGCAGGCGCCGCAGGACCAGGTCGCGGTTGCTCTCGAGCACCATGTCGATGAAGTCGATGACGATGATCCCGCCGAGGTCGCGCAGGCGCAGCTGGCGGACGATCTCCTCGGCGGCCTCCAGGTTGTTCTTGGTGACCGTCTCCTCGAGGTTGCCGCCCTGGCCGGTGAACTTCCCGGTGTTGACGTCGACGACGACCATCGCCTCGGTCCGGTCGATGACCAGGTAGCCGCCGCTCGGCAGCCAGACCTTGCGGTCGAGCGCCTTGGCCAGCTGCTCGTCCACCCGGTGCGCCCCGAACACGTCCTGCTCGTCGGTCCAGCGCGACATCCGCTCGCGCAGGTCCGGGGCGACGTGCGCGACGTACGGCTCGAGCATGTCCCACGCGTCGTCACCGGCGACGACCAGCGACGAGAAGTCCTCGTTGAAGATGTCGCGCACGACCCGGATCGTCATGTCCGGCTCGCCGTAGAGCAGGGCCGGCGCCGAGGAGCCCTTCTGGGACTTCTTGTCGATGTCCTCCCACTGCGCGGTGAGCCGGGCCACGTCGCGGCTGAGCTCCTCCTCGCTGGCGCCCTCGGCCGCGGTGCGGACGATGACGCCGGCACCCTCCGGGACGATGCGCTTGAGGATCGACTTGAGGCGGTTGCGCTCGGTGTCGGGCAGCTTGCGGCTGATGCCGGTCATCGATCCGGACGGCACCAGGACGAGGTAGCGGCCGGCGAGCGACACCTGGCTGGTCAGCCGGGCGCCCTTGTGGCCGATCGGGTCCTTGGTCACCTGCACGAGGACCGGGTCGCCGGACTTGAGGGCGAGCTCGATGCGCCGGGGCTGGCCCTCGAGACCGGCCGCGTCCCAGTTGACCTCCCCGGCGTACAGCACGGCGTTGCGGCCCTTGCCGATGTCGACGAACGCCGCCTCCATCGACGGCAGGACGTTCTGCACCTTGCCGAGGTAGACGTTGCCGACCAGTCCGCTGCTGGCGGCCGTGCTCACGTAGTGCTCGGCGAGCACGCCGTCCTCGAGCACCGCGATCTGGGTGCGCTCCCCCGCCTGGCGGACGATCATGACCCGGTCGACGGCCTCGCGACGGGCGAGGAACTCGGCCTCGGTGATGATCGGCGGGCGCCGGCGACCGGCCTCGCGGCCCTCGCGGCGGCGCTGCTTCTTGGCCTCGAGCCGCGTGGAGCCCTTGACCGAGCGCACGCCGTCGCCGTCCTCGTCAGAACGGTCGGCACGGTCGGCACGGTCAGCCCGGCCGGACCGGCCGGCGGACGCGCTCCGCTTGCGGGGCTCCCGGATCCGCACGACGGTGTTGGGCGGGTCGTCGGTCTCGGTCTCGCCGTCCCCCTCGCCACCCCCGCGGCGCCGGCGGCGCCGCCGCCGGCGGGTGCCGGCGCCCTCGCCCTCACTGCCCTCGCCGTCGGTCGCGTCGGCGTCGGAGACCTCGGCGGGCTCGGCCTCCGCCGGCTCGTCGCCGTCTGCGCCGTCGATGGCTGCCTCGCCGCTCTCGGCGGGCTCGTCGTCGCGCCCCCGGCCACGGCCGCGACGACCGCGGCCGCCCCGGCGCCTCCGGCGGGGGCCGCCCTCGCCGCCGTCATCCCCCTCCTCGTCGGCCGGGCCGGCGCCGGCGGCAGCGGTGTCGACGGTGTCGGCGGTGTCGACGGTGTCGGCGGCGTCGTCCCTGATCTCGGTGCCCACGTGCTCCGAGTCCTCCGGCGCCGCCGTCTTGGCGGCTGCCCGGCGCCGGCGCGGTGCGGGGGTGGGCTCCGGCGGCTGGAAGAGCACACCGGGCGCCGCCACCGGGGCGGTCGACGGCTCGGCGGCGTCGGCCGCCTCGGCCGCGGCCGCGGCGGCCTTCTTGCTGGTGCGCTTGGCGGCCCGCTTGCGGGCCGGTGCGGCGCTCGCCGCTGTCACGGCGTCGTCGGCGGCGTCGTCCGGGGCCGCGTCGACGTGCCCGTCGGCAGCGGTGTCTGCCTCGGCCCGGGTGGCGGTCGCGCTGGCGGTCGTGGTCGCCTTCGTCGCCTTCGTCGCCCGCTTGCGGGTGCGCTTGGCGGCGGGAGGTGCCTCGCCCGCGTCGTCCGGTCCGGCGTCCACGGCCGGCGCGGGCGCCGGGCCGGTGGTGGTCGCCGGGTCGGTGGTGGTCGCCGGGTCGGTCGCGACCGGCGGGCCGGCCGGGCGGCTGGCCGCCCGCCGGCGGCGGGCCGGTCGCGCCGCGTCGCCGTCGGCGGTCTCCGTCGTGCCGGTCGTGCTGGTGGTGCCGGTGGTGGGCTCGTCGTCGAGCATTCCGGGTGTTCTCCCGTCACGCCCCCGGGCGCCGGCTCTGGGGCCGCGCCGCGCGGAGGCTGATCCGTGTGAGCGCCGTCCGAGGACGGCGGTCTGGCGTGAAGTCTGGTGGTGCGGCATCGGCCGCGCGTCCGGAGCCTGCACTGGCAGGCCCGCGGTGCGCGGCGGCGGTCAGCCGCCGACGGTGTCCCGGTCCGGTGCCAGTGGGTCGGACACCGTGCCGGACTCCTCGTCGAGCGGGCCCTGCGCCAGCCGGACGACCGAGGGGGCCGTCCGCGGCGCGAGGGCGCCGATCGCCGTGAGACCGGCGAGGACGTCATCGGGTCGGACGGCCGGTGTGACGTGCCGTACGACCACTCGCAGTATCGCACACGCCGGCGACCCCACCGGGTCCGGTGCGTCCGCCACGCCGAGCGAGACGACCGCCGCGCGGGCGTCGAAGGTGCGGACGCCGTTCTTGGTCATCCGCGAGACCTCGGCCCGCTCGGCGGCCAGGAACGCCGACACGGCGGACTCCGCCTCGTCGATCGGCACGCCGTCCAGCCGCACCTCCCAGACCGAGGCCTGCAGCCGGTCGGCCAGCGCCGGCGCCTTGGTGTTGGGCGGGGGTGGCGGGACCTCGACGACCTCGAGCACGTCGAGATCCGGTGGCAGCGAGGCGTCCAGCGCCGCGCGCAGCCGCTGCGGGTCGCAGCGCTCGGCCAGCCCGAGCTCGAGGTACTCCGCCTCGCTGGCCACCCCGGTCGGGGCGGCGCCGGCGTAGCTCACCTTCGGGTGCGGTGAGAAGCCGGCCGAGTAGGCCATCGGCACCGCAGCCCGGCGCAGCGCACGCTCGAAGGCGCGCTGGAAGTCGCGGTGGCTGGAGTAGCGCAGGCGGCCGCGCTTGGCGTAGTGCAGGCGGAGCCGCTGCACGGTGGGCGGCGGCGGTGGTCCCTCAGGCGTGCGCGCCACCGGACGCTCCTTCCGGTACGCCCGGCAGGACTGCTGTCGCGAGCTCCGCCGGGCTGGTCCGCTGACCGTCGAAGGCGTAGCGGACCACCGCGGCCCGGTCGCCGCGCAGCACCAGCGGGTCCGGGAGCACGGCCCGCGCCTCCACCCAGGCGACCAGGCCGGCCCGGTCGGCGACCGGCGCCGCGAAGTGCAGCAGCGTCGACCACCAGACGGACCGCCGGTAGCCGGCCTCCTCGGCGCCGAGCCCGCCGAGCTCGGCCAGGATCGCCGAGCGGAACGCGGCCGGTGCCTCGTCGACCGGCGTGCAGAGGGCGAGCACCCCGCGGTCGGCGAGGACCAGCCCGGTGGCGTCCCAGCGCAGCGGCCCGCTGGCGGCGGCGGCGCGGCGCAGGTGCTCGGCGTGGCGACGTACCTCCGGGTCGTCGGCTCCGACCTCGCGCCAGGCACGCTCGAGGTAGGTGACGGTGAGGTGCGCGGAGCCGGTGCCGCCGGTCAGCCACTGGCCGGGTCCGGCGAGCGCCGCGGCCTCGTCGGCGAGCGCCGCCAGCCGTGCCTCGCCCTCGGCGTCCGGGAAGACGTCGAGGGAGAGCCCCCACCGGGTCGACCCGGGACCGGGCGGGACGTCCAGCAGCTCCCGCCCGGCCAGCACGGCGTCCCGGCCGCGCTGGTGGATGGTGTCGGGGGGGCCGCTCACTCGGCCGGGCTCGAGGCGAGCACCTGGTCCCGCGCCGAGTTGAGCACGGTGAGCGGGATGAGGGTCTGCCCGGTCGGGCCCTGCTGGATCTCGGTGCCCATCTGCGGGCAGACGCCGCAGTCGAAGCACGGGGTCCAGCGGCAGTCCTCGACCTCGGTGCCGGTGAGGGCGTCCTGCCAGTCCTCCCACAGCCAGTCGCGGTCCAGGCCGGAGTCGAGGTGGTCCCACGGCAGGACCTCGGCGTAGTCGCGGTCACGGGTGGTGTACCAGTCGACGTCGACCGGCTCGTCGGCCAGCGCCTGCTCGGCGCAGGACATCCAGCGGTCGAAGGAGAAGTGCTCGCTCCACCCGTCGAAGCGGCCACCGGCCTCGTAGACCGCCTCGATGACCTTGCCGACCCGGCGGTCGCCGCGCGAGAGCAGGCCCTCGACGATGCCCGGCTTGCCGTCGTGGTAGCGGAAGCCGATCGCCTTGGCGAACCGCTTGTCCGACCGGACCGCGTCGCGCAGCTTGGCGAGGCGGGTGTCGGTGGCCTCGTGGCCGAGCTGGCCGACCCACTGGAACGGCGTGTGCGGCTTGGGCACGAAGCCGCCGATCGACACCGTGCAGCGGATGTCGTTGCGTCCGCTGACCTCGCGACCGGTGCCGATGACCCGCTTGGCGAGCTCGGCGATCTGCAGCACGTCGTCGTCGGTCTCGGTCGGCAGCCCGCACATGAAGTAGAGCTTCACCTGGCGCCAGCCGGCGGAGTAGGCCGCCGTGACGGTGCGGATCAAGTCGTCCTCGGTGACCATCTTGTTGATGACCTTGCGGATGCGCTCGCTGCCGCCCTCGGGGGCGAAGGTCAGCCCGGTGCGCCGCCCGTTGCGGGTCAGCTCGTTGGCCAGGTCGATGTTGAACGCGTCGACCCGGGTCGAGGGCAGCGAGAGCGAGGTCTGGGTGCCCTCGTAGCGGTCGGCCAGGCCGTGCGTCATGGCGGCGATCTCGGAGTGGTCGGCGCTGGACAGCGAGAGCAGGCCGACCTCCTCGAAGCCGGTGGCGGCCAACGACTTCTCGACCATCTCGCCGACACCGGTGATGGAGCGCTCCCGCACCGGACGGGTGATCATCCCGGCCTGGCAGAACCGGCAGCCGCGGGTGCAGCCGCGGAAGATCTCGACCGAGGCCCGCTCGTGCACCGACTCGGCCAGCGGCACCAGCGGCTGCTTCGGGTAGGGCCACTCGTCGAGGTCCATCACGGTGTGCTTGCCGACCCGCCACGGGACGCCCGGGCGGTTGGGCGCGACCCGCTGGATCCGCCCGTCCGGCAGGTAGGCGACGTCGTAGAACGACGGCACGTAGACCCCGGCGGTGCGGGCCAGCCGCAGCAGCAGCTCCTCGCGCCCACCCGGGCGGCCCTCGGCCTTCCAGGCCCGCACGACGGCGCTGATCCCGAGAACCGCCTGCTCGCCGTCGCCGAGCACCGCCGCGTCGACGAAGTCGGCCACCGGCTCCGGGTTGAACGCGGCGTGCCCGCCGGCGACGACCACCGGGTCGTCGACCGTCCGGTCAACCGCCCGGCGCGGGACCCCCGCCAGGTCGAGCGTCTGCAGCAGGTTGGTGTAGCCCAGCTCGGTGGCGAACGAGACACCGAGCAGGTCGAAGGCGCCGACCGGGCGGTGCGCGTCGACGGTGAAGGCCGGCACGCCGTGCTCGCGCATCAGCGCTTCCATGTCCGGCCAGACCGCGTAGGCGCGCTCGGCGAGCGTGCGCTCCTGCTCGTTGAGCACCTCGTAGAGGATCATCACGCCCTGGTTGGGCACGCCGACCTCGTAGGCGTCGGGGTACATCAGCGCCCAGCGGACGTCACAGGAGTCCCAGTCCTTGACGGTGGAGTTGAGCTCGCCGCCGACGTACTGGATCGGCTTCTGCACCTGGGTGAGCAGCGGCTCCAGCCGCGGGAAGAGCGACTCGACGGACGTCTCGACGGGCACGGCGACGAACCTGTTTCATCGGGGTCGGGGAAGCGTCCAGCGTAACCCCGGCCCGCTCAGGCGCCCCGATCCCGTGATCGTGAGGGGATCCGGGCCTCGAGAGGGCCTGGATCCCCTCACGATCACCAGGTCGGGCCGTCCGTCATGGGGCGGGGACGTAGTCGGCGGAGTTGTCCTCGCAGGAGGCCCACCCCTTGTGGTCCCCCTCGTCGTGCCCGCCCGGACCGCTCGCGGCGCGGACGTACGCGGCGAAGTCGGAGCTCCCCGGCATCCCTGCGTCGTTGCAGTGGGCCGCTGCGGCAACCCCGGCCGACCCGACCAGTGCCGCGCCCGCCAGTGCGGTGGCGAACGTGGCGGCAAGTGCCTTGCTCATCGTGACCTCCGTGGTGTCCTGGTCCCCGAGCTGTATCGAGGGTTCGGCACCGCGGCGGCCACGGATCGGTCAGGCGTAGCGGCGCATGTGCACGTTCTGCAGCAGGCCGACCGCGATCAGGCCGGCGAACATCGACGAGCCGCCGTACGACACGAAGGGCAGCGGCACCCCGGTCACCGGCATGATCCCCAGCGTCATGCCGATGTTCTCGAACGCCTGGAAGGCGAACCAGCAGAGGACACCGGTGGCGACCAGCCGGCCGAAGAGGTCCTCGGCCTGCATCGCGATCCGGCCGGCCCGCCAGAGCACCAGCCCGAGCAGGCCGATCACCAGGGCGGCGCCGACGAACCCGAGCTCCTCCCCCGCGACGGTGAAGATGAAGTCGGTCTGCTGCGCGGGGACGAAGTGGCCCTGGGTCTGCGCCCCGTGGAAGAGGCCCTGCCCGTCCACACCGCCCGACCCGACGGCGATCTGGGCCTGCCGGACGTTGAAGCCGGCGCCCTTGGGGTCGGCGGTCGGGTCGTAGAACGCCCGGAACCGGTCCAGCTGGTAGTCCTTCAGGACGCCCACCTGCACCGCGACGAACGCGGTCAGCACGGCACCGACCACCAGCCCGACGACCCAGCGGATCGGCGCGCCGGACACCGCGACCATCCCGAGCACGATCGCGCACATCACGAGGACGGTGCCGAGGTCCGGCTGCAGCAGGACCAGGACCAGGGGCACCGCGGCGAACGCCAGCGCCAGCACGACGTCGACGTCGCGCGGCTCGTCCTCGGCGTCGCGCTTCTCCGCGAGCAGCATCGACATGCCGACGACGACCGCGACCTTCGCCAGCTCGGACGGCTGCACCGAGAAGCCGGCGGGCAGGACGATCCACGAGTGCGAGCCGTTGATCGTGGAGCCCAGCGGCGAGAGCACGGCGACCAGCCCGACGAGGGACAGCCCGTAGAGCACCGGCGCGTACGCGCGCAGCATCCGGTAGTCGAAGAGGGACGCGACCCCGGCGAGGAACAGACCGACGACCACGTTGAGGACGTGCTTCTTGAGGAACGCCTGCGGGTCGCCGCCGGTCTCCTCGGCGGCTCCCTTGGTGGCCGACCACACGAGCGCCGCTCCGATCGCAGCCAGCCCGATCACCGCGACGAGCAGCGTCCAGTCCATCCGGCGCAGCATCGAGTCGCGGTGCAGCAGCCGGGAGCCGCGCCGCGACGGCGGCACGGTGTAGGGCATGGGGCGGTAGCCGGCGCTCATCCGGCCCCCTCGTCCTCGCGGCGCGCCCGCAGGTCGGGCACCGGCGCGGCACGGGTGTCGGCCCGGGCGTCGGTTCGCGGCTGCACGACGGTCCCGTCCGGTCGTACGGCCGGCAGCGCCCTGGTCGGGTGGCCACCGGGCGGAGCCGCCGCCGCCAGGTCGACCCGGCTGCCGTCGACGCCGAAGAGGGTCTTGTAGAGCTCTGCGACCGACGGGCCGGACACACCGGAGCCGGTGCCGCCCTGAGACACCATCATCACGACGGCGTACTGCGGCTTGGTCGCCGGTGCGAACGAGGCGAACCACGACGTCGTCTGCTTGCCGTAGACCTCACCGGTGCCGGTCTTGGTCGCGACCGGCAGCTTGGCGATCGGGAAGCCGGCCCGGGCGAACGGGCCGTAGCCGGTCCCGACCTCGGTCACCGTGCGCAGGGCGTGCCGCAGCCAGTCCAGGGTCGCCTTGCTGACCGGCACCCGGCCGGACGGCTCGGGCTCGATCCGCCGGACCAGCTCGCCCTCCGGCGTCATGATGGCGCGGCCGATGTGCGGGGTGACCAGCGTGCCGCCGTTGGCCACCGCGGCGTACACCCGCGCCATCTGCAGCGGCGTGGTGGTCGTGTCGCCCTGCCCGATGGCGAAGTTGGCCGCGTCGCCACCCCGGTAGGCCCACCCGTCGACGCAGTTCTCCTTCGACAGCTGCAGCAGGTACGCCGCCCGGGCCGGGTCCTTGCGCGCCACGTCCGGGTAGCCGGACTTGGCCTTCGCGCAGTAGAAGTCCTTCGTCGCCTTCCAGTAGGCGCGCTTCCAGGCCCGGTCGGCGATCCGCCCGTCGGACTCGGCCGGCAGGTCGAGCCCGGTCGGCCGCCCGAGGCCGAACGCCTTGGCCATCTGGGTGAACGGGTCCTTGGCGTTCTTCTTCGCCTTGAGCCCGCCCATCCGCAGCCACGTCTCGTAGGCGAACTTGTAGAAGACGGTGTCGCAGGACACCTGGATGGCGCGCAGCATCGAGATGACGCCGTAGCCCTGGGACTCGTAGTTGCGCTTGGGGGCGCCGCCGATCGAGTAGGCCGACGGGCAGTCGTAGGACCCGTCGACCGAGTAGCCGGCTCGCACGGCCGCCGGCAGCGTGACCGCCTTGAAGGTGGAGGCCGGCGCGAACTCGCCCTGGAAGGCGCGGCTCTGGTTCGGGTAGTCGTGCTTCTTGCTGGTGATCCTCTTGTAGTCCCTGGTGCTGATGCCGCCGACCCAGATGTTCGGGTCGTACGTCGGCCAGCTCGCCATGGCCACGATCCCGCCGGTCCGGACGTCCATGACGACGACCGCCCCCGAGTCGGCCTTGAGCTTGGTCGCGTAGCCCTTGTTGATGTCACCGGTGTTGCGGGCCCGCATGATCGCGGCCTTCAGCTGCTTCTCGGCCGCGGCCTGCACCTCGGCATCGATGGTGGTCACCAGGTAGTTGCCCGGCGTGGGCTGGGTCTCCGCGAGGGTGTCGATGACGCCGCCCTCGTGGTCGACCGCCAGCGTCCTGACACCCGGCCGCCCCCGCAGCTCGTCGTCGTACTGGCGCTCGAGCCCGGCCCGGCCGACCAGGTCGGTGCGCTGGAGCACCGTCTCGTTCTTGGCGCCGCGCCGGTCGTTGTCGACCTCGCGCGCGGCCATCTCCTCGTCGGTGACCGGACCGAGGTAGCCCAGCTCGTGGGCGGCGTTGGCGCCCAGCGGCTCCGGGTACTCGCGCACCGCCGTCAGCTCGGCCGTCACGCCCGGGAAGTCCTCGCGGCGCTCCATGATCTGCAGCGCCATCTCGGTGTCGGCCTCGTCGGTGACCGGGATCGGCTGGTAGGGCGAGCCGTTGAAGCACCGGGGGGCCGGCGGGGCGCCCTCGGAGCCGCAGAGCCGGGTCTTGTCCCAGACCTGCTCGAACGGCTCGCCGATGACCTGCGCGACCTTGGCCACCAGGGCCCGGCCGTCGTCGGGCTGGCGCAGCATCGCGGTGCGGCTGATCGAGACCACCAGCGCGGTCCGGTTGCGGGCCAGCGGCCGGCCGCGGGCGTCGAGGATCATCCCCCGTGGCGCCGGCGTGATGATCTCGCGGGTGCCGTTCTCGGCCGCCGCGGTGCGGTAGTTCTCGGAGGCCACGACCTGCAGGTACCAGAGCCGGCCCAGCAGCGTGACCATCAGCGACAGGACGAGCACCTGCAGCACGACGAGCCGCAGCCGGGAGCGCTCACTCATCGCAGCGCTCCCTCGGGCTCGAGCCGGCCGCTCAGCGCGAGCACGGCCGGCACGGCGAAGGCGCTGAGCACCACGTCGTAGACCACCGCCGTCGGGAGCAGCCGGGTGACGGCCGACCAGGTCACGTTGGGGTCGTCGAGCAGGGCACCGAGCCCGGCGTACAGCAGGACCGAGCCGACGGCCGCGGTGGCGACCACGCCGAGCGGCACGAACGCCGACCGCCGGGACTCGGCCTGGGCGAGGCCGGCGAGATAGCCCACGAGCGTGAGGACGAAGGCCCACCGGCCGACCTCGTGGCCGACCAGGTCACGTTGGGGTCGTCGAGCAGGGCACCGAGCCCGGCGTACAGCAGGACCGAGCCGACGGCCGCGGTGGCGACCACGGCTAGCGGCACGAACGCCGACCGCCGCGACTCGGCCTGGGCGAGGCCGGCGAGATAGCCCACGAGCGTGAGGACGAAGGCCCACCGGCCGACCTCGTGGTCCGCGGGCGGGACCAGGTCGACGGCCAGCCCGGCCGCGAAGCCGGTCAGCAGCCCGACGGCGGGCCCACCGCCGATCGCGGTCGCCACCACCACCAGCAGCACCAGGTCAGGTGTCGCGCCGGGCAGCGGGAGCCGCGAGAGGAAGGTGACCTGCAGCGCGATCGCCACGACCAGCAGGACTGCGGTCAGGGCGACCCGCGGCGCGCTCACCGCTCACCCCTCGGCTCGACTGTCACGGTGACGGTGGGCTGCGGCGTCGACCCGGGCGGCGTCGGACGAGGCGGCAGGACACCGTCCCGGGGGTCGGTGCGCGGCGGCTCGACGACCACGCCCACCAGGTCGAGGGCGGTGAAGTCGACGTAGGGCTCGACGACGGCGGTCCGGGTCTGCGACCCGGGGCTGCCCTGGACGCTGCGCACGACGCCCACCGGCACACCGGGCACGTAGGGAGTGTCGCCCTGCGAGCCGAAGGTGACCAGCCGGTCGCCCGGCGCCACGGACGACTGCCCGTCGAGCAGCCGCAGGTCCAGGGCGCCGTCGTCGTCGATGCCCTGCCCGGTCGTGAACCCGACCTCCATCGAGCCCTCGAGCCGGACCCCGACCGAGGACTCGGGGTCGACGGCCAGCAGCACGGTGGCCGTCGACGGGCCGGCGGTCTTGACCCTGCCGACCAGCCCGTCACCGTCCAGCACCGTCATGTCGGCGTGCACGCCGTCACGGGTGCCGGCGTCGATCGTCACCGTCCAGGAGAAGCTCTGCACGGCCCCAATCGCGATCACCTGGGCGGGGACGACGCGGTAGCGTCCGGCGCCGGCGACGCGCAGCAAGGCGTCCAGCTGGGCCACCCGGTTGCGGTCCAGCTCGCTGGTGCGCAGCCGCCGGGTCAGCTCCTCGTTGCGCCGGCGGAGCCGGTCGACCTCGTCGGCGTCGTCGCCGATGCTCGACACCCCGTCGACCGCGTCGCTGACCGGGCCGGCGATCGCGGCGGCCACCTGCTCGACCGGCCCGAACACCGCGGCGGCCACCCCGCGGACCCGGTCCAGCGGCGAGTCGGCGGCCCGGCTGTCGATGAGGACCAGGCTGACGGACGTGACGAGGAGCAGCGCGAGGAGCACCCGGGTACGACGGGTGTCCCTGTTCATCTGTCCCTGTTCATCGGCCCAGCGACCTGCCGCTCGCTGCCTCTCAGTGTCGCGGCTCGGAGATGAGCACCTGCTGCAGGGCCTCGAACTCCTCGACGCACTTGCCCGACCCCATCGCCACCGAGTCCAGAGGTCGGTCGGTCAGATGGATCGGCATGCCGGTCTCGTGACGCAGGCGCTCGTCGAGGCCCTTGAGCAGGGCGCCGCCACCGGTGATGACGATGCCGCGGTCCATGATGTCGCCGGACAGCTCGGGCGGGCACTTGTCGAGCGTGGTCTTGACCGCGTCGATGATCGAGTTGACCGGCTCCTCGATCGCCTTGCGGATCTCCTCGGCGCTCACCACGATCGTCTTCGGCAGGCCGGAGACCAGGTCGCGGCCGCGGATCTCGGCGTGCGGCTCGTCCGGCGACGGGAACGCCGAGCCGATCGCCATCTTGATCTCCTCCGCGGTGCGCTCGCCCAGCATGAGCGAGTACTCCTTCTTCACGTAGGTGATGATCGCGGTGTCGAGCTCGTCACCGCCGGTGCGGATCGACTGGCTGGTGACGATGCCACCCAGCGAGATGACCGCGACCTCGGTGGTGCCGCCGCCGATGTCGACCACCATGTTGCCGGTCGGCTCGTGCACCGGCAGGCCGGCGCCGATCGCCGCAGCCATCGGCTCCTCGATGATGTAGACCTTGCGGGCGCCCGCCGCGTAGCCCGCGTCCTTGACCGCCCGCTGCTCCACGCCGGTGATGCCGCTCGGCACGCACACGACGATGCGCGGCTTGGCCAGGTGCCGGCGGCGGTGCACCTTCTGGATGAAGTAGCGCAGCATCCGCTCGGTGGTGTCGAAGTCGGCGATGACCCCGTCCTTGAGCGGCCGGATCGCCACGATGTTGCCCGGGGTGCGGCCGATCATCTTCTTGGCCTCGGCGCCCACGGCGAGGATGCCGCCGGTGTTGGTGTTGATCGCCACGACCGAGGGCTCGTTGAGCACGATGCCCTTGCCGCGGACGTAGACCAGGGTGTTGGCCGTCCCGAGGTCGACGGCCATGTCCCGACCGATGAACGACATGTTGGTGCCCATGTGCGGGAGTGGCCCTCCGGATCGCCTGCAGGTGCGTGAGCCGGGCGGGTTCCCCGTCCGGTCACCCGCATCGTATCGGCGCCCCCACGCTCCGGACCGCAACCGCGCGCCGGACCGCCGCCAACTTGTGACAACTTCCTGCCCGCCGGCGGTCGGTTCGGCCGGCCGGGCCACGGAGACCAGCAGGGCCGAGCAGAGGGACCGAGCAGGGGACCGAGCAGAGGGACCGAGCAGAGGGGCCGCGGTCAACTGCCACCGACCGCGGCTTGCACGCCACAGCCGGTGTCGGTCGATCACGGTACCGTGATCATTTTGGGGACGAGGAAGTGCGGGAGCTAGAGGGTGGGGAAGAAGATCGCGATCTCGCGGGCGGCCGACTCGGGCGAGTCCGACGCGTGGACGATGTTCTCGCGGTTCGACAGCGACAGGTCGCCGCGGATGGTCCCGGCGGCCGCGGCCCGGCCGTCGGTGGCCCCGTTGAGGGCCCGGACGACGTCGATCGCCTGGTCGCCCTCGAGCACCATGGCGACCAGCGGACCCGAGGTGACGAACGCGCGCAACGGCGGGTAGAAGTCGCGTTCCAGGTGCTCGGCGTAGTGGCGGTCGGCGGTCTCGCCGTCGACGATGCGCTGGTCCATGGCCACGATGCGCAGCCCCTTGCGCTCGTAGCGCCCGAGGACCTCGCCCACCAGCCCGCGGCTGACGGCGTCCGGCTTCACCAGGACCAGGGTGCGCTCGCTCACGGGGCGGGAGCCTAGCCCGGGGGCTCCGGCGGTGGCTGGGCCGCCTGCATCCGGGCGACCTTGCGGCCCAGGTGCAGCGCCAGGAACCACAGGCCGGCGAAGACGGCTCCGAGGACGAACATCGCCGGCACCAGGAAGCCGGCGGCGATGACGAGCACCTGCAGCGCCGAGCCGACGTGGTAGCCCCAGGGCCGGCCGAGCAGGCCGGCCGCGAGCACGCAGGCCACCGCCAGGGAGCCCCCGGTCCACCACAGCGTCGCGTCGTCGACGTCGCTGAGGTCCAGCGCGACGAGGGTGGCGAAGAGCACGACCAGGCCCTCGAAGACCAGGACGGACGCGGCGATGCCCCTCACCGGTCGCCGAGCCCCAGCAGGGTCCGCGCCTCGGCGACGGTCACGATCGAGCCGGTCACCAGCACGCCCGAGCCACCGAGGTCGCCCTCCTCCTCGGCGAGGGAGACCGCGGAGTCGATGGCGTCGTCGAGCCGCGGGGTGACCTCGACCCGGTCCTCCCCGAACACCTCCACGGCGAGCGCCGCCAGGTCGTCGGCCGGCATCGCGCGCCCGGAGGTCGCCTCGGTGACCACGACCTCGGCGAGCACCGGCTCGAGGGCCTCGAGCATCCCTCGTACGTCCTTGTCGGCCATCGCGGCGAAGACACCCACCAGCCGGGTGAAGCCGAACGAGTCCTGCACCGCCTCGGCGGTGGCCCTGGCCCCGGCCGGGTTGTGGGCGGCGTCGAGCAGCACCGTCGGCGAACGCCGGGCCACCTCGAGCCGGCCGGGCGAGGTCACCTTGGCGAAGGCGGCGCGCACGATGTCGACGTCGAGCGGCCCGCGCTCCGCGTGCCCGCCGCCGAGGAACGCCTCGACCGCGGCCAGCGCCACCGCGGCGTTGTGCGCCTGGTGCTGGCCCATGAGCGGGAGGAAGACCTCGTCGTACTCCCCGGCCAGCCCCCGGAGGCTGACGACCTGGCCGCCCACGGCGAGGGTCCGCGCCAGGACGCCGAACTCCAGCCCCTCGCGCGCCACGATCGCGCCCACCTCGACCGAGCGGCGCAGCAGCACCTCGGCGGCCTCGACCGGCTGCTGCGCGAGGACTCCGTAGCTGCCGGCCTTGATGATCCCCGCCTTCTCGCCGGCGATCTGCTCGACCGTCGAGCCGAGGAACCGGACGTGGTCGATGGCGATCGGCGTGACGACGGCCACGGCGGCGTCGGCGACGTTGGTCGCGTCCCAGGTGCCGCCCATGCCCGTCTCGACGACGGCGACGTCGACCGGAGCGTCCGCGAAGGCCGCGTATCCCATGGCCGTGAGGACCTCGAAGAACGAGAGCCGGACGTCGTGGCGGGAGTCGACCAGGTCCAGGTAGGGAGAGACGTCGTCGTACGTCGCCACGAACCGCTCCGGCTCGATCGGGGCCCCGTCGAACGCGATCCGCTCCCGCACCGAGTGCAGGTGGGGGCTGGTGAACCGGCCGGTCCGCAGCCCGAACTCCCGCAGCAGGGTGTCGACCATCCGGGTGGTGGACGTCTTGCCGTTGGTGCCGGCGACCTGGACCACCGGTGCCGACCGCTGCGGGTCGCCGAGCAGGTCGAGCACCTCGCGGATCCGGTCCAGCGACGGGACGATGTCGTGCTCGGGGGTGCGGGCCAGGATCGCCCGCTCCACCTCGCGCAGTCGCGCACCGGCCACCTCGTCCGGGCTGGTCTCCGGGCTGGTCTCGGTCACGCCGGCGAGCCTAGGCCAGCCTTCCCGGCCGCGGCCGGGTGGGGAAAACGGCTGGCGAGGGGCCCATAGGATCCGGGGCATGGACCAGCTGACCCCCGCCGCCGCCGCGCGGGTGCCCGAGAAGCCGACCGTCGACGGCCTCGAGGCGCGCTGGACCCAGGTATGGGAGGAGCAGGGCACCTACCGCTTCGACCGGTCGAAGACCCGCGAGCAGGTCTTCTCCATCGACACGCCGCCCCCGACCGTGAGCGGCTCCCTGCACGTCGGGCACGTGTTCTCGTACACGCACACCGACATCGTGGCCCGCTACCAGAGGATGCGCGGGCGCGAGGTGTTCTACCCGATGGGCTGGGACGACAACGGCCTGCCGACCGAGCGCCGGGTCCAGCACGACTTCGGGGTCCGGTGCGACCCCTCGGTCCCCTACGACCCGGACTTCCAGCCACCGGCCAAGCCCGACCCCAAGAAGCAGGTGCCGATCTCGCGGCGCAACTTCATCGAGCTCTGCGAGCAGTGGACAGAGGAGATCGAGCAGGCCTACGAGGAGCTGTGGCGCCTGGTCGGCCTCTCCGTCGACTGGTCCCAGAAGTACACGACGATCGGCGACGCCTCCCGGGCCGCGTCGCAGCGCGCCTTCCTGCGCAACCTGGCGCGCGGCGAGGCCTACCAGGCCGAGGCCCCGAGCCTGTGGGACGTGACCTTCCAGACCGCGGTGGCCCAGGCCGAGCTCGAGGCCCGGCCCTACCCCGGGCACTTCCACCGGGTGGCCTTCCATCCGACCGCCGGCGCCGCCGGGCCGGTCCACATCGAGACCACCCGCCCCGAGCTGATCCCGGCGTGCGTGGCGCTGATCGCCCATCCCCACGACGAGCGCTTCCAGCCGCTCTTCGGAGCCACCGTGCGGTCGCCGCTCTTCGACGTCGAGGTGCCGGTGCTCCCGCACCACCTCGCCGAGCCGGACAAGGGCGCCGGCATCGCGATGTGCTGCACGTTCGGCGACCTGACCGACGTCATCTGGTGGCGCGAGCTCGACCTGCCCGTGCGGTCCGTCGTCGGGCGCGACGGGCGGCTGCTGCGCGAGACGCCGGAGTGGCTGGCGGGCAGCCAGACCGGCGCGGCGGCGTACGCCGAGATCGCCGGAAAGACCACCTTCTCGGCGCGGGCGGCTGTCGTCGACGCGCTGCGGGCCTCCGGCGACCTCGACGGCGAGCCCACGCCGACCGAGCGGATGGCCAACTTCTACGAGAACGGCGACAAGCCGCTCGAGATCGTCACCAGCCGGCAGTGGTACATCCACAACGGGGGGCGCGACGAGGAGCTCCGGGCCGCGTTGATCGAGCGGGGGCGCGAGATCACCTGGGTGCCGGACTTCATGCGGCACCGCTACGAGAACTGGGTCAACGGGCTGCAGGGCGACTGGCTGATCAGCCGGCAGCGGTTCTTCGGGGTGGCCTTCCCGGTGTGGTACCGGCTGGACGCCGACGGCCAGCCGGACTACGACGACCCGATCCTCGCCGACGAGGCGGACCTGCCGGTCGACCCGGCCTCGCTGACGCCGCCGGGCTACACCGCCGACCAGCGCGACGTGCCGGGTGGCTTCACCGCCGACCCCGACGTGATGGACACCTGGGCGACCTCGTCGCTCTCGCCACAGGTCGTGTGCGGCTGGGAGCGCGACCCGGACCTCTTCGAGCGCACCTTCCCGATGGACATGCGTCCGCAGGCGCACGAGATCATCCGCACCTGGCTGTTCGCGACCGTCGTGCGCGCCCACTACGAGCACGGTGTCGTGCCGTGGACCCACGCCGCGATCTCCGGCTTCGTGGTCGACCCGGACCGCAAGAAGATGTCGAAGTCCAAGGGCAACGTCGTGGTGCCGACCGACGTCCTGCAGCGCTACGGCTCGGACGCGGTGCGCTGGCGGGCCGCCGGCGCCCGGCCGGGCATGGACAGCCCCTTCGACGAGGCGCAGATGAAGATCGGGCGTCGGCTGGCGATCAAGGTGCTCAACGCGTCGAGGTTCGCGCTGACCCTCGGCGCCGTCGAGGCCCCGGCTGCGGTGAGCGACCCGCTGGACCGGGCGCTGCTCGCCACCCTCGCCGGGGTCGTCCGCGAGGCGACCGAGGCGATGGACGACTACGAGTACACCCGGGCCCTCGAGGTCACCGAGACGTTCTTCTGGGGCTTCTGCGACGACTACCTCGAGCTGGTCAAGGAGCGGGCGTACGGCGGTCGCGGCGACGAGTCGGCCGCGTCCGCGAAGGCGACGCTGGCGGCCGCCCTGTCGGTGCAGCTGCGGCTGCTCGCCCCGTTCCTGCCCTTCGTGACCGAGGAGGTCTGGTCCTGGTGGCAGGAGGGCTCGGTGCACCGCTCGGCGTGGCCGGAGGCCGAGCAGGTCGCGGCGCTCGCCCCGGGCGCCGACGCCGGCGTCCTCCGCGACACCGCGGTCGTCCTCGCCGCGATCCGCAAGGCCAAGTCCGAGGCCAAGACCTCGATGCGCACCGACGTCGCGGCGGCGACCGTGAGCGGCCCCCAGGAGGCGCTGGACCGGGTCCGGCTGGCCGCCGAGGACCTGCGGGCCACCGGCCGGGTCGGCGAGCTGGTGTTCGGGCCCGCCGACGGCGTCCTCACCGCCACCGTCACGCTCTGAGCCCGCCTCTGACCGGCCACCGACCCTCAAGGCACAGCCGGATGCTGCCGACGCACCCCTGACCGACCGTTCCGGCCGAGGGGACCTCGAGGTGACCGAGCAGGACCGACGCCACGCCGCGCCGCCGGCCGAGCCGGCAGCCCCCGTGCCGCCGCCGGCCGCGCGCCCGGTGCCCGACCTCGGGTTCTTCGCCGGGGCACCGCAGCCTCGGGACGGCGGCGGCTTCGGCGCGTCGTTCGGCGGTGCCACCCCGGCGTCCCCCAGCCAGTTCGGCCAGTTCGGCGCATCGGCGCCCACCGGCCGGCTCGATGACCCCGGCTCGCCCTTCGGCGCCCCGGCGCCGGCGTTCCCCGGCCCGCCCGGCCCGCCCGGCCCGCCGCCCGGCGCCCGGGGCGGCACCGGGTCCACCACGAAGCTGGTGGTCGGCGGCGTCGCCGTCCTGCTCCTGCTCGTCGCGGTGCTCGGCGGCCGCTTCGCCTGGCAGCAGTTCGTCGCCGACCCGGTCCTGCCCGAGACGCTGGGCGGCATGCCCCGGCTCGCCGGCGCCGAGGCCGACGCGGAGCTGAGCGGCATGCAGCAGGGCGTGACGGACGAGCTCGCGTCCGGGGGGACGGCCAAGGTTGGGCTCTACACCGACGGCCAGGGCACCGGCTACGTGCTCGTCGCGGTGCGCGGCGGCAGTGACAGCACCGACCCGGGGTCCGAGCCGGACATCCTTTCCACCTGGACCAGGACCGAGCAGGACGGCACGACGTGCTACACCACGCCGGCGCAGGCGGCCGAGGGTGTCGGCGTCACCATGTGCGTGCAGGGCTTCTGGCGGCGCGCCGTTCTGGTGATGGGCTTGGCGGTGAGCCCGCCGGACCCGGCAGTGGTCGCCCAGGTGACCGAGGAGGCGTGGGACGCCCAGTGACCCGCCGGTGACGCACCCGTCCGGGCCTCCCCGGCGTACGCGGGTCCTGTGAGCTAGGCGGACTTCTCGCGGCGCTCGCGCTTGGGCGACTCGCGCGGCACCAGGGTCGGGTTGACGTGCTCGAGCACGACCTCCCGGGTCACGACGACCTTGGCGACGTCCTTGCGGGACGGCACCTCGTACATCACGGAGAGCAGGACCTCCTCCATGATCGCGCGCAGCCCGCGGGCGCCGGTGCCCCGCAGGATGGCCTGGTCGGCCATCGACTCGAGGGCGTCGTCGGTGAACTCGAGCTCGACCCCGTCGAGCTCGAAGAGCCTCTCGTACTGCTTGACCAGCGCGTTGCGCGGCTCGGTGAGGATGCGCACGAGGGCGTCCTGGTCGAGGTTGCGCACGCTGGTGATGACCGGGAGCCGGCCGATGAACTCGGGGATCATGCCGAACTTCAGCAGGTCCTCGGGGAGCACGTCGCCGAAGACGTCGGTGGAGTCGCGGTCGGCCTTGGAGTGCAGCGTGGCGCCGAAGCCGAGGCCCTTGCGGCCGATCCGGCCCTCGATGATCTTCTCGAGGCCGGAGAAGGCGCCACCGACGATGAACAGCACGTTGGTGGTGTCGATCTGGATGAACTCCTGGTGCGGGTGCTTGCGCCCGCCCTGCGGCGGCACCGAGGCGGTGGTGCCCTCGAGGATCTTCAGCAGCGCCTGCTGGACCCCCTCCCCGGAGACGTCACGGGTGATCGACGGGTTCTCGCTCTTGCGGGCGATCTTGTCGACCTCGTCGATGTAGATGATCCCGGTCTCGGCCTTCTTGACGTCGTAGTCGGCGGCCTGGATCAGCTTGAGCAGGATGTTCTCGACGTCCTCGCCGACGTAGCCGGCCTCCGTGAGGGCGGTGGCGTCGGCGATCGCGAACGGCACGTTGAGCATGCGCGCGAGGGTCTGGGCGAGGTGGGTCTTGCCGCAGCCGGTCGGCCCGATCAGCAGGATGTTGGACTTGGCCAGCTCGACGTGCTCGTCACGGCTGGCCTTGCCGCCGGAGACCTCACCGGCCTGCACCCGCTTGTAGTGGTTGTAGACCGCGACGGCCAAGGCCTTCTTGGCGACGTCCTGCCCCACGACGTAGGAGTCGAGGAACTCGCAGATCTCGATCGGCTTGGGCAGCTCGTCCCACTTGAGGTCCGAGCTCTCCGAGAGCTCCTCCTCGATGATCTCGTTGCAGAGGTCGATGCACTCGTCGCAGATGTAGACGCCGGGGCCGGCGATGAGCTTCTTGACCTGCTTCTGGCTCTTTCCGCAGAACGAGCACTTCAGCAGGTCGCCGCCGTCACCGATGCGCGCCACCCGGGGGCCTCTCCCTCTCCCTGACCGGCCTGGCGACCGGATCGTCCGTGTCCTGACGGTACCCCGGTGCGGCCCGATGCGCCTCCATTACCGCGCCGCCGGGCCTGTCCGGTTGGTCCGTTCGGGGTGTCCGCCGTCCCTCAGGCACCGCGCGTGGTCAGCACGCGGTCGACCAGGCCGTAGTCCACGGCCTCCTCGGCGGTGAGGATCTTGTCGCGCTCGATATCCGTCTGCACCTGCTCCGCGGTGCGGTTGGAGTGCTTGGCGATCATCTCCTCGAGCAGCGAGCGCATCCGCAGCACCTCGCGGGCCTGGATCTCGACGTCGCTGGCCTGGCCGCCGCCCTCGGTCGACGGCTGGTGGATGAGGATGCGCGAGTTGGCCAGCGCGAAGCGCTTGCCCGGCGTGCCGGCCGCGAGCACGATCGCCGCCGCCGACGCGGCCTGGCCGAGGCAGGTGGTCTGGATGTCCGGGCGGACGAACTGCATCGTGTCGTAGATGGCGGTGAGGGCCGTGAACGAGCCACCGGGCGAGTTGATGTAGATCGAGATGTCCCGGTCGGGGTCGGCCGACTCCAGCGTCAGCAGCTGGGCCATGACGTCGTTGGCGATCGTGTCGTCGATGGCCTGGCCGAGGAAGATGATGCGCTCCTCGAAGAGCTTGGCGTAGGGGTCGGTGCGCCGCCAGCCGTACGACGTCCGCTCCTCGATCTGGGGCAGGTAGTAGCGCGAGCTCGGCAGGGACAGGTCGCTCATCTGGGCTCGTTCTCCTCGCAGGGCGCGGTCGTCCGGGTGCACCGGGTGGATGGGGTGGCTCATGCGGTGCCGCCCGAGCCGCTCACCTGGCCGGCGCTGCTCACGACCTGGTCGACCATGCCGTACTCGCGAGCCTCGTCCGCCGTGAACCAGCGGTCGCGGTCGGAGTCACGCTCGATCTGCTCGACCGTCTGGCCGGTGTGCACCGCGATCAGCTCGGCCATCTTGTTCTTGGTGTAGAGCATCTGCTCGGCCTGGATCCGGATGTCGGAGGCGGTGCCCCCGAGGCCGCCGGAGGGCTGGTGCATCATGATCCGCGAGTGCGGCAGCGCGTAGCGCTTGCCCGTGGCACCGGCACAGAGCAGGAACTGCCCCATCGACGCCGCGAGGCCCATCGACACCGTGGCCACGTCGTTCTTGACGAACTGCATCGTGTCGTAGATCGCCATGCCGGCCGAGACCGAGCCACCCGGCGAGTTGATGTAGAGCCAGATGTCGCGGTCGGGGTCGTCGGCCGCGAGCAGCAGCAGCTGCGCGCAGATCGCGTTGGCGTTGGCGTCCTCGACCACCGAGCCCAGGAAGATGATCCGCTCGCGGAGCAGGCGGTTGTAGACCTGGTCGTCCAGGCCCATGCCCTGGGGCTGGGGCGAACGGCCCTCGGGTCCGGAGAGCCGGGGGGTGATGAGCTCGCTCACTGCGCGTCACCTGTCTCGTGTGCGGGTGTGTCCTGCCGATCAACTGGTAGCGACACTAACGCCCGGCACCGCTCGCGACGTCCCCGACTCCGCGCTGTTCGCTGTCGGCGCACGGGCGTCACCCGGACAGGTCAGGCGGGCGCGTTCTCCTCGCCCGCGGCCTCGGCAGCGGGCTCGTCGGAGGCGGTGGCGGCCGGCTCGTCGACCGACTCGTCCACCAGCTCTCCCTCGATCGCCGCATCGGCTGCCTGCGCGTCCTCGCGCAGCGCCTCGAGGTCGACCGGCCGGCCCGACTCGTCGGTGACGACGGCCTTCTCGAGGACCAGGGCGAGCGCCTTGCCGCGGACGACCTCCGACACCAGCACCGGCACCTGGCCGGCCGACACGATCTGCTGGGCGAACTGGTCCGGCCCCATGCCGTAGCGCGACGCGCTGCGGACGATGTGCTCGGTGAGCTCCTGCTCGTTGACCGACAGCTGCTCCTTCTCGACCACCTTGTCGAGCACGAACTGCGCGGTCATCGCCTCGCGGGTGCGCTTCTCGATGTCCGCGTCGAACTCCTCGGCCGTCTGGCCCTCGGCGGCCAGGAAGTCGTCGCGGCTCATGCCTGCGGCCTCGAGCTGGTGGGCCAGGTTGTGGTTGCGGGACTCGATCTCGGCCTTGATGACACCCTCGGGCAGCGGGATGTCGACCTTGGCGAGCAGCGCCTCGAGCACCTTGTCGCGCGCCTGTACGCCCTGCTGGACGGCCTTCATGCCCGCGACCCGCTTGCGCACGTCCTCCCGCAGCTCGTCCAACGAGTCGAACTCGCTGGCGGTCTGGGCGAAGTCGTCGTCGAGCTCGGGGAGCTCGCGCTCCTTGACCGACTTGACCTCGACCGTGACGGTCGCCTCCTGGCCGGCGTGGTCGCCGCCGACCAGCGTGGTCGGGAAGTCCTTCGGCTCGCCGACCGAGAGGCCGGTCACCGCCTCGTCCAGTCCGTCGAGCAGCGAGCCGGAGCCGACCTGGTAGCTGAGACCCTTGGCGGTGAGCTCGTCGACCGGCTGGCCGTCGACGGTCGCGGAGAGGTCCATCGACACGAAGTCGCCGTCGGCCGCTGCGCGGTCGACGCCGGTCAACGTGGCGAACCGCTCGCGCAGGCCGTCGACCTGCTCGTCGACCTCGGCGTCGGTCACCTCCGCGTCGTCGACGGTGACCGCCAGGCCCTCGTAGTCCGGCAGGTCGAACTGCGGCCGGACGTCCACCTCGGCGGTGAACGTCAGGTGCTGGCCGTCCTCGAGCTCGGTGACGTCGACCTCGGGCTGGCCAAGGACCTGGACGTCGTTCTCCTCGACCGCTCGGCCGTACAGCTCGGGCAGCGCCTCGTTGACGGCCTCCTCGAGCACCACGGCGCGGCCGAAGCGCTGGTCGATCACGCGAGGCGGCACCTTGCCCTTGCGGAAGCCGGGGATCGAGACCTGGCCGCCGATCTTGCGGTAGGCGGCGTCCAGGCTCGGCTTGAGCTCCTCGAAGGGCACCTCCACCGTCAGCTTCACCCGGGTGGGGTTGAGGGTCTCGAGGTCGCTCTTCACGGGGGCGGGCTCCTTGGCGTGCGGGGGCGGTGTGCGGGGCGTCCGGCGTGCGGGTGGTGCGGACCCGGCCGTACGGCGCGACGGGGACGCATCGAGCGGGCGGCCTGGTGCGATGGGTCGGGGCGGGGAGACTCGAACTCCCGATCTCCTGCCCCCAAAGCAGGCGCGCTAGCCACTACGCTACGCCCCGCAGCGCACATGGCATCCTAGGGCCCGCGGCCGCTGCGGGCTAACCGGACGGCCGCCCGGGCGTGGGTCGCCCGCGGGTGTAGCTCAATGGCAGAGCCCCAGCCTTCCAAGCTGGTCATGCGGGTTCGATTCCCGTCACCCGCTCCACGTGCTCCACGTGCTCC
>Ga0210143_1000045_pt1 | contig 23382 bp, 20 predicted proteins | sample MayberryNW_TuleC_2_FD_185527 | JGI IMG/M metagenome (GOLD analysis project Ga0210143, IMG submission 185527) | Wetland microbial communities from San Francisco Bay, California, USA, that impact long-term carbon sequestration - MayberryNW_TuleC_D2... | ecosystem: Environmental > Aquatic > Marine... | reverse complement strand
GGAACGCAGCCGCCCGGCACGCTGCCCCTCTAGCCTCGGCACGGGCCCAGGACGGTAGACTCGGGACGTCGGCGCAGGCCCGGCACCCTCGAGACCCCACGGAAAGGTTCACCCATGTTCGCACTCCTCGCACAGGACTCCCAGGGAGGCAGCAGCCTCGTGGCCTTCCTGCCGCTCCTCCTGATGGGCGTGATCTTCTACTTCCTACTGATCAGGCCGCAGCAGCGGCGTGCGAAGGCCCAGCAGGCGCTGCTGCGAAGCGTCGAGGTGGGTGACGAGATCGTCACGACCGCCGGCGTGTTCGGCACGGTCACCGAGATCGACGACGACGACGACGTGATCACGGTCGAGATCGCTCCCGGCACGCGCGTGCGCATGGTCCGGGCCGGCATCGGCCGCATCGTCGAAGACGAAGAGGGGAGCGAGGGGGCCTTCGAGGACTCCGATGTGCCCGACGGCCAGGACGGGCCGATCCAGCAGACGTGACCGACGCGTCGCTCCCGCCGACCGACGGCACGCCGCACGAGGCTGCCGATCCGTCGACGGTCATCGCATCCGACACCACCCCCGAGCCCGCGCCGCTCCCGAGCGAGCCGGCCCCGCCCGAGGGGGACGACGTTGCCACGGTCACGCTCGAGGATGTCCAGGCCAACGAGGAGCTCTCGCGGTTCATCGCGTCGGCCGATCGCGTGATGGATGCCATGGGGTTCACCGAGCACGGCTTCCGGCACGCGAACCTCGTCGCGCGCATCGCCTTCCAGGTGCTCGCCCGGCTCGGCTACGGCGAGCGTGACGCCACGCTCGCCTGCGTCGCCGGATACCTGCACGACGTGGGGAATGCCCTCGCACGCGACGCGCACGGTCAGACCGGCGCGGTCCTCGTGCATCACGCGCTCCGCGACTCCGTGGCACCCGCCGACCTGATGCCGATCCTGGCGGCGATCGCGAACCACGAAGAGTCCGAAGGCACCGCGGTCTCACCGATCTCGGCCGCCGTGATCCTGGCCGACAAGTCCGATGTGCACCGGAGCCGCGTGCGTACGTCGGGGTCGGTCGACCTCGACATCCACGATCGCGTGAACTACGCCGTAGAGCAGTCGTTCCTTCGGGTAGACTCCGCTGCCCGGACGGTCAGCCTGGAGCTGACGATCGACACCGGGATCAGCCAGGTGATGGAGTACTTCGAGATCTTCCTCGGCCGGATGCAGCTGTGCCGCGTCGCGGCTCAACATCTCGATGCCCGCTTCCGCTTGGTCGTGAACGGAGCGGAGCTGGCGTGAAGCGCACACGCGGCCTGTGGGCCTCGATCATCTTCGTGCTGGTCCTGACCGGGGCATCGCTGATCGGATTCGCGACCGGCTACCTCGAGCCCATCCTCGGCCTCGACCTCGAGGGAGGCGTTTCGGTGACCCTCTCCGCCCCGGGCGGTACTCCGGCCGAGGTGATGGACCGCGCCCGCACGAACATCGCGAACCGTGTCGATGCCTTCGGGGTGGGTGAGCCCGACATCTCCGTGTCGGGAGACACGATCGAGGTCCAGATCCCGGGCTTGTCGGAAGCCACGATCGAAGAGCGAGCCGAGACCAGGCATTGTCTCGTGGGACCGGACGGTGAGAACTACGGCTGCGCGCCGTCCCCTCAGGAGGCCGATGACGCGCTCGCCGAGCTCACGGTCGAGGAGCAGGTCGCCGAGGCATGCCTCGTCGCGGACGACGGGACGCAGTTGGAGTGTTTCCCGACCGAGGAGCTCGCACGGTCGGGTAAGGCCGCGATGACCGTGGTGCCCTCGACCGGGGGAGGGGACGGGTCCTGCCTCGTGAGTGCGACGGGCGAGCAGTTGGAGTGCTATCCGACCAGGCGAGAGGCCCAGGCGGCGAAGGACGCGCTGCAACCGCAGGTCACCCAGCGGACGTTCTGCGTGACCGACGGCGGCGGAACCGAGAACCCGGCGACGCCCACCGCGACGCCGACTCCGGCCGACCCGACGGCGTTCTCCGCACTGTCGCTGGGGGCGAACGAGCTGCCGTGCGGGCTCGGCTCGAGATCGGAGGCCCAGGTCGCGGCCGACGCAGCGTCGGTGCAGACGGTCGACTCGTTGTTCTGCGTGATCAGCTCCGCCGACCGGAACCTCGGGTGCTTCATCGATCGCGTCTCGGCGGAGGAGCGCCGGCGGTCGACGGGACAGCAGCGTCTGCTCGACGTGATCGGCCAGACCGCCCGGCTCGAGCAACGGCCGGTGCTCGCGATCGTGCCCCCGACCGACCCGTCGTACGCCGCGACGCCGGTGACGTGCCCGACCGACGAGGAGCGGCAGACCGACGAGTGCTCCTTCTCGGCCCTCGAGAACGAGGAGGTCGTGTACGAGGACGACGCAGGCAACCGGTTCCGGCTGGGTCCCACGGTCATCGCCGGCGGCGACATCGTGGAGGCGAACGCGATCTTGGGCGGTGCGACGGGATCGGAATGGTCGGTGTCGTTCCGGCTCTCCGGCGACGCATCGGGGCGCTTCGCCGACGCCACGACGACGGCCGTATCGTTGCCGGAGCCGCAGAACCAGATCGCGATCGTCGTGGACCGATCCGTCATCTCCGCGCCCACCGTGCAGAGCCCGATCACTGGGGGGACCGGCGACATCACCGGTGGGTTCAGCGAGAACGAAGCGCGTGACCTCGCGACCGTGCTGAACTCCGGCGCCCTGCCGGTCGAGCTCACACGGCAACAGGTGCAGACCGTGAGCCCCACGCTCGGCGCCGAGTCGCTGCGGCAGGGCATCGTTGCGGGGGTGGTCGGGCTCGTGCTCCTGTTCCTGTACCTGCTCTTCTACTACCGGCTGCTCGGCATCGTGGCGTGGTTCGGCATGTCGATCTGGGCGATCCTCGCGATCGCGATCATCTCGCTCGCGGGCATCCAGTTCGGATACGCGCTCACCCTGGCGGGGGTGGCGGGGCTCGTGATCTCGCTCGGGGTCACCGCCGACTCCTACATCGTGTTCTTCGAGCGGCTGAAGGACGAGGTCCGGTCGGGCAAGACGGCCCGCGCGGCCGTACAGCCCGCGTTCGCGCGGTCGTACAAGACGATCATCGCTGCCGACGTGGTTGCGGGGATCGCCGCCGTCGTGCTGTACGTGACCGCCGTGAGCTCCGTCCGTGGCTTCGCGCTGACGCTGGGGGTCGCGACCCTGCTCGACCTGTTCGTCGTGTGGTTCTTCAAGCGGCCGACCGTATTCCTGGTCGCGCAGAACCGGTGGCTGGTCTCCCTGAAGGGGTTCGGGCTCGAGGCCGGCGTCGCCGGCGGACGTGATGAGGAGCCGGAGGGGGTGGGTCCTTGACCGCGCTGCACCACGCGCTCGAGACCTACCGCGGCCACACCATCCCGCACTTCCGGTTCGTCGAACGGCGGAAGGTCTGGTTCGCGTTCTCCGCGGCACTGATCGCTTTGTCGCTGATCGGATTGGTCGTCAGCGGCCTGAACTACTCGATCGACTTCGAGGGCGGGGCGAAGATCCAGTATCCGATCCAGGACGATGTCACCGTCGGCGACGTCCAAGCGGTGCTCGATGAGGCCGGCCGGCCGGCCGCGGAGGTCCAGATCCTGGGCGGGGACCAGGTGGCGATCCGCACGGAGTCGCTCGCCGATGCCGGCGACAGCGACGCGCTGCTTCGGGCCCTTGCCGATCAAGCGGGCATCGAGCTCACCGACGTGAACGTGGAGGACATCGGACCGACGTTCGGCGCCGATGTGCGCCGACAGGCGATCACCGGGCTCATCGTCGTGCTGGCGGCGATCTCGCTCTATATCGCCTTGCGATTCGAGCCGAAGATGGCGATCGGGGGCATGATCGCGCTGGTGCACGACGTCGTGATCACGGCGGGCCTCTACGCGCTCGTCGGCCGGGAGGTCACGCCCGAGACGGTGATCGCGATCCTCACGATCCTGGGATTCTCGCTCTACGACACCGTCGTGATCTACGACAAGATCAAGGAGAACACCGAGTCGAGCGGGCTCGTCTCCCGCCTCGGGTACCCGGGCGTCGTCGACCTGTCGCTGAATCAGGTCTTGATGCGGTCGGTGAACACCTCCCTCGTGGTACTCCTGCCCATCGTCTCGTTGTTGCTGTTCGGGGGGGACACGCTGAAGGACTTCGCCTTCGCGATGTTCGTGGGCGTCGCGATCGGGGCGTACTCGTCCATCTTCCTCGCGGCCCCGCTCCTCGTGCCTCTCAAGATGCGGGAGAAACGCTACCGCCAGCTCGAGGCGCGGCGCACCGCCCGGCAGCGAGAGGGCACGGCTCCGCCGGACGCGGCGCTTCCCGCCAAGGAGACGGCATCGACCGCCCGCACGTCGGACGCCGCCGCCCGGTCGGCGACCGCCCGCACGGGGTCCCGTCCCCGTCCCAAGAGCAAGCGCCGGCCGCCCGCCAAGCGCAAACGGAGGTGATCCGGTGGACGTCGAACAGATCAAGGGCCTGATCCGGGACGTGCCCGACTTCCCGGAGCCGGGCATCGTCTTCAAGGACATCACGCCGGTGCTCGCGGATCCGATCGCGTTCTCGACGATCACCGACCTGATGGTGGTGCGCTTCGGCCGGGGGAACGTCGACAAGGTGGTCGGTATCGAGGCCCGCGGGTTCATCATCGCCTCGCCGGTCGCGTACCACTTCAACGCCGGCTTCGTCCCGATCCGCAAACAGGGGAAGCTCCCGTGGGAGGCGGTGGGCGAGGAGTACGAGCTCGAGTACGGCACGGCGACCCTCGAGCTCCACGTCGACGGCATCGTTCCCGGGGAGCGCGTGCTGATCGTCGACGACGTGCTCGCCACGGGCGGCACCGCCCGAGCCGCCGCGTCGCTCGTGGAGCAGGTCGGCGGCAAGGTCTGTGGCATCGCGACCGTGATCGAGCTCGACTTCCTGCATGGGCGCGACCGGCTCACCGAGCACGAGCTGTACACCATGATCCACTACTGACCGGGCGGGCGCGCTCCAGCCCCTACACTGCAGGGGAGGAGGCGCGGTGGACAGCAGGGAAGATCTCCGGCAGGACGAGCCGCCCGCGCGACGCGGGACCAGACTTCCGCGCCCTCGGCTGCGACGCGGCGACGGAACGCCACCATCGCCGATCGATCCGCTGCTGAAGAAGGTCCGCTCGTACAACCCGAAGGCCGACACGAGGGAGATCGCTCGCGCGTTCGCCTTCGCCGAGGCGGCCCATGTGGGGCAGAAGCGGAAGTCGGGCGAGGATTTCATCACCCACCCGGTGGCGGTGACCGACGTGCTGGCCGATCTGCGCCTCGACACGACAACGCTCGAGGCCGCGCTGCTACACGACACCGTCGAGGACACGCGGGTGACGATGCAGGAGATCGAGGAAGGGTTCGGGGCCGACGTGGCCCGCATCGTCGACGGGCTCACGAAGCTCGAGCGCTTGGAGTTCCACTCGCGGGAGCAGGAGCAGGCGGAGAACGTCCGCAAGATGATCGTCGCGATGGCCGGCGACATCAGGGTGCTGCTGATCAAGCTCGCGGACCGGTTGCACAACATGCGCACGCTCACGGTCTTCCCCGAGCCCAAGCAACGCCGCATCGCGACCGAGACGCTCGAGATCTATGCGCCCCTCGCACACCGGCTCGGTGTGCAGGAGATCAAATGGGAGCTCGAAGACCTGTCGTTCAAGACACTGCATCCCGGTCCGTACCGCGAGATCGCGAGCCTCGTCGACGCGCGCCGCGAGGAGCGGACGGCCCTGATCGAGCAGGTCACGCGCGAGGCGCGCTCGAAGCTGAAGGAGCTCGGGGTCAAGGCCGAGATCGAGGGGCGCCCGAAACATCTGTACTCGATCTACGAGAAGATGGTGCTGCGCGGTAAGGAGTTCAACGAGATCTACGACCTGGTCGGGGTGCGGATCCTCGTCGACTCGCTCAGGGACTGCTACGCGGCCCTCGGCGCGGTGCACGCCCTCTGGAAGCCTCTGCCGGGCCGGTTCAAGGACTACGTCGCCATGCCCAAATCGAACATGTACCAGTCGCTGCACACGACGGTCGTGGGTCCCGCGGGCACCCCGCTCGAGATCCAGATCCGAACGCGCGAGATGCACCGCACCGCGAAGTTCGGCATCGCCGCTCACTGGCGGTACAAGGAAGGCGGCAAGCAGGCCAAGGAGGCCTCGGCGGAAGCCGCCTGGCTCGGCCAGATGATGGATTGGCTGAAGGACATGGCCGACCCTCGCGAGTTCATGGACTCGCTCCGCATCGACCTGTACGGGGGTCAGGTGTTCGTGTTCACGCCGAAGGGCGACGTCGTGAACCTTCCGGCGGGAGCAACGCCGGTCGACTTCGCCTACGCCATCCACACCGACGTGGGCCACCGCACGATCGGCGCGAAGGTCGGTGGGAAGCTCGTGCCCCTGGACTACGAGCTGCGCACCGGCGACACGGTCGCGATCCTCACCTCCCGTGCCCAGGGGGAGGGGCCGTCGCAGGACTGGTTGCAGTTCGTCAAGACCCCGAGGGCCCGCTCGAAGATCCGCCAGTGGTTCTCGCGGGGTCGTCGTGAGGACGCGCTCGAGAAGGGCCGGGACGCGGTGACGCGGCTGATGCGCAAGCAGAACCTGCTGATGAAGCGGCACGCGACCACCGGATCCCTCGCGACGGTCGCGGAGGAGCTGAAGTACCCGGACCTCGATGCCCTCTACGTGGCCGTCGGCGAGGGGCACGTCTCGCCGCAGTCGATCGTCGCGAGGGTCTCGCGGCTCGTGATCGGCGACGCCGACGAGGACATCGAGCCCGAGGTGCCGCTCGCACGGCCGGTTCGGCTCGGCCGCGAGGACATCTCCAAGGGCGTCGTTGTGCGAGGGCTTCCCGACGTGTGGGTGCGTCTCAGTCGATGCTGCACCCCGGTGCCCGGTGACGAGATCCTCGGCTTCGTCACGAAGGGCCAGGGGGTCAGCGTGCATCGCACCGACTGCCCGAACGTCGTCTCGCTCCGCAAACAGCCCGAGCGGCTGATCGAGGTCACGTGGGCCGAGGGGAAGTCGACCTCGTTCGTCGTGTCGATCCAGGTCGAGGCCCTCGATCGAACCAGGCTGCTGTCCGACGTGGCCACCGTGCTCTCCGACAACCACGTCAACATCCTGTCCGCGACCTCGGCGACCGGGAAGGACCGCATCACGCGCCTGCGCTTCGCGTTCGAGCTCGCCGACATCGCGCATCTGTCGAGCGTGCTCGCCGCGGTGAAGCGGGTGGAGAGCGTCTACGACGCCTACCGCGTCGTCCCCAGCTGAGACATGCGCGTCGTGCTCCAACGGGTCTCGCGCGCCTCGGTCGAGGTCGGAGACGCCACGGTGGCGTCGATCGGTCACGGATTCCTGGCCCTGGTGGGTGTGGGCGAGGCCGACGCCGAGGCCGATGCCGTGCGGCTGGCGGAGAAGGTGGCCACGCTTCGCGTCTTCGCCGACGACGCCGGGAAGATGAATCGCTCGGTCGTCGACGTCGGAGGCGAGGTGCTCGTCGTCTCGCAGTTCACGCTCTACGCGGATGTGCGCAAGGGCCGGCGCCCCTCGTGGACCGACTCGGCCGAGCCCCGGCGAGCGAGCGAGCTCGTCGACGCGTTCGCCACGAACCTCGAGCTCGCCCGCCTGCCGGTCGGCCGCGGTGTGTTCGGAGCGCACATGCGGGTCGAGCTGGTGAACGACGGGCCAGTGACGATCCTGCTCGACACAGCCTCGCTGTAGCTCGGTGGAAGGCCGCCCGCAGGCGTCCGATAGCATGAGCGGCCTGATGTGGCTCGACGTCTTCAACGCGAATCCCTTCGGCACGAACTGCTGGCTCCTCTCGGCCGACGGGAGCGACGAGGCGATCGTGGTGGATCCGGGGTTCTCGCCCGAGCAGGTGCACGAGCTGCTCGGACGGTCGGGCAAGACACCGGTCGCGGTGCTCGCGACGCACGCGCACGTCGACCACGTGGGTGAGGCGGGCGCCTTCGCCGGCGAGCTCCCGATCTACGTGCACGACGCCGACGCCCCCGCGTTCACCGACCCCGCGGCGTGGGGAGCGGGGTTCGAGAACAGCCTCGCACCGGCGAAGCACCTGCGCTCGATCGCCGACGGGGACCTGCTCCGGTTGGCCGGCCTCGAGATCCAGGTCGTGCACACGCCGGGGCACACGCCCGGGCACTGCATCTTCCGGATCGACCTCGAGGTGGCGTGCTGCTCCGGCGACCTGGTCTTCGCGGGCTCGATCGGCCGTTCGGACTTCCCGAACTCCGACCCGGCGGCGATGCTCGCCAGCCTGCAACGGTTCCTGGAGCTGCCCGATGCGATGCCGGTGCTGCCCGGTCACGGGTCCCAGACGACGGTCCGGCGTGAGCGGACGTCCAATCCGTTCCTGCTGGAGCTGGCCTGATGGAGCTCGCGCCCCCTCGGGGGACCCAAGACCTGCTGCCGGACCGCGCCGACGCGATGCTCGGGTTGTACGACGAGGCGCACGGCATCGCCCGCCTGCACGGATACCGCTACGTCGAGACGCCGACCTTCGAGCAGACGGAGCTGTTCGCGCGAACCTCGGGCGAGACATCCGACGTGGTGACGAAGGAGATGTACACGTTCCAGGACAAGGGGGGCCGGTCGGTCACGCTCCGGCCGGAGAGCACCGCCGGGGTCGTGCGTGCGTACCTCACGCATGCGCAGTCGCTCCCGACCCCGTTCAAGGGCTATTACGTGGCCTCGGAGTTCCGCCACGGCCGGCCGCAGGCCGGTCGCATGCGGGAGTTCCGGCAGTTCGGCATCGAGGTGCTCGGCACCGCGGCTCCCGGCGCCGACGTCGAGGTGGTCGCGGTCGGCGACGCCTTCCTGCGGGCACGCGGACTGTCCGGCGTCACGCTGCACCTCAACTCGATCGGCGACGATGCGTGTCGGCCGGCGTACCGCGAACGCCTCGTCTCGTATCTCGATCCCTTCCGCCACGATCTCGACCGCGATTGCCGCGCCCGCCTCGAGAGGAATCCGTTGCGGGTGTTCGACTGCAAGGTCGACGGCGGGAAGGACTTCGTGCTGGCCGCCCCGACGATCGCCGATCACCTCTGTGACGCCTGCGCGACCCACTTCGAGCAGGTGCGCGCCGGCCTCGACGCGGCCGGGGTGGCCTACGTGCTTGATCCCAGGCTCGTGCGTGGTTTGGACTACTACACGCGGACCGCCTTCGAATGGGTCTCCGACGTGCTCGCCGAGAGCAAGGCGGGAACCGTGAACGCCGGAGGCCGCTACGACGGGCTCGCGGAGACGTTGGGCGGCCCCGCGACCCCCGGCGTCGGGTTCGCGATGGGTCTCGACCGGATTCTGCTGGCCATGGAAGGCGAGGGGCTCGCGGTGCCGTCGGCCCGCACCCCCCGGTGCTTCGTGGTCGCGATCGGCGACGATGCACGTGGGGTGAGCGCCGGCCTGCTCGGCGAGCTGCGGTCGGCGGGTCTGTCCGCCGTCGACTCGTTGGAAGCAAGGCCGCTCAAGGCGCAGCTCAAGATGGCGGATCGAGCCGGCGCCGAGTTCGCCGCGATCGTCGGAGAGCGCGAGCTCGAGGAGGGTGCGTGCACGCTCCGGCGCCTCGCCGACGGCATGCAGAAGACGGTGCCGCGGGCCGACGTCGTCGGGTGGCTGACCCGACTCGACGCCTGGACGGACGACCCGGCATGACCGAGCCACCGACGCTGCGGACCTCGATGCGATCGAACGCATGCGGGGCGCTGCGGCTCGACGATGCAGGCGCCGACGTCGCGCTCTGCGGCTGGGTCGCGCATCGCCGGGACCACGGCGGTGTGACCTTCATCGACCTGCGCGACCGTGAGGGCGCCGTGCAGGTCGTGTTCCATCCCCAGGAGGCGGCCGACGCGCACGCGGCCGCGCAACGCCTCGGCGCCGAGGACGTCGTCCGCGTCGCGGGGTCGGTGCGGGCGCGCCCCGACGGCATGCAGAACCCCGATCTCGCCACCGGAGACGTCGAGGTGGCCGCGGCCACGCTCGAGGTGCTGAACGAGAGCGAGACGCCGCCGTTCCCGATCGAGGACCGCATCGAGGCCGGCGAGGACCTGCGCCTGCGCTACCGGTACCTCGACCTGCGGCGACCCGAGATGACGAAGGTGCTCGCGACGCGCGCTCACATCGTGCGGCTGATGCGTGAGCACATGGACGCGCGAGGCTTCGTCGAGATCGAGACCCCGATCCTCACACGATCGACGCCCGAGGGCGCTCGCGATTTCCTGGTGCCGAGCCGGCAGTGGCCCGGGTCGTTCTACGCGCTGCCCCAGTCGCCCCAACAGCTCAAGCAGCTGCTGATGGTGGGAGGGCAGGATCGCTACTACCAGATCGTGCGATGCCTGCGCGACGAGGCTGCCCGCGCCGACCGGGGGTTCGAGTTCACCCAGCTCGACGTCGAGATGTCGTTCGTCGCCGAGCAGGACCTGATCGACCTGATCGAACCCCTCTACGCGCGAATCGTCCGCGAGATCGTGGGAGCGGAGGTTCCGGTGCCGTTCCCCCGGCTCACGTACGCGGAGATGATGGAACGGTTCGGCTCCGACAAGCCGGACCTGCGCTACGGCATGGAGCTCGTCGACCTCGCGCCGGCGTTCGCGGCGACCGGGTTCAACGCGTTCGCGAGGGTGCTCGCCGGTGGCGGAGTGATCAAGGCGCTCACCGCGCCGGGAGCCGCGTCGTTCTCGCGCAAGGAGCTCGACCAGTTGATCGAGGACGCCAAGGGGCGCGGGGCCGCCGGCCTGGTCTGGATGGCCGTCGAGGCGAACGGCGGAGTGCGCTCGCCGGTCGAGAAGTTCCTCTCGCCCGACGAGGTCGCCGGGGTGCTCGAGCGCACGGGCGCCAGGGAAGGCGACCTCGTCTGCATCGTCGCCGACGGCGAGGACAGGGCGAACGTGGCGCTCGACGGGCTCCGCCGCGACATGGCGGCCCGGCTCGAGCTGATCCCCGGCGACGCGTGGTCGTTCTGCTGGATGGTCGAGCCCCCGCTGTTCGAGTACAGCGACGAGGAGGAACGGTGGGTCTCGGTGCACCATCCGTTCACGTCGCCCGCCTCCGACGACCTGGATCCCGAGACGGCGAGGGCGCGCGCGTACGACCTGGTGCTGAACGGGTTCGAGATCGGGGGCGGCAGCATCCGCATCCACGACGCCTCGGTGCAACGGAAGGTGTTCGATGCGCTGCAGCTTCCTCGTGACGACGTCGAGGCGCAGTTCGGCCACCTGCTCCGCGCGCTCGCCCTCGGCGCACCGCCTCACGGGGGCATCGCGATGGGTCTCGACCGGCTCGTGATGGTCCTGGCCGGCAAGGACGCGATCCGCGACGTGATCGCGTTCCCCAAGTCGCAGTCGGGCAGCGATCCCCTGACGGGCTCGCCCGCGCCGGTCGACGAGTCACAGCTCCGCGAGCTCGGCCTCGCCCTCACCGTCGACCCCTCGGAGGTGCGGCAGGGGGAGCGGCCGGGCGAGCAGGAGGACTGACGTGGGCGACGTGCCCCTGGCGGCGCGCATGCGACCCCGCACGTTCGAGGAGTTCGTGGGCCAGGGGCACCTGGTCGGGGAAGGCCGGGCGCTCACCCGCATCCTGTCGAGGGGATCGCTGCCGTCGATCATCCTCTGGGGACCGGCCGGCACCGGGAAGACCACGCTCGCGCATCTGTTGGCCGACGCGGTCGGCGCCGAGCTCGTGCGCCTCTCGGCGGTGAGCTCGGGGGTCGCCGACGCCCGCAAGGTGATGCAGGGCGCGAGCGGCGGCATGTTCCGAACGGTGCTCTTCGTCGACGAGGTTCATCGGTGGTCGAAGGCCCAGCAGGACGTGCTGCTCCCCGCGGTCGAGGAAGGAACCGTCACGCTGATCGGCGCCACGACCGAGAACCCCTACTTCTCGCTGAACACGCCGCTGCTGTCGCGATGCCTGTTGCTGCGCCTCGAGCCGCTCGACGACCGGGCCGTCGCGACGCTCCTCCGACGTGCGCTCGCCGACGAGGACCGAGGGCTCGGCCGCACCGGGCTCACGATCGCTGACGACGCCCTCGAGCACCTGGTGACGATCGCCGGCGGCGACGCCCGCATGGCCCTCACCGGGCTCGAAGCCTCCGCGGAGGCCGCGAGGGCTGCCGACGCCCTCGAGATCACGCGGGAGATCGCCGCCGACGCCGTGCAGAAGAAGGCGATCGTCTACGACCGGCAGGGCGACGCGCACTACGACGTGATCAGCGCGTTCATCAAGTCGATCCGCGGATCCGACCCCGACGCCGCCTTGTTCTGGCTCGCCCGCATGATCGAGGCCGGGGAGGATCCGCGGTTCATCGCGCGGCGCCTGATCGTGCACGCGAGCGAGGACGTCGGCATGGCCGACTCACGGGCGCTGCTCGTGGCGGTGGCGGCCGCCCAGGCGGTGGAGCACGTCGGGCTCCCCGAGGTCCGGTTGAACCTCGCGCACGCGACCGTGTACCTGGCCACCGCGCCGAAGTCCAACAGCGTGTACGCGGCGATCAACGCGGCGTTCGAAGACGCGCCCTCGGCCGAGCCGGTCCCGCTGCACCTGCGAGACGCCAGCTACCGGGGGGCGAAACAGCTCGGCCACGGCGAGGGGTATCGGTATCCGCACGACTTCCCCGACCATGCCGTCGATCAGGCGTACCGGCCCGCGAGCGTGTCGGATCGACGCTACTACCGGCCGTCCGGACAGGGCGACGACGTCGAGCGCCGTCCGGGAACGGGGGAGCCTGCCGGCGCCGGTGACGCCCGATCCGGGCCGCCGGAGGGTGAGAAACCCGGTCGGGTAGGCTAGGCGCTCACGATCTCGACCCACGGAGGCTTCGATCATGACGCTCCTCGCCCTCACGGCCGGTGACACCGCCTTGATAGTCCTGGCGGCGTTCTGGGGCCTGCTCGTGCTCGCGCTCTGCGTCGTGCTGCTCAACACGTTCCGGGTGCTCGAGAGCACCAAGATGACGATCGACACGATGCGCGAGGAGACCGTGCCGCTGCTGCGTGAGGTGAAGGGCTCGGTCGAGCGCGCCAACCGCGAGCTGGATCGGGTCGACACGATGCTCGTGAGCGCCAACGAGATCGTCGGGCGCGTCGAGAACCTCTCCGGCCTGGTCGAACAGGCCGCGGCCAGCCCGCTCGTCAAGGTGATCAGCCTCGGAGCCGGCCTCCGGAAGGGATTCTCGAAGGTACGAGGCAAGTCGTCGTGAAACGAGGCTTCTGGGTCGCGCTCGGCCTCGGGGCCGGGGCGACCGGGGCGATCATCGCGAGTCGCTGGACCCGCAAGCAGGCCCGACGCGTCGCCCCGCAGACGCTCGCGCGCGAGGCCAAGGGTGGGTTGATGGACCTCTCGAAGCTCGTGTCGGAGTCGATCCAGGAGGGCAAGCGAGCGATGGACGAGCGCGAGGCGGAGCTGCGTCGAGGCGCCGGCCTCGACGAGGCGGCGCCCACCGACGCCCGTCCGCCTGCGGGCGCTGCCTGACCCGCCGGTACACTCGCCCTCGTGGACGGGGCGCGCATCCGTGAGAGCTTCCTCGCGTTCTTCGAGGAACGCGGGCACACGCGTGTCCGTTCGTCGTCGTTGATCGCGCCGCCCGAGTCGGGCCTGCTGCTGACCGGCGCAGGCATGATCCAGTTCATCCCCTACTTCCTCGGGCAGACCGAGGCTCCGTTCCGCCGCGCCGTCAGCGTTCAGAAGTGCTTCCGCGCGGTCGACATCGAGAACGTCGGTCACACCGACCGTCACCTCACGATGTTCGAGATGCTGGGCAACTTCTCGTTCGGCGACTACTTCAAGGCGGAGTCGTGTGCGTGGGGCCTCGAGCTCGTCACGCAGGGGTGGGGCATCGACGTCGACCGTCTCTGGATGACCGTCTACGAGGACGACGACGAGGCGATCGCGATCTGGCGGGAGCTCGGGATCCCGGCCGAACGTCTCGTGCGCCGGGGCAAGACCGACAACTACTGGTGGACGCATGCCGCCGGTCCGGCAGGTCCGTGCTCGGAGATCTTCGTCGACCGCGGAGCGCGGTTCGGTCCCGACGGTGGCCCCGATGTGGATGAGGACCGCTACATGGAGATCTGGAACCACGTCTTCATGCAGCACCAGGTCGACGAGCACTCGGAGATCCTCGGCGACCTGCCGACGAAGAACATCGACACCGGATCGAGCCTCGAGCGCGTGGCGGTGGTGCTGCAGGACGTGGGCAGCTTCTTCGAGACCGACCTGTTCGCGCCGCTGCTCGACGAGGTCCAGTCGCTTTCGGGCAAGCACTACGGCGCCGACGAGCGGCACGACATCGCGATCCGCATCGTCGGCGAGCACGCTCGAGCCACGGCGTTCCTGGTCGCCGACGGAGTGCAGCCTTCGAACGAGGGCCGCGGCTACATCCTGCGCCGCATGCTGCGGCGGGTCGTCTCGAACGCCCGCCAGCTCGGGGTGCAGGGCGAGGTGCTGCGACCCCTCATCGACGTGGTCGTCGACGGGTTCGGCGACGCGTACCCCGAGCTCGTGGAGAACCGGGCGTTCATCGAGCAGGTGCTCGGCTCCGAAGAGGAGCGGTTCAGCGCCACGCTGCGCCAGGGCATGGTGCTGTTCGAGGAGGCCAGATCGCGCGCCGCGGACGGCAGCATCGCGGGCGCCGACGCGTTCAAGCTGTCCGACACGTTCGGCTTCCCGATCGAGCTCACCGCCGAGCTCGCCGCCGACGCCGGGCTGACGGTCGACGAGCATGGGTTCCGCGAGCTGCTCGAGGAGCAGCGGGCGAGGGCACGGGCGGCCGTGAAGAAGATCGAGGTCGGTATCGACGCCGGCGCGGTGCCGCCGACCGGGTTCGTCGGGTACGAACAGCCCGAGGCCGATGCGCCGATCACGTTGCTGCTCGGCGAAGACCGAGGCGAGCTCGAGGCGGCACAGGAAGGTGACGAGGTGTTGATCTTCCTCGAGCGCACGCCGTTCTACGCGGAGTCGGGAGGTCAGGTCGGCGACGAGGGGCAGATCCGCACGCACACGGGCACGATCCGGGTTCGCGACGCGCAGTGGGCCGGGCCGTCCTCGATCATGCACGTCGGCACGGTCACCTCGGGTGAGATCCGCGCAAGGCAGGACGCGATCGCCGAGATCGACCGTCAGCGCCGCGAAGCGACCGCCCGCGCCCACACCTCGACCCACGTCGTGCATTGGACCCTCAAGCACATGCTCGGCGAGCACGCCCGCCAGGCCGGGTCGCTCGTCGCGCCCGGACGGCTGCGGTTCGACTTCCCGAACCCGTCGGCGGTACCCGACGAGGTGCTCGAGCAGGCCGAGCTCGAGGTCAACCGGCTCCTCGCCCGCGACGACGCGCCGAACATCTTCGAGACGTCGTTGGAAGACGCGAAGACCCTCGGCGCCGCGATGTTGTTCGATGAGAAGTACGGCGAAGTCGTGCGCGTGGTCGAGATCGGCGACTACTCGAGGGAGCTGTGCGGGGGCACGCACGTCGAGCGGACGGGTCGCATCGGGGTGCTCCGCATCCTGCACGAGGGCTCCATCGGCTCGGGCATGCGGCGGGTCGAAGCGCTCGTGGGTCCCGATGCGCTGCGCGAGATCAACGCCGAGCGCGAGCTGCTGCGAGGCATCGTGGCCGCTCTCGGCAGCAAGGATCCCGCGGCCGCGCTCGAGCACGCCCGGCGGGTCGTCGAGGAGAACAAGCGCCTCAAGAACGAGCTCGGGAGGCTCGCGCAGCAACAGGCCGCCGGGCGTGTCGACGAGTTGGTGGCCTCGGCGGTCCAGGTCGACGGCGTGCGGCTCGTGCACTCCGTCACCGACGCCGACGCAGATGCCCTTCGCGACCTCGCCCAGAAGGCGGTGGGCAAGATCGGGGGCGAGTCGGCCGTCGTGCTGGGGTCCGCGCTCGGGGGCAAGGCGTTGCTCGTCGCGGCATGCTCACCGGCGCTCATCCAACGTGGCGTCACGGGCCCGGCCTTGCTGGAGCGGGCGGCGTCGGTGATCGGGGGCGGAGCGGGCGGCAAGCCGGGCCTCGCGTTCGCCGGAGGCAAGATCGCCGATGCGGTCGTCCCGGCGGTCGAGAGCATCCCCCAGCGGCTCGCCGAGCTCCTCGCCCCCGGCAACTAGTATGAGCCAGACTACCGGCGTTCCCGAGTCGGGCCGGTCCGTGCCCGCCGGGCGGGTCCTCGGGCTCGACCTCGGCGACGCGCGGGTGGGGGTGGCGATCTCCGATGCGGACCGGCGGGTCGCCGTGCCGCACGGCACGATCCGGACCGGCCAGCCCCCGGGGGAGCTCAAGGCCATCGCTGCGCTTGTGCGCGACCTGGACGTCACCGCGGTCGTGGTCGGCCATCCCCGGTCGATGTCGGGCGCCTCGGGACCGCGGGCCCAACAGGCCGAAGCGTTCGCCGACGCGCTGCGCGCGATCGTCGACGTGCCGGTCGAGCTCCAGGACGAACGCCTGAGCACCGCGGAGGCCGAACGTTCGCTCCGCGACGCGGGGGTCTCCGGGAAGCGCCGCCGCCAGGTGGTGGACGAGAGCGCCGCGGCCGTCATCCTTGGTGCCTGGCTCGATGCGCATCGGTGACACGCACTCGTCGACGGGCGACCGGTATCCTCGATAGCCGATGCAGACCACGACGCCGCGACGCGCGGATCGCCACGTGCGCCACGACCGTCCCCGCCGGGTCTCCCTGCTGATCCTCTTCCTCGTGCTGGGAGGCATCGTGGGCGGGCTCGTGTTGGCGAGCCGGCACTACGAGGGGTGCAAGGGTACGGCCGAAGGCCCCGAACGCGACGTCTCGTTCACCGTCGCCGAGGGCGCCACCGCCGAGCAGGTGGTCGGAGATCTGGCGGCCGAACGGGTGATCCCGTGCGGCGGGTTCGTCGGGAACCTGTTGATGCGGGGCACGGGCCGGTCCGGCGACATCCGCGCCGGCACCTACTCGCTCACGACCGGCATGACGCTCGACGAGGCGGTCGAGGTGCTCACCACGCCTCCGAGGCAGATCCCCACGGCGGACGTGCTGATCCCACCGGGCTATCGCATGACCCAGATCGCCAGCGCGGTCGAGGAGGCGCTCGGCATCCCGGCCAAGGAGTTCCTCGCTCGGGCGGGTGGCGGCGAGTTCGATCGTCCCCAGGGGCTGCCCGCCGACGCTTCCCTCGAGGGGTTCCTGTGGCCCGAGACCTACCGCATCCCCCAGCGTGACGACGCCGACGCGGTGATCCAGCGCCTGTTGACTCAGTTCGAGCAGGAAACGGCGGGCCTGCCGTGGCAGAACGCCGACGAGCTCGGCGTGAGCCCGTACGAGCTCGTCGTGATCGCGTCGATGATCGAGAAGGAGGCGGCAGTGCAGCGAGATCGCCCGGTGATCGCCGGCGTGATCTACAACCGTCTCCGCGAGGGCATGCCGCTGGGCATCGACGCGACGCTGCTGTACGACGACCCCACGCCCGACGGCGAGCTGTCGACCGCCGATATCGAGACCGACGGTCCGTACAACACGCGCATGCGCACTGGGTTGCCGCCGACCCCGATCGCGAGCCCGTACCTCTGGTCGCTCCGAGCCGCGCTGAACCCCGCCGACACTCCTTACTACTACTACGTGCTCTGCGACGACGACGGGGGCCATCGCTTCGCGGTCACCTACGACGAGCACCTGGCCAATGTCGATGCGTGCCTCGGCTGAGCCGCCCGTGGCCCGGCCGATCGGCGGGGCCACGCACGTCGCCGGGGTGATCGGCTGGCCGGTCGAGCACAGCCTCTCGCCGGTCATCCACAACGCGGCTTTCGCGGCACTCGACATGGATTGGGTCTACGTGCCGTTGCCGGTGGCCCCCGGCGCGCTCCGGGGTGCGGCCGCCGGACTCGTGAGCCTCGGGTTCCGCGGAGCCAACGTCACGATGCCGCACAAGACGGAAAGCGCCGAGATCGCGGGAGAGCTCTCCGACGAGGCGCGGCGGCTCCGAGCCGTCAACACGCTCGTGGTGTCGGGCGACACGCTCCAGGGACACAACACCGACACCCCGGGGTTCGACCGCTTCCTTCGGCGCGACGCCGGGTTCGATCCCGCCGGATGCTCCGCCCTCGTCCTGGGGGCGGGGGGCGCAGCGCGTGCGGTCGCCCTCGCCCTCGGCCTCGCCGGCGCCGCCCGTCTGAAGGTCGCGGTGAGGGAGGAAGCCAGGGCGCGAAATCTCGTCGCGGCGATCGACGGGACCGGGCTGCAGGTCGAGGTGATCCCGTTCGACGAGGCCGAAAGCGTGACCGCGGACCTCGTCGTGAACGCGACACCCCTCGGCGCCGACGGCGTGACCGCGCCGCCGCTGCCCGCGGTCGACCCCGCTGTCGTGGTCGTCGACCTGCTGTACCGGGCTGCGCCCACCCCGTGGCTGGTCGCGGCGCGCGAAGCCGGGGCCGAGGTGTCCGGAGGACTCGGGCTGCTCCTGCACCAGGCGGCGCTTTCGTTCGAGCTGTGGACCGGCACCCCCGCGCCGCTCGAGGCGATGTCGGCGGCGGCGCTGGGCGCCCTCGCCGAACGCCACTGATCCCTGCCTCCGCGCTTCGTTCGCCTCAAGCGTGATCGCGCCGTCGTCGATGGTGGGGGGAGATGGACGACTACTCCGCGCTCGCGCAGCGGATCTCTGTGGGCGTGCCCGGGGTGTCGGGCTCGCTCGTGTTGTCGCGGGACGGGTTGGTGCTCGGCGCCCATCCCGACGAGGTCGAGAGCCATGCCAAGCAGGCCTGGCTCCGGTTCATCTCGCTCGGCGAACCCGACAGGAGCTTCGTGGAGTTCCCGGACCAGGTGTGGGCCTACGTCAAACGAGGCCCCTACGCCGCCTTCGCCCTCGCCGAACCTGGCGTCCGCCCGGGCGTCCTCGTCGACCGGCTGGAGCAGGTCCTGCTGTCGGCCGAGGAAGGCCGCTCCCGCCGCGACCCGTTGCGGGTGCCCGACCAGGCCGCCGCTCCCTCGGGCAAACCCCGCACCTCCCTGCACCCCCAGACAGAGACCCCCGCTCCGTCGGACATCGCCGCGATCGCCGCCGAGGCCATCCGGCCGGCGCCCGAACCATCCTCGAGCGTCGGCGCCGGACCGGTCGTCGCCCCGACGCCGGCCGAACCTTCCACCCCGGATTCGCTGCCTGTGGCCGCGCCGGAGGCGCGGACCGAGGACCCGCCGGCTCCCGCGGAGAGCCCGGCACGGCCCTCGCGCGGGGACTCGGGAACGGGCTTCGACGACGACGCAGAGGTCGATCGCGTCCTTCTGGCCAAAGAGTTCTCGGGACTGCTTCAGGTCGACTCGGGCGATGACGAAGCAAGTCCCTGAGACCTAAGGCGAACGGGGCCACAAGGACGTCGATGACCACCGTCAAGCGCAAGTCGAAGCAGCTCGGGCAGATCCTGATCGAGCTGGAGATGATCACGCCCGAGCAGCTCGAGACGGCGCTCGAGGAACATCGACGCACGCCGAAGTCGCTCGGCCGTGTGTTGATCGACATGGGCATGATCAAGGAGGGCGATCTCGTTCGCGCCCTCGCCGAGCAGGTCGGCCTGGAGTTCGTGGACCTGTCCGAGCACCAGATCGATCCCACCGCCACGACGCTGCTCCCCGAGGCGCTCGCCCGACGGTACCGGGCGATCCCGATCGGAGAGCGCGACGGCAGGCTGCTCGTGGCGATGTCGGACCCCGCCAACGTCTACGCGCTCGACGACATCCGCACGATCACGAACCGCGACGTCCAGCCCCTCGTGGCCACCGCGGCCGACGTCGAGCGCGCGATCCAGAAGTACGCCGGCATCGACGGCCAGGTCGAGGCGCTCGCGAGCGTCGCCTCCGACGCCCTCGAGTCCGAGGACGAGCAGATGGAGGCCGCCCTCGAGGACGCCCCCATCGTCAAGCTCGTGAACGCGATCATGACCCAGGCCGTCGGCGACCGCGCTTCCGACGTGCACATCGAGCCGGCCGAGAAGAACGTGCGCATCCGCTTCCGCGTCGACGGCGTGCTCCACGAGCCGATGCCCCCGGCGCCCAAGAACATCCAGGGCGGCCTGATCTCGAGGCTCAAGGTCATGGCGGAGCTGAACATCGCGGAGAAGCGCGTGCCTCAGGACGGCCGCATCTCGATGAAGGTCGGCGGCCGGCAGCTCGACCTGCGTCTGGCGACGCTTCCCACCGTGTTCGGCGAGAAGGTCGTGATCCGCATCCTGGACAAGTCACAGGCCCTGCTGAAGCTCGAGGACCTCGGGTTCCTCGAGGGCCCGTACGAGCGGTTCGCGCGGTCGTTCCGCAAGCCGTACGGCGCGATCCTCGTGACGGGGCCGACCGGGTCGGGCAAGTCGACCACGATGTACTCCACGCTGAACATCCTCAACGAGGAAGACAAGAACATCATCACGGTCGAGGACCCGGTCGAGTACCGGCTTCCGGGCGTGAACCAGATGCAGGTGAACCCCAAGGCCGGGCTCACGTTCGCGAGCGCCTTGCGGTCGATCCTGCGCGCCGACCCCGACATCGTGCTGATCGGTGAGGTCCGCGACCGCGAGACCGCGATGATCGCCGTCGAGGCGGCCCTGACCGGCCACCTGGTGCTCTCGTCGCTGCACACGAACGACGCGCCGAGCGCCCTGACGCGCCTCACCGAGATGGACGTCGAGACGTTCCTCGTGGCCTCGGCGATCGACTCGGTGGTGGCCCAGCGGCTCGCGCGCAAGCTCTGCGAACGCTGCAAGGTGGCCCACGAGCCGGACGAGAGCGAGCTGATGGCGGCCGGGTTTCCCGAGGGGTCGTGGTCCCAGCTCGAGGAGATCTACCGGGCGCAGGGCTGCGCGGCGTGCGCCAACACCGGTTACCGGGGCCGCATGGGCCTCTACGAGGTCATGCCGATGACCGAGGACATCGAACGACTGACCGTCGAGCGGGCGTCGTCCGAGGCCATCAAGGCCGTCGCGTTGCAGCAGGGCATGATCAGCCTGCGCGACGACGGTCTCGAGAAGGTCCGGATGGGCCTCACCTCGATCGAGGAGATCGCGAGGGTGGTGAAGTGAGATGAGCGTCGTGCAAGAAGACGAAGACGTCCAGATCCCGATCCCCGAGCTGCTCGGAGCGTTGATGGACGCCGAAGGCTCGGACCTGCACCTGACGGCCGGCTCGCCTCCGGTCCTGCGCGTGCACGGCGAGCTCGAGCGGATCGAAGGATACCCGGCCCTCTCGCCGCGGGCCCTGCAGCAGATGATCTACGCGATCCTGCCGCAGAAGCTGCGGGAGCGGTTCGAGCAGGAGCTCGAGCTCGACATGTCGTACTCGCTGCCGGGACGCGCCCGGTTCCGTGTCAACGTCTACATGCAGCGCGACGCGATCGGTGCCGCGTTCCGGGTGATCCCGTTCGAGATCAAGCAGATCGACGAGCTCGGCCTGCCCGCGGTCGTGGCGGACCTCGCTCGGTTCCAGCGCGGGTTCGTCGTCGTGACCGGCCCGACCGGCTCGGGCAAGTCCACGACCCTCGCCTCGATGGTCGACGTGGTCAACAGCGAACGCAAGGGCCACATCATGACCGTCGAGGACCCGATCGAGTTCCTGCACAAGCACAAGAGCTGCATCGTGAACCAGCGCGAGGTTGGCGCCGACACGCACGGGTTCGCGAACGCCCTGAAGCACGTGTTGCGCCAGGACCCCGACGTGATCCTCGTCGGCGAGATGCGCGACCTCGAGACGATCTCGACCGCGATCACCGCGGCCGAGACCGGCCACCTGGTCTTCGCGACGCTGCACACGCAGGACGCCCCGCAGACGATCGACCGCATCATCGACGTCTTCCCGCCGCACCAGCAACAGCAGGTGCGCGTGCAGCTGTCGACGACGCTGCAGGGCGTCGTGACCCAGCAGCTGATCCCGACCACCGACGGCCAGGGTCGCGCGGTCGCGTGCGAGGTGCTCGTCACCACGCCGGCGGTGCGCAACCTGATCCGCGAGGGCAAGGTCCACCAGATCTACTCCTCGATGCAGGCCGGCGGACGCTTCGGCATGCAGACGATGGACACGTCGCTGGCCCAGCTCGTCAAGTCCGGTCGCATCACCCAGCAGCTCGCCTTCGAGCGCTGCCACGACCCCGAGGAGCTCACGCGGCTGATGGGCGGTGCGGTGGTTCCTTCCGTCGCGGGCTCCGACGCCGGGGGCGGCATGAGCGGCGGCATGGACATGGGCGGCGGCATGGTCATGGGCGGGATGTAAGGGAGGCATGTGATGGCTCAGACCTTCCAGTACAAGGTCCGCGACAAGACGGGCTCCACGGTCACCGGCACGCTGGTGGCCGACAGCGAGCTGCTCGTGCTGCAGCGCCTGCGCGAGATGGGCTACACGCCGCTGGAGGTCGGCAAGGAGAAGAAGGGTCTCAACATCGAGATCAACCTCAGGAAGGCCAAGGTCAAGCTCAAGGACCTGTCGGTCTTCTCGCGGCAGTTCGCGACGATGATCAACTCCGGCCTGCCGATCCTTCGGGCGCTGTCGATCCTCGCGGAGCAGACAGCGAACAAGCTGCTCGCCGAGACGCTCACGGAATGCCGCAACGACGTGGAGCAGGGCTCGTCGCTCTCGGGTGCGATGCAGAAGCACCCGAAGGTCTTCAACGATCTCTACGTCTCGATGGTGAAGTCCGGCGAGCTGGGCGGGTCGCTCGACTCGACCCTGCTCAAGGTCGCCGCGATGCTCGAGCGCGAGGTGCACCTGCGGGGCAAGATCAAGTCGGCCATGACGTATCCGGTCGCGGTCGTAGGTCTGGTCGTGCTGATCATGGGCGCGATGCTCTTGTTCGTGGTGCCCCAGTTCAAGGGCATCTACGACCAGCTCGGCGGCTCCCTCCCGTTGCCGACCCGGGCGTTGATCGCCATGTCCGATGCCGTGAAGTCCTACTGGTACATCCTGGTCCTCGCCGCCGTCGCGGCCCGATTCTTCTTCCGGCGGTACAAGGCAACCGAGAACGGTCGGACCCAGGTGGACCGCCTGAAGCTGCGGCTTCCGGTGTTCGGGTCCCTCTTCCACAAGACCGCGCTGTCGCGCTTCTCGAGCACCCTATCGATGCTGCTCTCGGCCGGCGTGCCGATCCTGCAGGCGCTCGACATCGTGTCCGACACCGTGAACAACAAGATCATCTCCAAGGCCGTCGTCGACGTGCAGTCGAGCGTGCGCGAGGGTGAATCGATCGCGAAGCCGCTCAGCAAGCACGCGGTCTTCCCGCCGATGGTCGTGCAGATGATCGCGGTGGGGGAGGAGACGGGGCAGGTCGACACGATGCTCACGAAGGTCGCGCAGTTCTACGACCAGGAGGTCGAGGCGTCGGTCGACGCGTTGACCTCGCTGATCGAGCCGCTGTTGATCGCGATCATCGGCGGGTTCGT
>Ga0210143_1000044_pt1 | contig 23527 bp, 25 predicted proteins | sample MayberryNW_TuleC_2_FD_185527 | JGI IMG/M metagenome (GOLD analysis project Ga0210143, IMG submission 185527) | Wetland microbial communities from San Francisco Bay, California, USA, that impact long-term carbon sequestration - MayberryNW_TuleC_D2... | ecosystem: Environmental > Aquatic > Marine... | reverse complement strand
CCCTCGTCGAGTAGTCGCCTGTCTCCATCCGTCTGGCCGCATCGGCCATATCGCGCAGCGGCTGGGTCATGCCCCGGGCGAGCCACCGAGTCATCACGAGCGCGATGACGGCAGCGATCGCTCCCGCCAGCAGGAACTGCCACCACACGGACTGCAGGAAGCCCAACGTCGCCGAGAGGCGCCCCAGCGAGCCACGGGTCGGCGACGGATACAGCACGATGAGGCTTCCGCCTTCGTCGGTCGGGATCGACGCCCAGACGTTGTTGCCGATCACGCCCCACCGAGGCACGCGGCCGGGAGTATCGGGCGGCAACACGCCGAGGTTCTCACCCTCGACCGTCACCTCACCGGTGATCGTGCGGCGGACGACCATGGCGCCCGCCGGAGGTTCGGCAACCTCACCGCTCGCGATGCGTCTCGCGAGCGCCAGGGCATCGATCGCCTCGGAGTCCCTGGGCGAGTTCCGAAGGGCGAACCCGATCAACGCGTAGGAGATCAGGATCGTGATCGCGACGGCGACGACGATCGTCGCGCCGAGCTTGCCCCGGATCGTCGGCAGTCGCTCGAGCGGCCGGGAGCTCACGACCGTTCCTGGAACGCGTACCCCACGCCGTGCACGGTCCGTATGAAGCGGGGCTCGTTCCCGTCCTCGCCGAGCTTGCGACGGATGCGCGCCACGTGCGAGTCGACCACCCGGCCGCCGGCGAAGTCGCGGTACCCCCAGACACGGTCCATCAACTGATCGCGAGAGAGCACGACGCCGGGATCGCGGGCGAGGGTGAGCAGGATGTCGAACTCGAGGGGGGTCAGCCCGACGTCGTCGCCGTCGACCGTGACCCGGCGCCTGCTCGGGTCCATCACCAGCCCATGATGTTCGATCGGACCGGTGTCCTCCTGCTCGTCCATGCGCTCGGTGCGGCGCAGGATCGCCTTCACGCGCGCGGCGAGCTCCCGCAGGCTGAACGGCTTCGTGAGGTAATCGTCGGCCCCGACGGCGAACCCCGCGACCTTGTCGGCTTCCTCGGTCTTCGCGGTCAGCATGAGCACGGGGGTCCATCCGTCGTGCTGGATCTGCTTGCAGACCTCGAGGCCATCCATGCCCGGCAGCATCAGGTCGAGCACCACGAGATCGGGGTGATGCTCGGTGTGCTGCTCGATCGCATCGGGGCCGTCGAGCGCCACGAGCACGCGGAAACCCTCGGACTCGAGCCGGGCCCTGACGGCCTCGGCGATGGCTTCCTCGTCGTCGACGACGAGCACGGTCCGCGAACTCACGGCGCCAATCGTAGCCTCGAGGTGTGTGCTGCGGTCAGAGGTGGTGTTGAGATATCGTTGTGCCGGTTCGGGCGCAACGGTTCGCGGGCAGCGTCAAGGAAGTGTGATCGGCTTCGTCACGTCGAGCACGATGGTCGCCCCGACGAACATCACGAAGAACGCCATCACCGCCGCCGAGATCGGGATCAGGGTCCGCATGTCGACGGCCTTGCCTCGGACCTTCTCGATGGCGAGCGTGAGCAGATGGCCGCCGTCGAACGGCGGGAGCGGCACCAGGTTGATCAGACCGACGAACACGGTCACGAACCCGAACAGGTACACGATCGTGGACCAATCCCCCGCCGACGAGGTGGCCCCCACCTGTTGACTGATGCCGACGACGCTGGACGCATCGTCGGGTTGGCGTCGCTCGTCGCTGAACAACAACGTGAAGACCCGGCCGATGCCTTCGGGACCGAAGACGCGGCCGATCTGCGAGAACGACTCCTCGACGGCGAACCCCACCTCCTCGACCCCGCCGACGACCGCGGCGCCGAACCCCGCGGGCTCGGGATCCGGCGGAGCGACGATGATGCCCATCCGCCCCCGCTGCTCGCCTCCCACGTCGGCCAGCTCGGGGACCACACGCAGCGTGACGCGTTCCCCCGCCCGGTCAACCACGACGACGATCGGCTCACCGGGTCGCTCTTCCACCTGCGCCGTCACGATCTCGGTCAGCTGCTCTGCGGTGGGCCGGGCGACGTCGGCGAGGCGCACGATCCGATCCCCGGCCTCGAGGCCGGCCGCGGCTGCCGGCGATCCCTCATCGTTCAACGTCGCCTCGACCTGGGCGATCACCAGCGGGGTCGTCGGCGACGTGCGCGGGTCGCCGAAGACCATGAGCCAGATCGCGAAGATCAACGCACCCACGATGAAGTGGGTACCGGGCCCCGCGAAGATCGTGATCGCCCGCTGCCAGATCGGCTTCGACGCGTACAAGCGCGGCGTGTCCTCGGGCGGGTTCTCCTCGTAGGGGTTCATGCCGGCGATCTTCACGTAGCCACCGATGAAGATCGGCTTCACCCCGTACTCGAGCTCACCCTTCCGGCGGGACCAGATCTTCCAGGGGCCGAACCCCACGAAGTACTCCGTGACCTTCATGCCGAACCTCTTCGCGAACGAGAGGTGGCCGAGCTCGTGGATCGCGATGATCAGCGTGAGGAACGGCAGGAAGATGAGGGCGCCGACGAACAGGTCCATGGGGGAAGGGCTACCGCTCCTCCGCGAGCTCGGCGGCGCGCTGACGAGCCCACGCGTCGGCGCGCTCGATGTTCACGATCGAGACAACCGACGCGGGCTCGTGCTCGTCGACGGCGGTCTGCACGAGCTCCACGATGCGCGTGAGGGGGATCTTCCCCTCGAGGAAGGCCATGACGGCGACCTCGTTCGCGGCGTTCATCACGGCCGGGAACGTCGACCCAAGCCCGCCGACGCGGTACGCGAGATCGACAGCCGGGAAGGCCTCGCGGTCGACCGGCTCGAACGTCAGCGGGCGCTCGGTGAGCGGCACGGGCTCGACGCCGGTCGGCAGGCGTTCGGGCCAACCGAGCGCGAGCTGGATCGGCAGCCGCATGTCGGGGGTGGCCATCTCGGCGCGCAGGCTCCCGTCACGGAACTCGGCCATGGCGTGCACCATGCCCTCGGGATGGACCAGCACGTGGATCGAGGAGTACTCGAGGTCGAACAGGTAGTGGGCCTCGATCACCTCGAGCCCCTTGTTCATCAGCGTTGCCGAGTCGATCGTGATCTTCGGGCCCATCGACCAGACCGGATGGGCCAGCGCCTCCTTGACGCTCGCCTTCGCGAGCTCGCCCCGGGTCCATCCGCGGAACGGGCCGCCCGAGCCCGTGAGAACCACCCGCTTCAGATCCTCTCGGCGCTCCCCGCGCATGGCCATCGCCAGGGCGGCGTGCTCGGAATCGACCGGCAGCAGTCGTTCGGGCTCCCCCTTGATGAGGTCGGTCACCAGCTCCCCGCCGACGACCAGGCTCTCCTTGTTCGCGAGCGCGAGCGTCTTGCCCGACTGCAGGGTGGCGAGCGTGGGGGCGAGCCCCGCGGATCCGACGAGGGCGTTGAGCACGATGTCGGCCTCGGTCTCGGCAGCGAGTAGCTCGGCGGCCTCGGGGCCCTCGGTGATCTCCACGCCCACGACGCCGCCGATCTTCTGTTTCACGTCGACGGCGGCATCGTCGTCGGCGATCGCGACCACCGGCGGGAGGAACTCGCGGATCTGACCGGCGAGCAGCTCGAGGTTCGCTCCCGCCGCCGACAGCGCGACGATCTTGAACCGATCGGGGTTGCGCCGCACGACGTCGAGCGCCTGAGTGCCGATCGATCCCGTCGAACCGAGGATCGCTACCGACTTCATGCGCTCAAGACTACCCCGAGGGGCGCCGAACGCTCGCAACCGACGATGCGAAGCCCGGGAGCCGGATCTCGCCCACTCAGGCGACGATGATGCGGTACAGGAAGAACGCCGCCGGAGCCACGAACAGCAGCGAGTCGATCCGGTCGAGCACGCCTCCGTGGCCGGGGAGGATGCTCCCCATGTCCTTGATGCCCACGTCGCGCTTCACGAGCGACTCGGCCAGGTCGCCGAACGTCGCCGCGGCAGCGACGACGAGCCCGAGCAGCAGCGCCTCGATGCGCTGGTTCTCGAACGGATCGACGAACGAGGTCACGAGCGTCACCGCGACCACCACCGTGACGAGCGAGCCGATGATCACGCCCTCGACCGACTTCTTCGGGCTGATCGTGGGCGCGAGCGGCCGTTCGAAGAACTGGCCGCCCCACACCGATCCCGACAGGAACGCGGCCGTGTCGTAGACGAAGGTCAACCCGATCACGCTGACCACGAGCGACGTGCCGCTGTCGCCTTCCAGCAGCACGAAGAGGTAGCTACCGAGCAACGGCACCCAGGCCATGTTGAGCACCGTCAGACCGATGTTCGTGGCGGCGTCCTTGCGGCCGGATGCCGGCCCGGCCATGAACCACAGGAACGTGGCCGCGACGCCGAGGACGAACATCGCGAGCACCGCACCCTCGCCCCGGAAGTAACCGGCTGCCAGCATCAGCGCCCCGGCGACCAGCCCGACCGCCGTCGCCGGCTGCCGGTGATGTTTCACCAGGACGCCGAAGAGCTCGCCCTGCGCGAGCAGCACGACGGCGGCCGCGAGCAGGCCGAACAGCCAGTCGCCAATCAACAGCGCGGCCAACGCCGCGATCGCCAGGACGACGCCCGTCAGGAACGCGGCCGGCACGTCGCGCTCGCCCGGCTCGGGGCCGCGTCGTTCCACCTCGCCACCGACCTCCACCGCGCCGGGCTCCTGCCAGCTCGGACCTCCGAGCCCCTCGCCGCCCACCGCGACCGTCTCCGATCCGGGTTCGGTCGCACCCAGATCCGAGAGGATGTCCTGCTCGATCTCGTCCGGCCCCAGCTCGTCGGGCCCCAGCTCGCCGATCAGCGTGCCCCCGACCTCCGGAGGGACGGTGGAACCGTCGTCCCACCCCACGGAGCCCTCGCCCCCGGCGGGTTCGTCGGACCCGATACCGGTCTGCTCACGCACCGACGGGGCGAAGTACTCCGTCGCCTGCTCCAGCTCGGCTTCGTCGGGCGACTCGACTCCGCCCATCAGCTCATCGATCGTCGCGATCGGCGCGGTCTCGGTATCGAGATCGTCTTCGTCGCCCACCAACGTGGCCTCCGCGTACTCCCCCTCGTCGTCGGCATCGTCGGCTGTCCATCCCATGCCGGCGTCCTCGTGGCCCTCGACGTGTTCGGCCCCGCCGAAGAGCCCTGCCTGGCCGGGACCGGGTTCCGCCGGCTCGCCCACGACCTCCTGGCCGATCTCATCGTCGTCGGCCTCGCCCACCGCGACCACCGGTTCCACGTCTCCTGCATCGACCTCGTCGTCGTCGGCGCCGATGCCTTCGATCGTCTCGAGGACCGACGTGTCGTACCAGTCGTCGTCGGCCATCTCATCGTCGGGCTCTGCGTCTTCGCGAACCGCGTGGTGCTCCGGCTCCGGCTCCTGCGAGACCGTCGGTTCCGCCGGCGTCGGGTCGTCGGATGGTCCCGGGCGGACCGACACGTGCTCCTCGCCCGGAGCGTCATGGGTGCCCGCCGACGCAGGCTCTTCCCAGTCGACGTCCTTGATCGGCGCGAAGAACTTGTCGAGGTCCTCGAACAGGTCGTCGCCGTTCCGCTTGTCGCCCGCCACTAGACCTCCATGAGCTCCTGCTCCTTGTGGTCTTGGATCTCGTCGATCTCCGCCACGCGCCGGTCGGTCAGCTTCTGGAGTTCCTTCTCCCCCCGCACGAGGTCATCTTCCGAGATGCCGCCCTCTCGCTCAAGCTTCTCCATGTCTTCCTTCGCGTGTCGCCTGACGTTGCGAACGGCCACGCGGCCTTCCTCGGCGCGCGAATGCACCTGCTTCACGAGGTCCTTGCGGCGCTCCTCGGTGAGTGGCGGGAAGGCCAGCCGGATGACCTGCCCGTCGTTCGAGGGGGTGATGCCGAGGTCGCTCGATTGGATCGCCTTCTCGATGGCGCCGATCGCGCCCTTGTCGAACGGTTGCACCACGAGCGATCGAGGCTCCGGGACGTTGATCGAGGCCAGCTGGTTCAGAGGCACCGGGGTGCCGTAGTACTCGACCGTGACGCGGTTGAGCACCGCCGGGGCGGCCCTGCCGGTGCGGATGGCGGCGAGCTCGTCCTTGAGGTGCATGACCGCCTGCTCCATCTTGTGGGCTGCGTCGGTGAGGCTGGTCTCGATCGTCATGAGACTCCTTCAGTGGACGAGCGTGCCGATCCGGTCGCCGTTGACCACGCGGCGGATGTTCCCTTCCTCGCGCAGGTTGAACACGAGGATCGGCAGCTTGTTCTCCATGCACAGGGAGATGGCCGTCGCGTCCATCACCTGATAACCCTCCTTCAGCACGTCGACGTATTCGATCTCGTCGAAGCGCTCGGCTCCCGGGTCGACCTCGGGATCGGCTGTGTAGACGCCGTCGACCTTCGTTCCTTTGAGCAGCGCATCCGCCCCGATCTCCAAGGCTCGCTGAGCCGCACACGTGTCGGTCGAGAAGTACGGGACGCCCAGGCCGGCGGCGAAGATGACGACGCGGCCCTTCTCGAGGTGGCGGCGGGCCCGCAGAGGGATGAACGGCTCGGCGAGCTGTGACATCGAGATCGCCGTCTGCACGCGCGTGGTGACGTGGATCTTCTCCAAGGCGTCCTGCAGCGCGAGCGCGTTCATCACCGTGGCGAGCATGCCCATGTAGTCCGCACGGCTCCGGTCGATGCCGGGGGCTTGACGACCGCGCCAGATGTTCCCCCCTCCGACGACGACGGCGATCTGCACGCCGAGATCGAGGACCTCGGCGAGCTGTCGCGCGATCAGGGCGGTGGCGTCGGTGTTGATGCCGTATCCGGCGTCGGTCGGGGCGAAGGCCTCTCCGGAGAGCTTCAGCAGCACGCGCCCGTATTGGGCCCGTGGCGTGCCTCCGTCGTCCATGGTTCCCTCCCGCTCGGCCGCCGCCCCGTCGCCGCCGGGGTCGCCTGGTCGCTTGAGACCTTACGACCCTTCGCCGTCGCCCGCCTCGTCGTCTCCGGCCTCCCCCAGCTTGAACCTGGCGAACCGACGCACCGCGATGCGCTCACCGACCTTCGCCGAGATCTCATCGAGCAGTTGCTGGACCGTCTTGGAGTCGTCCTTCACGAAGGGCTGCTCGAGGAGCACGATGTCGGCAAGGTGGGCGTCGGTCTTCCCCTCGACGATCCTCGCGATCACGTTCTCGGGCTTCCCGGCTTCCTCGGCCTGCACCGTCGCGATGCGACGCACGTCGTCGAGCTCCGTCGTCGGCACCTCGTCGCGGCTCAGGAAGCGCGGGGCCGAGGGGCTCGCGATGTGCAGCGCGATGTCCTTCACGAGCTGCCGGAAGTCGTCGGTGTTCGCCACGAAATCCGTCTCGCAATTGACCTCGACCAGCACGCCCACGGTGTTGTTGAAGTGCACGTACGCGTCCACGAGCCCTTGGTTGGCGGAGCGTCCCGCACGTTTGGCGACCGACGCGAGGCCCTTCTCACGTAGGAGGTCGACCGCACGTTCGAAGTCTCCCTCGGAATCGGCCAGCGCCCGCTTGCAGTCCATCATGCCCGCGCCCGTGGCGTCGCGGAGCTTCTTCACCTCTGCGGCGGCGGGTGAATAGCTCATGTCGCATCCCCCGATCCGCCGGCGTCGGGTGCGGCGGCGGCGCCGCCTTCCCCGTCGGCTCGGACCTCATCGGTGGCCGGCTCGGCCCCCGACCCCGCAGCCGGCGCCTCGGATCCCTCGGATGCGTCGGGCTGGGGCGATCCGGGGGTGTCGGGCTCGAAGACGGTGGTGGCTGCGATCGCGGCCGCATCCTCCTCCGTCGGCTTCTCGTGCTCCTCGACACGAGCCGGGGCGGCGGTCGACCGCGGGCCGGCGGCCACGGGACTCGCCGGACGCGCGGCGACCCGCTCGACATCTTCGTCCTTGGCCATTCCGTAGCCCTCGGCGAGCGCATCGGCGACGACCCGAGTGACGAGGCTCACGGCGCGGATCGCGTCGTCGTTGCCGGGGATCGCGTAATCGACCTCGTCGGGATCGCAGTTCGTGTCGATGATCGCGATGACGGGGATCCCGAGCTTGCGAGCCTCGTTGACCGCGATGTGTTCCTTCTTCGTGTCGATCACGAAGACGGCGTCGGGAAGCCGCTCGAGGTCCTGGATGCCCCCGAGGTTCCGGATCAGCTTGTCGCGCTCGTGGCGGAGGCGGATCGCTTCCTTCTTGGGCAGGTAGTCCATCGCCCCGGTCCGCTCCATCTCGTGGAGCTCGCGGAGTCGGAGCAGTCGTTTGGAGATCGTGGTGAAGTTCGTGAGCATGCCGCCCAGCCAGCGGTGGTTCACGTACGGCATGCCGATTCGGGTGGCGTGTTCCTGCACGACCTCCTGCGCCTGCTTCTTGGTGCCGACGAACAGCACGATGCCTCGTCGTCGGCCGAGACCCTGCACGAACTCATGGGTCTCCTCGAGGCCCGCGAGGGACTTCTCGAGATCGATGATGTAGATGCCGGAACGCTCCCCGTAGAGGAACCGCTGCATCTTCGGGTTCCACCGACGCGTCTGGTGGCCGAAGTGCACGCCTGCCTCGAGGAGCTCCCGCCTGGTGACGACAGGCACGGGTGCCCTCCTTCTGTGGTTGTCTTCCTCCGCCCGGATCGCTCCGTCGCCGGCCCGCGTGTCGTGCGGCGGGACCCCGGCGATCGGTCCCCGGGCGTGTGGGCTCGGCGCCATCCGGCGCCGGCGCGGGCAGTCTAGCAGCGGGGCCCGGGCGAGTCGGCCGCGTTCGCCGGTCAGCGACGGCCGCGCGCGCGGGGCTCCGGGCTGCGCCTGGGAGCCGGCTCCGGCACCTCGTCGGCGATCGACAGATAGCGGAACGCGAGCGTGGCCTGCATCACGACATGCAGCAGGTTGGCGACGAGCACGAGCACCCACGAACCCACCGTCGGATTCACTCCGAGGTCCGAGCCGGGCTTGCCGGGCGCCACCAGCAGTGCGATCGACGCGACCACGTAGATCGCCGCCAGCGTCAGGTTCCCCGCGCCCGGCATGCGGGCGGCTCGGATCGACCGACCCATCGTGTCGGGGAGCTTGCGCCCTTCCTCGGCCGCGATCACGGGGGCGAACCCCAGCAGGTAGACCCCGCCCACGAGGGCGGCCATCTGGATCAGCAGACCGAACGCCGGACCCAGCATGGGCCCGAGGATGCTCGCCAGCGTGAGTAGGCCGACTCCCGCCAGGTTGACCGCGAGGGCGACCGGGAAGGTCCGCACGGCGCGGACGAGGGTCCAGCGGCCGAGCCGGGACCCGTGCAAGACGTCGACGACGGCGCCGACGATCAGCGCCTGCGCGATCGCCCGAAACGCCACGAAGCCGAGGATCGCGATGAACCCGCCCTGCAGGCCGAACAGGGAGGTCGACAGGGTCGCGTCGAAGCTGGTGCCGACGGGCGGCAACGCGAGGGCGCTCACGAACAACGCGAACGGCCCTTGATAGCCGAGCGCGAGCGCCACCAGCCACTCGAACACCGTGACCGCGATGGCACCTGCAGCGAGCACCGGGGTGGCCGCGACGACCGTCACGCCGCGGGCCAGCGAGGAGCGGATACGCGGCATCGACGTCGATGCCGCCGCCCTGGGAGCGAAGATCGAGTCGAGCAAGCCCCGGCGGGGCGCGGGCTCCGGCGTCGTCGTGGCCCGACGCTCGGACCGACCGGAGGCGGACGTTCCCGATCTCGAGCGCTTGTTCCGGTTCGTCACGACGGGGGTTCCTCGTCTTCCCACGGATCGTGCGCCGGTTCGTCGTCGTCGATGGGCTCGCCGGGGAACGCGGGCCCCATGCGCCGGGCGAGCGGCCTGCCCAGGAACACCACGAGTGCGAACAGCGGGATGGCGGCGATCGCCATCGCGCCGAGCATGCGGCCCAGGGCGAGGGTCGTCGGCGAGGCCTCGCGCACCAGGGCCGCGTCGGGATCGTGCTCGAGCGCCTCGATACCGGACCGCGCGCCCGCGCGCACGGCGATCACGGCGTCGCCGGCCGGAGCCAGGGACCGCAGGGGCGACCCATCGCCCGTGTTGCGCCACACCAGCTCACCCGTCTCCACGTCGATGGCCGCGAGCTCGCCGTCGATCGTGGGGACCAGCAGCGACGATCCCACCATCGCCGAGACGCTCCGGAAGACGGGGGCGTTCAGGGCGAAGTCCCACCGTTGCTCGCCCGTCTCGACGTCGAAGGCTCGGGCGTGTCCGAGGAGGTCGACGGTGATCACCGCGCCGTCACCGACGACGGGTGGCGCGGCCGCATCGAACGCAGCCCCGACCCGCCGACTCCAGCGCTCGGCGCCGTCGTCAGATCCGATCGCGACGACCGAGGTCTCGGAGAGACCCGCGAAGATCGCGAACACCTTCCGACCGTCGGCTGAAACCGCCGAGACCACCGCGGAGGCCGCGCTGGGTTCGTGACGCCAACGTTGCTCCCCGGACCCCTCGTCGAGCGCGACGACCGCGGGCTGCGTGTCGCGGTCCCCCTGCACCCCGACCAGGACGAGCCCCTCGGCGGAGGCGATGGACGTGGCGATCGTGCCCCCGAGCTCTTCCTGCCAGCGGACGCTTCCGTCGCTGAGATCGATCGCGGTCACCGTGCCGTCGTTCGTGCCCACGAACGCGGAGCGGCCCGCGACCGTGACCCCGGTACGGGTCACGCCGTCGAGCTGCACCGGCGGCCAGGGCGGGCGCTCGGTCTCGAGGTCGAACGCGGCGACGTGTGACCCGACGGAGCCGTCATCTTCCCCCTCGGGCTCCGGCGTCGCCTCGGGATCGCTCGTCACCGCCCGCGGACCGTCACCCCACCCTTCCGTGTAGACGATCGCCGGGCTCCCGCCGATGGAGGTCGCGGCTGCCGGGACCGACGGACCGAGATCGCGCTCGACCGTGAACGCCTGATCCCCCGAGCCGATGTCGAGGCCGACCACCTGTTCGGGCCCGACGGCGACGACGACGTCACCCGCGAGGATCGGCGCCGAGAGACCGTAGCGGGAACCGGGTCCCCCGGGTGGGATGCGCGTGCTCCACGCAAGGCGATAGCCGGGGGCAGGCCCGTCGGTCGCCGCTCCCGTCCTCGCCGGACCGCCCTGATACTGCGTCCATGCGGTCCCGGACTGCGCGGATGCGGTGCCGACCGAGAACGCGACGGCCAGCAACACCGTCCCCGCGGCCACTCGAAGGGCAGGGCTGAGCAGGTGAAGACGCACCAGGGAGGTCGGCAAGGCCGCGACATCCTAAACGCCGACGCACCCGCGCGGACGCCGGGTCTCAAGCCGTGAGCGGCGCCAGCCGGATCAAGGACGTGAGGTCGAGCGCGGACAGGTACTCCAGGGGATCGACGTACGCGTCGTGGAGCCGCACACCGAAGTGCAGGTTGGGAACGATGTCGCCGGCATGTCCCGCCCCCGTCGCGGCCACCGCTTGCCCCGCGGCGACGGCGTCGCCTCGTCGAACCTCGAGGGTGGCGACCCATGAGAACGTGGACTCGAGCCCGTTGCCGTGGTCGATCGTCACGAACAGCCGCCCCCCGACGGGACCGGCGAACGCAACGACGCCCTCGGCGGGAGCGACCGCCACGCTTCCGGCAGGCGCGGCGATGTCGATGCCGCGGTGCCCCGACCCGAACGGGGAATCGGGAGGATCGAAAGCCCGGATCACCGGCCCCGGGACGGGCCAGGTCCAGGTGCCGGCCGCGCTCCCGGGGGTCGCGACGGCGACGATCGCCGACGCTGCCACGATGATCGAGGCGAGGCGGGATCGGCGCAAACGCATGGGTCGGACGTTACCGACGATCAACCGGACGGACCGTGACGCACGTCACGCCCGAAAGGGTGTCGCGAGGTCACTCCACCTCGGTGAGCTGGCCGCGAAGCCCCCCGACCGCCTTGGTGTGGATCTGGCAGACACGCGACTCGGTGACACCGAGGATCCCTCCGATCTCTGCGAGCGTGAGACCTTCGAAGTAGTAGAGGGTGACCACGATCTTCTCGCGTTCCGAGAGCTCGTTGATCGCCGCAGCCAGGAGCCCGCGCGTTTCCTGTGACTCGACACCCGACGTGGGATCGGTGCCGCGGTCGGCGAGCGTGTCGATCAATGAGACCTGCTCGCCGCGGTCGGCACCGACCGAGACCAGCTCGTCGAGCGCGAGCACGGAGACGAAGGATATCTGTGAGACGACCTCGTGCAGCTCCCGGCGCGAGATGCCGAGCCGCTCCGCCATCTCCCCCTCGGTCGGCTGCCGCTTAAGCATCGCCTCGAGGTCGGTGTGGGCCTTCTCGATCTCACGGGCCTTGAATCTGATGGATCGCGGGACCCAGTCCATCGCGCGCAACTCGTCGATGATCGCTCCCTTGATGCGGGGGATCGCATAGGTCTCGAACTTGTTCCCGCGACCGGGTTCGAACTTCGTGAGGGCGTCGATGAGCCCGAACATGCCGTAGCTCACGAGATCGGCCTGATCCACGCTCGCGGGCAGGCCGGTGGCAACCCGACTCGCGACGTATTTCACCAACGGCGCGTAATGCAGGATGAGCTTCTCGCGGGCTCCGTCGTCGCCGCTGCTCTTGAATCGATGCCATTGCTGCCCGAGCTCGTCGTCGACGTGCGGCGGGATGGTCACCGACGGATCTGCGGGTGGCGGCGTCGCTCGGCGCGACTTGACCGGGGCCTTCTGCTTCGCAGGCACCTTCGAGGGTTTCTTCGTCGCCGTCTTCTTGGTCGGGGCCACGGCTCACGCCCTCGGATGACTTCGCTCGTAGGCCTGGAACAGCCGCGCCCTCGATACGTGCGTATACCGTTGCGTCGTCGCAACGCTGGCGTGGCCCAGCAACTCTTGTACCGCTCGGATGTCGGCGCCCCCTTCCAGCAGATGCGTGGCGAACGAGTGCCGCAGGGTGTGAGGGGTCACCCGCCGGCCCGGCAGCACTGTACCGCCATATCGTTCCACCATCGTACGGATATCCCTCGAGCTGAAGGGCTTCTTCCGACGGTTGTGGAAGAGCTCGTGCGCCCCATCCGGCGCCAGCCAGGACCTGCCCTCGCGGAGGTAGGCGGAAAGGGCATCGGCGGCGAAGTCCGACATCGGCACTTGCCGCTCCTTGGCGCCTTTGCCCATCACGTTCACGCGGCGGCTTTCGAGGTCGATACGGTCGATCGTGAGGCCGGAGAGCTCCCCGACGCGCAGCCCCGAGCCGTACAACAGCTCGAGGGCCGCGACGTCGCGAAGCGCCACCGCTCTCTCCACCGGCGCCCGGTCGTCGGCAGCTCGGCGGCTCGTCACCGAGGGCGATTCGGCGAGGGCGGCGGCCTCCCGGGGACGCAGGACGGTCGGAAGACGATTCATGACCTTCGGCCGGCCGAGCATCGACGAAGGATCGTCGGCGATCCTGCCGCTCGCCACCGCCCACCGATAGAACGAGCGGATCGACCCCACCCTCCGGGCGACGGTCGCACGCGCGTAGCCGAGCGTGTGCTGCTGGGCCAGGAACCTGCGCAGCAGGAGGTATGTCGCCGACCCCAGCGACCGCCCCTGACGGTTCATGAACGTCGCGAGCTGGGCGAGATCGCGGCGGTACGCGGTCACCGTGTGGGCGGAGAGATGTCGCTCGAGCGCGAGGTGGGACGCGAACGCGTCGATCGTCTCGGCCTCGGACGGGGGAAGATCGTCGTCGGTGTGCACGTCGTCCTCTCGGGTATGGCTCCGGTCGGACCCGGATCGGATCGCGTGGCCTCGGGTGAGCACAGAGCGACCTGTTGTGTACCAACGAGCGCCGTCGGGTGCAACTTCCCTCGAGAGATGTGCTCCGGTCAGCGATCGCTGCTGCCGCGCGCGATGCGTCGCTCGTACCGGCCCCCGACGGAGCGGACGAGGCCCTTCAGCTCGAGCGTGAGCAGGGCGGTGGTCACCGCCGGGAGCGGAACCCCGGTCGTGGTCGCGATCGCGTCGGGCAGATCCGATCCTCCGAGGGCCTCGTAGACGCGCCGCTCGTCGCCGTCGAGGTTGGGGGGCGGCTCAACGAGCAGCGCTGCGGCGACCCCCAGGTCATCGAGGAGGTCCTCGGCCCCGCGGATCATGACGGCGCCCTCGCGGATCAGCGCCAACGGCACCTCGGAGAGCGGGCTGGTGACCGGGCCGGGCACGGCGAAGACATCACGTCCCAGATCGAGGGCGTGGTCGACACTGATCATCGACCCGCTTCCGACGGCGCCCTCGACGACCACCAACGCCCGGCCGAGGGCGGCCACCAGGCGGTTGCGCGCCGGGAACCGGAACGGCTCGGCGACCACCCCGGGCGCGTACTCGCTCACCACGGCGCCACGGCCGGCGATGCGGTCCACGAGCTGGGCGCTGCCCTTCGGGTAGGGAAGGTCGTGTCCCGACCCGAGCACGGCGATGGTCGAGCCGCCGACGTTGAGGGCCCCTCGGTGCGACGCGGCGTCGATGCCTCGGGCCGCCCCGCTGACCACGCACACACCCGCGCCTCCGAGCCCGGCACCGATGCTCATGGCGACCTCGTTACCGATCGGGGAGCAGTTTCGAGCGCCGACGACCCCCACGCGATCCGGCAACTCGGTGAGCCGTCGACCTGAGACGAACAACGCGACCGGCGGATCGTGCAGCAGCTCGAGGAAGACCGGAAGGTACTCCTCGTCGAGCGGCGTGACGAACCGGGCGCCGAGCGATCGGGCCTCGCGCTCGATCTCGACGGCGTCGAGGTCGCGTGCCCATCCGCGATCGGCCTCGCTGCCGACCTCGCCCGCCCTGATCGCCTCGAGGCTCTCCTCGGCCGTGCCCGTGGCCCAGGCGAGCTCGTGCAGCTGGTACGGCTTGATCCCGCGCAGGGCCGACAGTACCAACAGGGCACCCCTGGCCCCCGGGCCACCGGCGTATCCATCGGGGAACCCGGGGGGAACGTCGAGCACCCGTCTCGGAAGGTCTGTACGTTTCATCGGTCGTGCGTCATCCCGCACGCGCCAGCCCGTCGAGCACGACCCCGTCACGGAACGACAGCGCCTCGGCGACGTGCTCGGTGTCGACCTCGTCGGCGCCTGCGAGGTCGGCGACGGTTCTGGCGACCTTGATCGCCCGGTCGAAGCCCCTGCCGGTGAGCGCCAGCTGGTCGACCGCGGCTTCGAGGGTGGCCTCGCCCGCCCGCGTGAGTCCGACCCGCCGCCGGGCGATTGGACCTGGCAGATGCGCGTTGCAGGCGAGGCCGAGATCGTTCCACCGTTCGAGCTGCCGGTCGCGTGCGGCCTGCACCCTGTCGCGGATCGCCGACGACGGCTCCCCCTGCTCGCCGCCCATGAGCTCGTGCTTCGTGAGCCGGGGCACCCGCAGGCGAAGGTCGATGCGATCGAGGAGGGGGCCGGAGAGCCGCTGGCGGTAGTGCTCGACGCGATCGGACCGGCACCGGCAGTGCCGCCGCTGGTCCCCCTCGAACCCGCACGGGCACGGGTTCGCCGCGGCGACCAGCGTGAAGCGCGCCGGGAACTCGACCGAGCCGATCGCCCTGGTCACGACAACCCCTCCGTCCTCGAGCGGCTGGCGCAAGCCCTCGATCGCATCGCGGTGGAACTCGGTGAGCTCGTCGAGGAACAACACCCCGTGATGAGCGAGCGATACCTCGCCCGGCCGCAGGTACCCCGTGCCGCCGCCGAGCAGCCCCGTGGTCGAGATCGAATGATGTGGTGCGCGGAACGGTCGCGCTCGCAGGACGCCGCGCCCCGCGAGCAGCCCGGCCACCGAATGGAGCTGGGTCGCCTCCAGGGCCTCCTCTCGTGACAGGCTCGGCAGGATCGTCGTCATGCGCCGGGCCAGCATCGTCTTACCGGCGCCAGGGGAGCCGATCATCAACACGTTGTGGCCCCCCGCGGCGGCGACCTCGAGGGCGCGGCGGGCCTGCGACTGCCCTCGCACATCGCCGAAATCGACGTCGCTCGGCCCCTCGCTCTCGAGGGGCGGCCCCTCGGGCTCCGATGGTTGCCAGGCTCCCTTGAGGAACGCGACCACCTCGGCGAGGGTCGATGCCGCGACGACACGGAGCCGGTCGACCTGCGCCGCCTCGAGCGCGTTCACCCTCGGAACGATCACACCCTCGAGCCCGGCTCGGGCCGCCGCGATCGCGACCGAGAGGATGCCCGGCGTCGGCATGAGTTCGCCCTTGAGCGACAGCTCGCCCGCGAGCGCGAACCGCCCGAGCTTCGCCGTGGGTACCTGCGCGGTCGCGGCAAGCACACCGGTGGCGACCGGGAGATCGAGTCCCGGGCCGTCCTTACGGAGGTTGCCCGGCGCGAGGTTCACGACGACCCGTCGCAGAGGCCATTCCAGCTCTTGGCTCTCGACGGCGGGCCGGATGCGTTCGGTCGCGTCTCGCACCGCGGCGCCCGGCAGGCCGGTGAGCGTCAACGACGGCAGCCCGCGACCGACGTGCGCCTCGACGGTCACGAGGTGGCCTCCCACCCCGAGCACCGTCACTCCGAGCACCCGTCCGTACATCGCGGCGACGGTAGGGCCGACCGGCGCCGGGTTCCGTGACGGCCGTCACGGCCGTCGACGGTCGGTCCGCGGCCGGCTGCTAGCCTCCCCGCCGTGTCCGATCGATTCGACTGGAGCCCCGAGCCCGAGCTGATCGACCTGCTCGACGAGGAGCGCTCCCGTCCGGCGCTCGAGGCCCTGGGCGAGCGCACGTGGAGCGAGGCGCTCGACTGGCTCTACGGCGTCGCCACCCGCCGTCCGATGCATGCACGCACCTACCCCGAGGCTCGCCGCGCCTTCTTCGGGCCGACGGATCGGCCCGCCGCCGCCCCGAAGTCGCCCAGCCCATGGGTCGACGTGCTCGCCGAGTTCCGGGAACGCATCGCCCCCGCCACCTACAATTCCCAGCACCCCGGCTCCTTCAGCTACTTCACCCCACCCCCGCTTCCGAGCTCGATCGCCGGCGAGATGCTCGCACAGTGGATCCAGCAGGGCGTCGACGTCTGGCACGCAGGTCCGATCGGCGCGTTCGTCGAGGAAGAGGTGACCGGCTGGCTCCGAGATCTCGTCGGGTTCGGGGGCGACGGGTGGGGGGTCCTCACGAGCGGTGGCGTGATGGCCAACGTGATGGCGCTGACCGTCGCCCGCGACGTGTGGCTCCGCAAGCTCCGCGGCGTCGCGGGCGCCCCGCGCGGAGGCGAGCTCGACGGGGTGCGGGTCTACGCCAGCGACCAGTCGCATTTCTCGATCGCCCGAGCGCTGGCGGTGCTCGGCTTCCCCGACGAGACCCTCGTCGTGCTCGAGAGCGACGGACGCTTCCGGCTGCAGGCGGCACGGGTCGCCGAGGCGATCGAAGGCGACCGGGCGGACGGGTTGACGCCGCTCGCGATCGCCGCGGTCGCCGGCACCACGAATACCGGCTCGGTCGACGACACGCCGGCGCTAGCCGACGTCTCGGAGCGGGAGGGGGTGTGGTTGCACGTCGATGCGGCGTACGGGGGAGCCGCGCGGCTCTCACGCCGCGACGCGCACCGGGTGCCCGGCCTCGAGCGCGCCGACAGCGTCACGGTCGATCCGCACAAGTGGTTCTTCCAGGCGTACGACATCGGTGGCCTCATCGTGCGACGCAGGCAGGACCTGCTCACCACCTTCCACCGTGCGCCCGAGTACTACGCCTCGAACCGGCCCCAGGACGACCCGCTCGATTGGTACCAGTACTCGTTCGAGGGGACGCGCCGGCTCAGGGCGCTCAAGCTGTGGATGAGCTGGAAGCAGCTCGGCACCGACGGGCTGGGCGCGTTGATCGAGCAGAACGACGACCTCGCCGTCTACCTCGCACGCCGATGCACCCTCGAGGCCGACCTCGAAGCGATGCCTCAGGAGCCCGAGCTGTCGGTCGTCTGCTTCCGGCATCTGCCCGACCGGCATGAGGACTGGCCTGCAGGCGCTCTCGACACTTATCAGTCCAGATTGCAGCGCGCGCTCGAGATCAGCGGGGAGGCGTGGGTGAGCGTGACGACCCTGCGCGGCGCCACGTTCCTGCGCGCCGGCATCGTGAACTACCTCTCGACCGAGCGCGACATCGATCGCATGCTCGACGCGCTCCGGCGGCTGTCGGCCGATGTGCTCACCGAGCTCGACCTGCCCTGAGCCTCCGGAAGCGACCCCGCTCAGTGGGATCGACGGAGGCGACGACGGGGTCTCCGATCGCACCGAGCCGCCGCCGAGGACTGGAGCTCGAGCACGTCGACGCCCTCGATCTCGCGCCCCTCGACGCGGTTGCGGAGCCCGCTGTTGTCCCACGGCCGTCGGATGGGGTGGATGTCGTCGTGTTCGGTCCGGACGTTCCGCATGCGGCGGATGGTACGGACCCCCGCGCCGCCGCACCACCGTCGGAGGGCCGCGATCCGTCGGCCCGACGGGGTGCCCCCACGCGGCCCAACGACGTAGGGCACGTGCACGGATCGCCTCGTCAGAACGCGTCCTCGAACAGCTCCACCTGGATGGCACCGGGTCGACCCCCCGCCCCGATCGCCACGCTCGCGACGTCGAACCGCACCGCGGCATGGCCCGTGGCGTGGGTCAGCACGAACACCTCGGCGAGCGCCCTGAGCTTTCGGCGTTTCCTGGCGTCGACCGCCTCGAAGCCCCCGCCGTGGCGCGAGCCACGGCGGGTCTTCACCTCGCAGAACACGGTCACGTCGCGCCGGCGCAGCACCAGATCGATCTCGCCCAGGCTGCAACGCCAATTGCGAGCGACGAGCGTGAAGCCTCGGCGAAGGTAGAGATCGAGCGCTGCTTGTTCGCCGCGAGCCCCGAGGACGAGCCGAGCATCGGGCATGACCGGACGCTACGCCGGGGGTGTGACACGGCTCGACGTGGACTGCCGTGGGGGAACGGAGCTACGGCGCGGCCGGAGTGTCGGGGATCGTCGTGGGCTCGTCGCGCTTGGCGAGCTCCTCGACGTTCACGTCGCGTCGGGTCATCACCCGCACGCTCGCGACGAAGCGAGCGGGCCGGAACATGTCCCATACCCAGGCGTCGGTGAGCTCGACCCGCACCCATCCCTCCTCGATCGGGGTGAGCTCGACCTGGTTCGCGAGGTAGAAGCGCCGTTCCGTCTCGATCACGTAGGTGAACATCGGGAGCACGTCGCGGTACTCCCGGTAGAGCTCGAGCTCGCGCTCCTCCTCGAACCGCTCGATGTCGTCGTCGCTCGTCATGCCCTCCAGCTTCTCACGCCATCGCGTCGGCCTCATCCGGGGTCGTGAACGAGTGGTCGGTGGCGAACAGCGACGGCTGGGCGCACGGCGCGAACGACATGCGGTGCACGGGGGTCGGCCCGTGGTGCATCAGGGCCTCGAGATGCTCCGGGGTGCCGTAGCCCTTGTTGTGGTCGAACCCGAACGCCGGGTAGCGCTTGTGCAGACGCCGCATGATGCGATCCCTCGTGACCTTGGCCATGATCGAGGCAGCCGCGATGCTCACGCTCACCATGTCGCCCTTCTTCACGCCGATCGACGGGCACGGGATACGCGGCACCGGGAACCCGTCGGTGAGCACGTAGTCGGGCTCCAGCGCCTTCGCCGCCCGGCGCAGCAACGCGATGTTCGACCGATGCAATCCGCGTGTGTCGATGGCACCGGGCTCGGCCTTGCAGACGACCCACGAGGCACGATCCGCGATCCGTTCGTACGCGGCCTCGCGCTGTGCCTCCGTCAGCAGCTTCGAGTCGTTGATGCCCTCGATGTCGAAATCGAGTGGCAGGATCACGGCGGCGGCGACGAGGGGTCCCGCCAGGGCCCCGCGGCCGGCCTCGTCGGCGCCGGCGACCCTGGCGAACCCGTGGGCGGTCAACAGCCGCTCGTACCGATCCATCGTCATCGCCGTGTCGTCCTCACCCTAGGACCCCCAGCCTCGAAGGTGGCCACACCCGCAGGAAGGTCACCCCGATGACCTTGTCGAGCGGTACGAGACCGGTGCACTCGGGAGGTCCGCACCGAGAGTCGCCGGAGTTCCCACGGTTGTCACCGAGCACGAACAGCATGCCATCCGGCACCGTCGTCGGCGCGAAGCCCTGGCGTGGCACCGGCTGCAGCAGGTACGGCTCGTCGACCGCGCGTCCGTTCACGATGAGCTGGCCCGAGCGGTCGATCTCGACCGTGTCGCCGGGCAGTCCGACGACGCGTTTGACGAAGTCCTCGTGGGGCGGCTCCGCGACGCCGAGGGTTTCACCGAGCCAGTGCAGCGCTCCGGCCACGAGCCCGCGATCGGGCGAGACACCGTCTCGCCCCTCGAAGACGATCACGTCGCCATGGTCGATCTCGTCGACGAGGATACACGCGCGACAGACGAGGATCCGGTCGCCGGGAAGGAGCGTCGGCACCATCGACGCCGATGGGATCGAGAAGGCCTGCACCACGAACAGTCTCAGCAGGATCGCCAGCAGGATCGCGATGGCGATGAGCGCTGCGAACTCGAGCCGGCGAGCGCGCCGGCGCTCCTTCGACGGGGCGGTGGGCTCGGCCTCGCCAGAAGGCCCGTCGCCCACGGATCAGGCCTCGGCCTTCTCCTCGTCGGCGGGATCCGCTTCGTCGGCCTCCGCCGGTTCGCCGTCAGCCGGTTCCGCGGCGGCCTCGCTCGGCGCGCCGTCGGGCTCATCCGCGACGATCGGCTCGTCTGCGCCCTCAGGCTCGTCGGCTCCGACGGGCTCGACGGCCGCCGCTCGGGCGGCTTCCTCCATCGCCGCGAGCTTCGCGTCGTCGATGCGACGCTCCCGGATGCGGGCCTTCTTCCCGCGGAGCTCCCGAAGGTAGTAGAGCTTCGCGCGCCGCACTTGCCCACGGCTCACGACTTCGAGTTTGGCGATCGACGGGGAATGCATCGGGAACGTGCGTTCGACCCCCACGCCGAACGAGATCTTCCGCACGGTGAACGTCTCGCGCAGGCCGCCGTGCTGGCGGGCGATCACGACACCTTGGAAGACCTGCACCCGCTCGCGACTTCCCTCGACCACCCGCACGTGCACCCTGACGGTGTCACCGGGGCGGAACTCCGGGATATCGCTGCGCAGGTAGGACTGCTCGATCAGATCGGTCTTGTTCATGGCAACGGCAGACGAGTCTACCAGCGGGCTTCCCGCCGCCGCGGAGCGTTCAGGAACGGTCTCCCGGCACGAGATCCGGCCGGTTCTTGCGCGTCTTCGCCTCGGCCGCCTCGCGTCGCCACCGCGCGACCTCGGCGTGATTCCCGCCGAGGAGCACCTCCGGAACCGACAAGCCCCGGAACGTCCGCGGCCGTGTGTATTGCGGATGGTCGAGCAGGCCCGGCTCGCTGAACGAGTCCTGCTCGTGGGAGTCCTCGCTCCCGATCACCCCCGGCACGAGCCGGGTCACCGCTTCGATAAGCACGAGCGCGGGCAACTCCCCGCCCGAAAGCACGTAGTCGCCGATCGAGATCTCCTCGGCCAGCAATCCCTCCACGACCCGCTCGTCCACCCCCTCGTACCGGCCGCAGAGCAGCGTAAGACGGGCCTCGCTCGCCAGCTCGCGCACCAGGGCTTGATCGAGGCGGCGCCCCGCTGGCGAGAGGAGGATCGTGCGGCCGCGCTCCGGTCCGAGCGAGTCGACCGCCCGGAACCACACATCGGGACGCATCACCATACCCGGTCCTCCTCCGAACGGCGCGTCGTCGACCGATCGGTGAGGGTCCTCGGTGTGGTCCCGCAGGTTGTGCACGCGAACGTCGACCACCCCTGCCTCGACCGCCTTGCCCAGCAGGCTCTCGCGGAGCGGTCCCGTAACGAGCTCGGGGAAGATCGTGATGACGTCGATGCGCACGGGTCGGAGGCTACCGCGCCCGGGCGCGCCGATCGATCGCCAACAGCGCGCCGAGCGCACCCGCGATCGCGAACGCTCTCGCTGCCCATGCCGGGCCACCGCCCGTCGCGCTGGTCCCGACATCCGCCGACCCGACGACCGATCGGACGAGGACACTCATCGGCCGGGCGGGCCCGAGCGGATCCGGCATGCGATGGTTCGCGCCGAACGGAATCACGAGCCACGGCCCGTCGAGGTCCGGCACGAACGAGCCACGGTACCGTCCGTCGCTCCACCCGAGGGGGATCCTGATCCCTGGATGGCCGGGATCCGGCTTGCCCCGTCGAGCCGGGTAGGCCCACATCCATCCCCCGACCCGTGTCGGCACCCACGAGGCGGTCTCGCCGTCCGGGAGCGGGACCCCGTCGGGGTCCACGAACCACATCTCGACCGGAACGAGCCTCCCCACGGGCACGACCACCGGTGCCGACGCGTCGACGGGCGGCAGCTTGGCGGCCGCGGGCCCGGCAGCGGGGGCGACGATCATGGCCGCGATCAGGACGGCCGTCGCACGTGCGAACCCACGGCGCATACTTGTCCTACACCGCAGGCAGGCGGGACGTTCCCGGATGCGTCCCGTCAGTCGGCGTCGGGGGCGGTGAGCCCGGGTACGTCGCGGACGAGGATCCGGCGTGCGGCGAGGTCGACGTCGACGACCACGTCACGGATCGCCGGCACGAGGGTCTCGGTGCCGTCGGCGGCGTGCGCGACCCAGAGATCGTTCGCCGGGTTCGCGATCACCTGCGACACGGCGCCGAGGGCGCGCCCCGACTCCGTCACGACCTCACAGCCCTCGAGCTGGAAGGGCCAGTACTCCCCGTCGGGCAGCTCGGGCAGCCAGGATTCGGGCACGACGAGCACCTCGCCCCGCAGCGCTTCCGCCCCCGACCGATCGACGACCCCCTCGAACGCGACGAGCAGGCGAGCACCGTTGCGTTGCGCCCGCGCGATCGTGAGGCGTCGGCCCGAGGTCAGGAACACGTGCGTCCCGGCCGCGAACCGCTCTTCGTTGTCGGACCGGATCTCGACCGCGACCTCGCCACGGATGCCGTGCGCCCGAGTGACGTGACCGACGACGACGGTCGGCCCGGCCACCTCAGTCGGCGATGTCGACGTAGGCGTTCGTGCCCTGACGTGTGGCGGCGGCACGGACGACCAGTCGGATCGCCTTCGCGGTGCGACCGCCCTTCCCGATGACCTTGCCCATGTCGTCGGGCGCGACGTGCACCGTGTAACGGAGCCCGCGATCGTCTTCGGACTCGGTGACCTCGACCTCGTCGGGGTCGTCGACCAGCTCGGCCACGAGGAAGTCGACGAGCTCCCGCATGGCGCCCTACTCCTCGGCGGGTGCCTCGGCGTCGGCGGGTGCCTCGGCGTCGGCGGGTGCCTCGGCGTCGGCGGGTGCCTCGGCGTCGGGCGCCTCCGCAGCAACCGCCTCGGGGACGGCCTCCGATGCGGCCTCGTCGGTCGACTCCGACCCCGGGGACGCCGCAGGAGGAGCCTCGGGTTCCTCCGCGGCGGCCGCCGCCTTGGCCTGGGCCTTCTTCGACAGCTTGGGCTCGTCCGTCCTGGCTTCGCGGACCTTGACCTGGCCGGCGGCGCTCGGGCGTTCGGCCACGAACGCGTCCCAGATGCCGACCTTGACCATCAAGTTGCGGACCTGATCGCTCGGTTGTGCTCCCACCCGCAACCAGTGCAGGGCACGCTCCTCGTCGATCTCGATCAGGCTCGGTTCC
>Ga0210143_1000043_pt1 | contig 23919 bp, 26 predicted proteins | sample MayberryNW_TuleC_2_FD_185527 | JGI IMG/M metagenome (GOLD analysis project Ga0210143, IMG submission 185527) | Wetland microbial communities from San Francisco Bay, California, USA, that impact long-term carbon sequestration - MayberryNW_TuleC_D2... | ecosystem: Environmental > Aquatic > Marine... | reverse complement strand
CCCGCCGTTCTCGGCGTCCTCGAAGAGGTCGACCGCGAGCAGGGCAAGGCGGCGCCCCTCCTCGAGCCAGCGCAGCTCGCCGGTCGCCTCGTAGAGCTCGAGCAGCCCGGCCGCGACGGCCCCGTAGTCCTCGAGGTACGCGTCGAGCTTGGCCGTGCCGCCGCGGAAGCTCCGCAGGAGCCGCCCGCCCTCCCCCGAGAGCGGGCCGAGCAGGAACTCGGCCAACCGGCGGGCCGCCTCCACGTAGTCGTCGCGCTCGAGGCGCCGCCCCGACTCGGCGAGCGCCGCGAGCGCCAGCCCGTTCCACGCCGCGAGCGCCTTGTCGTCGCGCGCCGGCTGCACCCGCTCGGCGCGCGCGGCGAGGAGCGCCGCCCGCGCGTCTGCCGGGATGTCGCCACGCAGCACGGACCGGCCGCCCTCGAACGGGAGGAGCCAGTCGTCGTGCCGCTCCCCGAGAACGGCCTCGAGCTCGGCGGGCGTCCACGTGTACGTCAGCCCCTCCTCTCCCTCGGTGTCCGCGTCCTGCGCCGACGCGAAGCCGCCCTCGGGGAGCCGCAGCTCGCGGAGCAGGTAGTCGAGCGTCTCCTCGACGACCTGCCGGTAGCGCTCCTCGCGGGTGACGGCCCAGCCGTGCAGGTAGGCGGTCGCGAGGAGCGCGTTGTCGTAGAGCATCTTCTCGAAGTGCGGGACGAGCCAGACCTCGTCCACGGCGTACCGGTGGAAGCCGCCGCCGACGAGGTCGTACAGGCCGCCGGCCGCCATCCCGTCCAGCGTCGCGCGGACCATTGCGAGCGCTCGCTCGTCGCCGTGCCCGTGGGCCATGCGCAGGAGGAACTCGAGCGTCGAGGCGGGGGGGAACTTCGGGGCCCCGCCGAACCCGCCCCACTCGGGGTCGAAGGCCTCGGCGAGGGCCGACACCGCCCCGGTCAGGAGTCCGGTCGTGAGCGGCTCCGAGGACGGCGCGCGCCGGCTCGCCTCGCGGATCGCGTCGGTGAGGACGTCGGCCTGCCGCTCGAGGTCGGCGCCGCGCTCGCGGTAGGCGTCGGAGATCGCCGTCAGCACCTCGCGGAAGCCCGGCAGCCCGTGCCGCGGCTCGGGCGGGAAGTACGTCCCGCCCCAAAACGGCCGCCCGTCCGGTGTGAGGAACACGGTCAGCGGCCAGCCGCCCTGGCCGGTGAGCGCCACGACCGCCTCCATATAGAGCCCGTCCACGTCGGGACGCTCCTCCCGGTCGACCTTCACCGGCACGAAGCGCTCGTTCATGAGCGCCGCGGTCTCGGGGTCCTCGAAGGACTCGTGCTCCATCACGTGGCACCAGTGGCACGCCGCGTAGCCGACCGAGAGGAGGATCGGCCTGTCCTCCGCGCGCGCGCGTGCGAGGGCCTCCTCGCCCCACGGGTGCCAGTCGACGGGGTTGTCGGCGTGCTGGAGGAGGTACGGGCTCGACTCGGCCGCGAGGCGGTTCGCCACTAGCCGTGCCCCGCGTGGCCGCCGCCGACCATGAGGCCGGCGGCCGCAAAGAGGATCAGGATCGTGACGATGCCCGGAGTCGGCGCGGGGGCGAGCCGGACGCCCCGCAGGAGCCGCAGGGACGCGAGGAGCCCGGTCGCCTCCGTCGCCTTCGCCACGGCCGCGACCGCGTCGAACGGCTCGTGCCGGAAGAGGACGTACGCGACGAGCAGGCCGGCGAAGAGCAGTGCGGCGCCGGCGGGTCCCTCCGAGACGTCGGGACGCAGCGCGAGCACGAGGCCCGCGAGGAGGAGCAGGAGGGCGGCGGTCAGGAACGACGCCGCGTAGACGGGCAGGCTCCGCATGTGCACCGCGAAGAGCGCGGCGTGCAGCCCGGCGCTCGTCCCGCAGCAGGCGATCGCGACTGTCCGCGCTCCCGGCATCGCCCCAAGGATGCCCGAAGCGGGCCTGGCCCATGCCGCCCCCCGCGAGCTCGCGGGACGGCACGGCGAAGCCCCCGCCGAATCGCCGGCGAGGGCTTCAGCCGCCTGCGCCGTGCGCGCTAGGCTCCGACCGCGGCCGGCTCGTGGACGAGTTCGTCGACGCTCGTGATCCGCGCCGCGTAGGTCCCCTGCAGGTAGGCGAGCGCCTCGTCCTCGTCGACGCCCTCGAAGGCGCAGACGGCGTCGCGCGGAACCGCGATCTCGTAGCCGCGGAGGAGCGCTCCGTACGACGAGTGCCGCACGCAGATGTGCGTGTGCTGCCCGGTGATGACGACCTCGTCGACGCCGAGCGCCTTCAGCTGCTCGTCGAGGCCGGTGCCGTCGAACGCGCCGTAGCCGCGCTTGTCCGAGATGATCTCCCGCTCCCCGGGATGGGGCTCGAGCGCCGGGATGACCTGCGCGCCCGGCGTGCCGGCCATGGCGTGCTCGCCCCAGACCTTGAGCTCCGGGTCGTCTGAGTGGTGGGCGTCGTTCGAGAAGACGACGACCCAGCCGTTCTCGCGCGCGTGCGCGAGGAGGCGCTGGAGCGGCTCGATGATCCGCTGCGCGCGCGGGTTCGCGAGCTCGCCGTCCACGAAGTCGTTGAGCATGTCGACGATGATCAAGGCCTTCATTGCTATCCTCCAGTAGGTTTGTGACTACCAGGCGAAAACTTAGGGAGAAGTCTAGCACAGCCACGTTCGCGCACGAGGCGCTCGCCGTCGTGCTGCAGGTCCGCGACGGCGCGCTCCAGGTGCTCCTCTGGGAGCGGGCGCAGGAGCCGTTTCTCGGCGCCTGGTCGCTGCCGGGCGGCCGGCTCGGCCCCGACGAGACGCTCGAGCGCTCGATCCGGCGCCACCTCGCCGAGAAGGTCGACGTCCGCGAGCTCGCGCACCTGGAGCAGCTCGAGACGCGCAGCGACCCCGGCCGCGACCCCGAGCGGCGGCTGATCGCGACGGCGTACCTGGGGCTCGTCCCGGCGCACGTCGACCCGGCAGTCCCGCCGGACACGGCGTGGCATCCGGTCTCGAACCTGCCGGCGACCGCCTTCGACCACGGGGCGATCGTGCTGGCCGGCCGCGACCGCCTGCGCGCGAAGCTCTCCTACACGAACATCGGGTTCGCCCTCGCGCCGCCCGGGTTCACGATCTCGGAGCTCCGGGCGCTCTACCGCGCCGCGCTCGGACACGACGTGTCGGCCACGAACCTGCAGCGCATCCTGCTCCGCCGGCGGCTGCTCGAGCCGACCGGCGAGCAGCGCGCGCCCGGCCGCTCCGGGGGCCGGCCCGCAGCGGTCTTCCGCTTCCGGACCCGCGTGCTCGCGGTGACCGACCAGTTCGCGGTCCTGCGGCCGCCCGGGGGCCGGTAGAGCCCGGACAGGAGGGGTACACTCCGGCCCGTGCTCTGGTTCACCCTCTGGTTCCTGGTGATCCTGAAGATTCCCGCGCTCTACCTCGCCTGGGTCATCTGGTACGCGGTGAAGGATCCGCCCGAGGAGGCCGCGACCGGCGACCAGGAGGCCGGCGAGGGCGGCGGGCCCGGCTGGCGCCCGACGGCCGACCGGCGCCGACGGCGCCCGCGCCGCGGGCCGCACGGAGGCCCGGTCCGGCGGCCACTGCCGCGCCGCGTCCCACGGGTGCGTGAGAATTGACGACCGTGGACGGGGAGCACCGCTACGCCGACCGGCCGACTGCAGCCGACACGGTCGCCGGGTTCCTGGCTGCGCTCGCGATCCTGGGGGCCGCGCTCGCGCTCGTCTGGTATCCGGGGCGGGTCGGAACGGCCGCGATCCTGATCGCGCTCGTCGCCTGCGGGCTGGCCACGACGCAGCGCAGGCTCGCCGCGTTCGCGCTCGCGGCGGCCGGCACCTGCTGGTTCGTCGGCATGGTCATCGCGGTGCTGATCGACCGGCCGATCTTCTAGCGTCCCCGGATGCGGCCCGGTGGCATGAGGTATCCCTCTAAAGGGGGGTTGCCCATGTACCGATACAAGCAGAGGCTATGAGGTTCTTGGCGGCGTGGCTCGAACGGAATCTAGGCAGCTTCAAGGTCCGCCTGGCTGCCTATTTCCTGCTTCTCTCACTGCTCCCGCTCGTCGGCGCCGTGTGGGCGTTCAGCGCGGTCGCGAGCAGAGGGGAGACCGGGAGGGCCGACGCACGCCTGAACAGCGCGCTCAGGGTCGCCGCGTCCGACTTCCGAAACCGGGTCGACCAGGCGGCCGAGAGCGCCGACTCGCTCGCGCGCGCGACGAGCTTCCAGCAGGCCCTCGACGAGGAGAACAAGCAGCTCCTCTCCCAGCTCTTCCGTGAGTCGCCGAACGCCGCGTTCTACGTCGGGAACCAGCGCGTCATCGGCAGGAAGCCTCCCGACCTCGCCGTGCGGCGCATCGCGGAGGTCGTCCATCCGGACGGACGCCCGCTCGGGCGGGTCGTCGTGTCGATCCCGCTGAACGACGAGCTCGTCACACAGCTGCGCGACCCGGCGAGCTTCGAGTCGGAAGACCAGCTCGCGCTCCTGCACGACGGCGAGGTCGTGGGCGGTCCGCGACGTCTCGACCTCGGGTCGCTCACGCTCGACCACGCCGGCAACGTGGAGTTCGACGGCGACCGCTACCGGGCGCTCGCGACCCGGCTCGCGTTCGGGACGCCCGAGGCGACGCTCGCCGTCCTGACGCCGAAGGCGACCATCGAGGCCGAGGCGGCCGGGCTGCGACGCCGGATGCTCCTCGTCGCCGTGGTCGCGCTCTTCGTCGCCGCCGCGCTCGCCTACGTGATCGGGCGCACGATCGTCCGCTCCCTCAAGGAGCTTGCGGACGCGGCCGGTGCCGTGGCGCGGGGCAACTTCAGCTCGCGCGTTCCCGTGCGTGGCCGGGACGAGTTCTCGAACCTCGGCCGCGCCTTCAACGACATGGCCGAGCACCTGGAGTCCCGGCTCGAGGAGCTGGCCTGGGAGCGCGGCCGGACCCGGGACGCGATCGCCCGCTTCGGCGAGGCGCTCGCCGCGACCACGAACCCGTACTTCCTCGGGCCCTTCATCGTCGAGAGCATGGTCGAGGCGACCGGTGCCGCGGGCGGACGGCTGATCGTCGACGGCGAGGAGGTGGCCCGCTCCGGCAACCCGGACGGCGGCGCCGAGCCGCTCGCGATCCCGCTCGAGAGCGAGGACGGCGAGAACGGCCTCATCCTCCTGACGCCCGACGGCCCGGACTTCTCCGACGAGGCGCGCGAGCTCGCGCACTGGCTCGCCGCGCAGGCGCGCACCGCGCTCGAGCATGCGAGCCTGTACCAGCGGCTCGAGCTCGAAGCGGTCACCGACGGCCTCACCGAGCTGCCGAACCGCCGCCAGTTCGAGGAGCGGCTCTCCGAGGAGCTGGCGCGCGTCGGACGCTTCGGCGGCACGCTCGCGCTCGTCCTCGCCGACCTCGACGACTTCAAGGGCGTCAACGACCGTCACGGCCACCTCGCGGGCGACGACGTCCTGCGGGCGTTCGCCGACGTCCTGCGGGACACGGTCCGCGACATCGACACGGCCGCCCGCTACGGCGGCGAGGAGTTCGCGCTGCTCCTGCCCGGCACGGACGAGGAGGGCGCCGCCCGCCTCGCCGAGCGGATCCGCGCCACGATGGCCGACCGTCCGATCGAGACGTTCCCGGGTGCGCTCGTCACCGTCACCGCCAGCTTCGGGGTGGCGGCGTTCCCGGCGGCGCCCACCGAGGGCGAGCTCTTCTCGGCCGCCGACGGGGCCCTCTATCGCGCGAAGCGGGCGGGCAAGAACCGCGTCGCGGTCGCCGAGCAGGGGGACGCGCGAATGCCCTCCACCGTCCGGCGAGATGCCTAGAGTCGCCTCTCGTTCTCAGGCTCGATGAGCCTCACGCAGGGTTGCGATGTCGTCTAGACTTGCCCACTTCGTGCAGGGCACGCCACAACCCCCCGAACACGGAGGTGCACGGTGGACATCACGTTCGCCCGAGTGATCGAGGATCACCTGGAGCTGAAGCGGCGTAACTCCGGCCTCGATTCCGACATGCCGCTCAGCCGCTACCACGTTGACGACCCGTTCCAGAACCACCCGCTCTTCAAGACCGAGGAGCAGGCGCGGATCGAGGACACGCTCGACGGAAGCGAGCCCGATCTGAGCGCCGAGACGGTGCTCGCCTGGCCGGTGGACGCTCCCGGCGAGGAGCAGCCGCAGGACACGGACGACAGCTTCTGGGGTCGGTCCCGCGACTTCGACTGGGGCGACTAGGCCCTCGAGAAATGCGACGGGCGCCGGTCGAGGGCCGGCGCCCGTGCCTTCCGAGTAGGAGCGGAAGTGTCCCTCGGGGCTAGTAGAGCTCCAGGATCCCGAGCATGTCGCCCAGCCCCAGAGTCTGCGCCCCGTCGTGGACAAACGGGAACATCGTCAGGTCGGGCGACTCCAAAACGTGGTCGAGGCCGGCGAAGTGCCCGAACTCGTGCGCCGCGACGTCGCTGATCGCCCAGCGACCGCCGACATCGTCGAACCAGGTCGTGTCGCCGGTCGTCCAGAAGTCCTGGAACCCGTAGCGGGTCAAATCCTCCTCCATCGCGAGGTCGGCCTCGAGGATCCGGTCGTCCTCGTACTCGAACACCACGCAGGCCGTCGCGCCGTCGCAGACGCTGCCGGCGAGCGACGTCCAGCCGACCGTGTTCGCGCCGTCGCCTTCGAGCTCGGTCACGAGCGTCGGGTCGCGGCGCGTCTTCCCGTCGTAGTCGGCCCGGTAACGGACCTTGTCCTTCGGGCTCTCCTTCGGCTTCTTGCAGTCGGTCGTGAGGTGCTCCCAGGCGTCGGCCGACGTTCGCAGGTCCTCGAGCGCCTTCGACTCCCGGAGGTAGGAGGGAGTCGAGTCGGTGTTGACGCGGTAGCCCTCGAAGCGGTGCCAGAAGGGGCCCGCGACGACGAACGAGTCGTCCAGGCACGCCGCGGCCTGATGCTTCTTCTGCTTCCACGTGAGCGACGTCCCGGAGAACACGAGGTGGCCCGTTCCCCAGGCGCGGACCTCGGTGGTGCCACCGGGGCGGGAATCCTTGAAGATGAGGAAGCCGTGCGAGGGCAGGGGCTGCCCGACGGCGGTGCCGGAGCACGCGAGCGCGACTACGGCCGCAGCGATGTACGTGAAGGGGCGCATAGATCCTCGTTTCGGCCTGGGACGACGGTTTCTTGAGCCGCTCTCCCTCCGTTCGGGTGAGGGCTTCGCATCCCTCCCTCCAGGGTATGGAGGGGACGTCGTGAGCGTCCGCCGACTCCTCGTCCTGACCACGGTGCCGGTGCCCGGCGACCGCCTGCGCGAGGAGCTCCGGCGCCGGGCCGATCCGGGCGACGTCCAGGTGCGCGTCGTGTCCCCCGCGAGCGACGTCTCCCGCCTCGAGTGGCTCGCGAACGACGAGGACGCGGCGCGTGGCGCGGCCGAGGAGAAGGCGGAGCAGACGGCCCGCGCGGCCGATGCCGACGTTGTCGACGCCGGCGTAGGGGATCCCGATCCGGTGAAGGCGATCGAGGACGCCCTCCGAGAATGGCCGGCGGACGAGGTGCTCGTCGTCACGCCGCCCGACGAGCAGGCGAACTGGCTCGAGTCGGACGCCGCCGAGGGCGCCCGGGACCGCTTCGGCGTCCCGGTCTCGCGGGTCACGATCGACGCGTAGGCGAAAACCGCCGAGCGGAGCGTCCTAGCCGATCGGGTAGGTCGAGGGCCTGACTCTCGTCCGGACTCTTGCGGCGACGCGGCGAAAGGTGCACCTTCTGGGCCAGTGCTCTGTGCGAACTGCGGCCAATCCCTGCCCGCCGAGGCGCGGTTCTGCTTTCTCTGCGGCGCGCCCGTCGCCACGGGGGCTCCGGGCGTCGTGGAGTCCGATCCGCCGGTCGCCGCCCCGCCTGACGACCGCTCGTGCCAGATCCGGCTCTGGCGCGGCTACCGGAAGTCCGAGTTCGTCGTCGAGCTGGACGCGCCCGACGTCACCGGCGTCCGCGAGCACCGTTCCCCCGCCTTCCGCTGGAGCCGGCCCGAGCCGCCGCCGCGCGAGCGCGACGACGTGCGGGCCGCCTACGCCGACCTCGTCACGCGTCTGCGCGCGCTCGGCTGGGAGGAGAGCGGCCCGGCGCACCCGTGGTACGCGCAGACGTTCCGGCCCCGCCCGCACGGGCTTCACGTGGTCGAGAGCGTCCAGGCGGTCGCGGACGACCTCGCGCGCGAGGGGACCGGGGAGATTTCGTAGCCGTGCCGACCATCCTCGACATCGCGACCCGTGCCGGCGTCACGACCGACAACGTCCTGCGCGTCGTGAACGGCGAGCCCGTCAGCACCGAGATCGCGGCTCGCGTCCAGGCGGCCATGCAGGTGCTCGGACGGCCCGCGTACCCGCCGCCGCGCGAGTCGGTCCCGGCGCTGCCGGCGGAGCGGAGCGTCGAGCTCGCGCGCGAGCAGCTGCTCGGCCGGTTCGCCGAGGCGGCGGCCGAGCTCGAGACCTCGCTCCCGGCCGAGGTGGGAACCGTGGTCTACGAGGCGCTTCGTGTCGAGGTCCGGCCGGTCGCCCAGCACGTCGCCTCGCTCCAGTCCGTGTTCGAGGAGCTGGCCGACGAGCTCCGCCACCTCCGCCGCGAGGTGACCGCGGAGCGGCGTGACCGCGTCGACGACGTCGCGCTCCAGGTCGACCTCCTCCGCGCGAGCTGGCAGGGCGTCGACCGCCGCCTGGGCCGGATCGAGCGGATGCTCGCCCGGCGCGACCGGCCGGAGCCCCGCCGCGACGCGGCGCACGTCGTCCGGATCGAGGACCGCCGGGTCGCCGACCCCCCGCGAACCGCGGACGGCAACGGCACCGGCCCAGAGCCCGGGTAGGCCGCCTCCACCGCGGCTACACTCGGCCCGAGCGGGGCGTTAGCTCAGCTGGGAGAGCGCCGGCTTTGCAAGCCGGAGGTCACCGGTTCGATCCCGGTACGCTCCATAGCCGACGGCGAATCCGGCCTTCGCGGCGCGAGGCCATGACATTCGCGTCGGGATTCAATCCTCGTTTCGCCGTCGAGCCCCCGTCGTGCGGGTCGTGGCCGCGGATTCCACGCTGTGTGTGTAGTTGCATTCCGCACGATGAGTCGTAGACTCGCGCCATGGCGGATGGCCGGGGCGCCGCGAACCGCGCCAGGTCTGGTCTGTTCGGGCTCCGTATCTCTCTCGAGCAATTCCGGCCGCCGGTGCTTGCATTCGTCGCCTACCTCGGACTCTCGATCGTGGTCTTCGGCCGCGGGACGCTTCTGGATCCGGCCGGGACAATCGTGGGCGGCGACGGCTCCGACAAGACGATCGTCCTCTGGGGCTTCGCCTGGCTGCCGCACGCGCTGGCCGAGCCGACCGATCCACTCTCGACCGCGCTCCTCTGGGCTCCGGGCGGAACGGACCTCGCCTGGGTCGCCTGGACGCCCGGGGCGGCGCTCGTTGCCCTCCCGGTCACACTGCTCGCCGGGCCTGTGCCCGCATACAACATCCTGGCCGTCGCGGCCCCGGCGCTGGCAGGAGCGGCGGCCTACCTGCTCGCTCGCGAACTCTCCGCAACACCGGTCGCAGCGCTCGTCGGAGGGTTCCTCTTCGGGTTCTCGTCCTTCGTCACGGTGCACACGGCGGGACACCTCCACATGACCTTGGTGTTCCTCCTTCCAGTCATCGGCCTGCTGGTCCTTCGTCGTCTCCGCGGGCGGCTGACGAGACGCGCGTTCGTCTTGGCGCTCGCGATTGTCCTGGCGGCGCAGGGGCTCTTCTCGACCGAGATCCTGCTGGGCGCTCTGATCGCGGGCGCGCTCGTCATGGGGATTGCCTGGTTTCGCCTCTACGAGTTGCACCCGGAGCTCCGCCGAACCGGAGTGGAGTCGGCCGTGGCCATCGCGCTGGCGGCCGTACTCCTCTCACCACTGCTCGTCCATGCGCTCGCCGTCGCCGGTCCGGAGAGCCAGCCCCGCCGCTCACCGTTCAGCGCCTCGGCAGACGTCGCAAACCTGGTCGTGCCCGTACGCAGGACGCTCGTCAGGCCGCCGGGGAGCAATCGAGTGGTTGACCGGTTTCGCGCCTCGGGCGCCGAGCGGACCGCCTACCTCGGACTTCCGCTCATCATCGCAGTGGTCGGCTTCGCCATCTCTCGAATCGGGCGCGCCCGCGCCGGAAGCGTCCTGTCGCTTTCGGTGGCCGCCATGACGGTCTGCGCGTTCGGGCCGCGAATCCGGTTCGCCGGCGTGACGCTGCTTCCCGGTCCCTGGGCGCCGATCGCGCACGTTCCCGTGCTTGCCGGTGTGAAGCCCGCGCGGCTGACGGTCTTCGTCGCCCTTCTCGCCGCTCTGGCCGCATCGCTCTGGCTCTCCGGCTCGGCGCCGCTCGCTCTACGGGCAGCGGTTGCCGCGGCTGCAATCCTGACGCTCGTTCCCGACCCTTCTGAGAGGCTCTGGAAGGCCGAGGTTCCGCGTTCGTCCTTCTTTGCCTCCGACGTCTACAAGGAGCACATCGGGGTGGGTGACGAGGTGATCGTGCTGCCGTACGGCCCCACCGGGTGGAGCATGCTCTGGCAAGCCGAAACCGACTTCCGCTTCCGCCTGGTCGGTGGACACATCGGCCGGCGCACGACGATCGCGGAGGAGCCCTGGGAGGATGTCTATCGTGCGCTCCAGGGCGGCTCCGCGCTTCCGCCACCTCCGAACGAGCGCATCCTGGCGTTTCTCGGGGCGCACCGCGTCGATGCGATCGTCGTCGTCTCCGGCACCCGGGCCGCGTCGCGTCGCCTGGTCGCGTCTCTGGGCCTCCCGTGGACCTCCGCCGGGGACGCCCGAATCTACGAGGTCCCGTCCGTCGGCGCCATGGCGAGCTCGGGCCGCCCGTAGCTCGGCGCCGAGAGGAGTATCGTGGTGGGGACGCCTCCTTTCATCCGTGTCCCGTTTGTGCGCGGCCGGCGCGGTTGCGCCTGAGAGGTTCCGTCCGTTCTGAGGGCGACCGGGGGGTCGGAAGGAGCGAGATGGCCGCAGTTGCCGAAGCGCCGGCCCTCCGGACCGCGTCCGCCGCCGCGCCGCGCGCCGCCGTCGTCTCGGCGGTGGCGCTCGCCGGCTGCGCCGCCGCCGCCCTCGCGGTCGTCCTCCTGCTCCGCGCGAACCCGCCCGGAGCGGGGCCGAGGGCCGCGCTCGTGGGCTGGATCACGCTCGCGTACGTCATTTGCGGCGCGATCGCCTGGGTGGGGCGTCCCGACACCCGCTTCGGGCCGTTGCTCGTGGCCGCGGGAATCGCACCCGTCCTGTCGACGCTCTCGATCGTCGAGGCCGGGATCCCGTACACGATCGGGGAGGCCCTTCGGCTGCTGCCGCTCGCCGTCTTCCTGCACCTGTTCCTCGCCTACCCGAGCGGACGGCTCGGCGGAGGGCTCGAGCGCAACGTGGTCGCCGCGGCGTACGCGGCGGCGGTCGGGCTCCAGCTCGTCAGGATGGCCCTCGGCGGCTTCGGCCCGGGCAACCTCGTCGAGATCGTCGAGCGGACGGCCCCCGGGCCGGCGCTCCGCGGCCTCCAGGTCGTTGCGCTGAGCGGACTCATGCTCGCCGGCACGGGCGTCCTTCTCCACCGACGTCGCGGGAGCGGCCCGCCGTTGCGCCTCACCCGGGAGCTCCTCGTCGACTGCTTCGCCGCGGCGCTCGTCATGATGGCCGTCGCGCTCGTCTTCACCGCGCTCGACGGCCCGGCGACGGAGCCGCTGCGCTGGGTGACGTTCGGCCTGATCGGCCTCGCGCCGGTCGCATTCGTCTTCGGGCTGCTCGGCGCGCGCCTCGCCCGCACCGCGGTCGGAGAGCTGTTCGTCGAGCTCCACGCCGATCCGGTGTCCGCCGACCTGCGCGACGCGCTCGCCCGGGCGCTCGGGGACCCGTCGCTCGAGCTCGCGTACTGGCTGCCCGACTTCGCGATGTACGTCGACAGCCAGGGCCGCCCGGTCGAGACGCCGACCGAGGGGCCCCGCGGCCTGACCGTCATCCACCTCGAGGGCGAGCCGGTCGCGGCGCTCCTGCACGACAGCACGCTCGGCGAGGAGCCGGCGCTGCTCGAGGCGGTGACGGCAGCGGCGGCGATCGCGCTCCAGAACGCCCGGCTCCACGCGGAGCTCCGGGCGCGGCTCGAGGAGCTGCGCGGCTCGCGCGCGCGGGTGCTCGAGGCGGGCCAGGCGGAACGGAAGCGGCTCGAGCGGAACCTGCACGACGGCGCGCAGCAGCGCCTGATCGCGCTCTCGCTCGAGCTGAGCGTCCTCGGCGAGCGTCTGCGCACGGACCCCGAGGCGCGGGCCCGCCTCGAGCGGGCGCAGGCCGAGATCGCGCTCTCGCTCCGCGAGCTGCGCGACGTCGCGCGCGGCCTGCACCCGGCGGTCGTCAGCGCGCACGGCCTCGAGGTCGCCCTCGAGCAGGTGACGGCGCTCGCGGCCGTTCCGGTCCGCCTCTCCGTCCGCGTCGGGGAGCGGCTCCCGGAGCAGCTCGAGGTGGCGGCGTTCTACCTCGTGGCGGAGGCGCTCGCGAACATCGGCAAGCACGCGCAGGCGACCGTCGCCATCGTCGACGTGATCCGCACCGGGGGCCGCCTCTCCGTCGAGATCGTCGACGACGGCGTGGGCGCGGCCGACACGGAGGCGGGAACGGGCCTCCGCGGGCTGGCCGACCGCGTCGAGGCGCTCGGGGGCCGGCTGCGCATCTGGAGCCCGCGCGGCGGCGGGACGCGGGTGCGGGCGGAGATCCCGTGCGGGTAGCGATCGCCGAGGACAGCATCCTCCTCCGCGAGGGGCTCGCACGGCTGCTCGGCGACGCCGGGCTCGACGTCGTGGCGCAGTGCGGCGACGGCGACGACCTGCTCCTCAAGGTGCGGAGCTACCGGCCCGACGTCGCGATCGTGGATATCCGTCTGCCGCCGACGCACAACGACGAGGGGCTGCGCGCCGCGCTCGAGATCCGGGACCGCCACCCGTCCGTCGGCGTGCTCATCCTCTCCCAGTACGTCGAGCTCGGGCTCGCGCTCAAGCTCCTCGCCGAGTCGGCCGAGGGCGTCGGCTACCTCCTGAAGGACCGGATCATCGACGTGGACGAGTTCGTCGGCGCGGTCCGCCGGGTCGCGAACGGGGGTTCCGCGCTAGACCCGATCATCGTGTCGACGCTCCTCTCGCGGCAGCGGCCGGGCGACCCGCTCGCGCGCCTGACGCCGCGGGAGCGGGAGGTGCTCGAGCTGATGGCCGGCGGCAGCTCCAACCAGGGGATCGCGGACGCGCTCGTGATCACGCTCCGCGCGGTCGAGAAGTACGTCTCGAGCATCTTCGCGAAGCTCGGCGTGCCCTCGACCGGGGGCGAGTCGAAGCGCGTACACGCGGTGCTCACGTTCCTGCGCTCCTAGCCGGCACACCAGAAACCCGTCCCCCGGTCGGCCAGACGACCGGCTTCCGGGTGCACCGTGCGGCTGCGACGGTCGGCTCACCCCCTCGAGAGGAGCCGCCATGAAGACGCGTGTCATCCAGGACGAGCCAGAGTCCGCCGCCATGCCGCCCGTACCGCCCGCACCGACCGGCAGGTCGAAGAACCTCGCCGGCCGCATGGGCCGCTGGAGCGCGCAGCACCGGAAGACCGCGATCTTCGGGTGGTTCGCGTTCGTGATCGTCGCGTTCGCGCTCGGGATCGTGAACGGCACGACGCAGATCGAGCAGGCGACCTCCGGCGTGGGCGAATCGGGTCGAGGCGCCCGGATCCTGAACGACGGCTTCAAGCAGCCCGCGACTGAGAGCATCCTGATCCAGAGCGAGACGCTCACGAAGGACGATCCCGCGTTCACGGCCGCGATCGACGAGGTCGTCGCCGCCGTGACCGCGATCGACGTCGTCCAGAAGGTGCGCTCGCCGCTCGAGCCCGAGAACTCGGGTCAGGTCTCCGCGGACGGGCGCTCGGTGCTCGTCGACTTCCAGATCAGCGGCGAGTCCGACGACGCGCTGAGCAAGATCGACCCGGTCATCGCGGTCGAGGCGGCCGCGCAGAAGGCACATCCGGACCTCTTCATCGGCGCCTTCGGGGTGAGCGCCGAGAAGGAGGTCGAGGGTGCCTTCATGGACGACCTGAAGAAGGCCGGGCTGCTCTCGATCCCCGTTACGCTGATCATCCTGATCCTCGTGTTCGGCGCCCTCGTGGCCGCGGGGATCCCGCTGCTCCTGGCGCTCACCGCGATCGTCGCGACGTTCGGGCTGATCGCCCTGCCGAGCGCGATCTTCCCGATCGACGAGGTCGCCTACGAGGTGATCCTCCTGATCGGGCTCGCGGTCGGAGTCGACTACTCGATGTTCTACTTGAAGCGGGAGCGGGAGGAGCGTGCGGCCGGGCGCAGCGAATCGGCCGCCCTCCAGGCGGCTGCCGAGACGTCCGGCCGCTCCGTGCTGGTCTCGGGCCTGACCGTGATCGTGGCGATGGCCGGGATGTTCTTCGCCGGCGTCCAGGGGATGACGCAGTTCGGCGTCGGCACGATCCTCGTCGTCGCCTGCGCGATGCTCGGGTCCCTCACCGTCCTGCCCGCCGTCCTGTCGCTGCTCGGCGACAAGGTCGACCGCGGCCGGGTGCCGTTCGTCGGCCGGCTTCGCCGGCACGACGGCGAGGGCCGGATCTGGGGCGCGATCGTGGCGCGGGTGCTCCACCGTCCGGTGGTCTCCGTGGTCGCCGCGGCCGGGCTGCTCCTGCTGCTCGCCCTGCCGGCGCTGCAGCTCCGCCCGGTGCAGGGCGGGATCGAGTCGTTCCCGCAGTCCCTCCCGAGCATCCAGGCCTACAAGAAGATCCAGGCCGCGTTCCCGGGCAGCGAGATCCCCGCGAACGTCGTCGTCAAGGCCGCCGGGTTCGACACGGTCGAGATGCAGTCGGCCGTGGCCCAGCTCCGGCAGAGCGCGCTCGCGAGCGGGCAGTTCTTCGAGCCGATCACGATGGACGTGAACGAGGCGGGGACCGTGGCCAACATCGCCATCTCGATCGACGGCGAGGGGACCGACGCCGCGTCGGAGAGCGCCCTCGCGACGCTTCGCGACCACGTCATCCCGACGACGATCGGGGCGGTGCCCGGCACCGAGGTGGCGGTCACCGGCATCACCGCGGAGTCGAAGGACTTCAACGACCGGATGCGGACGGTCGCCCCGCTCGTCTTCGGGTTCGTGCTGCTCCTGGCGTTCCTGATCATGCTGGTCGCCTTCCGCTCGGTCGTGATCGCGGCGAAGACGATCGTCCTCAACCTGCTGTCGGTCGCGGCCGCGTACGGCGTGCTCGTGCTCGTGTTCCAGCACGGCTGGGGCAAGGGCGTGATCGGCTTCGAGTCGACGGCCGGCATCGACTCGTTCCTGCCGATCTTCTTGTTCGTGATCCTCTTCGGCCTCTCGATGGACTACCACGTGTTCATCCTGAGCCGGATCCGCGAGGCCTACGACCGCGGCATGTCGACGGACGACGCGATCGCGCACGGGATCAAGACGACCGCGGGCGTCGTCACGAGCGCCGCGGTCGTGATGGTCTGCGTCTTCTCGGTCTTCGCCACGCTCCAGATGCTGATCTTCAAGCAGTTCGGCGTCGGGCTCGCGGCGGCGATTCTGATCGACGCGACGATCGTCCGCGCAGTGCTCCTGCCGGCCACGATGAAGCTCCTGGGCGACTGGAACTGGTACATGCCGGCGTGGCTCGAGTGGCTGCCGCACATGGAGCAGGAGCGCTCGGCCGTGCGGCCGAAGCCGGCGCCGGCGCCGGCGCCGGCCGGCCGGTGACCCAGGCAGGGTCGCACGTGATCGCGGCTCCGTCCCGGAGTGGGCTCCTGGCGCATCTCGGGACGGAGACCGCGGTCGCGCGCCTGGCGCTCGGGGTCATCGCGCTGCACGTGGCCGACGACACCTTCTTCCAGCCGGAGCCGGGCACCTCCGCCGCCGACCATCTGGTCAGCGGCCTGGTGCCGCTCGCCTTGATCGCCGGGGCCGCCGTCCTCTACGGCCGTGTACGGGCCGGCCTCCGCGCGTCGTTCGCGCTCGTGTTCGGCGTCATCGGCGTGCTCGGCGGCGTCGAAGCCGTGTACTACGGCGCCAACGGCGGCATGTCCGGCGACGACTTCACCGGTCTCCTCTGCATTCCGGCCGGGCTCACGCTCCTGGGGATCGGGGTCGTCAGCCTCTGGCGGTCGCGACGGACGGACGACGCCCGAGCCTGGCGCTACGTGCGGCGGCTCCTGCTCGTGGCCGCGGCCCTGGTCGTCGTGGCCGTCGTCCTGTTTCCGATCGGTCTCGCCTACGTCGTCACGCATACGGCACGCGCGGAGGTGCCCCCGCCCGATCTCGGGGCGCCGTACGAGAACGTCGAGTTCACGACGACCGACGGCCTGCGGCTCAAAGGCTGGTACATCGCGTCGAAGAACGGCGCCGCCGTGATCGCCGTCCCGGGCCGCTCCGGGCCGCGCAAGCAGGCGAAGATGCTCGCGCAGCACGGATACGGAGTCCTTCTCTTCGACCGCCGCGGCGAGGGGGAGAGCGACGGCGACCCCAACATCTTCGGCTGGCAAGGCGAGCGCGACCTCCACGCGGCGGTGGCGTTCCTCCAGGATCGGGCGGACGTCGACCCGGAGCGCATCGGCGGGATCGGGCTCTCGGTCGGCGGGGAGATGCTGATCGAGGCCGCGGCCGAGTCGGAGGCGCTCAAGGCGATCGTCAGCGAGGGCGGGAGCGGACGATCGGTCCGCGACGACCTCGCGAACACGGAGAGCTTCACGGACGAGCTGACGGCCGTTATCCCGGGTGCGCTCACGCTCGCGACCTCCGTCTTCACGAGCAACCTGCCGCCGGCCGACCTGAAGGGCCTCGTGCCCCGGATCGCCCCCCGGTCGGCCTTCTTCATCTACGCACGAGATGGCCAGGGCGGCAGCGAGAAGGCGCCCAACCAGGGCTTCTACGCGGTGGCGGGCGAGCCGAAGGCGATCTGGGAGGTCCCGGACGGAGGCCACGTCGGCGGGATCACCGCGCGACCGGCAGAGTACGAGCGACGGGTCATCGCCTTCTTCGACCGAGCCCTGCTCGAGCGCTCATGAGGTGGGACTCGGCACCGGGGCGGAGACACCAGGGCGCCCGGACGCTCGTCGCGTTCGTGTGCGTCGCGATCCTCGCCGGGATGCTCGCGGCGATCCTGCCCGCCCGACGCGCCTCCAAGCTGAACGGGCTCGAGGCCCTCCAGCACGAATGACCTCGCGCTTCGATTCGGCTCCGGACGTTTCCGCCCGCAGGGAGGGCCGATGACCGCCGACGCACTCGCCGAGCCGCTCGCCGGCCGGTCAGCCTGGAACGTCTCCGGCACGCTCCGCGCCGTCCTCATGGTGGTGCCGCCGCTCCTGCTCGCGGTTCTCGAGGTCTTCCATCCGCAACCCGACCAGACCGCGGAGGGCGTCATGGACGTGGCGACCTGGTTCCTCGGCTTCCACCTGATCCAGCTCGTCCTGATCGGGCCCGTCGCGCTCTCCGTGCTGTTGCTCGCCGACGAGTTCGGGAGGGCCATGAGCTGGGCCGTCCGCCTCGGAGTCGGGATCTTCCTCGTCTTCTACAGCGCCTACGACGCGGTGGCGGGCATCGGCACGGGGCTGGCCATGCGCAGCGCCCGTGACCTCCAGGCGGTGCAGCAGGACGGTGTCTTCGACGTGGTCGAGGACTGGCCCGGACTGGATCCGGTCGTCTTTCCGCTCGCCGTCGTCGGCACGTTCGGGTGGCTCCTCGCGCTCGGCGCGATCGCGCTCGGCGCCCGGCGTGCCGGAGCGCCTGCCGTTCAGTGGGTCTTCACCGCCCTCGCCGCGCTCTTCCTCCTGGCCGGACACCCCTTCCCGTTCGGGACGCTCGCGTTCGGGTCGCTCGCCGTCGCGGCGCTGCTCGTCGTCGCCGGCCTGCCGCGTCGCGCGAGGGCGGCGTCGTGAGGGCGCCCGCCGCCGCAGCGCGCACCGAGCGGCCGACGGGCGCCGCGTTCGTGCGCACCGAGGCCGGAGTCGTCACCCTCGCGCTCGGTGCGATCGCCCTCCACGTCCTGGACGACAACTACCTGCAGCCGCAGCCGGGAACGTCCGTCGCCGATCACCTTGCGAGCGGTCTCGTGCCGGTCGGGATCCTGACCGGCGCCGCGCTGCTCTATCCGCGCCTCCGGCCCGGCCTGCGGGCGGCGCTGGCCATGACCTTCGGCGCCCTCGGCCTGGGGATCGGCTTCCCCGGGGCCTACTACCTGCTCCACGGCAGCGCGTCGGGCGCCGACTACACGGGGCTCCTCGCGATCGTGGCCGGCGTCGTGCTGCTCGCGAGCGGGCCGGTGACGCTCTGGAGGTCACGGCGCACCGGCGGGAGCCGGCGGCGGCGCTACGTCCGCCGATCGCTCGAAGCGATCGTGGGCGTGCTCGCCGCCGCGGTGATCGTCGCGTTTGTCGTCTTCCCGATCTCCTTCGCCTACGGCTACACGCACGTCGGCCGCATCGGGGCGCCGCCCGACATCGGCGTGCCCTACGAGACCGTCACCGTCAGGACGAGCGACTCGCTCGACCTCGTCGCCCGGTACGTCCCGTCGGCGAACCGTGCCGCGGTCGTCGTCTACCCCGGCGCCTCGGCGGTGAAGGAGGCCCGCATGCTCGTGGACAACGGCTACGGCGTCCTGCTGCTCGACCCGCGCGGGCAGGGGCGGAGCGAAGGCGACCTCGTCCGCTGGGCCGGCGAACGCGACCTCGCCGCGGCGGCGGCGTACCTCGAGCGCCGTCCGGACGTCGACCCCGATCGCATCGGCGGCCTCGGGTCGTCGGTCGGCGGCGAGATCCTGCTCGTCGCGGCCGCGCGCGAGCCCGCGTTCAGGGCGGTCGTCTCCGAGGGCGCCGGCTTCCCGCTCGGGGAGGCGGACCTGACCGGCGTCGAGCGCGTGCTCGCGGCGCCGCTGAAGCTCGGGATGACGGCGGCCGCGACGGTGTTCTCGAACCACGGCCCGCCAGCGCGCATCGTGGACACGATCGGGCAGATCGCGCCTCGATCGGTGTTCCTGATCTACGCCAGGCCCGGCATGGGCGGCGAGGACGTCAGACAGCCGAAGTACTTCGCCGCCGCGGGCGAGCCCAAGGCGATCTGGCTCGTCCCGGGCGCGGACCACACGGGCGGCATCGACGTCGCGCCGGCCGAGTACGAGCGCCGGGTCATCGCCTTCCTGGACGCGGCCCTCCTCGACCGCTAGCGACCGCCGTCCGGCGGCCCGGGGCCGGACTGGCAAGCTGCACGCGTGAGCGAAGACCTCGCCATCCGCCTGCGCGGCGTCGTCAAGCGCTACGGGCCGATCACGGCCGTGAACGGGCTCGACCTCGACGTGCCGTTCGGGACCTGCGTCGGGCTCCTCGGCCCGAACGGCGCGGGAAAGTCCACGACCATGCGGCTCCTGACGGCGCAGGCGATCGCCGACGAGGGGGAGCTCGAGGTGCTCGGCTTCCGCCTGCCGGACGAGTCGAAGCAGGCGCGCGCGGAGCTCGGCGTCACGCCCCAGCTCGACAACCTCGACGTGACGCTGACCGTGGAGCAGAACCTGCTCGTCTTCACACACCTCTACCGCATCGGCCGCCACGAGCGGCGCGCCGCGATCGACCGGGCGCTCGAGATGGCGAACCTCGTCGACCGTCGCGACACCCGGGTGGACAAGCTCTCGGGCGGGATGCGGCGGCGGCTGCTGATCGCGCGGGCGCTCGTGCACCGGCCGCGGCTCGTGCTCCTCGACGAGCCGACCGTCGGGCTCGACCCGCAGGTGCGCCAGGAGCTCTGGGCGCTCGTCGACGCGCTGCGCGCGGAAGGGACGACGATCCTGATGTCCACGCACTACATCGAGGAGGCGCAGCGCCTCGCCGACACCGTGATGATCATGTCCCACGGGAAGGCGGTGGCCGCGGGCCCGCCGGGCGCGCTCGTCGCCGAGCACGCCGGACGCGAGGCGGTCGAGGTCTACGGGCCGCCGCCGAAGCTCGCCGAGGCGGAGGCGGCCGCGCGCGCCGAGGGCTTTCGCACACGGCGGACCGGCACGAGCGTCACCGTGCTCGGCGTCGAGAACGCGGACGGCCGCGCCCCGGAGGGCGAGCGGCGGCCGGCCAACCTCGAGGACGTCTTCGTCCTCCTGACCGGCGAGGAGATCGAGTGAGCGCACGCGCCACCACGCAGACGATCGGCCGCCTCGAGCGCCCCGCCCTGACCGGCGTCCTCGTGCGCGAGATGGTGAACTTCTCCTCCTACTGGAAGTCCTCGACCTTCTCGTCCACGGTCGAGCCGACCATCTACCTGCTCGCGTTCGGGTTCGGCTTCGGGTCGCTCGTCTCCTCGATCGCGGGCTACGACTACGTCGAGTTCGTGGCGACCGGGACGGTCGCGACGGCCGTGCTCTTCTCGAGCGCGTTCCCGGCCATGTTCGGGACCTTCGTGAAGTACCAGTTCCAGCGCACCTACGACGCCATCCTCGCCGCGCCGGTCGACACGGAGGAGCTCGTGACGGCCGAGACCCTCTGGATCGCCACGCGGGCCGGCGTCTACGGCTGCGTCCCGCTCCTCGTCGGGATCGTCTTCGGGCTCGATCCGCGCTGGAGCATGCTGACCGTGCCACTGATCGCGTTCCTCGCCGGCCTCGGCTGGGCGGGCTTCGGGATCTCGGTCGCCGGCTTCGCGTCCTCGTTCGAGAACTTCAACTACGTCGTCAGCGCGGTCCTGACGCCGCTCTTCCTCGTCGCCGGGACGTTCTTCCCGCTGACCCAGCTCCCCGAGTGGGCGCAGTTCCTGGCGAACTTCAACCCGCTCTACCACTGCGTGCGGCTCGTACGGCACGCGGCCTTCGGGTGGGAGGGATGGTCGGATCTCGGGAGCGTCGTCTTCCTGGTCGCGTTCGCGCTCCTCACGTGGCGCATCGCGATCCACGCGATGACGCAGAAGCTCGTCGACTAGGTACTAGCCGCCGGCGATCGCCGCGACGAGGCGGATTTCCTCGGCGCCCTCGAGCCGCGCGCCGACACCGTCGCGCTCGCGCACGTCGACGCCGTCCACGTAGACGTTCACGAGCGGCCGGAGCGCGCCGTGCTCGTCGAAGAGGCGGTCTGCGACCGGCAGCCCGCGCAGCGCGTCCTCGATCGTCGCGGCCTCCAGCTCGATGCGCTTCCGCCCGCCGGCCTCGGCGGCCAGCATCGACGGCAGGAGGACTACGACCACGCGGCGACCTCGACCGAGAGCACCGGCGGGAGCTGTCGGGCGAGCTCCGACCAGGTCGCCCCCTCGTCGGCCGAGCCGAAGAGCGACCCACTCTGCGTCCCGAGGTAGACCCCGAACGGGTCGAGCGCGTCCGAGGCGAGGCACTCGCGCAGGACGACGGCGTAGGCCGGGTCGGGAAGGCCGGCGGACGAGAGCGTCCAGCTCTCGCCGCCGTCGGCCGTCCGGTACACGCCCAGGCGAGCGTTCGTGGTCAGGCGGTCGTCGCCGCCGCCCATCGGGACGACGAACGCGGTGTCGGCGTCGCGCGGGTGCAGCGCGAGCGGGAAGCCGAAGTCGCTCGGCAGCCCGTTCCCGTCCAGCCGCGTCCACGAGTCGCCGGCGTCGTCGGAGCGGTAGACGCCGCAGTGGTTCTGCTGCCAGAGGCGCTCCGAGACCGGCGAGCGCAGGAGCTTGTGGACGCACTGCCCGAGCTCCGGGTACGGGTCGGGCATGAAGTCCGCGGCCGTCCCCTTGTTGGCGGGCCGCCAGCTCTCGCCGCCGTCGTCGCTCCGGAAGTGGCCCGCCGCCGAGATCGCGATGTGCAGCCGCTCCGGCCGGTCGGGGTCGAGCTGGATCGAGTGGCAGCACATCCCGCCCGCGCCGGGGTTCCAGCGGTCGCGTGTCTCGTGGCGGAGGAGTGCCTCGTTCGGCGTCCACGTCGCGCCGCCGTCGTCGGAGCGGAAGAGGACGCCGGGAGCCCCGCCGAGCCAGAGGCGCCCGGGCTCCCCGGCGCGGCCCGGCTCGACGTGCCAGGTGCGTTCGAGCGTCAGCCCGGAGTCATCCGGCAGCCCGAGCTCGTCGGCGCGCTCCCACGTCTCGCCCCGGTCGGAAGAACGATGTACGGTCGGCCCGTAGACGGGGCTGTTCGTGCAGGCGAGGAGGGTGCCGTCGCGTCCGTCCACGATCGCGTGGAAGACCTCCCAGCCCTCGAGGAGCGGGCCGCGCAGGCTCCAGTCGCGCCGCTCGTCGGCGGCCTCGAGGAGGAAGAGTCCCTTCCGCGTCCCGGCGAGCAGCAGCACCCCCATGCGCAGAAGCCTTGCAGATCCGCGTGGCGTAGGATCGGGGCGTGAGCGCGTTCGAGCAGCTCGGCGACCTGCGGCCGCTTCCCATCTGGGACGGGATCCTCGCGCGGGCGGTCGTCGGCGAGGAGATGACGATGGCGATCGTCGAGCTCGACCCGAACGCCGTCGCGGCCGAGCACCACCACGCGAACGAGCAGCTCGGGATCGTCCTCTCCGGGACGATGACCTTCCGGATCGGGGACGAGACCCGCGAGATCGGCCCCGGAATGACCTACCGGATCCTGGCCGGTGTGCCGCACACGGCGACCGCAGGTCCGGACGGCTGCGTCGTCATGGACATCTTCGCGCCGCCACGCGCCGACTGGGGCGCGCTCGAGCCGCAGGAGCCGAGCCCGCCGCGCTGGCCGTAGCCGTGGTGGTGCTGCTCCGCGCGGTCGAGTCCGCCGACCTGCCGGTCTTCTACGAGCATCAGCTGGATGAGGAGGCGGCCGCGATGGCCGTGTTCGCGTCCCGCGACCGCGAGGCGTTCACGGTGCACTGGGAGCAGCGCGTCCTCGGCGACGAGGCGGTGGTCGCGCGGACGGTCGTCGCCGACGGCGAGGTGGTCGGCAACGTCGTCTCGTGGCCGCAGGACGGCGAGCGCCTCGTCGGCTACTGGATCGGCAAGCCGTTCTGGGGCCGCGGGATCGCCACCCGGGCGCTCCAGGCGTTCCTCGAGGAGCTCGAGACGCGGCCGCTCCATGCGCGCGTCGCCCGCCACAACGCAGGGTCGATCCGCGTGCTCGAGAAGTGCGGCTTCCGGCTCGTCGGCCAGGCGGACGGCGGCGACGGCCTCGTCGAGTTCGTCTACGTGCTCTGAGCCGGCTCCGCGGGCTGCCCGATCGTCTTCCAGACGCTGTTCAGGCCGCTCTGCATGTACGCGTACATGGCCGGCGAGAGGACGAGGTAGAGCACGAGCCCGAGCCAGCCGTTGATCGGGTTCCCGCCGGTGAGGGACTGCGCCTTCTGAACGCGCTGGAAGGTCGTGACGGTCGTCCAGAGCGCCGGCACGATGATCAGGGCGCCGGGGAAGAGCGCGAGCGTCGACTTGGTCGGGTTGTCGCCGAGCTCGTCGGTCCCGCGCGCACGGCCCAGGTCGGCGAGCTCACGGTTGACGAAGTACCACCAGAAGACGAGGTAGATCCCGAGCGTCACCACCGTCAGGACGGCGACGCCGATGATGTTGCGGATCTTCGCCGTCGTTCCGGCGCCTGGAATCTGAACCACTTCCGCCATCGGACATCCTTTCGCTCCGCGTGACCCCGGCCGAACGGTAACGCGGCCCGCGGCCGGCGGCCTACGACGCGGCGACGAGGGTTGCGCCGAGCCGCCGGGCGATGCACGTGGCGCCGCGACGCATGACGGCGTTGTGGCTCCAGACGAAGACCGGCCGCCCGACCGGCGCGAGCAGGTTCATCCAGGGACGCGTCGTCTGCACGTTCCACTCGTAGGTGACGACCGTGAGGTCGCTCGCGGCGAACCGCCAGCGGCCCGTGCCCTCGAGCTCACCCCTCGCGCGACCCTCGAGCAGGAGGGGCCGCTCGACCCGCGTCGTCTCGATGTCGAACCGCACCGTGTAGGGCAGCACGCTGCGCCAGCGATGCCGGTACACGCTTCCGACGCCGTCGCCGTCTCCGCCGCCCAGTCGCTCGACCGACTC